>Ga0181591_10004183_pt1 | contig 12600 bp, 10 predicted proteins | sample 071ome_33_FD_133757 | JGI IMG/M metagenome (GOLD analysis project Ga0181591, IMG submission 133757) | Coastal salt marsh microbial communities from the Groves Creek Marsh, Skidaway Island, Georgia - 071412AT metaG (megahit assembly) | ecosystem: Environmental > Aquatic > Marine > Intertidal...
AGCTTCATCCCCACAATCCTCCTCGAAGGTGATCACCACATCAGGGTCCGCCACGCAGTCCAGGTTCTCACCTTTGAGATGAGCCACTATCTGCTGGAGCAAACTATGCATCATAAACATAACATGCTCTTTGTTCTTCTCCCCGCCTTTACTCAATGCGTCTGCATTAAGACACAATATTTTTTCCATGTTTTCTATACTCATTTAAGCCGCCTCCTTTTGAGATTTCTTAGCGTTATCCATCTTCACCGCCTTCGCGAAGTCTGCGATTTCGTACAGCTTGCGATTGCCAAGGTAAGTGAAGTTTAGTTTGTAGTCTCTCAGCATCCGATACACATAGGTACGGGAAACATCGAAGTGCTTCGCCATATCCTTGATGCACAACTTGTCTGCTTTGATTGATGACTTCCTCTCCACATCCAGCGGAACCACATTATCCGCATAACCGGGGAAGTAATTACTTTGTGTACACTCAGCCCATATTCTGCACGCCTTGTACATCGCGTCAGTCTGCGATTCTATCTCAGATGTATTAATACTATAGGCCGCTGTGAGATACGGTGCTTTCTTCTCAACTGCTAGGAATATAAACTCGGTAGGTTTCTCGCCAGCAAGGCGTAGTCCTTCCAAGTACCATGCCACTTGGAATGCATAGCCAAATTGGCGTACACTCTTGGCGAAACCACGAGCAGATGCATCCATTGTGCTTTTTAAATCAATCACCACACCCGCGCCGGGAAGATATAAATCAGGGCGTACCTTGCACTTCGCGCCTTCGCAATCAAAGTACCCCGTTCCCTCAATCACCGCATCCTTTTCCGCCAGGTACTGCTTCAAGATCGGATGATCCAAAGCACTAGATGCCATATCGCACACCATCTGATAATCAGATTCTGTTAGCCACTTTACATGAGGTTCCTCCGCTTGCATCTCCGCAAACGCTTCCTTGTACACGGTACTTAATGGACCCTTGCCACCAATCTGCTTGGGCTTTACCGCAAACTCGGATTCAAACCTAGCTGGCTCAAGTGTAGCAGTATGAAACGCATCCCCGATTATAAGTGCGGGGGTAGCGGGAGATGGATTCTCGCGATCATGCTTCACTTTCGCGGGGCATGTGGTGAGGAGGCTCCACGCAGTCGAGCGAGATAACTCGCTCGACCCGTGGTACGCTTCGTTTTCGATACCTTGCGTTAACATATTACGGTATCCTTTTTAAGTGCGGGATACTCATCCTCGATACCTTCCAGCATCGCACGAATTTCGGGATCGCATTCACGCCACTCCTTGATACGGCGAACCGCATGGGTGACATTTGTATGATCGCGGTCAAACTTCTTGCCCACTTCCATACGGGTAAGCCCGGAGCAATACGAATAAAACATCGCGATCTGACGAGCTAGTGCGATCTTTTTCAGACGGCATCGGGAGTTTAACTGCTGTAAAGTTACTCCCATATTTTCTGCCACCACTTTTTTGATTTTGCCAACCGTCATCAGTCTTCCTCCTTCTTTATATCAACAGGAAGAGTTGTCCGTTGGACTTCCTTACCATTCATGATTTTGGTACTGATACCAGCGGAACTCGTTAACTCCAAACCAGGGCATGCGAAATGCACTTTCCTCGGATCACCGCCATCCTTTAAGTAAGAGTGTACGAAATGAGTGATATCTAACATGTCATCTATGCTCTGCTTTGCCTTCTTAAACTTGTATATAGAAGGAAGAGTATGTACTTCTAGTTGCATCAGAATGGGTTCTCCTCGTCTTCCTCTTGTACGGGTTCTTGTACAGCAGTATCCTCGAAGGGATCTCCACCACTATAGAGTGCCGCCAGGTTAACCTTGAGGTTCTTAACCGCCTCATTGATCTCATCACCACGCTTCTTGTGTGGCTTTGGAGTCATCGCATAAGTGGTTTCTAGCTTCTCCCCACTCTTGGTTATCGAGATGTCGTACTTCCTTGGGTCACCCCACTCCTCATCCTTTGCTAAGCTGACTAACTCACGCTTCAGCCCAGCCTGAGTAAGCTCAAGAATCTGTATGCGTGATTCCTTGTAGTTCCATACCAGCATAGCGATAAACTCCTTTGGCTTCTCCTCGAAGTTGCGGGGTGGAGCCTCGTCTACCTTCCAGCGGAATGGACGGCGAGAACCATCATCGTTATTTGCCCAACCAAGCATGCCTTGAATCACGCCTCCATCATCGCCACTTCCAACGATACGGAACTGATTCGCACCAGCCTGTAGTTTCATATAATTACCGCCCGAATCGCCGGACGATTTAACTTCTTGTATTCCATCTAAGAATCCCATGTGTTATTTTCTCCTTGTATTATGTGTTTTTGTGTGTTTTTGTGTAGGCATCATGCCCAAAAAGGAAGGATTAACCGAACCTGTTAACATCAGGTACAGCAAGTATGTGCGTGAGCGCGTCAAAGAGATTGCTCAAGAGACGGGACTGATGCAGTCTCAGGTCTTTGACTATGTTCTAGCTGGCGCTTTAAAAGCTCTTGAAGGCGAAGAAGGTCTTCAGTTGCCTGTGAAGCTGAAAGTAGACCGATAAAGTCTTCGCATACTTGTCTCATTGGAACCACCGCTGGTGCTTCTGCGTGAATCTCTATGTCCGTTTCTCCGCATCCACCATGCAAGAACCGCACGCCATTATTACTTATTAATGTAGTCATTAGTGTTACTTTGTAGTCTTTAGCTTTGGTTTTTTTTGTAGTTAATTTCGTGGGCAATTGAAAATGCTTTAGAAGCTAGGTGCTATCCTGGGGTTACCAACATATACCTTCTGCGTCATCTCCACGCTTGAGTGGCCAAGCGCACGGCTCGCCACAAAAGCATTGTTCCCATTACTCCTCATCACCCTATGCCCGCAATACTTGCGTAAACGATGCACGGGTCTGAGGTCCACCACTCCGCATACATCCCGGAGGAACTGCGGAAATTCTCTCGTTATTCTATCCTCCTGTACAGGCACGATTAAATCATCGTGCGATGCTTTATTAGAAAATAACTTATCCCACCATGCCGGATCGACAGGCCGATCTTGCCACTTGCCACCACTCTTAGGCGAATGAATGCGGATAAGTTTATTACCATCAAAATCTTCCATCAAGTCGCCCCACCTGGCACGCTTGATCTCACTACTGCGTAATCCAAACCCATACGCCAATGCGTACATACGCCACATCATCGGATCGTTTACGATCAGCCGCTCGCAGTTCTCCACGATACGCTCCAACTCCTGACGACTAGGGTCAAACTGCTTCACCTTGATACCTTGCAAAGGTAACGCCACCCAATTAGCAAATGGGCGGGTATCTATATTCTGCGAACGATAAAACATAATCCAGCGCTTGCTGAACATGCTACGAGCCAACCGCACATCGTTCGCATTATGCGTACATACATACCACTCCGCGATACAGCGGTTCGATATCGAACCCGCGAAATGGCGGATGTCGCACTTAGCGGGGTCGATGCCAGCACGCTCCAAGATGCGGCGCATGGCCACCACATTCTTGCGCTTGGTGTCGTCCTTCGGGTTACCCGCACTTAGCTTAGATGTTTCGTAAGTCCAAAACAACTGATCAATCAAGGGCCAATCGGGCTTAGTAAGTTCAGCGACAACATCTCTGTAGTCTTGCGTTATTAATTTAACGCCGTTGGGCAAGTCGGCGTGAATAGGGGTGTTCACATTCAACATACCTCGGTTGGTATCTTTTGTTGGAGATTGGGTCAATATATTCATAGCGCGTGATAGTTTTATTCATCACGATCCACGAAAGATTAAGAGTCTCCTGCTCTACCAACTGAGCTACGCCGGCATTTAGTTGAATCTTTATCGACCGAGGATCGATGGAATGCACCAAAGCACACCAAAAAACAGGAGTCAACTATTAACAAAAAAAAGTGCAAAAAAAAGCGGGGTTGCCCCCGCTTAATACAAAGAAAGATAGTATGAATACTATCAGACTATACGCTATTTGCTGTCTGCAATTTTGTCAAGTCCGCCTAAGTACTTCCAATAAACCATATCAAGTGGAGTGCCTTGAAGCATTGCTCCTTTGTACTCTTTGTCACCAGCAATCGCACTAATATCTTGCCACGCCCTATCAAAGATAGCGGTTGGTGGGAGTATTAATTCTGAAGCCGCTTTCATTGGTCCCTCACGCCTAGCCTTTTGCACGATGTATCTGTTGATACCAAGTAATCTCAAAATATTATCTTCAAGTAACTCGTCCCGCTTGATTGGCCTTCCGTACATGGTGTCCTTAATCATATCGGTACTTGCATTAGCCGCACCGAATACCAAACCAAGTCCTACTATTTTTGATATAGCATCTGCGGCGGCTTTTGCGGCTCCCCTCTTGTCGCCTTTTGCCATGAGTGCTTTTGTTCTATCGATATCCTTCTGTGCGGTTTCCCTAAACACATCGAACTGCTTAATAGTAAAACTTTTTAGCATGTACATAATCCGAGCGTTACCACTTTGATTGTAGTACTTGGGCATTTCACCTAGTGTCGCGGGGTTGAGATCCAAGAACTTGTACCATATTAATTCCTCAACTGACTTCGGTAAGTTATTTGATCCTGGATTGCTTTCGCGTAACTCCTTTACCATTAATCCGGCACGGTCTTTACCAAAGATAGGGGCAAGCTCTTCTTGCAAACCTTGCGAGTCTTTCATCGCTTGTGCTTTATACTTTTTCCATGATGCATTCATGGTGGTATTCTTCGCAAGCTGATCTAATTTCTTTAGTCCTGTAATCGTGAATACCTTATCAAGTGTCTTCGATATAGCATCAGTACTTGTGACCGCATCGATATTGTGGTCCTTTAGATTGAAGTACTTAACAAAATCGTAATTATCCTTTTGGTTTAAAAGTGCCTTAAAGGTATTATCGAATCCATTAAAATGCATACTATAGGCAAGGTCACCTAGCTGTGTAATTGCTGAACCGAAGTTACCCATCACTTGGATATAGTTAAGGTTCTTCACTCCTTGGATAAACGGATCAACGGTCTTTCCGCTAAAGCGTGCTTGGATTATTTCTTTAAGTTTCTGTACATCCTCGGAACTCAAATCCTTATTATCTTTGAGTAATCTTTTTGCGACTTCTCCAGCAAGGGAGTCATCAACTTCCATATCTATACCGAGATCCGCACCTACCCTATCTTCACTACCATCAAACCCTACTTTATCACCCTTCGCATTTGGGTTCCTGTAGAGGAATTTCCTACGCTCCACCGCTTGAACGGTACGCTCTATGTAATTCTTTAACGCATCTGCTGGATCTGCATAACCATCGATCATTCGTTCGTCAGTTATGCGCCCTATCTTACGCTGTTTGAGATTACCAGGTAGTGATGCCCCAGGTTGAACAGGGAATCCTCGCAATGTTCGGCTTGTTATCTCAGCCGCCACACCTTGTGGGATAGCATCTACGCTGATACCTTCTTTTTGTGCGTACTCCTCAAGAGCTTTTGTGACAGCATTTGCGTCATCACCTTGAAGTGCAGATTTAAATGAATCATAATCTCGTATCAATCTAGGGAAGTATCCTTGCTGATACCCGACATCTATACCACCTTCTTGTCTTGCGTAACTACGGATATCCTCAAATGCACTCTGCATATCTTCAAACTCTTTGCTTACAGAGTTAGGCACTTTGAATTCATCCATCATCACGCGGATCTTATCCATATCCCCGTTAAGTAAATGCAACTTAAACTGTCTTTGCTTCAACTCACTATCCGCAAGACGCTTAGTCATTGATGTAATAAATGGTGAAGCACGATCAAGGTAGTCACGGGTTTTTACATTAATAACTCCCTCGTGGTTTCTAAATATAGCTGTGAGTTTTGGGTCTATATTCTTTAGCTTTCTAGACAGCGGTACAAGAGTATCACTTAGCCATTGCTGTGCATACTTCATCGCGAGTTTACCCTTACTCGGTGGAAGATATGGGTTAGTCGCATCCTTTACCTTCTCTGCTTTTATGACATCAGGCGCAGTCTTTACGGGATTAGTTTTGAATTGTGATTGTACCTTTTTGTACAGAGGTGTCTTGCTGAATTTACGGAATGCTTTAGGTCCCATGCCAGCGGCTAGGAGGACTCCAATAAGTAACGGATCGAACCCAGCCTTTTTCATTTCGCTCTCTTCATCATCCGTAAACATAGGAGCAACAGATGCACCAGCCGCACCCGTGGTAAATAAACCCGTGTAAAACTTTTCGTAATTCTGACCTAAATATTTCTCAGCAAGGATATCGTACTTGCTAGGTGGATCAGCTTTTGTTGGCGGGCGATCTATGCCTGTTAGTTTAGGTGGTGCATTAGGTGCTAATTGCGATGCACGCATATCGTCCTGTAGATCAAGAAGGTTTAATCCATTACGCTTGTATACTCTACGCATAGCACCTTCTAACCTAGCTCTTTCCTTCTTGGCTCCTTGCCCTTTACCGAGCTTATGATCTAATGCGGCAATGCGTTGCTTTAAGGAATCCAACTCAGCATTATCACCTACACGCTGAATACCTTTATTCGCAGTTGTATTGATGCCTCTAAAGATTTGATTATCCGCAAGATCCTTACCTTCAAATATCTGTTGAAGTGCAGCCATCTGCTCGGTTACTTTTTCACCCTTTGCACGAGCCGCCTTGTTTACCACACCTTCTGCTTCGAGTAATAGTTGACCCTCTATACCTCCAAGTAATAACTCACCTGGTGTCTCAGCGGCTTCGGGACCCGTTAGTTCTTTTGGATTCCATACACGCAATCTGCGTGGACCGAGGCTAGTAACCGTTGGTCTGCCGACCGCAAAGTTATCCATGCCACCCGCTTCATCTATTTTGTTTTCAAGTAGCTTTACTACTTCCGGGCGTGTCGCGCCTTCGGGTACATCGATATCCAATGCATCATTTAAATACTTTGCCTCGACCGCACCTAGCGTACCGCCAAACACTCCACCGAATAGAAGCGTACTAGCTACTTCTTCTTGTGTAGGCGCACGCCCCTCATCAATAACGGTACGGGCAGTAAGTTCTGCGGTAGCTAAACCAGCACCCTGACCAGCCCGAACTGCGGTTGTGCCTACACCACCTAGTTTATTAAATGAACCAGCCTTCCCAAAAGGAACAGCACCTAACGCAGTTGCCGCACCAAGTTCGCCGAGTCCTATATCTCTTTGAAAACCTTTAGCGATTCTATATTTCTGTGATAAATAATTACCTATTGCAGACCCAGCAATAGTACCCTTAGGTCCAACAAGTGACCCAAGGACAGGACCCATGATTTCTGCGCCAATAATTATCCCTGTGTCAACTAAGTCAGGAGTGCGTTCTTGCGCATACCTAAAAGGTTCTCTTTGCATTTGCTCAAGAGCATCAAAGTCTATCTCGCTAGACCTACTGATATATCTTTCAGCGGCATCTAAGTCTATTTCTCTAGAGATCATACAAAGGTTGAATTAATGATAGTCAGGTATTGGAAACGCTGGTGGTGATGACCTTACTGCGTTTTGGATCTCAGCCTCTTTCATTCTTTTTTTAGCCTTTTGTTCTTCTAATTCAGCATAAGTGACCTCAATCATCACTCCATCAACATTTGGAACTTTAACTGTTTGAGACAATCGTAGTTGCATTTTTTCCTGTATTAACTCCTTTAATCTAGCGATATCCCTACTCGCATAATTACTAGCATCTTCAGATAAAGTTACCTCGCCTGTAATTGGATCTATATCTTTAATCAAATCACTATAACTAAGGGTGTTGCCATCGCTGTCTTTACTGAAAGTTTGACCTTTCATTATTCGATCAATCTCTGAATCAATATTTTTTATCGAAGTCTCAATGCCCTCATTCCCGGAACCCTGGGGTAAGTTACTCCTCCCCTCTAATAACTCTATCGATTTAATACGATAATCACTTAATGTATCTTTTGACCTAATATCCGCTTCAAGACCACGCCTCTTTAGATCATCATCTTCCTTTCGCTGTTTTGCCATACCCGCTGGGCCACCTTGACTCAATATATATGCAGATGTAGTATCACTTTGTAGACCACGCGCTGTATTGGCAGACTTGGTTGCTTCTGTTTGGCTAGGGAGAGTTTCTAATGTAGCTTTGTTTGTCGCTAATGCTACATCAGTATTACTTGAGATAGTCTTCTTCTTAGATTCTCTTATGACATCATTTAGGTTATACTGAGCAAGAGCATCACGAACCTTTGGAAGCTGAAGAATCTGAGCCATCTCAAGATTCAACTTACTCAAACTATTCTTAATTTGCGCGTTCTCCTCCTGTAACCTCCTGGATCTACCAGCGATGTAAGGCGCGGAAGATGCGTTTATAAGTTGGAAGTCTTTCGGGGATGCGTTACCGGATTGGATATTATCGATGGCTTTACTAAGATTAGGATCTCTACCTTTCATTTCCATGAGTTCCTCCGGGCTAAACCCCGCAAGGTTCCCCATCGCGGTACGCTCTTCCGCCTCCCGCTTCTCCTTATTAAGCTGATACTTCTCAATCGCACTATTGATACCCTGTCCAATCGCCCTGTACGCCCGACCTTTTGCCGCTCCGCCCCGCTCGATTGGGCTGAAGTCCGCCCTTAGTAATCCCGCCTGTACTGTATCTCCTATAGCCATGATTTAGTCCTTATCTACTTATGCTTGATTGCGGGCTGAATGTTCCGCTAGGTGGAGACATAAAAATCGGACCACCACCGAGTCCTTGCGATAAGCCGGACCCCATGCCTGTAAGACTTTGTCCTAGTCCACCCATACCTGGGACTCCTCCCGCCAATCCGCCTAATGCGCCTAGCGCGCCTCCGGCAAGACCGCCAAGTAGTGGCATGAGTTTTGGTGCAACATTCACGAATCCTTCCAAGGCTCCGCTCTTTGCCTGTTGGTGAGCCGAGTAAGTGGAGGCATTATAGTTATTGCGATTCGCATTTTCTGCCATGCCAATATTCACCCCAGCATCGGGATTTATACGGGTTACTTCTTCCTGTGGAAGTCCAAACATTGTCGCCCGTTCGCCATATCCGCGCTGTGCGTAACGATCTCCCCCGCCGAGTAGCCTTAATGGATCTACGCGGGTTGCCTGATTAAGGCTGGCGGCCCTCGTGTTGTACTCTTGGAAGTCCCTACGGTTCTGTCTAAGAATATCGCGAAGGTAATCCTCACGGCTCATCGCTTCAGCGGCAATGCCAGCATTGTCGGATGAGCGACCCGTTGCGGCCAAAGTTTCCCGTGCTGACTGAGTTGCCCGCCTTCTCATTTCGGGAGACAAGTCAGTCATTTGTGCATCCTGGTACGCTAATTCGGCCAACTGATTTGCTTGGTCTGTGCGGGCTTGCATCAGCGGATCGGTTGCCCGATATGTGTTTTGGAGGTCACGCCCGTAGCGATTGATCAAATCAATATCGCTCGATGCTTGGCGGCCTGCCATGCGATTCCCAAAGTCCTGTTGGCGAAGTGCGGAACGCTCGGCCATATCAGCCATCGGATCCATTGCTCGTTGTGCCAATTCTAGCTGTAAGTCCTGATATTGTGGATCATATTGCTTGCGAAGATTAAGCATCTGATCTTGCATACCAGCATCGGACATCGCATCGACATATTCGCGAGCCGCCTCACCTGGATCAAAGTCTTCGTAGCCAGGAGGTGCATCCGCTCCAAATCCTAATGCATCTGCTATTTTACTAATGAAATATGATGGAACGCCTGACGAGTTAACAGGCTTGCCCGCACCGCCCATGCGCTTGAGCGCATCAGCTTCCTGTTGGTTAATGTATGCTAAACTTTCGCCTTCGGGTGCTTGCTCGTTGAGCAGTCTCGCGGCTTCTCTTAATGGGTCTTTATTTTTATTCATCGTCTTTAAAATACTAAAATCTGTACCACATCGGCATCTCTAGAACTGTTGACATCTTCAGTTATAATTTCTATGGATGTAACTGAACCTGAGTAAACTGTATTTCCCAAGCTATCTTTTAGGAAATAAGCGCTTCTATCCCGATAAGTTCCATTTAAGTATCCGATTCCCAGGGATACTACCGGGTCGGTAACTGCGCTAGTGAAGGTGACGGTGTACGAGCCTGTTCCTGTCCTTACTACACTAGCAATATTTACTTCAGCATTCGTATTTCTAGTAACAGTTGTTATCCCTTCAAAAGATGCCTTTGCTTGAAGTTCAAGGCCAACCGTTGCACTAGCACTAACTACTACTTTTATGTATTTAGAAGCAAAGGATACATACGAAGCTGCTCCCGAACTATTGAACTTACCGAAACCATCAACTCCTAATTGAATTTTTAATGTGTTATTTGTGATATTCTGCACTTGTGCGCCGACATCGAAACCTGAGTCCGTATTTGAGTAATCAACTAAAACCGAATTAGTACCACTAGCGTCATCAGCTACATAAACTTGAACTACTAAATTAGTAGTACCTAAGCTGTGTGTAATAGTGTGATTGCTTCCGTCTCCTACTGTTTGGGAGCCTAGAGAGTTTTGCCAACCTGTGCTGTAATTAGGAGATCCTGTAGGGCCTCCGCTACCACTACTTGCAGATGTGATTCGTCCCTGGTCGTCAACTGTTAAAGTAGCGTTAGTATATGATCCAGCGGTTACAGATGTGTCAGCGAGTTTATCGGCTGTTACCGCATCATTTGCGATCTTTGCAGTAGTGACCGAGTTGGCGTTTAGCTCATTATCAGTAATCCCATTAGTCGCTACTTTTAGCTGACCATTATTTAGGTTGAGCGTTGTTCCCGTGATTGAGTCGGAATCGAGGAACGCACTCCCCACAATATTATTTAATTTAGTCGAGGTAACCTGATCCCCCGCATTAAAACTTTGTCCTGTTGATATTTTAGCCATGATATTTTTCCCTTACGAAACTGAAGTGGTTGAGCGGTCATGCAGTCGGGCTTCGACCTTTACTGACCTTACGAATGGTCTGCCTGTTGTGGCCCTTACCTGAGCCTGTATGCCAAATCCTCTTTTCCTTACCCGTGTGCGAATAGATGCTTCCTCGCCCGCTGGTAATGTACTGCCTAAGAAGTCGCTCACATTTCCCACGGTTGTCGAACTGTCGGGATCTTCTGAAATAAATGTAATCTCTGCATCCGAGGGGTCGATATTCTCGCCCTTCATCTGAAGCTCTGCCCGACTAAATTGCTTTCTGTCCAGGCTATCCGCATCGTATTGGCGGGTCACCAATCGAGATACCACAGGAATCGTTTCATCCTGTGCGCCGGATACAAGCGACACCACATCACCGCCATCGTTCGCCTCGACTTTATGGATTCCGCCTTCTTCGGTGGTCAAATACAACTCGTTCTGCGCACCCTCGCGACCAACGATGAAGTCGCGAATCGAGAAGTCCAGGGAGTCAACGGTATCAATACTTTCCACGCCTCCATTAAGAAGATTCCACACAATTACCGTGTTTACTTTATAGGCATTATTAGCACCTGGTACTGAGTCCAGCACGGTGGCTAAGAAGATGCGATTGTTATGATAAACTGCGGTGGATAGGAATGAGTAATTCTGATTAATCCGATCCATGAGTGGCTGAATCGTTTCGGTGATTGGCACTCCTACTCCACGCAAATTGACTTCGTCAAAATACTCGATTGCGTATAAGCCTTTATCGGAGAGGAAGTAAATCTTATTAGCTACTTGGACGATTGTTTTACGAGCAGAACATCCAACCTCTGTGGTGAGTAGTGTTGTGGTGCAGTCAGCGAGAGATCCCGTGATGCCATTAATGACATGGATGCTTTTACGCATGAATACGATTAACTGATCTTGGAACGGTTCAAGCGCTACGATGTAATCTGATTGTCCGGCTGTAATATTAAACTGATTTCCGATCACATCGTAGGTATCGAAGTCCAACACATCGGATGCCACTATTTCTGTGCGGGTTTCCCGATCTGTGGGTGTGTTATCAGATGTGTAAAAATATGGGAGCCATAAGCGGCCACCCGCCACCACGCCAAACTCCGCACCTGGTTGATGAATAAATCCTTTCCCGATTGCTAGTCGCTTGGAGACGGTAAGGGAAACCCCCGATGACTCATCCTGTACCCCAAGATTAAAGGTAAATTGATTTGTGCTAGTGGTAGTGACTACAACTTCTTGTCCAATGTACAAATCATACGGGGACACTCCGTTGCGAATTACCAATGTATCTCCAGGCTCAAGTCCATGCCCAGGTACATCCATCGTAACCACTCCGCTTGCGGCGGTGGTTGTGGTATCTGTATAATAAGCGGGTGCGGTATATGCACCACTAGCAACCTCTGTGAAATCAGCAAAGTGTGCGATCTCGGTCCCACTAATATTAAACGATGCTACGGTCTGCGAGTCCAACATCTCCACGGTCAGGGAGGTTGGACTTGCAGTCTTTACTTCATAAACCCCATCAGGATCATAATCGTCCCATCCGCCAAGGTTCGTAATGGTTATAAAGTCACCCACATTTCTGCCATGTTCGGTATTTGTGTTTACCGTTATTACCTGACCACTCTGAGAGACAGACGCGATGTCGAGATATGTAATACTTGGACTGCACTCCA
>Ga0181591_10004194_pt1 | contig 12583 bp, 10 predicted proteins | sample 071ome_33_FD_133757 | JGI IMG/M metagenome (GOLD analysis project Ga0181591, IMG submission 133757) | Coastal salt marsh microbial communities from the Groves Creek Marsh, Skidaway Island, Georgia - 071412AT metaG (megahit assembly) | ecosystem: Environmental > Aquatic > Marine > Intertidal...
AAAGCTGATTCTAAAATTCCATCTATCCAAATTTCCCCTTTACAGTCAGCAACTTTAAAATGGTTAGTCACATACAAATAATTCTTAGCAGATTTAAATTTAGAATATACAAAAAAATCATGAGATGCTCTTTTTCCAACTAAGAAAGTCTTATAATTAAAATACGAATTTGAATTATCATTTAAAACAACCGTTTGACCTTTAGCATTATCTTTAAAATACTGATAACAAGATACCTGACCTGAAACACGATATGGGGTTACAAGTTCAAAATTAGAGTTTTCTTTACAGATAATTAAAATGCAATAATTTAACAGCGAAGCATTGGCTTTTAGCATACACGAAGCATTAGCATTTTCTGCCACTTCAACAATCACAATCGAATTATAAATTTCGCTTTCAGTGATTTCTAAAGAATCTTTATCAGAAACTTCAAATCTAAAAATACTAGCATTTTTAGCCATTAAATCTAAAACAAAAGGATCCTCAAAAAACTCTGCATATTCATCAATATAAGCTTCTAAAATAGCCAAATTATTAATTGGATTTTCAACTTCATATTCTAAATTCAAACCATCTTTTAAAAGATACTTTTTATCAAAGTTTTTTAATTTTTCTAACGCTAATTTTTGTAAATTATTCATCTAAAATTTAATTAACTAACCAACCGAACCTTCCATTTCAAGTTCAATCAAACGATTCATTTCAACTGCGTATTCCATTGGAAGCTCTTTAATTATTGGTTCCAAAAAACCATTAATTATCATAGCTTTAGCTTCCTCTTCTGAAATTCCACGGCTAGTCAAATAGAAAATATCTTCGGCATTTAACTTTCCAGTCTTAGCTTCATGGGCAATTGTTACATTATCATTGTAAATTTTCATATCTGGATAAGTATCAGATCTTGAAATATCATCCAAAATCAGTGCATCACACTCTACACTTGCCGTTACATTTTCTGCATTTGGATTTACTTGTAAAAGTCCTCTATAAGAAGAAATTCCTCCACCTTTAGACAAGCTTTTCATAACAATATTCACTTTAGTATCTTTCGCCGCACAAATTACTTTTGCTCCGGTATCTTGAAACTGACCAGCATTTGCAAAAGCAATACCCAAATGATCAGCACGTGAGCCTTGTCCTTTCAAAATAGAACATGGATAAAGCATAGTTACACCAGAGCCCATATTTCCACCAACCCATTCCATCACAGAGTCTTTATCAACAATCGCTCTTTTGGTATTTAAATTATAGGTATCTTTTGACCAATTTTCTACACTCGAATATCGAACCTTAGAATTCTTTCCAACAAAAATCTCTACACAACCAGCATGCAAGGCATTTTTACCATATTTAGGAGCCGAACAACCTTCAATATATCCAACCTCACAATCATCTTCAACAATAATCAAAGTATGTTCAAACTGTCCTTGGCTAGGCGCATTCATTCTAAAATAAGCCTGTAGCGGTTGGTCCAACTTAACACCTTTAGGAATATATAAAAATGTTCCCCCACTCCACACAGCTCCATGCAAAGCTGCAAATTTATGATCATCATTTGGAACACATTTCATAAAATATTTCTTAAAAAGCTCAGGATGTTTTTGCAAGGCAACATCACAGTCTTCAAAAATCACTCCTAAATCCTCCCACTCTTTTTTTAAAGAATGATAAACAACCTCAGATTCATATTGAGCTCCAACTCCAGCTAAAAACTTATGTTCAGCCTCAGGAATCCCAAGACGCTCAAAAGTTTTTTTAATATCACTTGGAACTTCCTCCCAATCACTAGCATTTTTAACATCAGAAGCCTTTGCGTAATAAACAATTTCAGAAAAATCCAAATCTTTTAAATCCGGACCAAACTTTGGCATAGGCATATCTAAAAATTTCTTCAAAGAATCCAATCTAAATTCAAGCATCCATTCTGGTTCATTTTTATCTTTTGAAATTTGTCTTACCAAATCCTCAGTAATACCATAATCAAAGTCAGCTTGATAACTAGCATCGTTTTTATGATCAAAAGAATCTCGATCTAAATCTTGAAAAACATATTCATTCATATTATTCAGTTATCCATTCAAATCCTTTTTGCTCTAATTCTTGAGCAAACTTATAATCTCCAGATTTTACAATCTTCCCATCTTTAATCACATGTACAAAATCAGGCTTAACATAGTCTAAAATTCTTTGATAATGAGTCACTATTAGGATTCCTTTATCTTCGGCTTTAAAATCATTAATACCATTAGAAACTACTTTTAATGCATCAACATCCAATCCAGAATCAGTTTCATCTAATAAAGCAAGCTTTGGATTAAACAATTTCAACTGAAGAATTTCAATTTTTTTCTTTTCACCACCCGAAAATCCATGATTTAAATATCTTTCCAAAAAATCTTCTGGAACTTTCAACTCTAACAAATAAGGCTTAATAAATCTTCTAAACTTAAAAGCTTTCATTCTTCTAAAATCCTTATCTTGATGAGACATGTGTTCATTATATGCAGCTAACAAAAAATTAAACAAAGTAACACCCGCAATTTCACGAGGGTACTGAAAAGCTAAAAAAACTCCTTCAAGTGATCTTTCAAATGGTTCTAATTCCAACAAATTTACTCCGTTAAGATTGGCTTGACCACTTAAAATTTCATAAGATGGATGACCCATCAAACTATTAACCAAAGTCGACTTACCAGCTCCATTTGGACCCATTACACAATGAACTTCTCCGGCTTTAATTTCTAAATCAATGCCTTTTAAAATATCTTTATCACCAGCACTAACTTTTAGGCCTTTAACTTGTAACATTTTTTTTATTATATCAAGCAAAATTCTATGTAAAAACACAATAAAAATCAAGTTTTGAAAGCACTGAAAAACCTAAGCCAATTGACCCAGCTAAAAGCTAATGTATAATCATAGTATGAGAGACAAAAAAATTATTATTATTTCAATTATTAATTTTAGCACCCCGAAAGTGTAAAGTCTTTTACTTAAGTATAAACCCAAGCACTTTCAACAAGTGCTTTTTTTAAACTAAATTAACATGAGATACTCCCCCCTAAAACCAAAACAAATACCAAACTTCACAAATCAAAGCCTGCTTTCACTAGGTAAGCCTCTTTACATCCAAGATGTATCAGAAGAAACAATGGAAGGAACAAACCAAAACACACAAGTCACTGGATTAGACAAATATGGATATAGATTATTATCGCTTGTTACAGACCAACCAGGACTTTGGCTATACAACCAAGAAGATTCCGAATACATGACTCAATACCTAGAATATTTAGAAACTGTAACTCAAACAAAAAACAAAATTCAAACCTTAGGTTTACAAATGCAAAATCAAAGTTTAACTCAAGCTGCAATAGAGAATTTCGAAAAAATCGAGGAATTTGGATGCGAATCACTGATTCCATTCATTATGTCAGAATCCAGCGAACGCATAGCGGATCTATTAAACTTAGCTTGTTTTGAAAGACACCAATCAAGCGAAAAGTTAAACAACAAAGGAATTTTCCTAGAAACATGTAAAATCAAAGGAGTACCAACTCCATACGGATCAAGCTTTTCAAATCCTCAAGAAGCATGGTCTTTATTCAACGAATTAAAATCCCGCGGAGCTTTAGCTTTTTACTCAAAACTATCAAGAAGTGCATCCGGACAAGGGATTCGTCAATTTAGCTATCAAGATCCAAATTTGGAAGAAAATTTTAAAAGTTATTTAACTTCACAAGATACAATTTCAAACATGGAGCAGTTTGGGATTAGAATGGATGAAGCAATAATATTCGAAGATTCTCCTGCAATTGTATTCTGGATGTGCCCATTTAATGGATTTCAGTTAGTTAATTCAAATTATCAAGTTTTAAATAAAAAAAATGAAGAAGATTTAAATCCAACTGTACACAAAGGATCCCAAGGACCAATCGAGCAAAGTCAAATGAACAGCTTAAGTTTTACAATTCAAAAAATTGAAGAAATCCTTAAAGAAAATCACTGCTATGGACCCGGAAGTATTGATTTAATCTCAAGAACAAACCCACTTACTCATTCAAGAGAAGAATTTGTAGTAGAAATCAACAAAAGAATCACGGGTGGATATCACAACTTCTTAGCTCAAAAATTTGGTTTTAACTACTTTAGATCAGACTGCAATCTTAGTTGTTCATCTTCCGTTAGTTTTCAAGACTTATTACAAACTCTTGAAGAAAATCAACTGCTTTGGACTCAAGGTAAAAACTCTGGTACATTTATAGTAAATTACCAAACTGCTCCTATGCACGAAAAAATAGCCGTAATATCTTTCGGGCAATCACAACAAGAGGCGCAAAGTGTATACACCTCAACAAAAGAATTAATTAACAAACTATGAAAAGATTAAGCACCCAAGAACTTTTAGTTGAATTAATAAAAATTCCTAGTGAATCATCAAACCCAAAACAGGTAAAAAGAGCTATCGATTTTGTAGTTAAATATTTAAAATCTAACATAATTGACTCCTCAAATTTAGAATTTATCGATCTGGACTGCAATGATTGTCATAACATTATTGTAAAACCAAAAACCGTAAACAAACCAAAATTAACTCTATACAGTCACATAGACGTAGTAAAAGCAGATTCTTTAGAGCAATATAATCCAATTATAAAAGATGATAGAATTTACGGAAGAGGCTCAGGAGATATGAAATGTGGAACCGCAATTGAAATCCAAACTTTTATTGATCAAATCAATATGGATCCAAATTCATCACTAGCCTTGATGATTGTGGGAGACGAAGAAATTGGTGGAACAAACGGAGTTAGATATTTATTATCAGAAAAAGAGTTTAGAACTGACTGTGTATACATGCCAGATTCAGGATCAGGACTAGACACAATTATCACAGACCAGAAAGGTATTTTATTCTTGAAAGTTACAGCTAAAGGAGTTTCATCTCACGGCTCAAGACCACACGAAGGAAAAAATGCAATTTTAAAAGCCTACGAAGTGATTCAAGATCTTTATACAATGTTCGAAAAAAGTGATCCTGAAAAATACAGATCAACAATTAACATTTCTCAAATTATTGCTGGAAAATCCTTTAATTCAGTTCCGGACTCATGTGAATTTACAGTTGATATTCGTTTTACAGAAATCACAAAAGTCAATCAAATCCTACAATTCTTAGAAAACTCGCAAGACGTAGTATTTGAAACAACAATCTTTGATAAAAATTTTCATATTGATAAAGAAAATAAATACCTTCAAGAATACCAAAAAATTGCCCAAAAAACCTTGGAATCAAAAGTAGAATTTAAATTCGAACACGGTGGATCAGACGGAAGATTCTTTCAAAATTATCAAATCCCATGCATCATATCTGGAATCAAAAAAGGCAATACTCACGGTGAAAATGAATGGGTAGACAAAGAAGAGTTAGCTCTAGCAGAAAGTATTCTAAAAGATTTCATTAAGCAAACATTAGAAAAGTCCTAAACGGACTTTTTTTAAATTAGAATGAAAAATTCCAAAAATGAATATCTAAAATTAAAATTTGGAATTTCAAAGGCAAGGAATTTAATCTAGAATATTTAAAAACAAATACATTATGAAATTATTTACTTACGGACCAAAATATTCATTGAGTTACATTCAGGCTGAAAAACTTTTTCCAGAGGTTGAAATTACTCCCGAAAATAACATTCAAAACCTATTGAAAAAAATTTCAAGAAACAAAAGTAGCCTTGCAATCATTAACATTGGAAACAACATTAATGGTCTTAACACTCAAATAATTGAAAAGATTAATCAGAACAATTTAAAAATTTGGGATATTTACCAAACTAAACCAGATTTAAACCTTTACGCTCACTCGAATTTAATTAAAGATATTTACATTCCACAAGATTACAGCCTTGTAGTACAAGAGAGCTTAAATCAAAAATATGCTCAAATTAATCATGAGATCACACACGACTTAAAATCAGCTGTAGAAGCTTGCATGTATCAACCAAACGGTGCGCTCATTTGCAACCCTAAACTTGCCTCTTTCCTGAAATTAAAAGCCGTAGACAAGTATATCTTAGATCAAGGTAACCCTATCATCGATTTTGCAATTATTAGCCAAAATCAAAATGCGCAAGTTCACACACGAACACACATTAAGCTTACACCAAAAAAGAATCTTGAAAACGGTTTAATTAACCTTCTTTACCCTTTTAAAGAACATCAAGTTGGTATTTCTCAAATTCATACAATTCCAAATAGAGATTCAGCAAGCCAGAACCATTTTCTACTGGAAATCAAAGGAGATCCTCGCCAAGCAAAATTAAGACAAACCATCACAATGCTCGAAAGAGATCTAAAAATTTGTAACGTACAAATTCTTGGAGGTCAAACTGATACTCTAAAAAACACTTTAGAATCTAAAGACTAAGCAGCTCAAAGTTACTTCCAGCAGCCTTAAAAGCTTCAAAAAAGTCTGCATGCGTATAAATTGATCCTCCTTTAAAAGTCATTCCACCTTTTGAAGTCTCAATATAATCTTTATGAATCTTAATAACTTCAGTTAAAACTTGATTTTTTTCTTCATACAAAAAACTCCCCAGACTTGAATTATCTAATAAAACCAAAACTTTGTTGTTTTGCATTAAACTTTCTAAATCCTCAACGTTCAAAATTTCAACTTTAACCTTTTCAGCAATTTCTTGATCTTTATCAAATTCAGTTGATTCTAATTTTATTTTAGAATCCATTTGATACAAAGATGCAGTCAAATCTGAAGCTAAAGTTTGCTCAACTTGAACTTTTTTTTCAACTTTTGGAACCTCAACCGATTTCACAGATTTATTCCCCAAGGATATACCTAAAAACTCACTTAATACACCAAATACCATGGCTATCATAAACACTCCAGCGGTCATAACACTAAAAACTCTAACCAAAAATTCTAACATAGATCTTTTTAAAATTAATTCCAGTATACTGAATCATTTTTAGATAATGCAAACAAACAAAATAGACTAACGCACCTAACAAAGAACCTGAAAGCAATTTAACAAGAGGATTAATTTCAAGTAAATTAATTGGATAAACAGCCATAACCATGATAAAACAAGCCAATACTAACTTTAAAAACTTTTTAAAAACTGAAACAAAAGGGATTTCAACATACTTTTTTAAAAAGCTTAACAAAAGTATATTTTGTATAATAACTCCAAGCGCAAAGAAGAACCCAAAAGCATAAACTCCAAATTTTTCTGCAAAATAATAAACACCAAAAGTAGAAGTAAATAAGAAAAATTGACTAAAAATTACAGGCAAAATTGTATTCGAAAAAGCATAATAAATTCTAGAATACAAATGATTCAACCCCTCAAAAGGAATCGCAATCAACAAAAAAACTAAAATCAACACAGTATTCTCTGCGGCAACAGCACCAAAAGATCCATATTCAAACAAACCTGAAATCATTGGTCTTAAAAGCACATACATTCCACTTGTGGCAGCTAAACAAAAAGTTAAAATTCTTAACATAGAATCTTCAATTTCCCCCCTTAACTCAGATTCTTTTTTTTGATGTACTAAATCCAAAATAAAAGGATAAACAGCAGTAGCAAAAGAAATTGCAAATAAACTAACTGCAAAACTTTGTATATTTCTAGCTAAATTAAAAGCTGTATTTATTCCCTCTTGATAAGAAAGTGCCATCTTTGCAAAAAACAACAAAGTTAATTGCATACTCAATAGACCAAATATTTTTGGTAACGATAATTTAATGATTTCAAAAAGCTTCTCATGATAAAAACTAAAAGATAATTTAATTTTGGCATGACTAAAATCCCAAAATCTAAATAAAAAGTGTAAACAAAGACCAAGCACAACCCCTAAAATTGCAGCTTTAATACCCATATTAGGCCCCAAAAACAAGGTCATTCCAATAATTCCAAGATTATAAAAAAATGGACTTAAAGCATAACTTAAGTAATGTTTGGAATTCATTAATATTGATCCAAAAAAATTAGAAATACTAAAAATCAAAGGAGAAAACAATAAAATCCTACTAAATTCAACAATATCTTTTTGCATCAAAGTAGATGATTCATTAAACACAAATGCAACCAATTTAGGCATAAAAACAAAAGCCAATCCACAAACCAATATCACAAAAGAAAGCATCCAGAATAAAAAAGATCCACTTAATTTTTCAGCAGACTCCAAGCTTAAAGATTTTTCTTTTGAATACACTTTTAAAAAGATCCCAGATAAAAATCCCCCGGCAGAAAAGGCAAATATCACATCAGGGATTAAAAAAGCCGCAAAATATGCATCCGTAGAACCAGTCGCACCAAAGGTATAAGCAATAATTAAATCCCGAAAAAAACCTGCCAAATAACTCAAAAATGTAGCTACAGCCAGAAGCATAGTTGCATAATTTTTGGAACTAGGAGAAAAAAATCTAGTAATTATTTTCACTATTTTTGTTTATCTTTTATTAAAGCTTCACACTCTTTTAAAGTTATTTTATCAACTTCTTTATCTTTTGGAAACTTAACATTAACTTTTCCATCAGTTAAATAAACACCATATCTTCCTTTCTTAATTTGAATTTTAGATCCCTCAAACTCCCTTACCAATCCTTTGGCTCCAGTTGCAGATTTTAAAGCTTCATCTGCATCGTCAAGGCTAAAAGAAAAAATATCAAATTTAGCAATTGATGCATTCTTTCCTCCTGATTTAATATAAGGTCCAAACCTTCCAAGGTCTAAAATAACTTCATCGTTAGTAGTTTTTGAAACCCCAATTGATTTAGGTAAAGAAAGTAAAAATACAGCCTTATCTAAATCACAATCTTCAATAGCTAAATTGTTAGGTAATCCCTTCATTTTTGGCTTGTCAGCTTGATCTTTATCTCCAAGTTGAACATAAGGCCCATATCTACCATTTTTAACAAATACAGGCATTTGCGTTTCAGGATCAACACCAATTGAATCCATTTTATCTCCATGTTCAATTAACTCTGAAGCTTTTTCATAATTTAATTCATCTGGTTTTAAATCAATTGGAAGATTAGCTTTTTGTTCACCTTTCATTAAGTAAGCTCCGTATCTTCCTACCATTACTTTAATATCTTCAAATTTAAATACATCAATTTCAGCAACATCAAGGGCAGAAATATCTTTATTAAGTAATTTCAATAATCCAACATGAGATTTATCACCAAAATAAAATGAATTTAAATAATTTAATTTTTCAATTTCACCTCTTGAGATACTATCCAAATCATTTTCCATCCCGGCTGTAAATTCATAATCTAAAAATTCAGTAAAATGATTATCTAAAAGTTTAACCACAGAAAATACAATAAAAGTAGGAACCAAAGCTCTTTTATCTTTTATAACATATCCACGTTTAATAATCGTTTCAATAATCGATGCATAAGTTGAAGGACGTCCAATCCCTTTTTCTTCTAAGGCTTTTACAATAGAAGCTTCGTTATATCTAGCTTTAGGCTTAGTTTCGTGTTCCTTAAAGTTATCCTTTAAGAATTTAACAGTATCTTTTTCGTTCAAAGGAGGTAAAATCTTACTTTCCTCAGATTTTTTATCCGAACTTTCTTGATATAATTTTGTAAAACCAGCAAAAGTTTCCACTCTCCCGCTAGCACTTAAATCTAAACTTTCAGATTTAATCCCAACCGAAGTTTGTAAATACTCAGCATTCGCCATTTGACTTGCTAAAGTTCTATTAAAAATCAATTGATAAAGCTTAAATTGCTCAGCTGTTAATTTTGATTTAACACTTTCTGGAGTTTTAAAAACTTTCCCAGCCGGACGAATCGCTTCATGGGCTTCTTGAGCATTTTTAACTTTTGAAGAATAATTTCTTACTGATTTATACAAATATTCTTTTCCAAATTTTTGTTCAACTAAATTTCTAGCACCAAAAATTGCTTCTTTCGAAAGAGTCACTGAATCCGTTCTCATATAGGTAATAAAACCATTTTCATAAAGCTTTTGCGCAACCATCATGGTTTGCTTTGATGAAAAACCAAACTTTCTATTGGCATCCATTTGCAAAGTTGAAGTTGTAAACGGAGGTTTCGGAGCAAGCTTCACAGGTTTAGATTCTACTTTATCGATCACAAGAGTTTCATCTTTTAAAGCTGCTTGAATTTCAGGTAAATTTTCTCCATTTACAATCAGTCTATCTTTTAATAATTTACCAGTTGAAGGATCAAAATCCTTCGAAACTGCTAATTGTTTTCCTTTATAAGCTTTTAAATTAGCTTGAAACTTATCTTTATCTTTGCTTTCTAAATCACAAACAATCGAACCAAAAATCGCTTTTTTAAAATTAATTCTTTCAATTTCTCTCTCAACAATTAACTTGCAAGTCACACTTTGTACACGCCCTGCAGACAGTTTTGGTGCAACCTTTTTCCATAAAACAGGTGAAACCTCATAACCAAAAAGCCTATCCAAAATTCTTCGAGACTCTTGAGCATTAACAAGTTTGTAATCAATATCTCTTGGATTTTCTAACGACTCCAAAATTGCATCTTTAGTAATTTCATGAAAAGCAAGTCTTTTAACTGGGACTTTAGGCTTAAGTACGTCTAATAAATGCCATGAAATAGACTCTCCTTCTCGATCCTCATCCGTTGCCAGGAAAAGTTCTTTACAGTCCTTTACTAATTTTTTTAATTTCGTAACATGCTTTTTCTTATCACTGGGAACCACATAAATTGCCTCAAAGTCTTTATCAACATTAATTCCAAGTCTTGACCATTTTTGATCTTTATATTTAGCAGGAATTTCAGCTGCACTTTTTGGAAGGTCTCTAATATGACCAATCGAAGACTCTACAATAAAGTCTTTTCCTAAAATTTTACTAATTGTTTTTGCCTTTGAAGGCGATTCGACTATTACTAATTTCACAAAATTTATTATTAATTGTTTACGACTATATCAAACAAAAATTAAAGTATCAAAAAAATTTTAAATATTTGTTAAGTTTTCTTTATATTTATCATGGTACGATTCTATTAAAGTCAATGCAGAATCAAAGTCAGGAACTGGGATCAAAATATCTAAATCTTCTTTATTGGCAAAATTTAAATCTATTATATTTTTTGAAGCCCATTCATAAAAACTATTCCACTGCTTTCCAACCAAAACAATCGGAATTTTTTTCAAATGCCCCACTTGAATCAACTGCCAAGTGTAAGCCATTTCCAGCAAAGTTCCCACTCCACCAGGGGTAACAATAACCATGTCTGAAACTTCCATAAATGCATCTAATCTTTTTGCAAAAGTTTTAAAATCAACTTTTAAATCCAAATTGCCACTGTCTTCTTCTTCAAAAGGAAGTTGAATTCTAATTCCAATTGATTTTGACGTATCATCAGGATCAGGAGTAGCATCAACATGGCCCTTATTTGCAGCATCCATTAAACCCGGTCCTCCACCTGTAACTAAGTCCGATTCTAATTCACCTACCTTGTAACCAATTTTATAAACTTCTTTATAGAGATCATCTTCAGGTTTAATTCTTGCAGAACCAAAAACTACCACACGAAATTGTTCAGGAACTAAGTTCATTTCTTTAAGTACACTCATTTATATCTTTGTTAAATTTATACGAAGAGATTATAAGATTAGAATACGCCACAATTACTTCATCTACAAGATCAACAAAAATCCCCGTCTCAATAACCCCTGGAATATCTTTCAAATCTTTATGAATTTGTTTTAAATCATCACTCTTCAAAATCACATCCACAATCGCATTATTAGAATCCGAAATCTGTTTTCGATCAATAAATTCGAATCCTGGAGTTTTTAAAACCTCATTTAATTTTTCTGGCTCAACTTCAATAGCAACTTTTTTACCAATAAAGGAATTACATAACTTAGAATCATCAACAACAATAATCTGATAATCAGTTTTTCTAGCAACCAACTTTTCTAAATATGCAGCTCCACCAGCTCCCTTTAAGCAAGCTCCAGTTTTTGGATTAATCCAATCCGCTCCATCGGCCGTTATATCAACTTTTTGCAAATTCTCAAGTGGTAATACAGGCAAATGATATTTTTTAGCCTTTTTATATGTATCTTTCGAAGTCACAAAAACCTTAATATGAAACTCAGGATCCTTTGTAAATCTTACCCCTAAAGCTTCGATAAAAAATCTTACAGTCGAACCTGTACCAAGTCCAACCACGCACGAAGATGGTATCTTGGCATATGCTTGGTAAGCAGCCAACATTTTTAAATCATCTTTCTGTACACTTTGATCTTTTTCGAACATAAATATAGCTATTCTATCAATTATAGCATACTTGAGTCTTTATAAAAAACAAAGATAGCTTAAATTAAAGAAAAACCCGGATTTCAAGCAACTTCAAATTGACAAACTATTTAATTTGAACCCATACTTCATTTCTTCTTAAGAAAGGAAGCGTATAAGGACCATTGTAAGCAGCAAAAACTGCTCCTTTTTCATAAGCAATACTATTTTGATCCAAAACGGCAATTAACTCTAAATATTTTTCATTCATTTTAGATCGACTCATAAATCCAGAATA
>Ga0181591_10004202_pt1 | contig 12573 bp, 11 predicted proteins | sample 071ome_33_FD_133757 | JGI IMG/M metagenome (GOLD analysis project Ga0181591, IMG submission 133757) | Coastal salt marsh microbial communities from the Groves Creek Marsh, Skidaway Island, Georgia - 071412AT metaG (megahit assembly) | ecosystem: Environmental > Aquatic > Marine > Intertidal...
AGCGATACACTGCCAGCCAAAAAAGAAATAAATACAATAATCCGCAGCACGGCTTCCCACCTTTGCTCTGAACCAAACGGGGTCTGTTCGACCATCCTCAAAACAGCCAGATCTTAACTGTGGCGCATATTACCATACTGAATGAAAAGTCAGCGCCTAAGATCGGAAAACACATACTAAGGCTCCCTAAGTGGATTAGAAAGAGCGACCAATGGTTAGCCGTTACCAGACGGCATGCTCTTTTATTACTGCACTGGTGACCCAGCCCCATGACTAACCCCGAGCAAGACGCCATTCCGGTCAGTTGTAACAGCCCGGGACCCTGTGCGCTGATATGCTATATTCTTGACCATGAAGACAAGTTTAATCGGATACAACCATGACCCAGAGCCAAGCCCACCCTGTTGTTAACACTGATCCAGCGGCTGTGGCACAACCGGCCTTTATAACCGCACTGCCAAAAACCGAACTCCATCTGCACCTTGAAGGCTCACTGGAGCCTGAGTTGATGTTCAAACTGGCGGAACGCAATAACATCCAACTGCCGTATGCCAATGTTGATGAGGTCAAAGCCGCCTACGATTTCCACAACCTTCAGTCCTTTCTCGACATCTATTACCAGTGCGCCGATGTGTTGCGCACCGAGCAGGATTTTTACGACCTTACCTGGGCTTACTTGCTGAAATGTCAGCAAGAAGGTGTGGTGCACATTGAACCCTTTTTCGATCCGCAAACCCACACCGACCGCAGCATCGAGATCAGCACCGTTATCAACGGCATCAGCCGGGCCTTGAGTGATGGCCAGCAAACACTCGGCATCAGCTCCGGGCTAATCCTGTGCTTCCTGCGTCACCTGTCTGAAGAAGCCGCTTTCGAAACACTGGAGCAGGCCAAGCCTTACCTCAAGCACTTCATCGGTGTTGGCCTGGACTCCTCAGAACTGGGCCATCCTCCGGAGAAATTCGCCCGTGTGTTTGCGGCTGCTGCACAACTGGGCCTTAAACGCGTGGCCCACGCTGGTGAAGAAGGCCCGGTTGAATACATCGAAGACGCACTGGATATCCTCGATGTTCAGCGCATCGACCATGGTGTCCGCTGCACCGATAGTGATGCGATGATTGAACGACTGGCGGAGTCGCGCATGCCGCTAACCGTATGCCCGCTATCCAACACCCGGCTGAAGGTGTATCAGGATATGAGTGAGCACCCGATTCTGAAACTGCTTGAGCGCGGCGTGTGCGTCACCGTGAACGCCGATGACCCGGCATTCTTCGGCGGCTATTTGCTGGCGAACTACCAGGCCCTGAGCCAGTCACTCGCCATGACTCGTCAACAAGCCGCACAACTGGCGGCTAATTCCATCGAAGCCAGCTTCCTGCCGGATGAGCAAAAGCAAATACTGTTCGAGCGCCTGCAGCAAGTGATCAACCAGCACTGATACAGAACATAGCGCGGCGGCTTCCTACAGAGAAATGCTGCCTTCAGAGCATTTCAGGCGCGCACAAAAAAGGCGACACCCTCATTACAAGGGGTCGCCTTTTTCAGAACTAACTAACTAGATCTTAAGAGAACTGGTTAGAAGTGTTCTTAGCACCACCGGCTTTCAGAGCGTTCTCACCAGCAAAGTATTCTTTGTGGTCGTCGCCCATGTCAGAGCCAGCCATGTTCTGGTGCTTAACGCAAGCGATGCCTTGACGGATCTCTTTACGCTGTACGCCAGCAACGTAGCCCAGCATGCCCTGCTCACCGAAGTACTCTTTAGCCAGGTTGTCCACAGACAGTGCAGTCGTGTGGTAAGTAGGCAGAGTGATCAGGTGGTGGAATACGTTCGCTTCGCGAGAAGTGTCAGCCTGGAAGGTCTTAACACGCTCGTCAGCAGCTGCAGACAGCTCAGAGTTGTCGTATTCAGCAGACATCAGGTTTGAACGATCGTATGCAGAAACGTCTTTACCTTCAGCTTCCCATGCATCGTAGGTCTGCTGACGGAAGTTCAGAGTCCAGTTGAATGATGGAGAGTTGTTGTAAACCAGTTTCGCATCTGGGTGTACTTTACGTACTTCGTCCATCATGCCTTTGATTTCGTGTACTGTAGGTACTGCAGTTTCGATCCACAGCAGGTCAGCACCAGCGTTGATAGCTTCGATACAGTCGAATACGCAACGCTCGTGGCCAGTGCCCTGACGGAACTGGTACAGACCAGAAGGCAGACGCTTAGGACGAACCAGCTTGCCGCCACGGTTGAATACAACGTCGCCTTCAGCCATGTCAGCTACGTCGATTTCTTCAACGTCCAGGTATGAGTTGTAAACGTCACCCTGATCGCCTGGCTCTTTAACCACTGCGATTTCTTTAGTCAGGCCAGCGCCTTCAGAGTCAGTACGTGCAACGATAACACCGTCGTCAACGCCCAGCTCCAGGAAAGCGTAACGCAGAGCGCGCAGCTTAGCGTGGAAGTCGTTGTGAGGTACGGTTACTTTACCGTCCTGGTGACCACACTGCTTCTCGTCAGCAACCTGGTTTTCGATCTGCAGGCAGCAAGCACCAGCTTCGATCATCTGCTTAGCCATCAGGTAAGTCGCTTCAGCGTTACCGAAACCAGCGTCGATGTCAGCAATGATTGGTACGATGTGAGTCTCGTAGTTGTCGATCTGAGACTGGATTTCTGCTTCTTGAGCAGCGTCGCCAGCTTCGCGAGCTTTGTCCAGTGCACGGAACAGGCCACCCAGTTCACGAGCGTCAGCTTGACGCAGGAAGGTGTACAGTTCGTTAACCAGAGAAGCTACTGCAGTTTTCTCGTGCATTGACTGGTCAGGCAGAGGACCGAACTCAGAACGCAGAGCAGCAACCATCCAGCCAGACAGGTACAGGTAACGACGCTTAGTAGTACCGAAGTGCTTCTTGATAGAGATCAGCTTCTGCTGACCTACGAAACCGTGCCAGCAACCCAGAGACTGAGTGTACTTGGTCTTGTCTTTGTCGAACTCTGCCATGTCTTCGCGCATGATCTTGGCAGTGTAACGAGCGATGTCCAGACCAGTTTGGAATTTGTTCTGAGCGCGCATACGTGCTGCTGATTCTGGGTTGATAGCATCCCATGGGCTGCCAGCTGCTTCTTTCAGCGCGGCTACCGCTTTGATGTCGTCTTGATAAGTTGACATAGGTCAGTCCTTAAAAGAGTGGGTATACAAAGTCGATCGAACCTGATGGCTCGGAACTTCAGTCGGGGGGAATATTAGTGGTTTGCCACCCATAATTACAATCAATAGTATCTATACGTACTATTTCTTGAGTGAATGACAGGAGAGACTGGTTTACTCGTCGGCGACCGGCAGAGTAATCGTGAAGGTTGTGCCGACACCCACCTCACTGACGACCTTAATTTCACCGCCATGCTCTTCGATAAAGCCGTGTGAAATCGAGAGACCGAGGCCGGTTCCCTGCCCCACGGGCTTCGTTGTAAAGAAGGGGGTAAACAACAGTTTCATGTTCTCTTCGCTGATGCCATGGCCATTGTCTTTGAACATAATTTCTACCCAGTCGCCCTGACTGCGGGTAGCGATGTGAATGTCTCCGTTTTCGTCCACCGCCTGATTGGCGTTGGCGATCATGTTGGTGAATACCTGGTTGAGCTTGCCAAAGTAACCGCGGACCTTGCCGATGTCACCGTACTCGACGTGCACCTGAGCGTGGTACTTGGTCTGGTTACTCAGAATATTCACTGCGCCGCGAACACATTCGTTGATGTCGACCAGATCCATGTCGCCGCTGTCTTCACGGGTGAAGGATTTGAGGTCGGCGACGATCTGCTTCACCCGTTCGAGACCTTCAATAGTCTCAGAGGTCAGGCTTTCAAAATCCGCCAGCAGGTATTCCACATCGTGCCGGGTTAAGCCTTCACGCCAGGCTGTGCGAATCGCGTCGCCATCAGCACCACTGCAAATAACCTGATCCATGGTTCCGACGAAGGTCTGGATGTCGGTCATTCCCTCTGACATGGTGCAGAAGTTACTGAAGATAAAACCAATGGGGTTATTAATCTCGTGCGCAACGCCAGCAGACAGAACACCCAGCGAGGCCATTTTCTCGTTGTGCAGCAGCGCTTCCTGATTCTCGCGCATGCTGTCGTGAGCCTGCTGCAGTTTTTTAAATGAGTCGTACAGCTCGCGAGACTTATCCTCGAGCATCTGTTCGGCTTGCTTACGCAGTTGTTTCTCGCGCAGGTACGCTGCCTTGTAATCTTCAGTCATTCCGTACCTCGTTCAGTTGAATACCGAATCGACAGTGATCTGATCCTTTGTGCATACAGGGATCATGACTGAGTGAAATCGATTGTTTGAAGTGCTTTGCTGAGCCTTGAATCAGGCCTTCGGCCAGCGCGCACAATTTACGTTCAGAGCGGTAATTCATTACCAAAAACTCCGGACTACTCTGTTCGTAATGAAATGACGGTAACGCGGCATCCGGATAAAACTTGAGTACTTCACCATGCACGATCTCATCAACGGATAATAAAAATTCGAACAAACCATCACAGTCATCAAAAAAAGATGGGTAGCGTTCATAGAACTCACCCACCATAAACTCACCAAACTGATTCAGCAGGGTTTCAATAGAATGCCCCGTCACATCGGAGGCAGCCTGCACCAGTGCCATCAGCTCTTTGTCGGCATAACTCTGCGTCGACAGGAACATGCCATCCGAGCCCGCACGCTCCAGCAATAGGTTCCAGCCCTCAAGGCCGTGCTCTGTTTCGACCATGTCTCTGAGTATGTCGAACACGACCCCTTTCATGTTTCGTCTCCGGAAACGTCGTCGGCGGTGATGGATTCAGTGACGTGAAGCCGGAACGGCGCCGCCGCCCAAGCCTCCATGGTTTTAAGCTTAGCAATGAATTCAGATGTGAGTTCATTTCCTGCGGTCAACAAGATCATGCCCCGTTCACTGTAGAGATCCTGGGTCAACACCATGCCGGGCTTAAGTGCATTCACAGAAGTAACGTCCGCCTGTGCCTGTGCGATGTCATCGGCGTATTCGCCACTGACTTTCTGAAAAATCGCCACCAGCTCCGGGTCGTAATGCGAGGCCGCACGATTAAGAATTTCACTGGATGCCTGTTCGGCTGACAGGGGCTCCCCCGTGACGCGACCGCGCATCAGGTCACAGTAGTCCCGAACGATGGCAACGATACGGGCTCCCGCCGGAATGTTTTCACCAGCGAGATGATCGGGGTAACCGGTGCCATCGAAGCGTTCAAACTGACTGCGCACCAAACGGGCTGCTAAGGCCATTCCCGGAATGCCCATCAAGGCGGCCTCAGCCACCTCGGGCAAACGCGCGTAGTGTTCCATGTCCTGCCCGGTGTATTGCGCCAATGGCTTGCTCAACAGTTCGTCGGAAAGCGAAATCTGACCAACGTCCGCCAGTAGTGCGGCGTCTCGGATATCACGCACATCGCGAGCGGACAGATCCAACGCCATGGCTATGGCGGTCGCGAGCTTCCCTCGCAGGCTTGAGGCGGCAGCGGCGCCGGGATCACGAAGCCCGGCAAGGCTCGAGGCCAGCTTGATCACGTGGCTGTAGCTTTTTTGCAGATCGTTAAACGCGTGCTCGATCACTCGGGCCTGAAGCTCAACTTCATGGGTACGGCTTTTCACTTTCTCTTCAAGTGAGTGATTGAGCGTCTGCAACTGACGATTCCGCTCAGCCAGTTCCGTTTTTAAACGCTCATTGCGGACTTCCAGCAGTCGTGTGTGCAGGCTCTCTTCAATCAGGCCACGCAGATGTTTGTCATCCCACGGCTTGGTCAGGTATTGATGTATCTTGCCGTCATTGATGGCCCGGGCGGTGGATTCCATATCGGAGTAGCCCGTGAGCAGAAATCGAACCGTGTGTGGAGATTGTTGCGCAACGATACTCAGCAGCTCGGCGCCGTCCATTTCCGGCATGCGCATGTCGCTGATCATCAGATCAACTTCGGTGTTCTCGAGAATATAGAGTGCATCACTCCCCGATGACGCAGTAATCACCTGAACCTCCATGCGGTTCAGTGAACGGCGCAGTGCGTGAAGGATGTTCTCCTCGTCGTCCACCAGCAGAATCACAGGTTTACTGGGGGAAGATGTCTTGGGTCGGGTAGCGCTGGCTATGGACATGGAGCACTCCGTTTGTCTGGCTTAACAGTCAGTCTAGACAATCGTTTGGCCTCTGTGGCCAAGGAGTAGAATATTCCTTCCAGGCCAACGGGGACTTTTGCGACAGTTTACGAAGTATTCACATTCGTTGTATCCAAAAAGGCCAAGTGGAGGATTAGACCCGATTAACGGTAATTAGACATATTGCGCCGACAAGACGATTAATAAGACACGCTCAACCCTGCACCTCTCATGCGTACTCAAGTGTCTCTCAATTATCGCCAAATCACCTCTCAGCGCCTGTGTTCCCGGTTAATTCTGAGCTTCAGCGATTGCCTCTGCCGCCGCCGCCGCACTGGCCCAGGCCCACTGAAAATTGAAACCGCCCAGATGCCCCGTGACGTCGACCACCTCTCCGATAAAGTAGAGCCCGGTGACTAAGGTCGATGCCATGGTCTTAGAAGACAGCTGGTCCGTATTCACACCACCAATGGCCACTTCTGCGGTGCGATAACCCTCAGTGCCTGACGGCTTGGGTTGCCAGGCATTTAACGAGCTGGCTAATGCGTTGGCGTGTTCTAGGCTCACTTGCCCCATCGGCCCGTCGGGGATGTTCTGGTGATCGAGCCATTGTTCTGCGAACTTCTGTGTTGTCATGGCCGCTAACCAATTGCGCAGATGCTTTTTAGGCTCCTGCTGGCGCGCGTCCTGTAACGCCGCGGCAACGTCGATGGCGGGTAGTAAGTCGATATTTAGCGCATCCCCCGACTGCCAGTAAGAAGAAATCTGCAACATGGCTGGGCCACTCAAGCCACGATGGGTGAAGAGCAGATCGTCACTGAAACTCTGCCGTCCGCAAGAAACCGACACAGGCAAGGCCGTACCGGACAGCACTTTGCACAACTCGCCAGTTCGATCCGTAAAGGTAAACGGCACCAGTGCCGCCCGCACCGGATACACCTCATGGCCAAACTGCTCAGCAAGTTCGTACCCAAATCCGGTGGCGCCCAGGGTTGGAATCGAAGGGCCACCTGTGGCGACGACCAAGGCATCCGACGTGAGCGTACCCGTCGATGTTTCCAGAACAAAGTGCCCTTCCTTCTGGGCAACTGAATGAATGTTGGTGTTCAGCTGCACGCGCGCACCACCCTTGGCACACTCATCCAGCAGCATATTAAGAATGTCCGATGCCTTGTTGTCACAAAACAGCTGGCCGTCTTTCTTTTCGTGAAACGGAATGCCGTAGCGGCTGACCAGATCAATAAAGTCCCATTGGGTATAGCGAGACAGCGCGGATTTGCAGAAATGCGGGTTATGACTGAGGTAATTCCCCGGCTCGACATAGTAGTTGGTGAAGTTGCACCGCCCACCGCCCGACATCAGGATTTTCTTACCGGCTTTGTTGGCATGATCAAGCACGAGCACATCAGCGCCCTGCTGGCTTGCTCTGGCGGCACAAAATAATCCGGCAGCGCCGGCGCCGAGAATAATGACATCGGTATGTTTTGGCATGGAATCCTCTGGGTGAATCGCTTGCCCTGATGGGCGCGGCTGATATTATGCCAGCCATTCGCGATTCTGAGGATGGTTACCGTATGGAACTGATTAACCGCGCAGGGCTGATTGAAGCCACTGGCCTGTCACCCCGTAAAGTCGACATTATTCTGCGTCTGTTGAAGGGCCCGCAGTTAACGACCATCTACAACCGCCTGGAGCGTAAGTCCGGGATCGATATGATTGAGGACGCACTCAACGACCTCAACATTCAGCTGGACTACGACCTCGATGCCCTGCGTGCTGTTTTACCAGAAGACGGCCCCTTTATTACGGTCTCAAACCATCCTTTTGGTTTTCTCGACGGCATTATTCTGTTGTTAATTATGGGGCGTGAGCGTCAGGACTTTCGTGCCGTGGCCAACTTCCTGCTGGCCTACTTTGAACCCATTGCTGATCTGTTTATCACGGTGAACCCTTTTGAAAACTCGGGGCCTAAGGGCATGGGCGGTATGCAGAAGTCGTTGGATCAGCTCAATCAAGGATTAGGACTGGGCCTGTTTCCCGCCGGAGAGGTATCCACCTGGTACCCCAACCAACAAGGCGTGAAGGATCGTGAATGGTCACTCTCCAGCATGCGCCTGATCAAACGCGCGCACGTCCCCGTCATTCCCGTGTACTTTGAAGGTCAGAATAGCCTGAGCTTTCATGTATTGGGCAAACTGCATCCCATGCTGCGCACGTTACGCATTCCGGCGGAATTCATTAAAAAGAAAGACAAGACCATCAGCATTCGTTTTGGTGAACGTATTGAAGCGGCTGACATTGCCGATATGGATGAAGAACGCCTGCGTACTCATTTGCGCCAAGCGACGTATGGTCTGAGTTCGGCTTCTTAACCAGGGAAAGTGAGGCTAAGTGATTAGCCAGCGTCACAACGACACTCGATAAACGACGCTCGGCTAATCGGAATTTGGATTGCCGCAATCTGGCTCAGACCCAGAGTCTGATTCGTGATCATGCGCCGCCATAGCCTTCTTTACCGGCGCGTAGGTTTTGCGATGAATAGCACAGGGGCCCAAGGCGGCCAGTGCTTCCAGATGCACTTTGGTGCCATAGCCTTTGTGCTTGGCAAAGCCGTAACCGGGGTATCGCTCATCCATGGCGATCATATCCCGATCGCGCTGCACCTTTGCCAACACCGACGCCGCTGAAATCGCGGCGACTTTCGCATCCCCACCAATGATGGCATCCGCGGGCACCGATAATTCCGGCAAGCGGTTTCCGTCAATTAATGCATGATCGCAGGGCAAACGTAACCCAGCCACCGCGCGGCTCATGGCCAACATGCGAGCATTGAGAATGTTCAGGGTATCGATTTCTTCCACGGACGCACTGGCGATACAGAAATCGAGGGCACGCTTGCGGATCTCATCAAACAAGCGTTCCCGTTTTTTCTCGGAGAGTTTTTTCGAGTCGTTCAGTTCGGCAATCGGATCATCAGGATTCAGAATCACCGCTGCCGCCACTACATCACCGCACAACGGCCCGGCGCCCGCCTCATCGACACCACAATACATGGCACCGGCACTGACTAAGCGGGATTCTTCTGGGGTCAGTTCAGCCGAATCGGAGGTGCTCATTGGGACAACAACTGATAAATGGCATCCGCCGCTTCATCGTCAGCATTGCGTTGCAGCTGGCGATGAATAAATTGAAAGGTTTCTTGCAGCTCATGCACGACATCGCCGTCTTCTAACCGGGTCAGAAGTGCTTCGGCCAGTACATCAGGCTGAGCTTCGTGCTGAATCAACTCAGGCACCAGCTCACGACCAGCGAGAAGGTTAGGCAAGGAGATAAATTCTTGAGTGACCAAACGCTTGAGAATCCAGTACGTCAGGGGCGCTAACTTGTAGCTCACCACCATCGGGCGCTTCATCAGCATGGCTTCCAGAGTTGCCGTACCAGACGCCAACAGAATGACATCGGCGGCGGCCATACAGGTTTGCGACTGGCCCAGTACCACTTTCACCGGCAGTTGCTTGGGATACTCAGACACCAGCGCCTCGACCTGATCGCGACGCTCAACCCCAGGCGTTGGGATAATAAACTGCAGATCCGGGCGCTTCGCCAGCATGGCTTCTGCGGTCTGTAGAAACAGCGAGCCTAAGCGGCTGACTTCGCTGCCGCGGCTACCCGGCATGAGGCACACCGTCGGACGATCTGTCTCGATATCCAGCGCTTGTCGCGCTGGGACCTTAGGCGTTTCAAAGGGAATTTTATCGGCGAGATGATGACCGACAAAACGCACAGGAACGCTGTGGTTCTCGTAGAACTGAGCTTCAAACGGAAACAAAGTCAGCATCAGATCTACAGCGCGCTCAATTTTCAGCACGCGCTTCTGACGCCACGCCCAGACCGAGGGGCTAACGTAATGTACGGTGCGCACGCCTGCAGCCTTCAATTTCTCTTCCAGGCCCAGATTAAAATCCGGTGCGTCGATACCGATAAACACATCCGGCTTAGAACGTGTCCAGCGGCGTACCAGGTCTTTACGAACCTTGAGCAGTTCAAACAAACGGCCCAGAACCTCGACCAGTCCCATGACAGACAGACGTTCCATGGGCACGAAGCTGGTCATGCCTTCGGCCTGCATTAATGGGCCGCCGATGCCCTCGAACGTTGCTTCAGGATAGCGACGCTTTAATTCGCGGATCAAGCCGGCGCCCAACATATCTCCGGACGTTTCTCCGGCCACCAGTGCAATGCGCATATCAGCGAATGATGCCTCGATCCGACGCCTTCAGACTCTCGATGAAGACGGCAACGGCTTCGTCACCGGCGAAGTCCTGCTCCAGTTGCTCCAGTGATTCGGCCAGGGTCCATCCTTTGCGGAATACCAACTTGTAGTCGTTGCGGAGATTACGGATGGCGTCGCTGTCGAAGCCACGACGTTTCAGACCTTCGGTGTTCATGCCATGCGGTGTGGCAGGATAGCCCTGAGACATCACGTAAGCCGGAATGTCTTTAAGGACAACCGTACCGGCGCCACACATGGCGTGCGCACCAATTTTGCAGAACTGGTGTACCTGAGTAGAGCCACCCAGAATCGCCCAGTCACCGACATGAACGTGACCCGCGACATTGGTGTCGTTGGCCAGAATACAGTGGTCACCGATGATAGCGTCATGGGCGACATGCACATTCACCATAAACAGGTTGTCACTGCCGACGATGGTAGTGCCGTTATCCTGAACGGTACCGCGGTGGAAAGTACAGGCTTCGCGGATAACGTTATTATCACCAATCACCAGCGTGGTGGGTTCACCGGCATACTTCTTGTCCTGACACTCTTCACCGATGCTGGCGAATTGAAAGATGCGGTTATTTTTACCAATTTTCGTGGGGCCCTTCACCACTACGTGCGAGCCAATAACCGTTCCTTCGCCTATTTCCACATCGGGTCCGACAATCGAGAACGGGCCGATTTCGACACCTTCTGCAATCTTGGCGGACGGATCAACAAGAGCATGCGGATGAATCATGCCACCTCCAACGTTTGTTCCGCGCAGGTAATGTCTGCGCTACATACGGTCTCGCCGTCTACTTCGGCCTGGCATTCAAACTTCCAGATACCACGACGACGGCTGATAAAGCGGGCCTTGAGCACCAGTTGGTCACCCGGCACTACCGGACGACGGAACCGGACTTTATCCGACCCAGCGAAATAAAAAATAATGTTCGGGTCCCGATCGTCCCCCTGCATGACCATGCCCAGATAACCGGCGGTCTGTGCCAGTGCTTCCAGCGTCAAGACGCCGGGCATAATGGGGTGTCCGGGAAAATGACCATTAAAGAAGTTTTCATTCATGGTCACGTTTTTACGCGCCTCAATCACAGCGCCCTGCTCCACGTCAGTGCAGCAATGCATCACACGATCAATCAATAAAAACGGGTAACGATGAGGCAGAACGGTCTGAATCTGCTCAATGAAATACGGGGACATGCTTCAGCCCTTTCCTTGTTTTTCCAATTGTTGAACACGCCGTGCGAGGCTGTCCAACTGGCGGAACCGCGTTGCGGATTTACGCCATTCATTCATCGGCATCTGCGCCGTACCAGTGGCGTAGCCACCCGGTGAGGTAATGGACTTACTGATCACCGTTTTCGGCGCGACAAAAACGCCATCACATAATTCGAGATGCCCTGCCACACCGGCGTTACCCGCCAATGTGCAGTGTTTGCCCAGCTTACTGCTGCCGGCGATGCCCGCCTGAGCCGCCATCGCCGTGGCTTCACCCACTTCAACGTTGTGGGCGATCTGTACCAGGTTATCGATAATCACATGATCTGCGATCACGGTATTACCCAGCGCCCCGCGGTCAATGCAGGTATTGGCGCCGATCTCAACGTCGTTGCCAATCACGACCGCGCCCAGCTGGTGAATCTTTTCCCAACGCCCTTGATGTGGCGCAAAACCAAAACCATCGGCGCCAATCACAGTACCCGAATGCACTCGTACGCGGTCGCCCATCTGAATACCGTGATACAGGGTCACGTTGGCGTTCAGATGACATTGCGCACCGAGTACGGAATCGTCACCAATCACCGTACCTGCGCCAATTTCACAGCCGTGACCCAACACCACCCGCTCACCGATGACGACGTTGGCCGCAATGCGGCAGTCATCACCGATCACCGCCGAGGCAGCAATGGATGCCGATGGGTGAACGCCGTGCGGGGTGCGAGGACGCTGATCAAACAACTGAGTCGCTTTGGCAAACGCCAGGTACGGATCTGGAGTGACCAGGGCCGCGTGATTAACCAGTTCTGCATCGTCCGGGCGTACCAATACCGCCCCTGCCAGACTGCCAGCAAGTTGTTGGCGGTAATTTGGGTTGGCCAGAAATGCAAGCTGGTCCGGCGACGCCTCTTTTAGCGTGGCCAG
>Ga0181591_10004207_pt1 | contig 12560 bp, 11 predicted proteins | sample 071ome_33_FD_133757 | JGI IMG/M metagenome (GOLD analysis project Ga0181591, IMG submission 133757) | Coastal salt marsh microbial communities from the Groves Creek Marsh, Skidaway Island, Georgia - 071412AT metaG (megahit assembly) | ecosystem: Environmental > Aquatic > Marine > Intertidal...
ATGATCACCGTCGTCGCCCTACTTCTGATTCTGCAACTGTTGCCGCGGATTCTCGACGACCTGGGTCTTTCTGATGTTTTGAAACTCGTCAGCGTTCGGATCGTCAACTGGACTGCTCTGACTGTGGTGGCGTTCGTGGTGTGTGGATTGATCATCGCCCTGCTGCCAGATGTCCCCACCCGCATTCGGATTCGATCCTGGGGTGTGTTGTTCGCGACGCTGTGGATGCTTGGCTCAAGCGCCGTCTTCGGCCTCTACACCTCGCTGTCCAACACGGTTGGCGCTGCCATCGTTGCATTCGGAACGCCGATCGTGCTGATGCTCTGGTTGTACCTGGTATTCATGGGAATCCTGATCGGGGCAGCTATCGAAGCCCAACTTCACGGAGTGAAGGCGCCACCGCAGCCAGCGCCCATCGTCCTGCCTCACTGGCTGAACGTCCTCGTTGCGCCCGTGATGGCAAAGGTGGGGTTTGCCACGACTGACCATGAAAACACGCCCACGAGCGTCCTTCCGAACGACGTCGCCTAGGACGAGAACCAGCGCGGGGGGCCGGCGATGAGCGACGCGGTGAATGCGCCGAGAGCCGCTCCCACACCGGCGGAGAAGGAGCCGACGAAGGGCATCAGGAGGCCGAAGAACCATCCGGCACCACCGAGCACCACTCCGGATCCGACAGCAAAGGCAAGTCGACCTCCCGCTCCGCCGGCGGATTCCTCAGACTTCGTTACCTCCCGTGACCGCGACTTCTCCACAGACTTCCCGGCGGACGCCGGAGTGTTCATCGCGTTGACCTCACGCAGAAGGCGTTCGATGTCGTCGTCAGCCATACCTTCAGTGTGCCTGAAGCGTGCGAACAAATGTCGAGGGCCCCACCGAAACGGCGGGGCCCTCGAACATAAGTCGACTAGGTCGAGCTAGGACATCCGAACCTTGTCGGCCTGGGGACCCTTGGGACCCTGGACGATGTCGAATTCGACGACCTGGTTCTCTTCCAGCGAGCGGTAGCCGTCGGCCTCGATGGCCGAGTAGTGGACGAATACGTCCGGGCCGCCGTCGGCCTGGGCGATGAAGCCGTAGCCCTTTTCAGAGTTGAACCACTTCACGGTTCCTTGAGCCATGTTGCACATTCTCCTTGCACGAAGTTTCGCTCCGGACACCTCGCCCGGAACGGGCTAGCCGTTCAAACCTTCGTCCGGAATCTGTGCTCCTGCTCAGAAACTGCTGCGCTGCCTGGCTGGCGGCGCGTTGTGAACGGTGGTGCTGATCGGTACTTGCCTGCCTTGAGCATAACCACACCGCCTCGTCGCTACGCTCGCGCGGTGACCATCGAGGAGTTGCGGACCGCTATTGGCCGGTCACTGGTTCTCGCCCTGGCCGATCTGGACGCCTTGGACATGGACATTTCCGACGTGGAGATCGTCGTCGAGCGGCCCAAGACTCGCGACCACGGTGACTACGCAACCAACGTGGCGATGGTCCTCGCCAAGCGGGTGGGCAGGCCCCCGCGGGATATCGCCGGAGCGTTGGTCACCCACCTCGGCGAAGAGCCTGGCATCGCAGGTCTGGACATCGCGGGGCCCGGTTTCGTCAACATCTCACTGGACGCTGCAGCCCAGGGTGAGGTGGCCCGTCGAGTCGTGGAGGCAGGCGACACCTACGGACGAGGGGACGCGCTCGCGGGCCGTCGCGTCAACGTCGAGTTCATCTCGGCGAACCCGACCGGCCCTCTGCATCTCGGCCACACCCGTTGGGCGGCCGTGGGCGACGCGATCGCCCGGGTGTTCGCGGCGGCAGGCGCCGATGTTGCCCGCGAGTTCTACGTGAACGATCGCGGCGTCCAAATGGACAAGTTCGGCGCCTCGGTGAAGGCTGCCGCACACGGTCAGCCGGTTCCCGAGGATGGTTACCACGGCGGTTACATCACCGACCTTGCAGCAGCGATCGTCGCCGAAGACCCGGACATTCTCGATCAACCCGAAGACGATCAACTACCGGCCTTTCGCGAGGCTGCATACGCCAAGCAACTGCGTCAGCAGCAGCAGGTCTTGGAGTTGTTCCGCACCCACTTCGACGTCTGGTACTCCGAGCGCGAACTCCACTCCTCCGGTGCAGTCGAGCGCGGCCTCGACAGGTTGCGAGAGCAGGGACATGTCTTCGAGCAGGAGGGTGCCGTGTGGTTGCGCACCACCGACTTCGGTGACGACAAGGATCGGGTGCTGATCAAGGCAGATGGTGAATACACCTACTTCGCCTCGGACACCGCCTATTACGTCGACAAGCGCGCTCGCGGCTTCGACCTGAACATCTACCTGCTCGGCGCCGATCACCACGGTTACGTCAATCGTCTGCGGGCTGTGGCTGCCTGTGCAGGCGACGACATGGACGCCAATATCGAGGTTCTCATCGGCCAACTGGTGAAGATCACGCGCGGGGGAGAAGAGGTCAAGCTCTCCAAGCGCGCGGGCACCATCGTCACCCTCGAGGATCTGGTGGAAGAAGTGGGTGTTGACGCCGCCCGCTACACCCTCACCCGCTATCCGGTGGACTCGCCGCTGACTCTCGACCTCGAAACCATCACCAAGCAGACGAATGACAATCCCGTCTTCTACGTGCAATATGCGCACGCACGCATTTCATCGGTGCTACGCAACGCAGCAGAACTCGGCATCGACTGGCGGGGCATGGACTTCGATCCGGGGATGCTCTCCCACGATCGGGAGATTGAGCTGCTGGGTCGCCTTGCCGAGTACCCGAGGATCGTCGCCAGTGCTGCGGAACTTCGCGAACCGCACCGTATTGCCCGCTATCTCGAAGACATGGCAACGGACTACCACCGCTTCTACGACGTCTGCTGGGTGCTGCCGCGAGGGGACGAGGAACTCGCGCCACTGCACGTGGCCCGGCTTTGGTTGTGTGCGGCCGCTCGGCAGGTCCTGGCCAACGGGCTCGATCTGCTCGGCGTCAGTGCTCCCGACCGCATGTAGGTAGTCCGCCCCGGTTCCGTGGCGCTGCCCTAGCCTTAACCAATGCGCGCGCACCCCGCAGGCCCTCGCCACGGAGATTTCGTCAGCGATTCCGGCGGTACCTCAGGCAAGCCGAGTGCGGAAGCGGTCGATGGCCTCGCGCCTTCTGTGTGGTCGCGCACCTGTCATCGAGGCAGTGCGGGCGCGATGAGCGTCGGTGATGTTGACCTGCGGGACATCGCTGCTGAATTCGGAACCCCGGTATTCGTGCTCGACGAGCAGGATCTTCGCTCCCGGGCCCGTGAGTACGCCGAGGCCTATCGCAAGGCCGGGGCATCGCGCGTGTACTACGCGGCGAAAGCATTCCTGTCCGTGGCGGTGGCCCGCTGGGTGCACGAAGAGGGGCTCGGCATCGACGTTGCCAGCGGGGGAGAACTGGCCGTCGCAATGCGCGCCGGCATCCCTGGCGAGGCCCTGCTGATGCACGGCAACAACAAGTCGATGGGAGAGATCGTCGCCGCGATCGACCACGGCGTCGGACGCATTGTGATCGACTCCTTCGAGGAGATCGCCCGTGTCGCGGAAGCGGCGGCGAAGGCCGGGGTTGTGCAGCCGGTGATGGTCCGTGCCACCGTCGGTGTCGAGGCACACACCCACGAGTTCATCGCCACCGCACACGAGGATCAGAAGTTTGGGCTATCGGCCGAGAGCGGTGCGGTGGAGGAAGCCGTGCGCCGTATCGCCAAGCTGCCGAGCCTGACGCTTGTCGGGCTGCACTCGCACATAGGCTCGCAGATCTTCGACGCCTCGGGTTTCGAGATCGCAGCCGGCCGGGTTGTCGCGTTGGCGCAACGCATTTACGACGAGCAAGGGATCGAGATCGAAGAGCTCAACCTCGGTGGCGGAATGGGTATCGCCTATGTGGAATCTGATGATCCGCTCGACGTGCCGGATATGGCGGGCCAGATCGGAGACGTCGTTGCAAAGGCCTGCGCGGATGCCGGGATCGTCACGCCGGCACTTGCCTTCGAACCGGGCAGAGCGATCGTGGGGCCCGCGGGCATGACGCTCTACGAAGTGGGCACCGTCAAGCCGGTCGAGCTCGATAGCGGAGTAATGCGCACCTATGTCTCGGTCGACGGCGGGATGAGCGACAACATCCGAACGGCCCTCTACGGAGCGGACTACACGGTGCGGCTCGCATCGCGGTCCTCAACCGCGGAGCCGATGCTTTGCCGCGTGGTGGGAAAGCACTGCGAGTCCGGTGACGTCGTCGTCCGAGATGCCTGGCTACCGAGCGATCTAGCCCCAGGGGATTTGCTCGCGGTGGCAGCCACCGGCGCCTACTGCCGATCTATGGCTTCCAACTACAACTACCTGGTCCGCCCCGGTGTCGTGGGCGTACGTGACGGGCAAACATCGGCCATCATCCGGCGGGAGACGATCGAGGACCTGCTCGGCCTCGATGCGCACACCTGAGAGGGTGTAGCCCCGTGAAGGACCGCGAGTGCGGATCGCAGAGTTAAGGAGTAGGTATGTCGGCGCGTGAAGAGGTGACGGTCGCCCTGTTGGGGGGCGGAACCGTTGGTACCTCGGTCGTGGAGTTGCTCACCGAACACAGTGAGGACTTCCGTGAGCGCGTCGGTGCGCCACTTCGTCTTACCGCTGTCGCGGTGCGAGATGCGAGCAAACCTCGTCCGGGAATCCCCGCGGACCTGATCACCGACGACCCCCTAGCCGTCGCGAAGAGCGGCGCCGACATCGTCGTCGAGCTGATGGGTGGAATCGAGACCGCACGCGAGTGCATTCTGGCTGCGATGGCTGCAGGTTCGAGCGTCGTTACCGCGAACAAGGCGCTGCTCGCCGAAGACGGCGCGACCCTCTTCGAAGCCGCCGAACGTCACGGGGTCGATCTGTACTTCGAGGCGTCTGTCGCAGGAGCGATTCCGCTCCTGCGTCCCTTGCGCGAGTCACTCGCAGGTGACCGGGTTCGCAAGGTCATGGGCATCGTCAACGGAACCACCAACTTCATGTTGACGAAGATGGATGAGGAGGGCGTGGAGTACGGCGACGTCTTCGCCGAGGCCGATGCGCTCGGATACCTCGAGGCCGATCCGTCCCTGGACGTAGACGGACACGACGCTGCGGCGAAAGCCGCGATCTTGGCCGAGCTTGCGTTCCATACCCGCGTGACGCTGGCCGATGTGCACGTGGAAGGCATCGCCGATGTAACCGCCGACGATATGGCCGCAGCCCGCGAGATGGGTTTCGTCATCAAACTGCTCGCCATCGCCGAGTCTGTGGAAGAACCGGATGCGTCAGGCGTCATCGTTCGCGTTCACCCGACCATGCTGCCGCGCACCCACCCGCTCGCGGCGGTGCGTGAGTCCTTCAATGCCGTCTTCATCGAGGCAGATGCGGCCGGACAGTTGATGTTCTACGGCCGTGGGGCCGGCGGACATCCGACCGCGAGTGCGGTGCTCGGTGACGTGGTCGCCGCGGCACGCAACCGCGTCAGTGGAAGTCGCGGACCGGGGGAGAGCACCTACACTGCGCTCCCCGTTCTACCGATCGGTCATGCGCGCACGGAGTACTACGTCAATCTCGATGTTGCCGATCGGCCAGGAGTTCTCGCAAGCGTGGCAAACGCGTTCGCGGACAACGGTGTCAGCATCCAGGTGGTCCACCAGGAAGGACACGGGGAAGACGCCGGTCTCGTCGTCCGCACGCACCTTGCTACCGATGCCGCGTTGAGTTCGACGGTGGGCCAACTTCGGAAGTTGGACACCGTGCGTCGTGTGGTCGGAGTCATGCGGGTCGAGGGAGAAGAGTGACCATGGCCGGCGCGCATCAGTGGCGGGGCGTGATCGAGGAGTACCGCGACCGGCTTCCGGTGAGCGACAGCACCCCTGTGGTCTCGCTGCGCGAAGGTGGAACTCCGCTCGTCTACGCCTGCTCGCTCAGCGAGACGCTTGGGTGCGAGGTGTGGTTGAAGTTCGAGGGTGCCAACCCGACCGGCTCATTCAAAGACCGCGGCATGACCATGGCCATCAGCAAGGCGGCCGAAGATGGCGCCCGCGCTGTCATCTGTGCATCCACTGGCAATACGTCCGCGAGTGCTTCCGCATATGCAGTGAAGGCCGGCATGGTCAGCGCCGTATTGGTGCCTCAGGGCAAGATTGCGATGGGCAAGCTCGCCCAGGCGATCGTGCACGGTGCAACGCTGCTCCAGGTCGATGGGAATTTCGACGACTGTCTGACCGTGGCGCGCGAACTCTCCGATTCCTACCCGGTGGCCCTCGTCAATAGCGTCAATCCTGTTCGCATCGAGGGGCAGAAGACCGCGAGCTTCGAGGTGATCGATCTGCTGGGGCGGGCGCCGGATATCCACGCTCTTCCGGTCGGCAACGCAGGCAACATCACCGCGTATTGGCGCGGTTACACCGAGTACAAGGCTGACGGCATCAGTGATTCGCTGCCGCGAATGTGGGGATTCCAAGCCGCGGGAGCAGCTCCGCTGGTTTCCGGTCATCCGGTGTTGTCCCCGGAAACCATCGCGACGGCGATACGTATCGGTAACCCGGCATCGTGGGACGCCGCCATCGCCGCACGTGATGATTCCGGCGGCCTCATTGATTCGGTCACAGACGAGGAAATCCTCAGCGCCTACCGACTACTCGCTTCCACTGAAGGCCTGTTCTGTGAGCCATCGAGTGCTGCGGGTGTTGCGGGACTACTGAAGATGAAGGAGCAGGGGCGTCTGGACAGCGGGCAGCTGATCGTCGCGACGCTGACCGGTAACGGTCTGAAGGATCCGCAGTGGGCGCTGGATTCTGCTCCTGAGCCCGTGGTTGTTCCGGTCGACGTCACCGCGGCGGCCCGCGCGCTGGGGCTTGTCGAGTGAGTGCGGCACTTCGTTCCGGTCCGGTTCGTGTGTTGGTTCCGGCCAGTAGTGCCAACCTCGGTCCCGGCTTCGACTCTGCAGGTCTGGCGCTCGGCGTCTATGACGAACTCATCGCAATGATCACCGATGACGAAGGAGTGCTCGTCGAGGTTGCCGGAGAGGGCTCCGATGATGTTCCCCGCGATGAACGTCACCTCGTTGTCCAGGCAATGCAGCGAGCCTTCGACGCGCTAGGAGCACATCCGCCAGGCTTCGTCCTTCGGTGTCGTAACGCGATCCCCCATGGGCGCGGCCTGGGTTCCTCCGCGGCCGCGATCATCGGCGGGATGGTGCTGGCCCGGGCGATGGTGACGGAGCCGGCGATGACGGATGAGGACCTACTCTCCCTCGCAACAGAGATGGAATCCCACCCGGACAACCTCGCCGCGGCCCTGCACGGCGGGTTCACCGTTGCGTGGCTATCTGAGTCGGGCGTGCCGGGAAGCGTGCGGATGGACCCTCATCCCGACCTGCGCGCCGTTCTCGCTATTCCGACCACCGCTGTGCCGACGTCCGAGGCTCGTCAGGTGCTACCTGACAATGTCGCTTACCCCGATGCGGTCCACAACGTCAGCCGCGCTGCGCTGCTCGTGCACGCGATGACGCAGGAGCCTGGGTTGATGTGGGAAGCGATGTCGGACCGGATGCACCAGCACGCTCGGGTGGGTGTCTACCCCGAATCGGTTGCTCTGGTCGATGCACTGCGTGCCGCCGGCATCGCGGCGGCCATCTCCGGAGCTGGCCCTTCGGTCATCGTGGTGACCGACCGCCCCGGGGACATCGACCAGATTCGGGCAGCGGCAGCGAAGGCGGGGGAGTGGGTCGTGCACGACCTGCCCATCAGTGGCCACGGCGCGCTGGAACGCCCCATCGATCTGTGAGAACCCACCGGGTGGTACGGTTCTACCGCCTCAGTAGTCCGATTCCGGACGGTGCACGATGATTGTGCATCAGGCGAGCCCCCGGTTTCTTCTCCATCCACGGTCTTCTTCCAGGGATAAAAACCAAGGTTCGTGAGGTGGCCCGACATTCGGTCGATTACCGAGTGCCGACGTTTCGAACTCCCACCGGGAGTCAGGTAATCCGAAGGAAACCATGACCGACACAACAACATCCCGTGCCGCCGATCGCGGCAGCAGCCTGGCATCGATGCTCCTGCCCGAGCTCAAGCAGCTCGCCCAGCAACTCGGCATCACCGGCTCGAGCGGGATGCGCAAACAAGACTTGATCGCCGCCATCAGCGAACGGCAGAAGCAGGGCGGAGCCCCCCGTCGTTCCTCGCGAAGTGCATCCCGCGAAGCAGGCGCGCCGGAGAGCGACAAGAAGGCCTCCGAGCAGGATTCCGAGAAGCAGGAGAGCCCGGCTAAGGACGCCGACTCCAGCGACTCACGGTCCGCCCGGAATGACCGCGGTGACCGGAACGATCGTGGAGATCGCGGCGACCGCAACAACAATGATCGCGGAGATCGCAACAATGATCGTGGCGACCGTGATGACAACGGTCGTCGTCGTCGTCGCGGACGGGACCGCTACCGCGACCGCCGTGATCGCAAAGGCGGTGGCTACGGCGAGGGTGAGCCCGTGGTGTCCGAGGACGACGTCCTCGCGCCGGTGGCCGGCATCATCGATGTGCTGGAGAACTACGCCTTCGTACGCACCAGCGGCTACCTGCCCGGACCCAACGATGTCTACGTCTCGCTTTCGCTCGTTCGCAAGTACGGCTTGCGCAAGGGTGATGCCATCACCGGTCAGGTACGTCAACCCCGTGACGGTGAGCGCCGCGAGAAGTTCAATCCGTTGGTCAGTGTGGAGACCATCAACGGCGGCGACGTCGAAGCTGCCAAGGAACGCCCTGAATTCTCCAAGTTGACGCCGCTGTATCCGCAGGACCGGTTGCGTCTGGAGACCACTCCGCAGAACTTGACCACACGCGTCATCGATCTGGTTGCGCCCATTGGTAAAGGGCAGCGAGGCCTGATCGTGTCACCGCCCAAGGCTGGCAAGACCATGGTGCTGCAGGCAATCGCCAACGCCATCACCGAAAACAACCCCGAGGTCCATCTCATGGTTGTTCTGGTGGACGAGCGTCCGGAAGAAGTCACCGACATGCAGCGGTCGGTGAAGGGCGAGGTCATCGCCTCAACCTTCGATCGCCCGGCCGAGGATCACACGATCATCGCCGAGCTTTCGATTGAGCGAGCCAAGCGTCTGGTCGAACTCGGACACGACGTCGTCGTACTTCTCGACTCCATGACCCGTCTGGGCCGCGCTTATAACCTCGCGGCTCCGGCTTCGGGACGCATCCTTTCCGGTGGTGTTGACTCCACGGCGCTCTATCCGCCGAAGCGTTTCTTCGGTGCCGCTCGCAACATCGAAAATGGTGGATCGCTCACCATCTTGGCCACGGCGCTGGTGGAAACTGGCTCGCGGATGGACGAGGTCATCTTCGAGGAGTTCAAGGGCACAGGAAACATGGAGCTCAAGCTCGATCGGCGTCTGGCGGACAAGCGCATCTTCCCGGCGGTGGACGTGGACGCGTCCGGTACCCGCAAGGAAGAACTGCTTATGTCCAGCGAGGAACTCAAGATCGTCTGGAAGCTGCGTCGGGTGCTCCATGCGCTCGACCAACAGCAGTCGATCGAGTTGCTGCTCAGCAAGCTCCGCGAGAACGACAACAACTACGACTTCCTCCTCCAGGTCCAAAAGACCACCCCGGCGGTGTCGGGATCCTCGGACGAGGACTGATCGGGGGAGCCGAAAGCAGCCGTGGCATACTTGTCCGGCTGTCCAGGCTCGACCCCGAGCCGGGCAAGACAAAAGCACTAGTAAGGGACGTGACGATCGTGAAGGCTGATATCCACCCGGATTACGTGGAGACGACGGTGACCTGCACCTGTGGGAGCACCTTCACCACCCGGAGCACCGCCAAGAACGGTGTCATCCACGCGGACGTGTGTTCCCAATGTCATCCGTTCTATACTGGCAAGCAGAAGATCCTCGATACGGGTGGCCGTGTGGCGAAGTTCGAAACTCGCTACGGCAAGGGATCCGGCTCAGGATCGAAGTAGCAAGACTCCCGGGCGCCGGCCCGGGATCGGCCGCGTGTCTCCCCCGTCGCGCGGTCGATCCCCGACCGGCGCCCGATCTCTTTTCGAGGGGGCATTCCTCGGTGCATCGACCGGGGAGTCGTGGGAAGGCGGCAGGGTGTTCGAGAGTTGCGAGGAACTCGCCAAGGAACTCGATGAGGTCGAGGCCGAACTCGCCGACCCTTCCGTGCATGGTGATCAAGCCAAGGCCCGCAAGCTCGGCCGTCGCTACGCCCAGTTGCGTCCAGTGGTGGCCGCCTACCGCGACTGGAGCGCACTGCACGACGATCACGCCGCTGCTGTCGAGCTCGCCGAGATGGGTGATGCCTCATTCATTGAGGAGGCTGCCTCGCTCGCCGAACGTGAAGAACTGGCGGCGGACAAGCTCCGCGGGTTGTTGATTCCGCGCGATCCCATGGATGACAAAGACGTCATCGTCGAGGTCAAGGCCGGTGAAGGTGGCGAAGAATCAGCCCTGTTCGCCGGTGACCTGCTGCGGATGTATCTGCGCTACGCCGAGCGGCGTGGGTGGAGCACGGAGATCATCGATGCCGTCGAATCCGATCTTGGCGGCTACAAAGATGTCTCACTGGCAGTGAAGGCCAAGGGTGCGCCCGAGCCCGGTGATGCACCATTCGCCCGATTGAAATTCGAAGGTGGCGTGCACCGCGTCCAACGTGTCCCGGTCACCGAATCCCAGGGTCGCATCCACACGTCTGCGGCCGGGGTGCTGGTGCTCCCGGAAGCCGAAGACGTGGACGTCACCATTGATCCGAACGATCTTCGAATCGACGTGTATCGCTCGTCCGGTCCAGGAGGGCAGAGCGTTAACACGACAGACTCCGCGGTTCGTATCACGCACTTACCTACGGGTGTCGTGGTGTCCTGCCAGAACGAGAAGAGCCAGCTGCAAAACCGCGAGCAGGCGCTGCGGATCCTGCGGGCCCGACTGCTGGCCATCGCAGAAGAGCAGGCGGCGCAGGAGGCCTCCGACGCCCGACGCAGTCAGGTGCGTACGGTCGATCGCAGCGAACGCATTCGCACGTACAACTTCCCCGAGAACCGGATCAGCGATCACCGCGTTGGCTTCAAGGCCCACAATCTCGATCAGGTCCTCGACGGAGACTTGGACGCGATCGTGGACGCCTGCACCGCAGCCGACCGTGAGAGTCGACTGACCGGGTCTGCCGAGACGTCGGTCTGAGCGAACGGAACATCGTGGCGGGCACATCCAACTTCTTCGATGGGCTCAGTTCGGAGTCCGAGGCCACCGGCGGTGGCCGATCATCGGTTCGCGATCTGCTGTACGACGCCGAGCGTCGATTGGCCGCTGCAGGCGTGGCATCCCCACAGGCTGACGCCGGGTGGCTGATGTCGTGGGTTCTCGACGTTCCTCGTAATCGATTGTTCTTGCACGACGAACCGAGTGCGGCGCAGCGGATGGAGTTCGAAAAGGCCGTCGCTCGACGATTGAGCCGGGTTCCCCTTCAGCACATCACCGGGCGGGCTCCATTTCGAAGAATCGAGGTGGCGGTCGGGCCCGGAGTGTTCATCCCTCGTCCGGAGACTGAGTTGATCACCGAGGCAGCCGTGCGCGTCCTGCGTGAGGCCGGCGGTGGAACCGCAGTGGACCTGTGTTCCGGGAGCGGAGCGGTCGGAATATCTCTCGCGTTGGAAGCCCCGGGATCGACGGTGTTCCTCGTCGAGCTCGACGACGCCGCGGTGGAGTGGACCCGGCGCAACGCGTCGGAATTCGCTTCGGCGTTGTCCGGTGTCGGTTCGAAAGTCGAGGTTCTCCATGCAGACGCCGGGGAAGTCGCCGACGCTGGCCAGGCACTGAGTTCGCTGGCAGAGACCGTCGACACCGTCGTTGCGAATCCGCCCTACATCCCCGATTCGATGGTTCCGCGCGAGATAGAGGTTCGCGACCACGATCCCGCGGTGGCTCTCTTTGGAGGCGACGACGGACTGGATGTTGTACGTCGAATCGCGCGGACCGCGGCTGTACTCCTGCGGCCCGGTGGATTGCTCGCCATTGAGCACGCCGACGTTCAGGGCCCCGAGGCCGACGGGGGAGGCGTGGTGGGAGTGCTGCGAGGCCTAACCCTCGACGAAGAATTGGCATCGATGGTCCCCGGTGTTCCGGGATCCTCAGTGTTCGGCTCGGTCACCGACCGACTGGATTTGGCTGGACTGCCGAGGTTTACCCTCGCGACTCGGATTGCCGGATAGCTAGATAGTTCGGGTGGGACATCAATGAGCGCTTCGACGATCTGGAATTGCGCCGATGGGCGAGACCGGGACAAGGCCGTCAGTGGCGCGGTCGCGGCTATGCGTCGCGGCGGATTGGTCCTGCTCCCCACGGAGAACAGTTACGTCGTCGCCACCGATGCCTTTTCTATTCGGGGCACGTCGCTGCTGCGACGGGCCAAAGTGCAACCAGCCGATACGCCGCTTGGTTTGCTCGTTGCGTCGCCGACCATGGTTACCGGTGTTGCGGCTCGCGTTCCCCGTCCGGCGAGAGTGCTCATGGACACGTTCTGGCCGGGCCTGCTGACGCTGCTG
>Ga0181591_10004212_pt1 | contig 12545 bp, 5 predicted proteins | sample 071ome_33_FD_133757 | JGI IMG/M metagenome (GOLD analysis project Ga0181591, IMG submission 133757) | Coastal salt marsh microbial communities from the Groves Creek Marsh, Skidaway Island, Georgia - 071412AT metaG (megahit assembly) | ecosystem: Environmental > Aquatic > Marine > Intertidal zone...
AAACGGAAATCCCGTTGTATCCCGGCTCGGACCAGACCACCTCGTGCGGCGGCCTCCTCAACATGAACGAGCGCATCAATTTCTGTCTGTTTGGTCTTGAGGACGTCACGGACACGCTCGAGGTGCCGCCGGCAGTGGTGCAGGGGCTCTCGGCATACTGCGCCGATTCGGACAACGTCGGGTCCGCCGACGGCCGCTTCACCAAGTGCTGTCAGGGAACCCGCGTCTGGAAGACGGACGGCAACGACCCCGCCACCACCACGATGGTGCGGCGCGACCTCCTCGTGACGCTCCAGTGCAGAGGGGCCCTCTACGCCACCAACAGTGGGACGGGGCGGGCGCACACGGTGCCGCGGGGGCCATTCGACGACATTGCGCTCCGCGGCGCCCAGTCGGAGCTCATCGAGGGCACCTTCATGCCGGATCTGCGCCCGGAAACGCTCACAAAAGTCCGGGCCGCCTACGCCGACTCGGGGTATTCGCACGTGTGCATCCCGCCCGGAAAGGCGACCAAGGCGACGTGCGCGGCGTTTTCGCCGACCGACACCTCGTCGATCGAGAACATGCGGGACAACCTCGAAAAGTTTAAGAAAGGCATCAATTGCAGCACCGCCGGCGCGGACCCGAGCTCGACGGCCGACGGCTGGTCGTCCACCAAGGCCGGGCAATTCAACAGCCTGCGGCGAGCCTCGTTTCCGTGGAACGCGTGCGTGACGCCGCCAGTCTACGCCACGACGGGGCGTCGGGTGGCGGAGAAACTGAGCCCGGCCGACATTATCCGGCACACGATGACGGTGCCGCAGCGGTATCGGGACAACGGCGAAAACACGACGGGCTGGACCGCCGACGATTTTAATGATTGCAGCCCAAGAGACGTGCCGATCCTGGTAGAGGCGTGGTACCGCGCGGTTCAAAAAATCTCGGCCGACGAGGAAGACTACGAGGAACCCGATATCCCGTGCGGTACCATGCTCCGCTGGTGGGGCAGCATGCCACCCGAATTCTACATCGCGGCCGCCTCTGTGCCGCTCGCGATGGGGGATTACTGGACATCGCAGGACGAGGTCTGCCTCCCCGATATCCCGGGCCGCGGCAGCGCCTCGACGGATGGCGTGCAGGGGCCGTCGGTGAGCACCGACCACGAGCCGCCCGACCTCGAGGCAACCTGCTCGACGCAGCTGTGCTGTGGCGGCGTGCCGCTCCCGGCCAACTATACGGGGTCGCGGCGGAATGTTTGCAAAGACTCGTGCCGCACCGAGCAGGACCCACTGGAATTGATCACGACGCGACTCGGCGTGACCGAGCTCGAGAAGACGATCGTCGACTGCTTTGACAACACCAAAAACCACTACCCAATCGGAGACAACGATCCGAACAACCCGACCCATTTTTGCAAATTTGCGGGCCAGCTGGTGCGGGACAACACCGTTTGGAAACAGGACGAGTCGGTGAACGTGCCGCTATTTCCAACGGACGGCACGGTCGAGGCAATCAACTGCTTCAACACCGCCGCGGCCCGGATCCGCCTCACCGACGTCGACATCATCTTTATCTCGACGGCGCCGCGGCTGCTTCCAGCCCCGGTTCATCCGCTGTTTCAGTGGTCGGGCTACGTGAAGGACGACGGCGAGGCGCGGAATACGGAATCGACCAATTTCAATTTCACGGCAACCAATACCAAGTGGATGGACTCGCCGGCCTACGACGACCCGCCGCTCCGACCGACGCGGTACCCCGATGGCAGCGCCGGCCCGGATGTCCCAATCGAAACGCGGTTTCCGAGCAAACCAGACTCGGCGTCGGCCACCTACGACGGAGTCGAGCTCGCGGTCATTGCTGACACGGCGTGTCTCACAAAAAACCACCGGGAGGCCGTCACGTTCAGCAACGGCGATATCCATATCCGGATACCCGGGCTCTATCCGCGATTCCTCGATTTTCAGCAGGGAGGAACGCCGACAGATCCTGGTATCGACAGTTGCATCGTGTTTGACAACGGCAATTCGGCGAATTTGATTGCCGGTGGTGGTGGTGTTATGAAAATCAGCAACTGGCAGACGCTCGGGGATCGGTACAGCCTTGACCTTTACAATCGCGGCGGCGGGCAGGCCCCGGTGCCAGAGTCGAGCAAAGAGTTTTTAAAGGCGCACACGGCTCATTACTACGGAGACGCGATATTAACGCCAACAACATCAAAGAAAAACCGGCCGCAATTCCCGACCCTGGGCACGTGCCTCACCAAGGACGCCAATCGATGCAACGGAAAGTGTGACCTAAGCAAAGAGGTCTCGAATATAGCCGAGTCGGTGGGCACCGGGCTCGCCGCGCTCGTTGCCACGATCGTCGTGCCCGAGCTCATCCCAGAGGCGACCGAAGACGTTTTGATTGGTGATTCGGTGATGGACGAGGATGGCGAAGTTACTTTCCATAATATCCGGAAAAAAACGGTCAAGGTCGAAGGGAGCCGAGTACGCAATACCGGCCGGTTCATACTCGACGGCGCGGCTCAAGCGGGAACAGTCGCGGCAGTCAAGTATACGGGAGACCTTGCCGTGGGAGCGGCCGAGGCGTCGTCGACGGGAAAAGTGTCGATCGAGCCCGATGCGCTGAAAGGGATGCTCCACGCCCGGCTCATCGTCAAAAAGGCCGCGGCAGCCCACAGGGACCGGTACCTCTTCATGGACAGTATGACCGACAGAGGCGGCGACGATCTCCTCAAGCTCTACGCATCGTTTCCGTCAATGGCCCGGGCCTGTGTCAAAGGGACGGGCGACGACTGCATCCCAGTGCCAGAGTCGACCAACGGAACGGGCGGCGAGCCAAGCCAGGATGAAACCTGGAGCGACCTCTTTGCCGCCGACAAGTGGGCCGTCACCGGGGCCGACCGAAAGAGCGGAGCTGCCTACGCCGAAAAGGTCAAGCAGAGCAGCAAGTACAACTGCGAGAAGCTGCACCTCGGCGTGCGCTTTGACAACGACGATGGCCCGCAGACGCCGTGGTGGAATTCCTACACGGCGATGCTCGAGTCGACCACGCTGGGGCTTCAGCTCGGGTGCCACACGGCCTTCACCAAGAGCGGCAACTTCAAGCAGAACGGGCCCGGCGCCGACGCCGACTTTTTCGACATCAGGGCCTTTCGGTACGAGTCGACCACCGACAAAGATGCGTCGATCGAGTTTCAGACGATGGAGGCAAACACCGTGAGCGGCTACTTCCGGGACGGCAACGGGACAAAGCGGCTTTACACGGCCGTCGACGAAAACGACGATTTCTTTGACGTCCGGTCGCAGTTTGGTCCGCAGGGTCTCTGCGGCCTGTGTCAGGCGATTGGTCCCGCGGCGCTGAACAGTCTCCGCCGGCCCGAATGCAGGATGGAAAACGAAGGAACCTCCTATTTCACGCGATACGATCTTGAGGACGCGCTGGCCATCTACGACAGCCACGCCCACGATTTTTTTTTAACCTACACCGGGCTCTATACCGAGGACATCCACGGCGTCTCTAAGATATGTTTTGAGTATTATGATACTCTTGGAAATTCGTCGTCGTGCGTCGACGCCGAAGGGGCCACCGGCAAATCCGATGTGGAGCGGCTGCTCGGCGTCAACCTGGACCCGAGCCGCACGCTGGGAAACCGGGCGACGCCGCGGCCGGCGTGTTTCGGTAATCTGCATTCGGCCGCCGCCGCGTCGTGCGACATTGACGCCGGGCTGTTCCACCACGCCACCGATGCCCCGATCTGCACCTCGACGCCGGTCCGGTACAAGAGCTCGTGCCCCTCGCCGCGGTGGGCCAACGACGAACGGGTCACCTTCCCGGAGGTGGTGTCCGCATCGGCGGTTCCGGGCCCGCGCTACGACGATTTTGATCCGCGGGCCGAAGGGGTGTCTTACTGCGCCAACGGTCCCTGGAACTTTTCTGAACCGGCGTGGTACAACCGGCCCGAGGGCCAGCGCCCCGATCCCCGTGCCCTTAGCCGGCACGACCCGGGATCGCTCAACTACGTCTACTGCGCCGGCGATCCGCGAGCCCCCGAGGTCCGGCACGAGTTTTGCAAAGGGAGCGCCGACACGGGCTCGGGCGAGGGATACATTACCCTCTTTGGCTTTCGGCTCGGGATCCGAACGTCAATCGACGACGTCTGCCACCTCCGGCCCGACGGGGTGCACCAGTGTCTCTTCTACCCCGGCGAAACAGGCGGAGGGTTCCCCACCATCCAGAGCATCGTCGACGCCTTTTCCGGCGAAGAACAGCTCGATATTCTGGTCATCCCGGCCTCGTTCGACGTCATCTCGCAGGCGGTCCTCATGTTTCTGTCGGACGTGTCCACCATCTACTACAACGACCCAGGGGACGTGGGGCAGGAAAACTACGTCGAGTCGGCCTCGTTCGAAGGCGGCGTTATTGGGCAGCGCGTCAACATCACCTGGGAGCGGTCTACCACGCTCTTTCCGGGGTTGTGCCACGGCGACGTGTCCGAGCAGTTCCTCGCCGCGCTCTACGCCGCGATCGAGCAGTTCCGGGCGCCGACGGGGACCGGGTTCAGTTTCCCTAATTTGGCGGCCGGCGTCGAGAACCGCGCCACTCGGGTCAGTCTGGACGCCTCGGCCGTGTATCCGGCGCACACCGAGCCGCGGATCGAGTTCCGTGACCACTCGGTGACGCTCCGGGGCGCCTTTACCACGGCGGTGGCCGAAGCGGCCTCGCAGATCGTCGGCCGGCCGCTGCCGGCGGTGCCCTCGCGGTTTGGCGGGCTCTCCTCGGACGCGCCGTCGACGGGCTGCGGCCGTGTCCTGCTCGACAAGGACGGCAGCCGGGTCGAAAACATTCGGTTTGAGCAGGGCGGCCCGTGCAGGACCGCGGTGGTCGAGTCGGCGCGCGTCCCGGTCCTGTTGGGGGGGGCGCTGGCCCGCGACGTCACGATCCGAACGATCGAGTGCGTCGACTGCCCAACCGGGGTGGTGCAGGCCCGCGGCGGCGACGCCAGCTTTCCGGACGCGGCCCCCGCCGCCAACGTCGACATTGACGGCACTTTTGTAGCCGACATTCACTTTTTCTGGACCACCGCCGACTGCGCCTCGACGCGCCTCTCGGTCTGTCAAAATGCGACCCTCCCGGGCGTCGAGACGGCGTGGGCCAGGGTAGTGGGCGACCCGGTCGTCTCCAGCTGCGCCGCCGAGCCATCGGGCGGGTCGGTCGCCGTCGACGAGTTCTGCGATGTGCTGGCGGCCCAGAAAGAGCCCTACATCGTGGCCACGCAGACCGCGGGCAGCGCAATCGCCACCGACCTCCACCGCGGCGTGGTCGGGCCGACCGACTGCTCGAATGAGTGCCTGCTTCCCGGGTTCGAGACACTCTTTGGAATCGACGATGCTGACCGGTGCTGCGACGGATTTTTGACCCCGACCATCTACACTTGTTCGGCGAGCGACACAGACTACACGACCGCCGATGCCCCCGCCGACGGGCCGTGCAGCCCCGTCAACTGCCTCTGGCACAAGACCGGGAACGCGTCGGTCGTCCGCGGCAGCTGGGTCGACGCTACAGATGTTGGGGACTTTAATGGAGTCGACATTCCAGGCGTGATTTGCAACATGTTTTACCGGATTTGTCCTCCTGGAGCGTGCCCGACCGACTCGACCGAGGACTGCGACACATGCGCCGCCAACAAGACGCTGTTTGAAAAGTGTGCCAGCGCCACCGAGGACGCGTCCTCGACGGTGCCCCGGCCGTGCGCCACTGCATCAGAAACACGGCTGTCGGACGGGACCTCGATACCAAAATCGATGAACGAGGTCAGCGCAGAGCTGCCGCGGCTCGCCACGGCCGTCCGGTGCAGCACGCTCGGGTGTCCGCCCGCAGCGCTCCACACCGACCATAGTAATCCGGCGTCGCTCGGCATCTGCGTGCCCGGCAGCGCACTCTCCGGATTCCGGCAGACGTGGCTCGTGCCAAACGATGATACTGCCATGATGCCTGCCGTGGACGGGCCGATCCTCTCGCCCGGCATTCCGGCGACGCAGCTGCCGGCGTTGGTTGAACTAAAACTTGGCGACACCACCGAGTTCCGGATTGACGACGCATACGAGTCGGAATCGAGGCGCGGGTTCTACACTGCGCGGATCGCCGTCGTGGGCACCGTCGGCGAGACCAAAACGGTGACGGGCTGTCTTACCCGGCCGACCGGCAAAACCGAAACGGGGACAGAGCCGGGCGGCCCGCTCACGGTCACGCCGTGCTCGGGGACGGAGAACGCGCAGGCCTGGCTCTTTGTGTTCCACGCCACCATCGGTCCCGCCGGTGCGTGGCGGATCCAGGTGCCGGGCGATCCTTTTCTGTGCATCACCGACATCTCGGACACACAGAATTCAGCCTACCCATATTCCGGCACGCTCGCTTCGCCGGTGCTGATGCCGTGCACCGCCTGCGCCGTGGGGGTCGACGAAACCGGGACTTCCTCCGGCCCGGTCGTCTCGACGGTGCTCGAGTTTCCCACCATCAAGTACAGCAATCCGCCAGTCGTCCCGGAGGAACTCGACGACCCAGACGACTACGTCTTTTTCCCCCTCTCGTCGACCGACCCCACGCTGCATCTCCTGGTTTCGACCACAACGGGGAAGTGCGTCCAGGTCAAGCCGCCCACGGTCGGGTTTTTCGGCGTCGAGGTCGCCACCGGGGCCAGCACCCCGGTCGAGGTGCCGTGTTCGCTCCTCGAGGGGGCGCCGATCGCGCAGATCAACGCCGAGGCCGGGTCCGAAACCGCGTGCGCCGGTGCCATCGGGCTGCTGGTGGCGCCGTGCATCGCGATGACGGGTGGCATCTCGATGATTGACGGCACCCCGATCGCGCTCCGGGCCCTCTGCGGGGCGGTCGGATCCGGGACGGCCGATGTGACATCGGCGCGCGGGGGAACTGGCGCTCGAATTGCGTGCGGTGGCACTGCCGACGCGCCAATCGTCAACATTGTCGCCGCCGGGATTGGCTTCCGCGACGGCGACGCGCCGGTCTTGGGGGGCACCCCGGCGCCCGCTGGGACGGTCGTCTACATCCAAAAGCTGCTGTGGATGCCGCACGAGTCGGCCGAGGCCGCCGCATCGGAACCGATTGTGGGGCCAACGGTTGAAACGGTCAATGTGTCGGCCATCTTCAACCTCTACGGCGGCGACGACGCGCTTTGGAAAATTTACGCGGCCGGGCTGGGGTCGGCGTCGGCGGCCTACGCCGCGGCGGGGCTCGAAATCGCCATCATTGCCGGGGCCGTGATTGCGCACATCTACTACGGGGTTAAGCGCTGGAAGGTCCCGTCGGCGCCGCAGTGATGTATAGCTACACAAAATCGGTCATGGGCACAAGCCGCGTCTGGGTCTCCGTCTCGGACCTGCCGCACGGGACCCACGGCGGAAGGTGCGACGTCCGGCACGCCCAGCCGAGCCACGCCACCAGCAGCACGCCGGCGACGATGCCGGCCGCGACCGGGCCAATCACGATTGCGAGCGCGGCGGCCGCGATCGCCACCGTGATGTCGGAAAAAAGGTTGATCCACGAGTCGCCCCTGTAGGAATCGGGCCCGACAATCCACGCCACCGCGTCTGTAAACGTGTTTTCCACAACCTCCCAGAAGATTGCCACCGCCGCAACCACGCCCACCATTGCGCCGGGGTCCATCCCGACCGAAAGCAGCACCGCGCCGAGTCCAAACCCAAACGCCAGATGCGCCAGCGTGTTGCCGTCGATGGCCCGCGGTGCATCTGGGCTGTCCATTGCTGCGTCACGCCCCGGTCTTGTCCTCGCTTGCTCCCTGAACCGCGGGGGGGTCGAGCGTCGCGCGCCAAATGAAAAAAGCCAGGACGTACAGCAGCACGATCGACACAACCATCAACGGTGTGGCGGTTTATTTCAGACGACGACAACCTACGGCGTATAAGGATCCAACACAGTTGGTCCAAACGGAGCATGGGGTGCGAAGACGATCTCAATGTGAACGTCGGTGGGTTTGGGTCGCTGCTCAACATCATTACCGCCGTGGTGCTCTCGACGGCTTCGGCCCTTGCCGCCGCCATCATGAACGTGTCGGTGGCCGTGATAACGCTCGGCACGCTCTACTTCAGGAATCCAGAAACACCGCGCTATTCGAAGGAGTGCACCTACCGAACCCGGCACATCATAAGCGATGGCGCGATTCTGGTATCGCTCACGGGCTCTATTCTGGCGATCGTGTTCGCTTCTGCCGCAAGGGCGCTCGCTGGGGTCGCGCTCGGCTTTTCGTTTGTGGGGTCGGCCATGATATGGACAGACCCAGGCGACTGCCAAAAACCGTGGGACGGAGAAATAATCCAGCTCGCAGCCCGGCTTTGACAAACGGTCCAGGAGGAACCCGAGTCTCAACAAAAAAAAAAGGGAAACCGTGGGACGGAGAACCAAGATACATTACCGACCAGCAGCTTCTTTAAATAGTCTAGACAGTGCCCAGGCGCGTCCCGGTTTCGCGCAGGTTGACCACCGTGACCCACAGCATCGCCCCGAAAAAAAAGACGCCGTTCCACACCAAAGCCACTGTGCCCGGAATGGCGTCGTCGTCCTCCGGTTCGCACAGCCCGTCGCCGTAGGGATCGCACTCTGGCGGCGCCGGGGGTGGCACCGGCGCATCGGCGCACCGCCGGTCGGTGGTCGCGGTCGGGGCCGCCGCCTCGATCTCGGTCGCGGTGCACAGCGTGGTTGGACTGCACTGTCGGTCCGCGTCTTCGCTGGCCGCCGCCGACTGGTAGAACGAAACCGTCGGCTCGGGTTCTGCAGTGACCCCGGCGCCGGTCCGGGTCGTGCCGAGCGAATCGACAAAGTCGCCGTCGAGCGTGTCGCAGTCGGCCGAGATGGCAGCGCATTGCCGGTCCGTCTCGAGGGTCGGGGCCGCCGCCTCGTACTGGGTCTCGGCGTCGCAGCTCCCGGAAATGGCCCGGCACGTCGGACCGGCCACGGACGTCGCCGGCGCGGCCATGTACGTTGTTTCGTGATTACACGGCTCAATTTGATCACACTGGCCCGGCGTTCCAGAGTCGACCGTGCCGTCGGCCACCGAGCACCGGTCAACGCGATCAACACAGGTCCGCGCCGAGGTGGCGGTGGCCGGCGCCGTCTCAATCTCGGCCGGGCCGCACGGCGGCGTCGCGACGCACTGCGTGTCCTCGGTTTTGGTCCGGGTGTCGCCGTTTGCAGCATACTCGTCGTCGCCGCAGGTGCTCAGCGGGACGCACTCGGTCCGGGTTGCGTCGGCGGGAAAGCAACCGTGAAGAACCGCGTTTGAACCCGCGGTCTCGTCAACCGTTCCGTCGAGATTTGCGGGGCAATCGCCCATTGAATTGTCGAGGCCGTCGCTGGCGGCGTGTGGGTCTTCCCCCTCGCCGGCCTCTTCCCGCGGAGCCGGGATGACCCCCGGAAACGAAAACGCGACACTGTACTTGTTTTCAAAGCTGCCAAGAAGTTCCACAATGCGCATGTTCGGCGGCATGGTACTCGGAAAACACGCCAGCAACGACTCTAGATCGGCGAGTTTCTTTGGATCGACAACAACGTTGCCGGTGGGCTGCAGCTGGAGCTTCACCGAAATCAGCCCGCGATCGATGGCGACGTTGCCCGCATCCGGGGCGAGCTGCAGCTGCGTAAACGGCGTTCCGTCCCAGTTGGTGAGCCTGCCGGTGACGGTAGACGCATAGGCGTAGACAAGCGACACCCCACCGATTTCCAGATTCGAGGTCGAAGTCGAGGTCGAGGTCGAATCCATCAAGGCCTCAGGTTCAGCATAGGCCTGCCCCGTGACGGCGAGTTCTACTCTAAGGCCAAGCGTCTCGTCGACATTGGCAAAGATGCTGCAGTAGCTCGGGCACTGTGGATCATCGTACGGTGGATCCTCGTCAAGCAATCGCTGCTTCAGACAGTCTGGAGCACACGCGTTGCCTGATGTATCCGTGGGGCAATCGAGCACGCCGAGGACCGCCCCGGTCGCAACAGCCGCCACCGCCCCCCACATGGTCTACGCCGCGCAGTTTGGCCATCTATATACAATGCTCTAGATCTACAGCGCCCGCAGCGGCGACGACCCGCTCTCGTCGCCGTCGTCGGATTCGATTTGCTTGACCCTGGCCTCGCGTCGTCGACGCCGGCGTCGCTCCAGCTGAGCCTGGCATCGCATCACGAATTCGGTGAGATCCCGGAGCGCTCGGCCAATCAACCGCCCAATCCGATTCATCCGCGCTTCAATATCGGCCGGATCGGCCGGGCCCGGGATCGCCTCGGCGACCGCGTGCACAAAGCGCGTTACCGTCAACACGATCCATTGGTGTCGGCCGGTCGACCGGTCAAAAATTTTGGACCGAAGAAACGCCGGTACTTTGACGGCGGGGTGATCGGCCGCGTTTGCCTCCATATCGTAGAAAATGTCGCCGGCCTGCGCAAGGGTCGTCGCACACGCGCGCCGCCCCGCACTCGACCGCCGGCCGCCCGCGGCCTTGATCGCCGTCACAATCTCTTGCGCCAGGCCCTTAATCAGCGCCAGCAGATGGTCCTTGTGCCGCGCCAGCGTCGTCCGCAGCAGCGGCAATTCGTCGTTGGTGTTGATGTGCTGCAGCAGCGCCGCCGCAACGCCGCGGTGCAGCTTCGACGACTCCAGAATGGTGTCGACCACTCCGGACAGCCCGGCAATCCCAGAGTTGAGCGGGTCAATCAACAGGCTGAGCTGCGCCGCGTATCGTTCGTCGTTGCTCACGGGTTCGGCAAACGGGTTCATCGCCCTGGGTCTGCCGCGGCGATTGTGCGCGGCCTCGACCATCCCGCCGGCCGCATGATATGGCCCGGCCGTGTCCAGTGTCCCGTGCTCCAATTTCACGGGCGGCGATCCGGGCGGCGATCCGGGCGGCGACAGACCGCCGCACAACCCGACGGGGCCGAGCATGGACGAATCGACCACGCTCCCGCCGCACCGGACGAGTGTCGGCATCGTAGCGGCAGCGCCGCCGCCATGGCTCGTTCGGGCGCTGGGACCTGGCCGCGTCTCGGCGCACGTCTACTACAAGATGAAGAAAGGCCCGGGCTGGGTCACCGTCGACCCAGGCACTAGCTCGGGTGCCGTCTGCGTCTTCCGGGAGGCGTCGGTGCGGAGCCCCCGGGCCGTGGTCATCCTCTACGACAGCTTTGCCGACGGCCCGGTCCGAGCAACGCGGCGCTTCAGCCTTGGCCGTCTGTTCTCGCTTCCGATGACGATCGAAGATTGGGTCAGGTTGGATGACGTCCACCGCCCGGCGGCCCGGTTTGCGACCGGAATCCCGGCACCGGCCCTTCTTCTCGGCTACGATGTCGAGCTTGGCGACGGCCGCGCGGTGCTCGGCAGGCTGCGCGACGTTGTCGCTGCCGACACGGTCGCGGTGCCACCGCTGCTGCCGTCTCCGGCCGAACTCATCGATCTGCTCGGCGACCCGGTCGAAATCACCGAGCGGATCCAGTTTACGGCGCGGACGACGCTCGGCGAGCGGCTCCTCGGAAAGCGCACCGCCGCCTGGCCGCCGCAGTCCGAGGTCCGGATCGTCGACGGCGCGGTCGAGTTTCCGATGATTGGGGATGCAGCGATTGGGCTGGGCAAGGCGGGGGCGCCCCTCCTCCGCGGATTTACCGGGGTCACCGAGATGCGGCGGCTCCTGCGCCGGACGGGGCTCGGCGACGACGCACTGAACGAGACGGCGGCGTTTCTCGAGGCCGGGTGCCCCGGGCTCTTCGAGGCACGCCCGCGGGTCCGGATCCCGGTGGCCGTGGCCCACGAGCTCTTCTCGGTCCGGCTCGCCGCGTTTTTGGCGCGGTGGCGGGACCGGGTCACGGCCATGCTCGAGGAGGTGATTGCCCCGCCCGAGTTTGTGGTCGAAGAGGCAGTGTCCCCGCTGTCGCCGATGCCGCCGGTGGAAAAACGGTACCGCGGCCGCCGGGGCAGTCGTGTCTCGGTCTCCGACCCGCTGCCGCTCGAAGGGACCGAGTTTCGGTTCGTGGACGACGGGGTCGAGGCGGGCTATGTGGCGGCCGACACGCTGGTCGCGGCCGAAACCATGCGGCTCGGCCTGCACACCGACATCCCGCCCGAGTGCGCGCGGCCGTGCCGGATCCTGCTCGGGCGCGAGCTCGAGCCCTCGGTGCCGGCCCGTCCCAGTCTGTCGGCCGATGGCGTCGTCTCGGTCCTCCCGCTGTGCATGCAACGGCAGTACATTGACCACGCCGGGCGGCCGCGGGAGCTAAAGGATCCGCAGCGGTTCACACTGGCCCGGTTTTTATGCGACATAGCAAAAGTCAACCGGCCGCAGCTCCGTGCGTACCGCGACGAACTCCGGCGGGTCGCCCGCGCGCAGGGCAAGGTCCAGGCCGAGCGGATGAAGGCGGTCCTTTCCCGCTCGAACGCGCCGTCGCTCGGCTACGGCTGCGCCACCTGCGGCATCTCGACCCCCTCAGCCTGCGTCGCAGCGCTCCACGACGGTACGCTCTCCGGCCCTATCGATGCCTCGTTGATCAAGACCCCG
>Ga0181591_10004214_pt1 | contig 12545 bp, 12 predicted proteins | sample 071ome_33_FD_133757 | JGI IMG/M metagenome (GOLD analysis project Ga0181591, IMG submission 133757) | Coastal salt marsh microbial communities from the Groves Creek Marsh, Skidaway Island, Georgia - 071412AT metaG (megahit assembly) | ecosystem: Environmental > Aquatic > Marine > Intertidal...
CTGTTTATCGATTCTGCTTATGTGCAACTTCGTCAATACTTCGCTTATGCAAGTCTTACAGGCGCACCTAATGTTCTAGACTCTGCTGATGTTTCAGCGATTGCAGGTGGTCTGAGCGGGCTAGATTCGAACGGTGTAATTGCACTGGTCGATTCTGCTTATGTTCAACTTCGTCAAGACTTCGCATATGCAAGTCTTACAGGCGCACCAACCGCTCTGTCTTCGTTCACAAACGATACTCTATATCTTGACTCTGCAACTGCAACACAGTTGATCGACAGTGCGTATGTCGCTCTGAGAGCGCCTGCAGCGGCTGGTGGTATTGACTCTGCTGCAGCCAACACTCTAATTGATGCAAAAGTTCAAGTTCTGAACATTGCAGACATTGTGGGTGCAAATGGCAACCCTGGCGAATATCTGAAGAGTCTTGGTAGCGGTAATGCAACATGGGAGAATGTAACAACTGTTATTGACTCTGCTTATGTTGCTGCAAGAGTGACTGGTACTCTGTCAGCATGGCAGAAGAAGTCTGAAAACTATACGCTCGCTGTCGGTGATCGTATCGCAGTAAATACAGACTCTGCATGGACAATGACACTGCCTGCATCGCCATCGTTCAGCGATGAGGTCTATATAATCGATGCAACTGGTAATGCTGCAGTGAAGAACATTACCGTATCGGGTAACAGTCAGAAGATTCTTGCTTCCGATTCTGACCTGATCATCAATGTGAACAGAGCATCGGTTGCGATGATGTTCTACGGCGATTCACAAGGCTGGATTCTGACGAGTGCGTTCTAATGTCAACTAATACAGTATCAAAAGCACAGAAGGAAGTTTTTAACGAAGCAGTCCGCGGGCTCGTGGACTCTTCTGTGTTTACTGGTGTTACGAGTTATGGCGGCGGTGGTGGTGGTCCTTCATTTAGTTTCCAGGGTAGTAATTTTGGGTATACTGCTGGTGGATATACAGGGGCTGCTGCTTCTAATGTTATTCAAAAGTTTTCGTTTACTTCTGATGGAAATGCCACAGATGTTGGTGATCTATTAGGATCTACATACAACACTTCTTCTCTTGCAAATTCACCAACTTATGGATATCTTGCGGGTGGTTATGATGATCCTCTTGGTCCCGTCGGCGGATTGAATGTTATTCAAAAATTTTCTTTTTCCGTTGATGGAAATTCTACTGATGTTGGTGATCTTTCTACTACAAGATTTTGGCAAGCAGGACAAAGTTCAGGAGAATATGGTTATTCTTCTGGTGGGCGAGGGGGCTCTCCTACTGCAGACACCAATACAATTGAAAAATATTCTATGACAGTTGACGAAAATGCAACTGATGTCGGTGATTTAACTGTAACGAGAAGAGACCTTACAGGACAAAGTTCTAGCAGCAATGGGTATTCTTCTGGTGGAGCAGGAACTTCTAATGTTATCGACAAATTTCCATTTGCTACGGACACAAACGCAACGGATGTTGGGGATTTGACAACAGCCAAAGAATCTTTAGCAGGTCAAAGTTCTAGTACTCATGGATATACTTCGGGTGGTAATGCTCCTCCTTTGTCTAATGTCATAGATAAATTCCCATTTGCTGCTGATGCAAATGCTACAGATGTAGGTGATTTGCTAGTAAGTGTGAATTTTCTTACCGGTGTAAGTTCAACCGCATCTGGTTATAACGCAGGTGGTACTGCACCAGCATATCAAAATGTTATTCAAAAATTTCCGTTTTCTTCCGATACAAACTCTACAGATGTAGGAGACTTAACATCGACCATGGCTAGATTTGGCGGAACACAAAACTAATGACACCGATCATTACATAAGGTTTTCAAATGTCATCAAATACTTTTGTAAAAGCACAGAAAGAAGTCATCAATGATGCAATCAAGGAACTTGTAGATTCCTCTGTGTTTCTTGGTGTCACGAGTTATGGTGGTGGTGCTGCTGGAACACAAGCGCAAGGCAGTAATTTTGGTTATGTTTCTGGTTCTGATCCAAGAACAAATGAAATTGAAAAATTTCCATTTGCTTCTGATGGTAATGCTACTGATGTTGGTGATATGTCAATTGCAAGAAGGTACATGTCGGGAAACAGTTCTGCAGAAAATGGTTATGTGACTGGAGGCGAACCAACCCCTAGCTATAATAGAATTGACAAATACCCCTTTGCTACTGATACAAATGCAACATATATTGGTAACTTATCTGTAGTAAGGCAAGAAACTTCGGGTCAAAGTTCTACTGTGAGTGGATATACTTCTGGGGGATTTCCATACAGTAATGTTATTGACAAATTTCCATTTTCCTCTGACACTAACGCTTCAGATGTTGGTGATTTAACAGTAGCAAGATTTGGAACTGCAGGGCAAAGTTCATCTACACATGGATATACTTCTGGAGGATTTGCACCTCCATACACTAATGTTATTGACAAATTTCCATTTGCGTCTGACACAAACGCTAGCGATGTTGGTGACTTAACAGTAACAAGAAATCGAGCAGCGGGACAAAATTCTGAAGACAATGGATACACTTCTGGTGGTCAAACTACACCATCAATCCGATCAAATGTCATTGATAAGTTCCCTTTTGCTTCAGATGCGAATGCCTCCGATGTTGGTGATTTATTATCTAGTATCGCCGAATTTAGTGGTCAAAGCTCGACTACACATGGATATAGTTCTGGTGGTAATGCTCCTCCTACCAGTGATACAATTCAAAAATTTTCATTTGCGTCTGATGGCAATGCCACCGATGTCGGAAATTTAACAAGAGTAAAAGCAGGAACATCGGGACAACAATACTAATGGCTATCGACACAACTAACATACAAGCAGCAATCACTGCTAAGATCGCAGCCGAAGATAGTTCTGTTTCAGCGCTTGACCTGCTTCGATACGAGACTGCTGCAGACCGCTATGGTGTTGCTCAATACTACACGAGCGCTGCTGCTCTGCCTACTGCAAGTTCTGCGCTTGAAGGTATGATTGCACTTGTAATGACGAATGCTGCAGACTCAGGTAATGCGCTGTATCTGTGTACAGGCACAGAATGGTTTGAAATGCAAGATTTAGATTCTGCTGCACCTGTATCGTATAGTTTTCAGGGTAGTAATTTTGGATATACAAGTGGCGGTAATACCCCTACTGGTAAATCTAATGTCATCGATAAGTTTTCATTTACTTCTGATGGTAATGCTTCAGATGTTGGCGATTTAACACAATTAACTGCTTCTGCTACAGGACAAAGTTCTAGTACTCATGGGTATACTTCTGGTGGAACTTTACCTGGTGCTTCCAATGTCATCGACAAATTTCCATTTGTTTCGGATGCTAACGCATCTGATGTTGGTGATTTAACTGTAGGAAGATATACTGCTGCAGGGCAAAGTTCTGCAGATAATGGGTATACTTCTGGTGGCGGGTTCCCTCAATCAAATGTTATCGACAAATTCCCATTCGCCACTGACGCTAATGCTTCTGATGTTGGCGACTTGACAGCAGTAAGAAGTGGTGTAACGGGACAAAGTTCTACTGCACACGGATATACTTCTGGCGGATCTGTTCCTCCTACTTCTAATGTCATCGACAAGTTTCCATTTGCTTCTGATGCGAATGCTAGTGATGTAGGTGATTTGACTCAAGCAAGAACTTACGCAGCAGGACAAAGTTCTTCTGAAAACGGTTATGCATCTGGTGGTAGCCCAGGCGGTCCTCTTTCTAATGTTATTGAAAAATTTCCATTCTCTTCTGATGCAAATGCTAGCGATGTTGGTGATTTAACAGTAGCAAAATATAATTTGACAGGACAAAGTTCTACTGCTAATGGGTATGTTTCTGGTGGGTTTCCTCCTACTTCTAATGTTATCGAAAAATTTCCATTTGCATCGGATACAAATGCTTCTGATGTAGGCGATTTAACTGTAGCAAGACACAGCGCAACAGGACAACAATACTAATGAGACTATCAGACATTCAAGAAAGTTTATCAAACGATGCCGTACGGCAGTTAGCCGATTCGTCTATATTCCTTGGGGTTACGAGTTATGGACCGGGTCCTTCGTATAGTTTCCAGGGCAGTAACTATGGATATACTGCTGGTGGTCTAAGTTCTAATGTGATTGATAAATTTTCTTTTACTTCAGATGGAAATGCCACTGATGTGGGTGACTTAACAGCAGGTCGATATGGTGTTGCAGGGCAAAGTTCTTCTGCGAGTGGCTACACTTCTGGCGGTGGTCCTGCACAAACCACGATTGATAAATTTCCATTTTCTTCTGATGGTAATGCGACAGATGTTGGTGACTTAACACTACTAAGAAGACAACCATGCGGACAAAGTTCTTCTGAAAATGGCTATACTTCTGGTGGTACTGGCACACCAGCAACAAGTAATGTTATTGACAAATTTCCATTTTCTGTGGACGCAAACGCCACTGATGTAGGGGACATTACTGTTGCAAGAGGAAATATTGCAGGGCAAAGTTCTAGTGATAATGGGTATGTTTCTGGTGGTGATCCTGTAACTAATATCATTGAAAAATTTCCATTTTCCTCAGACGCTAATTCTTCTGATGTCGGTGATCTGACTGTATCGAGAAAGAATCTGTCTGGTCAAAGTTCTTCCACTCATGGATATTCTTCAGGGGGACAAACTCCTAGTAATTCTAATGTCATTGATAAATATCCATTTTCTTCAGATGGAAATGCTTCTGATGTTGGTGATCTTCTCGCATTCCCAGGAAGATATTTAAACGCAGGGCAAAGTTCTACAACTTTTGGATATAATTCTGGTGGTTCTGGATCAGTTATAGAAAAATTTTCATTCTCTTCTGATGGTAATGCTTCTGATGTTGGAGATTTATCTGTAACTCGTTATCAATCTTCCGGGGGCACTCAGTACTAATTGACTTATACAACAGGACAACAATACTAAATAACTTTGCAATTTAACCTTATGGAGTTTTAAAATGAGCGATGATGTAAAAATTGATCTACAAGACGAGATCAAACTTGAAATGAATGAAGAAATTGAAACACCGGTCAAAAACGAAGTTGCGGTGTACGAAGAGATTGTAAAAGACCTTGCAATCGTAACAGACAAGACACAGTTCAATGTGCCTGTCGCAAAAGTCTTTGGTGCAGGTTCGCTTGCAAAGACTGAATCTTTCGGTGGGCGTTCGCTCGCACAAAACACCGAACTTGTAGACAAAGCACTGCAGAACACAAACGAACTGCAGAACATCTGGAACCGCAGCCACTCTCAGTGGACTTGGAAGCATATCAATCTACACTATCATGGTGACTTCAAGAATGTTCGCCAGATTGCTGCAGAAATGAATCGCAAAAAGTCTGCGCTGAACGAAGCAAAGTGGAAGCATGTCAAGAACGAAATTGCGATCAAGAAGATCGAAGAGAAACTTCAGACCGAGAAACTAGATTACTGGAAAGAAATTGATCTTCAGATTCAACTTGCCGAAAAACGTGAAGCAATGGCAAACGGTATGGTCTACATTGAAGGTGCAATGAAAGATGTGCTTGCACTCAATGAACTGTACGAGCAAATGAAAGACAAGTTCGAAGGTTTTACCGAAGACGAATTTGAAAGAGAAGAGTCTAAGTCTCACTTGAAGCGTAGCGTTGTGCAGTGTATTCGCGATGTTCGCCAGACTGGTTCGATTACGAAAGGCGAGCAAGAATACCTTGAGCAGATTGGTGTCAATCCGACCAAGATGCTTTTCCTGATTCGTGAGTATATCAACAAAGAAGAATCAAAGAACGATTGGGATGTTTCAGGTCTTCATAGGTTTGTTGCTGGTATTGTTGACGAACTGATTGATGTAATGAAAGTTGATAAGAAGAAGATGGAGATCATGGGTTTCAATCCTGATCCTTCTACAATGCTTTCTTACGACAAGCCAGTTGCGCTGAAACTGACGCACCAGGAGGAAGAAGCACCCCTTTCTGACGACGAAGAGTAATTATATTATGAAGCACCAAAAGATCCATGTGAATGGGAGAGAGATTGACATTTACGACGGCTTGTTCACCTTCGAAGAAATGATCAAGATGTTCATAGCCGTTCGTAACTTTCCCTATAGCGCAACAAATTTTAGTGATGGTTTTCGGTCTCACATATACGGAGAAAAGCACAAACTAAAATATGTGTTTGAGTCGCGAGAAGAAACGCTAAACTTTGGAGTTGTCAATCGACTTAACAGCGTCGATTCAAATATGGCAAGAAACTATATCGTTCATCGCCAGTATGTTCATCTTGGGACTACTGGCGATTTTGATACGGTTCATATAGATGACAATCATCTAGGCAAGCCAAAGACTGCGCTGTATTATCCGCACCCAGACTGGAATATTCATTGGGGCGGGCATACACTCTTCTTTAATGAGACGCTTGACAATATAGAATATGCTGCTGCATATCGCCCAGGTAGACTGGTCGTATTTGATGGTGGAATTCCACACTGTGGTACTCCTCCTTATAGCAGCGCGCAAGACAAGCGATATGTGGTGACTTGCAAGTTTCAGTATACGAATGGAGAACACTTAACTTGATGAATTATTATGAGAAGTTTGTGGGAGTAAAGAAATACACTGACAGCATTGCGCCTATTTACGGCACGGAAGATTTTTCGGTGCATCTTTACTCAGTCATCAAGATGATGCGCCCAAAGACCGTTGTAGAGTTGGGAACAGGATTAGGTTCTGCAATGCTCTGGAGCGGTCTCGCGCTAGAAGAGAACGGCGAAGGTAAGATTTACACAGTAGACGATGGTAGTGAGTGGTATCGTCTTAAGACTGCGAGAGAAGCACTAGGTGCGCATTACCGCGAAGAGTACGAGGATTTCATTGTATCTTTAATTCGCGAATTTAAACTGGGATCACAGATAGAGTTTCTCCACGAAAGAATAAATATAGTAGAGAAAAACAATATTGATATTCTGTTCAGTGATTTTGCTCACGGAACATTTGATGTAACGAAGATTCTGGTAGATTATCTGCCAAGAATGAGTGAGTATTCGAAGATATACATTGACAGCGCGAGTACGCACTATCCTTCGTATATGGCGCTGAATCGTATTATCGATATACTGAACAGCGGGAAGATACCAAGAACATTTTACGACATTGCAAATATAGATGTCAAGCAGTTTTTAGAAAAAATACAGAGCAGCGAATTTAAAATAGAACATATAGTAGAAAACAAGGATCGAAACCAAAACAGCACTTGCTGTATTACTATACAACCAATTGATATTTTTCCTTATCCAAGGGTGAATATCAGGTCTGTATAATTATAAATAAACTTAGGGTAATCCCTTACTATAACAACCTGGAGATAACAATGGCTGTAGTAGAATATAAACTTCACAAAGTCAGTAAGAGAGGCGGTTCTGCTCCTCTGTGGGTAGAAGATGGCGGATACTGGCAGAATCCTGCTGATCATACTTTGGTCGGTTGGGTGCCTGACGAGGCTGATCGGGAGTATTATGTTCCTGATACCGTCGTTGAACTGACTCGCGCAGAATTCATTGCTCGTCTGAAAAGCATGCATGCAGCAAATCCCTTCACCAATATGGGCGAAGAACCTGGTGCAGAACCTACGACGATGACTGAAGCAGAAGTTGAAACCATGGCAGGGAACTGGTACGATTCGTTCCACGCTTCCTAAGTCTTAATAAGAAGGAAGCATCATGGCTTTTAATTTAAGCAATCTTTTATCCACGCTAGACTCATCTATCGCGGCGCTTGATAGTGCCAGCGATTTGCTTGAAGTTCTACAGGCAATCAATGCCACAAATCCGAATAGCGGAAATGGCAAGTCTCAGCGCAAGTATTATACAAGCGTTGCGTCTTTGCCTGCGGCTGATTCTGCGATGCGTGGCATGGTTGCTGTTGTGTCTACTGCAGTAGAAGATTCAGATAATGGTCTGTATCTGTGTACAGGAACTGCTTGGACCGAGATTCAAAGTCTTGATTCTACTACGCCTTATACAGGTATTCAAGGCAGTAATTATGGATACGCGAGCGGCGGCGAAAGTCCGCCACTTGGGCAAACTAATATTATTCAGAAATACCCATTTGCTTCTGACGAAAACTCTACAGATGTAGGAGATTTGTCCTCAGCAAGAATACGCCCATCAGGAAATAGTTCTTCAATCAGTGGTTATACTTCTGGTGGAAGATTGGCAACCCCATTTCTCAACATCATTGACAGGTTTCCATTTGCTGCTGATGCAAACGCAACCGATGTTGGCGATTTAGTGGCAGGAAGATATAGTGCAGTAGGGCAAAGTTCTCAAGATAACGGATATGTTTCTGGTGGAACGCCCCCAACAACTAACATTATACAAAAATTTCCATTTGCTTCTGATGCCAATGCTTCTCAGATAGGTACTTTGACAGTAGCAAGACAAAGTTCTGCAGGACAAAGTTCTACTGAAAATGGTTATACTTCTGGTGGATTTCCTCCTTCTAATGTAATTGACAAATTCCCATTTGCTTCCGATGCAAATGCTAGTGACGTTGGTGATTTATCTGTTGCAAGAGGACTAGTTGGGAGTGGAAACAGTTCCGTAACACACGGATATACTGCTGGCGGATTTGCTCCACCAGATGTTAATACGATTGACAAATTCCCATTTGCTTCTGATGCAAGTGCAAGTGATGTTGGTGATTTGTTTACAGTAAGAAGAGATATGGCAGGAACAAGTTCTACTGTAAGTGGATATAATGCCGGAGGTCAGAGCGGATCGCCATTATATGACGACATTGATAAATTCCCATTTGCTTCAGACGCTAGTGCAACGGATGTTGCCAACCTATACCAAGGTGTGCGTGAGCGACCTGCAGGACAACAATACTAATGGCTATCAATATTTCAAAACTATTGTCTGCAATCTCTGCTAAGGCTGTAAACGCCGATAGCAGTCAATCCATTATTGAGTTAAATCGTCTTTCTCAAGCAGTGACGCTTGCGAACGATGTACAGCATGCACGAATCTATTCTTCGCTTGCGTCGCTACCTACTGCTGATTCGTCAAATGTAGGTGACATTGTTCGTGTAGGTACTACGCTTGACTCTGACATTACGAAGTATTATGTGTCGCATAACGATAAGTGGAAACTGATTACACTGCAAGATTCTGCTTCGATTGATCAGACTGTTGCTGTGTATAGTTTCCAGGGTAGTAACTATGGGTATGCGAGTGGTGGTTATACCGGAAGCGTTTGGACTAATGAGATTGTAAAATACTCTTTTACATCTGACGGCAATGCGTCAGATGTAGGTGATTTAACAGTAGGAAGAAGTTCTACTGGAGGAAACAGCTCGTCCGAAAATGGATATTCTGCAGGAGGTAGAACACCTGGATACAGCAATGTTATCGATAAATTTCCATTTTCTGCTGATGCGAATGCTACTGATGTTGGAGATTTGACTACATCCACGGAGCAAAATGCTGGACAAAGTTCATCTGAATATGGATATAATTCTGGTGGCTTGCCAGGAGCATCTAATGTTATTGATAAATTTCCATTTGCTACTGACGCAAACGCCACAGATGTTGGTGATTTAACGGTTGGTAGATATGGTGCTGGAGGACAAAGTTCTACTGATAATGGATATACTTCTGGTGGTAACCCTGGGGCAGTTGATGTTATTGACAAATTCCCATTTTCTTCTGATGGTAATGCGACCGATGTTGGGAATTTGACGCAAGCAACAAAACAAGTAACAGGGCAAAGTTCTACTGTTTCTGGTTATGCTTATGGTGGTGCGGTACCGGCATCTACTAATGTAATATCAAAATTCCCATTTGCTACTGATGCCAACGCTACTGATGTTGGTGATTTAACAGTAGCAAGGTTTTGGCCAGGAGGAACGAGTTCTACAGCAAGTGGTTATACTCATGGGGGTACTAGTGCACCCACCACCTATCTTAATACAATTGATAAATTCAGTTTTTCTTCTGACGCTAATGCAACAGATGTTGGTGACTTAGTAACGGTAAAACATAGAGCAGCAGGACAACAATACTAAATGGCACTAAACATTCAAAAACTGCTTGATGCAGCAACAGCAAAGATCGGTGTGGCAGCAGTTGATGCTGCAGATTCTGCTCGCCTTGCATCCTTGACAGACTTTTTGAATAATCATCGTGACACAGAAACATTCTCTTCTCTTGCTGATTTACCTACTGCAGACTCTTCAAATGCAGGTAAGATCATTAGACTTGCTGCAGACTCTGCAGGTGTGTATCTTGACAGTGGTGCAGTGCTGTATGTTTCGTATCGTGATCAGTGGAAGCAGGTGACATTTACTGATTCTGCAGTGGCGCAGACTGCTCCATCTTCGTTTACTTTTCAAGGTAGCAACTTTGGGTATACAAGTGGTGGTAGTCCTGGTCCGGGCACTGTTCAAGTAAATACTATTCAAAAATTTTCTTTTACGGCAGATGGTAATGCAACTGATGTTGGTGATCTTACCTCCAATAGAGTGGTTGCTGCGGGACAAAGTTCTTCTGCGAGTGGTTATTCTTCTGGCGGTCAGATTAGTACAACAAGAACTAATGTGATTGAAAAATTTCCATTTGCTACTGATGCGAATGCTACGGATGTAGGCGACATGACAGTGGCAACAGTTGGTCCGGTAGGTCAAAGTTCTTCTGACAATGGTTATTCTTCTGGTGGTTCTCCGAGCCCGACTGTCAGTAATGTTATTGAAAAATTTCCATTTGCGTCAGATGCCAACGCAACCGATGTTGGTGATTTAACAGAAGCAAGATTTAGTGCGTCAGGGCAAAGTTCTCCTACTGATGGATATACCTCTGGAGGTCAAGGCGTTTCACCTTCGCCATATTCTAATGTGATTGATAAATTCCCTTTTGCTTCTGACGCAAACGCAACAGATGTAGGCGACTTAACGCAAACAATTTGGAGACCTACTGGGCAAAACTCAAGCACTCACGGATATCGATCTGGAGGAAGAGTACTACCAATATCAAATGTTATTGATAAGTTTCCTTTTGCTTCAGATGCAAATGCTACAGATGTTGGTGACTTAACAGTAGCAAGAGAATATTCTGCGGGGCAAAGTTCTACTGTCAGTGGGTATACTTCTGGTGGTGGTGTTCCAAGCGAAAGAAATACAATCGATAAATTCCCGTTTGCTTCAGATGCAAATGCAAGTGATGTTGGTGATCTATTGACTGTTCTCCAACAAGCAGCAGGACAACAATACTAATGGCAATCGACATTAAAAATCTTATAGAGTTTGCGCAGGGCGATATTAACAGTATCGACTCTACTGGCGATACTCAAAGAATTTTGGAGTTGGCTAAGTTTGCTAGGCGGCAAGCGCAGACGACTCTGCATATGTACGATTCCACTTCTGATTTGCCAAACTTGCTCGACGATGTTGCAGACACTGCGCAACTAGCATATGTGAGAAATCGTAGAGAAGTTTACTTTAACGATGGTTCATGGAAACCTATGACGCAGAGTGCGCCTGTGTTGCCGCCTTCGTATAGTTTCCAAGGTAGTAATTTTGGGTATGCTGCAGGCGGTCTAAGTTCAAATGTCATTGATAAATTCCCATTTTCTTCTGATGCTAACGCATCAGATGTTGGGGATTTAACTGCACTCAAAGGGTTTCTTGCGGGACAAAGTTCTTCTGCATACGGATATACTTCTGGTGGCGACACCCCAACATCTACTGAGATTGATAAATTTCCCTTTGCTTCAGATGGAAATTCTACTGATGTTGGAGATTTGACAGTTGGTAGATATAGTATATCTGGACAAAGTTCTAGTAGTAATGGTTATACTTCTGGTGGTGAAAAAGCAGGACTGAAAAATGTCATTGATAAATTTCCATTTACCTCAGATGCAAATGCTACTGATGTTGGTGACTTAACGATAGCAAGGAGAGACCTTAGCGGGCAAAGTTCTAGTTCAAGTGGTTATTCTACAGGCGGTAGTACACCAAGTATATCTAATGTCATCGACAAATTTTCGTTCTCTTCTGATGCCAATGCAACTGATGTAGGCGACTTAGTGGTCGCAAACAGATATGGCGGCGGACAAAGTTCTGCTGATAATGGATATAATTCTGGTGGTAATAATACTCCAGCAGCCAATTCTATAGAGAAATTCCCATTCGCTTCAGACGGAAACGCTACTGATGTAGGCGATTTAACAGTAGCAAGGCATGCTTCTACAGGACAAAGTTCTACTGCCAGTGGATACACTTCTGGCGGACAGTTGCCCGCTTCTAATGTCATTGACAAATTTTCGTTCTCTTCTGATGCCAATGCAACTGATGTAGGCGACTTAACAGTAGCAAGACGCTATATTGCAGGGCAACAATACTAAGGTAAAATAAATGGCAGGTACAGATATTACAAATCTGCTGGAAATTATCCAGAGAAAAATCGATGCAGCAGATGGCAACACTGCTACAAAAGATTTGTTGTACCTGTTAAGTGCAGTTCGCAAAGGTGACGGCACAGCGCTTGAACTA
>Ga0181591_10004216_pt1 | contig 12540 bp, 10 predicted proteins | sample 071ome_33_FD_133757 | JGI IMG/M metagenome (GOLD analysis project Ga0181591, IMG submission 133757) | Coastal salt marsh microbial communities from the Groves Creek Marsh, Skidaway Island, Georgia - 071412AT metaG (megahit assembly) | ecosystem: Environmental > Aquatic > Marine > Intertidal...
ACAAAAAATATTTCTTCTTCTTTAGTTCCATTCGACTTTGGAACTGTATTAAGACTCAATAATGTTCAGGGAACACCTTTTCTTGGTATTAACAACGTATCCAACACGGTTCAACTACAAGACCAAAGAAGAGGTTCCTCCTCAACAGCAGCAACAGGAACTCAAATTGGTGAGGCAAGAGTATATTCATTTGGTTTAACTGATGCAGCATATTCTAATGCCGCATCGGAATGGGATTTGTACTTGTTTGATGTTCAGACTTATACTACTATAGTCTTAAATGAAACAGTAACTACAGCACAAGTCCCCGCTAGTTCTTACATCAGAGGTGTCAGTAGTGGAGCATCTGGATATGTTGTCACTGCTCCAGGTGGTTCTGCTACACTATCCCTAACCCAAACCTCAGGAACATTTATTCAAGGTGAGCAAATTTTAATTAACGAATCGCTTGAAGTATCTAGATCCATTCAAACTGTTACAGTTTATGGTATCGAAGATGTTAAGTCAGTCTATCAGAACTCTGATGGTGGTTCTTTAGGTCTTGATGTTGATTTTATTGGAGATACAGTTTTACAGAAAAAGACACCAAAGAACTTTGGAGTTTCCGATACAGTACAAATAACCACGGGTGGTGTTGTTACTTGTCCTGGAAAAGAGTTTAGCAGTATAAAAGTAGGTTCTATTATCAGATATCAAATACCTGGTGTATCTGATGAAACCTTTAATAGGGTTACGGCAATTGGAACAAACAATATGACTGTCGTTGCTGTTGAGACTATTGCCAATGTATGTAGTGGTGCTCTTCCAGCAGCCACTTTTACAGGAACTTTTTCAGTTGGTGCTCCAAAAGCACAAGAAAAAGGAGGTCTTTATTCACAAATAGAAGAGAAAAATGTTTCTCACGTAAACTTAAGTGGTTCAAACTTAGCAGTATCTCAGCAAATTGGAGGTCAGACAACAGATGGTGACGGTGCATTAACTATTAATATATCTCAAACTGGTATCAGTAGTGCTTTCTTTGAATCATTTGACCAGGAAAGATATGGTGTATTTTATGATGATGGAACAATAGAAGACTTGACATCCGATCAAGTTACATTTGGTTCTGGCGGAGCATCGATTACATTATCAGGTTTAACTCCATCACAGTCTGGTAATGTTACTGTTAATACTACAGTTAAGAAAAATTCAATTACAAGTAAGTCAAAAGTCTTAACTAGAAGTGAAAAGGTAAATATTACAAATACTGTTTCTGCCGCCTCTACAGAAATAAGTGGACTAAATTATTCCCAATATTATGGAACTAGAGTAGAAGATAAAGAAATTTGCTTGAACTTCCCAGACGTTGTTGAAGTAGTTGCTCTATATGAGTCATTGACTTCTTCAGCACCAACATTAGACTACATCGAATTTCCATCTGGACTTGGTTTAGATACAAATTCAATTCTTGGGGAGCGTGTGGTAGGTTCTGAGAGTAGAGCTATCGCACAGGTTGTAACTAGAGTTTCTCCTGTTAGAGTCGAAATTGTATATTTAAATTCCAACAAGTTTGAAGTTGGAGAACTTGCAAAGTTCCAAGAATCAAATATAGAATCGACAGTCCAAAAGGTTGAAGATGGTGATTATCAGAATGTTACTAGCAAATTCACCTTAGACAAAGGAACTAAAGATCAATACTATGATTATTCGAAGTTAATTAAAAAAGGTTCATATAAACCATCACATCGCCTACTAGCAATTATTAATCGTTACTCCGTTCCATCAAATGATGAAGGGAATGTATATACAGTAAATTCTTATAGTGCAGATAGATTCAAGACCGACATTCCAGTAATGTCTGATGGAACTAGATCTACAGATACCTTAGACTTTAGACCAAGAGTTGCTGAATTTACTTCAACTACATCTTCACCATTTACATTTGCTAGCAGAAACTTTGCAGCTGCTGGTGTAAATCCAACTCTCGTTGTCGCTCCTGGTGAAAGTTCTCTTATCGGATATGACTTCTACCTACCAAGAATTGATAAGGTAGTTCTGAGTAAGGAAGGTAAGTTTACTTTGATTGAAGGAGATTCTGCCACATCTCCTCAGGAACCAAAAGTTCAAGATGATGCTATGGTTATTGGAACTATAGCACTACCAGCATATCTCTATAATGTAGATGATGCTGTGGTCACTTTGGTTGACAATAGAAGATATACAATGAGAGATATTGGAGATCTTGAAGATAGAATTGAAACCTTAGAGTTAACAACATCATTAAGTCTACTGGAAGTAGATACTAAAACATTACAAGTACAGGATAGTGAAGGATTTGATAAGTTTAAAACAGGTTTCTTTGTAGATGACTTCAAAACTTCAAGTTTGTCAGATTCAACTCAAACAACAGCATCTATAGATGGAGAAAAAGGAGAACTTAATTCTGCAGTAGACTTCAGTTCTTTCACTCCACAAGTAGCATTAGATCCATCGATAGAATTATCTACTGCAAACTTTAGTGAAGATAATGATCTTTTAGATCCTAACGTTCAAAAGACAGGAAATATTGTAACTCTAAAATATGAGGAAAAAGGATGGATAGAACAACCATTAGCAACTAAAGTTGAGAATGTAAATCCATTCAATGTTATAGAATTTACAGGTTTTGTTGATGTAAGTCCATTAACTGATAGTTGGACTACAACAGTCATTGTTTCTGGTGGTAGTAGAGTTGTCTCTGGTTCTGGAGGTGTAACTCGACAAATTGGAACTAGAAGAGAATTGCAATCAAGCGTAGCAGATCCTTATATTCGTTCAAGGAATGTTACTTTCAGTGCATCTGGTCTAAAACCACTAACCAATCACTTTGCATTCTTTAGTGGAACTGGTGGTATTTACGTTTTACCAAAGATAGTTCAGGTAACTATGCAGTCTGGTGTATTTGAACCTGGAGAAACTGTAATTGGTACTAACACATTCATTGATGGTGATAAATTTAAATGTAGAATTGCCAACGCAAATCACAAAACGGGTCCTATCAAAGAACCAACCACAACATATTCATTCAATCCATACAATCCCACTTCCACAATACCTCAAGTTTATTCCGAGTCTTCAACCATTCTAAACTTTGATGTAAAATCCTTAGAAGAAGAAGTTCTTGGCAAGTTTAGAGGATATGTTTTTGATGGAATGACTCTTTACGGAGAGACTAGTGGAGCACAATGTGTTGTAACTTTGAAAAAATCATCAAGTAATACAATATTGAAATCGGACGCTTTTGGAGACGTTATTGGTTCACTATTCTTTGAAAATCCAAATAAAGAAGCACCAACATTCAAATTTACTACAGGAACTTCCACATTTAAGTTAACCTCTAGTGTTACAAATAAAGAACCTCTTCCAGGAAGTAAATTAACAAGTCAGGCTGAGGGTCAATATACTGCTACTGGAAGAATTGATACATTTAGGGATGTTACACTACTTCAAGCATACGATCCGTTAGCTCAAACATTTACTGCCGATGAAACTGGAGCATTTATTACTGGTGCTGATGTTTATTTTGGTAATAAAGATGAAAGTAATAAGTGTTTTGTAGAATTGAGAACTGTTGAGTTGGGAACACCAACAACACAACTTGCAGCACCATATGCTAAAGCAACATTAGAACCAGAAACTATTCAAGTTTCCGATGATGCTTCTGTTGCGACACATATTAAGTTCCCATCACCAATTTATTTGGAAGCAGGACAGGAATATGCCTTAGTCTTAATATCTCCTTATTCGGATTTGTTTGAGGTCTGGATTGCCGAAATGGGCGAAAAGACTGTCAATACTGAAAATCTTCCCGATGCTGAGAGCGTAGTAGCGTCTAAACAATATACTGGAGGAAGTCTATTTAAGTCTCAAAATGGTTCTATTTGGACTACCAATCAATATCAAGATATGAAGTTCAAACTCTATAAGGCAGAGTTTGTTACTGATACTCCTGGAGTTGCTTATTTCTACAACCCAATAATTTCTGACGGCAATAGTAATGGCACTCTTCTACAAGAAGAAGCAGTTAAGACACTACCAAGAAAACTGAGAGTTGGCATTGACCCATCAACTAATATGGGTAACATTCTAACTGTTGGTAAAAAGGTAAGTGATAGTACTGCTGTTAATGCTGTTCATGGTTACATTGAACAAACTGGTGGTCCTTTACAGACTGTCACTACAAGTCTAGTTGGAGTTGGTTACAGTAATGGAACATATACAAATGTCCCATTATACAATGTTACTGGAAATGGAACTGGTGCTCAGGCAACAGTAGTTGTTTCTGCAGGAACAATAAGTGGCAATCCTACCATCACTAATGCTGGAACTGGATATGTTATTGGCGATATTCTTGGTATTACTACATCTAATGTCATAAAGGGTACTGGAGCACAAATTAGCGTTTCTGCGGTAAGTAACACAATTGATACCTTGTATCTAACAAACGTTCAAGGAGAAGAGTTTACTGTTGGAGATGATCTTGTAGTTTATAGCAACGGAACAGCAACATCGTATGCTAATACTGACATTACATCCTCAGATACTATTAGTGACCTTTATGAAGGAAATGTAATTGAAATTCAGCAGATAAACCACGGTATGCATTCAGATACCAACTTGGTTACTATTTCTGGTTTAAAACCAAATACTGTACCTTCATCACTAAATGCAAAACTAACAGTTAGTGACGCCACAATTTCTGTTGCTAATACATCTTTATTCCAAACTTTCCAAGGAATAACAACTCAGAAAGGATATGTGCAAATTGATGATGAAGTTATTTACTATGATTCAGTAAATACTGGTTCTGGATCTGGAGATGGAACACTAACAATAGCAGAAAGAGGTGTAGCTGGAACTACTGCGGTAATACACGAAATTGATGCCAAAGTTTATTCATATCAACTAAATGGTTTCTCTCTGGTTGGAATAAACACACAACATAACCTACCAAATAGTCAACAACTCTCTGCTCTGAGGGACTATGATACATATCATTTACAATTGAATCGTGGTGATAGAACCGCCAATGATGGTCAGTTAAGTTTTACTGACGAAAACTTTGTTGGTGGTGGTTCTGCTTCCGCATCAAGGAACATTCAGTTCAACACAATTAACCCAGAGTTTAGTTTGTTAATACCAGATGAGTCTGTATCAATTAAGTCTCAAATGAGAACTGTGTCTGCAACTAGTGCTGGTGGAGCAGAAGTATCGTTTATTGATCAAGGTTTTGAGAACGTTACTTTGAATAGTACGAATGAAATATTGACTCCAAGACTTGTTGCATCTGAAGTAAATGAAACTGAAATTGCAACACTATCAAATCTACCTAAAGGAAAGTCATTCACTTTAGCACTAACTTTACAAAGTTCTGATGCTAACCTATCACCCGCTATTGATGTTAATACATCAAGTGTGGTGTTTGGTAGAAGTAGACTGAACAACCCAGTATCAAACTACTCTGCTAATGGACTAGTTAATTCTACAACTGATGATCCACACCTGTCCACTTATGTCACTAACCTGGTCAATCTAAAACAACCAGCAACATCTATTAAAGTTCTGGTTGATGCTTATCGTCATTCTTCCGCAGACTTTAGAGTTCTCTATCAACTAGTAAAAGTTGACTCCAATAATGTCGAACAAGCATATGAGTTATTCCCTGGATATGATAACTTGAAAGACACTAATGGTGATGGTTATGGTGATGTTGTTGTTGATGAAACTCTTAATAACGGAAAACCAGATGCGTTTGTGTCATCAAGTGCGGATGGTCAGTTCCTAGAATATCAGTTTACTGCTGATAACCTCGAACAGTTTAGTGGTTTTAGAATTAAGATTGTCTCTAGTGGAACAAATGAAGCAAGAGCACCAAGATTTAAAAATCTTAAAGTCATCGCTCTAGCCTGATATGAAAAGAGTTGAAGGGCACCAGAATCTTTATAGAGATGAATCTGGTGCTATTGTAAATACCGATACTGCAGGATATTCACAATACATTAGAATGCGTGATGAAAGAAAGAGGCGAAGGGAAGAAATAGATCAAATAAAAGAAGATATTAGTGAAATCAAGTCCCTACTTATGGAGATTATCAATGGATCCCGACAAAATTGAACTAGAAACAATGTGTAAGATGTTTGAGTATGAGAAGTGCTCACGTCTTATTGATGATCTAGAAATTGACGACCTGAAAAAGTATGCTAAGTCTTATCTTAAGTTATATTTAAAACAGCAAGAAGTCGTTGCTAGTTTTACCAGTCTCGATTTTGGTTTGGCATAAATACTTCTAAAGACCACTGATACGATGGCAGTATACGTCAGTAATATAGTTGTTAATGGTGGAACTGATTTCAATCAGATATTCACGCTGGAAGATGGTGCAACTAACTCTCCATTAGTTTTAACTAACTACACTATCAAAGCAGAAATGAGAAAGCACGCAAGTGCGTCTGCAGCAACAACGTTTACGTCTTCAATTTATAATGCACTTGGCGGTCAAATTAAAATTGGTCTGAGTACATCACAAACAGCATCTCTTAAAGAAGGTCGTTATGTTTATGATGTAGTTGTCACGGACGCTTCATCAGTTATGACTAGAGTTGTAGAAGGAATGGCATTAGTAAGGGCGGGAGTAACCAAGTTCTAATGGTGATCAAAGTATCAACCAGTTCTAATCCAACAACAATAAGCATCACACCAGAAAATAGCAGCATAATAGTAGCAGCACAAGAATCTGTTATGTCAAATAAAGTAATAAAAACAAACAATAATACAACATCAGTAAGAGTTGGACAGCAAGATGCTATAAAAGTTATTTCATCAACAAACTTAGTTTTGGATGATTTGGTGAAGATTGGAAATGTGAACGGTGATGCTCAGGCAACGAATACATTTGTAATGTTTAATGGAACGGAGTACATACACGTAGATGCTGCAGAAATATTAGATCTTGCAGACTCAATTTCAGACGATACTATTGACTATGGAACTTTTTGATAGATAAATAGATATATAAAATAGAAAAATAAGATGGCTGCTCCTGTATTACAGTTTAAGAGGGGTCTCTTTACTAATCTCCCAGGACTGAGGGCAGGTGAACCCGGATTTACAACAGACAGATATGACCTGTATGTTGGTATTGACTCCACCACAGATAACAATCAATTAGTAGGTTCTAGCCGTTTTTGGCACATTGGTGCAGGAACTACTGGTTGGGGTGTAAACCTCGTAGAGGGGACAGATAATGGAACTGATTATATTTCACTTCGTTCTCCGGCAGCACTTGCAGGAATTGTAACTTATTATTTTCCAGGAACACAAGGTGCTACAAGCACTGTTCTCACCAACGATGGTAATGGTAATTTAAGTTGGGCAAGTGGTTCTGCCAATCCAGTATTTACTGGTATAGCAACATTTACTGATACTACAGATAACACTTTAGGTGATAGTAATACAGGTGCCGTTCAAATTGACGGTGGTCTTGGTGTTGATAAAAATGTAACTGTTAACGGAAACCTGAATGTTCAGGGATATTCTGAGTTTGTTGGTGTTGCAACCTTCAGAGGTGGAACAATCAACCTTGGTGATGCAAACACCGATGACATTAATGTTGCTGGTGAATTTATTTCAAGTCTTGTTCCAAACGACGATAATTCATATGATGTTGGTGGAGATGCCACCAAACAGTGGAGACACGCCAACTTTGCTGGTATTGGTACGTTTGATGGAGGTTTAGATATTGGTGGAGAAGCAACATTTGCTTCTGCCACTGTAGAAGATCTAACTGATAACAGAGTCGTTCTTGCAGGAACGGGCGGTGCTCTAGAAGATAGTGCAAATCTAACTTTTGATGGATCCACTCTAACAGTGGTATCAACTGTCGTTGCAACGACAGTTGATGCTACCAATGTTGAAGTAAGTAATATTAAAGCAAAAGATGGAACTCAAGCAATTGCTATTGCTGATGCAACTGCTCACGTTTCTATTGCCCAGTCACTGACTGTTAATGGTGACCTTCTCGTTTTAGGTTCTACAACAGAAGTTAATACAGAAACACTAAAAGTAGAAGATAGTCTAATTGAGGTTGGACTTGTAAATAGTGGCGGAACATTAGTACCACCAGTATCAGACCTCAACATTGATGTTGGTGTTCTATTCCACTATCATACTGGTTCTGCTGCTAAAAAAGCGGGTCTTTTCTGGGATGATTCTGTAAGTAGAGTAGTAGTTGGTTCTGACCTAACAGAGTCAAGTAGTGTTATGACAATCGCTACTTATGCATCATTTGAAATTGGTTCATTGTGGGTAAATGATGCTGCAGGTCAGTCTGAAGTTATAAGACATGATGGAACACAAAGAGTCTTAGAAAATATAACCGTAGATGGTGGTGCGTTCTAGTATTAACTAGAGATATAAATATAGGTGGGCTAGTCCCACCTTTTTTTATAGTGAAAGTATATGAACGAAACTGATTATAGGGCATTGATAACTGTATATCAACAAAAGTCTGGAGATTTACTCTCTCAGACTGTTGCATTAGAAGCAAAAATTATGGTTGCTAATGAAACTATAAAGTCACTAGTTGAAAGGGTGAACGAGCAAGAGAAGGAATTAAATAAACTAAGAACAAGAAAAAAACCATCACAAAAGACGGATAATTTATCTGCTGGGGAATTCTAAATGGCAAAACCATCAACACGCCAAGGACTTATTGACTACTGCTTGAGACGTTTGGGTGCTCCAGTTTTAGAAATTAACGTTGATGATGACCAGATTGACGATTTGGTAGATGATGCTCTCCAGTATTTCCAGGAGCGTCATTTTGATGGTGTTGAAAGAATGTACCTCAAGTATAGATTTACTGAGGAAGATCTCAATAGAGGTAAAGCAACAAATCAAGACGGAAGCACAAATACTGTAGGTATTGTAACTACCAGTGCTACCTCAACAACTATTAGTGGTTACGGAACAACTACATCAAACTTCTACGAAGCATCCAACTTCATTCAAATTCCAGATTCTGTTATAGGAATTGAAAAGATATTTAAGTTTGATACCAGTTCTATTTCTGGTGGGATGTTTAGCATCAAGTATCAACTGTTTTTGAATGATCTTTATTATTTCAACTCGGTTGAACTTTTACAATATTCTATGACAAAAAGTTATTTGGAGGACATTGACTTCTTACTTACTCCAGAAAAGCAGATAAGATATAATAAGAGTCAAGATCGTTTATACTTAGACATCGATTGGGGAAGTATGTCTAAGGATGATTACATCATTATTGACTGTCATAGAATATTAGATCCTGACACATTTACAGGTGTTTACAACGATAGTTTCTTAAAGAGGTATTTGACTGCTCTCATTAAACGTCAATGGGGACAAAACCTAATTAAGTTTAATGGTGTAAAACTTCCTGGAGGAATTGAACTGAACGGAAGACAAATATATGATGATGCTGAAAGAGAAATAGACGAAATACAAGCAAGAATGTCTATGGAATATGAACTACCACCCCTCGACTTTATTGGATAATGGCACTTAACCCTTTCTTTCTACAAGGCTCTTCTGGGGAACAAAACCTAGTTCAGCAGTTAATAAACGAACAACTAAAGATATATGGTGTCGATGTAACATATATTCCAAGAAAGTTTGTTAGGAAGCAAACTATTATTGAAGAAGTTCAGTCATCCAAGTTTGATGACAACTTCTTACTAGAAGCATATATCAATAATTATGAAGGATATAGTGGTGCTGGCGATATAATGACAAAGTTTGGAGTTAGTGTTAGAGATGAAGTATCTTTAGTTATTTCTAGGGAAAGATTTGAAGACTTTATTTCACCATTCTTAACTACAGAAGCTTCTGCAGGTGATGAAATAGAAGTTGCGGATAGACCAAGAGAAGGAGATCTGGTATATTTTCCATTAGGTAAAAGACTTTTTGAAGTAAAGTTTGTAGAGCACGAAAAACCTTTCTATCAGTTAGGTAAAAACTATGTTTACGAACTTCAATGCGAACTCTTCGAATATGAAGATGAAGTTCTTGATACAACTGTAGAAGAAATTGATACTCTTATTGAGGATAAGGGTTATATTATTGATCTATATCTATTTGATAGTTCAAGTACAGCAACTGCAGTTGCTAGCACATCAACAGGATACGTTCAGAGTATTACTCTAAATGATGATGGTTCTGGATACAATAGCACCCCAACAGTAGCAATATCTTCTGCTCCTGCTGGTGGAACGGATGCTGAGGCAGTTGCTATTCTAAGAACTAAGAGTAATGTAACTTCTATAGAACAGATATTACTGACAAATGCCGGTGCTGGATATACTGTAGCACCTACAATAACAATTAGTGGTGGTGGTGGAGTTGGTGCTTCTGCCACTTGTGGTATTGTAACTTCTTCTGCTGGTGTAAATTCTGTTGTTATTACTAGTGGTGGCAGTGGATATTCATCTTCTCCAACAGTCACTATTGCTGGTCCAAGTGTTGGCACAACTGCTACAGCAACAGCGATAGTAAGTGCTGCTGGAACAATATCAAATATCTACCTATCAAATACTGGTTTTGGATATACAGAAACTCCAACAGTAACAATTGGTGCTGGAGCAACTACCGGAATAGGAACATTCTGGTTCAACGAAGAAATAACTGGTTCAAATTCTGGAGCAACAGCAAGAGTCAAGAGTTGGGATGCTGATACCAATATTCTCAGAATTGGTATCACAACAGGTACATTCTTCAATGGCGAAACTATCACTGGTGCGAAGTCTGGTGCTACTTATGATATTAGAGTATCGTCAGCAAACACTGTTACTGATAAATACAGACAAAATGAAGAACTTGAACTGCAAGCAGACAATATCATAGACTTTACAGAATCTAATCCCTTTGGTACTTACTAATGTTAGGAACATACTATTATCACGAAATTATTCGTAAAACTATCATTGCCTTTGGAACTTTATTTAATGACATTGATATTCAACATAAAGATGCTGCAGGTAATACCAACAGTATTATAAAAGTTCCCCTAGCATATAGTCCAACTCAAAAGTTCCTAGCAAGACTTGAGCAGCAAGCAAACTTAGATAAACCAGTTCAAATTACTCTACCAAGAATGTCATTTGAGATGACATCTATTGAGTATGACCCAACAAGAAAGACTGGTGTAACACAAACATTCAAAGCTTGTGATACTGAAGATGGCAATAAACTGAAAAAAGTTTTTATGCCAGTTCCTTACAATATTGGTTTTGAACTTAGTATTTTCTGTAAACTGAATGATGATGCTTTACAAATAGTAGAGCAGATATTACCATATTTCCAACCATCTTTTAACTTAACTATTGACCTTGTAGAATCTATTGGAGAAAAGAGGGATATTCCAGTTGTATTGAATAGTGTATCAATGCAAGATGACTATGAGGGTGATTTCTCCACAAGGAGAGCATTGATATATACATTACAGTTCACTGCTAAAACATATCTGTTTGGTCCTGTTGCCGACAATCCAGAAGGTCTTATCCGTAAGGTTATTGTTGATAACTATGCTACTACAGATAGAGCAACTGCTAAGAGGGAAATGAGATACACAGTCGTTCCCGATCCTATTGACGCAGAACCTGGAGATGACTTTGGATTCACTGAAACTTGGGAATACCTTGGTGATTCTAAGTCTTATAGCCCCACACAACAAACTGATATCTGATACTTATGTCTGAATTTGAATCTATTGATGAAGCTCTGAATGTTGAGAGCAGCATTGTTGAGGTTGATGATGCTCCAAAGAGTATTCAGAAGCGTGAAGAGAAAACTGATATCTCAAAAGACTATGAGTATACAAGAGCAAACTTATATTCGTTGATTGAAAAGGGTCAAGAGGCAATCAATGGAATCATGGAACTTGCTGGTGAAGGTGGAAGTCCAAGAGCATATGAAGTTGCTGGTCAGTTAATTAAGAGTGTTGCTGATACTACTGATAAGTTAATTGACTTACAAAAGAAATTGAAAGATGTGGAAGAGGATGTTGGAAACAATAAAGGACCAAACACTGTCACTAATAACGCAGTATTTGTTGGTTCCACGTCAGAACTTCAGAAACTACTCAAGCAAGGTTTTCTAAATAATAATAAGACTCAAAACTAATAATGAAAAAATCCTGCAAAAAGGGTTACTATTATTGCTTCACTTCAAAGAAGTGCAAAAAGATTCCTGTGGGTCATCATGTCATGTCTTCTGGTCGTTTGATGAAGGATAGTGAGCATGAAGAGAAGGAAAGTGGTGAGAAGTCCACTGAGACTACAAAGAATGGTAACGGTAGTAATGGAAATGGTGGAGCAGTAAGTGAAGGTTGGTCTCAGAAATATAAAAAGTCTATTGACTGTAAAAATCCAAAAGGTTTTTCACAAAGAGCACACTGTCAAGGAAGAAAAGTGAACGAAGCAAAAGAAAAAGGTGACCACGAAGTTTCGATGGCACAATCTCAGTTAAAGAAGTCTGAAGAAAAT
>Ga0181591_10004224_pt1 | contig 12531 bp, 11 predicted proteins | sample 071ome_33_FD_133757 | JGI IMG/M metagenome (GOLD analysis project Ga0181591, IMG submission 133757) | Coastal salt marsh microbial communities from the Groves Creek Marsh, Skidaway Island, Georgia - 071412AT metaG (megahit assembly) | ecosystem: Environmental > Aquatic > Marine > Intertidal...
GAATCTTTCACACAGAAAGAAGCACTGGATTTCTTGGGTGAGTTAAACTCTGAGCAGTTCCAACAGGTTCAGAAGTTCTTCGATACGATTCCCAAACTAAAGCATGATCTTGTGGTTACTAACCCCAAGACTAAGGTCGAAAGCACCATTCCTCTTGAGGGTCTTGCTGCTTTTTTCGGATAGCACTCATGCATGACAACCTTATGAACATGTATAAGGTTAACTTTGCTTTGATGCAGCATCACAAGTACAGTTTAACTGAACTTGAAGATATGATCCCCTGGGAACGTGATGTATATGTGAACTTGCTTATTGCTCACCTTCAAGAAGAAGAGCGTAGGCAAAAGGCACAAAATAGACAATCACTCTAATGGCAAAAATAAAAGTCAGAGAATACGTCGCGGTGCGTCCCCCTAGGGACAGCACAGGACTTTCTGTGGGTTTTACTAGCACTATTAGACAGGTCAACCGTCTAGGCACCACTCTTACGGGGATTGGCAGAAGCATTGGTCAAATCCACACATTGCATGAGTTCTCGGAAGAGTGGTTGGACAGTTCGGGTGACCGACGTTCAAGAAAGATTCGTCGTGATGATAAGCAAGCACATAAACGCTGGTTAGAGAAAGGACGGGTCGAGGAGAAGTTAAAGAATAAGAAGCAAGACCAAGAAGCGGAGGATACACAAGAATCCGATGCAGGTGAAGAGGTTATCGATGAGTCCAAACTCAAAGATAAGGTAAGAAAAGAGAAAGGAGGTCGTCTCAAAGGATTCCTCGGTCTCTTTAAGGCGATCGGCGGTCTACTGGCACCGTTTATTGCTCAACTGGGACTATTTGCTGGACTTGACTGGGTAGCTAAGAACCCTGAGAAAGTTCAGACAGTTATCGACTTCCTCGTTGGATGGGGTAAGTTCGGATATAAGATATTGTCGTTTGGTATCGACAAGTTCCTGACTGGGGTCACTGACCTCATGGGAGCAGGCGATCCCGATAAGACAGTGGGTGAGCGAATCTGGGCTGGTGTCAAGGGCATCGGCGGACTCATCGTGGGTCTGGGTGGTCTATGGGCTGCTTCTAGGGTGTTCATGCCTTGGAAGTTGATCAATGACACCAGACGCTTTATGCAGCTCTGGGATATCTTCAACGCTCAGGGTGAAGAACCAAACCAACAAGATCAAAAGGGCAATCGTCGTCAACGTCCTTCTAGAAACCAAAGAACCAGAAACGCATCTAAAGCAGCGAGACAGAGATATGCTCGCCGTTATGGTGGTGATGCTGCTCGTAGAAGATTCCAAGGAAATGTAAAGGGCAGAGGTCCACTCAATAAGATTCGTGCCACTGCAAACAAACTGAATAGAGGTGCGAACAAGTTAACTGGTGGTCTTAAGAAACTGACTGGAAAACTTGGTAGGATGAAAGGTCTTACCAAAGGTTTGACCAGGATTGCTGGACCTGCCATGGCAGTCCTGAGTGGTGTGAATGCCTATCAGGATGCACTTGCAGCGGGTAAGACAAACAGCGAAGCAGTTGGTATTGGTGTAGGTAAAGCAGCAGGCGGCATGATTGGTGCCGTTGTCGGTACTGCACTGCTTGGTCCATTCCTCGGTCCCTTTGCTCCCATCATCGGTGGTATTATCGGTGACTGGTTAGGTGGTTGGGCAGGTGAAAAACTTGGACCTATTGTAGAGAAGGCATTTAAGAAAGTCTTCGAGTTCTTGAAGAAGGCAAAGACCTTTATCAAGGATACCATCAAGAAGGTGTTGGATATCCAACTGAAGTTTATCAAACCCTTCCTTGACTTCACCTTCTATTGGGTTGATCTCCTCGCTGATGCAGTAGATCAACTTAACAAGTTTAATGACTTTATTATGAACGCTGTTCTTGACAGCGTTATTGAAACCATTACTAATATCATTAGTGGTGCTGAGTTCCTGGCAAATAAAGCAGGACAAGCATGGAATGCCATCACAGGATTCTTTGGATTCTCTCAGGGTGGTCCAGTTACCAATAAGAACCAAGTATACAGAGAGGTTCACCAAAGAAAGAGAACAGAGCAGAATAAGTTACCCAAGAAGGCATCGGGCGGTAAGATCCGTGCTTGGTACACCACTGGTACTGGTGGTGCATCCAAGAAGTTGCCCATGGGTAAGGAGATTAACTATGGAATGCTCTACATGCACCATAGTCAACCTACGACATTCAGATCGTATGGTTCTCACAAGATTGGTTATCCCAAGGACTACAACTTCAGTAACACCACAAGTGGTGATCCTTGGCCCTCTTCTGGTAGAGATGTAGGCATCCCAACTCCACTGGATGCTGAAGTTATCTATAAAGATCCCACATCTCGTTCTGGTGGTTACGGTAACACCGTGGTCATCAAGACGAAGCAGGGTTTCATGCAGTATTCTCACCTGCATTCGTTTGGTAACTTCAGACCTGGGGATAAGATCAAAGCAGGTACGATTGTTGGTGGTCAAGGCGACACAGGTACACCTGGATCTTGGCACCTGCACATGAACGCACCTAAGAGATTACATGAGGTATTCTCAAACTATGTCTCTATGGGTAAACCTGTCAGTGGTAGCACTGGCAGAACTCCTTCTCAGGAAGAAGATGGAACCGAATCTCAAACCGATTCAGCACCATCCGCCCCTCAGTTTAATCTTGGGGATATCTTCAAAGGTGGAATCATTGGCAATGATCCAATGGCAGCAGGTCAAGAGTCAGAATACTTCGGATCTCTAGAATCTGCAGTTGGCGCTATCAGTCCGACCGCCTCTGGTGGAGCACTAAATAAGGTTGGGTCCTTGTCTGCATTTAGCAGTCAACAATCGATGAATAGGGCACTTGCCCCTGGTGGAAGCACCATTATGATTCAGCAGATTCGTAACGCTGCTAATGGTTCAACACAGTCGGTGATTGTGTCTCAACCAAACCCATCACCGTTAATCAATAAGTGTTAATAGATGGCAAACGCACCAACAGGAGTACCAAGAGCTAAACTCTTTAAGATGATCTCCACTAAGGGGATCTCTAAGAGATCAGTGACCAACAGCGATTTCGGCACAGTTATTGACGTGCAGAACGCTGGTTTCATGCAGATGGGCAAAGCACTGAATAGCATTGGTGCGTCTGTTAATAGTATTGCTATCATGCTGGAAGGCATGAATGCGTCTTTCCGAGATTCTGTGAACGCACAGATCAAATCTCAAGAGAAGATTGCGGATGCTCAGGATGATGCTGAAAAGGCATCACGAGTAAGAGAAGAGAAAGATATTAGGGCAAAGAGAAAGGAAGCAGGTAGACAAGCAGACGATCTTGCAGAAGCAAAGCAAGAGAATAGATTTGCCAAGGTAGCAGGCAAGGTTGGTTTTGCTGCTGGTCTGGTTGCAGGTAAGGTGGCAAACGGGTTGATGAACCTGTTAGCAAATCTAGGTTCGTTGTTTATGAACCTAGTTGGATTTGCTGCACTTGACTGGATAGCAAAGAATCCAGAAAAAGTACAGAAGATAACTGACTTCATAGTCACCGCAGGTAAGTTTATATACAACGTTGCCTCATGGTTGACTGGTGTTGCCTTGGATGGCATCACCGAGTTTATGGAGAACCCATGGTCCTTGAAGGGATTGTTGGGTATTGGTAAGTTTTTCTTGGTTCTTGGAGCAGTATTTGCAGGACCAACACTTGCCAAACTTGGTCTAAAACTACTCCTTAAGGGTGGTTTCAAACTCATTGTCAAACCAGTCTTCCAACTCTTAAAGGGTGTTGGAAAACTACTCTTCAACATGGGGAAGGTTGCCGCTAAAGGCATCTTCAAAGCAGGTAAGTTCTTAGTCAAGAATCCCAAGGTTGCCCTAGGTATCGCTGCTGTTGCAGGTGTTGCCGCACTCGGCAAGATGGCGTATGACGCCAATCAACCCGACACTGGGGTAGAGAAAGGCAAGTCTCAAGCAGAAGAGACGAATGCCTTTGGTGGCATGTTGGGTGACCCGATGTCTATGCTGGCGATGCCAGACATAAACTTCGAGGACATTGAAATGCCCGAAATGCCTGACCTCACGGCAGGCATGGATCCAAAGGTACTGGAAGAACTTGCACAGAAGCAAGTAGCAGAGAAACTGATGTACTCTGCTGATGAGATTAAACAGCAGACTGAAGAGGATTCTCAGAAAGCAGCAGAATCTCAGAAGAAGAAGGGTGGCAGTTTCCTAGATGCCCTGAAACCCATTTTCCAACCCATCCTTGACTTGTTCAATGGTGTGAAGGATATGTTCATGAAGGTCGTTGGGTTCTTCAAGAGCGAACTTGACGACACTATTGGTTTCTTTGGTGAACTGTTCGGAACAGTCAAGGAGTTTATCTCTCCTTACGTCGATAAACTAAAGAGATTGGGTGGTGGTCTTCTCAAGACTATCTTCCGCCCATACATCACAATGTTTACGGCGGTCCAGAAAGTTCTGGAGATGTTCAAGAAGAAAGATGATGAGAAGAAAAATAATGAGATGGCAAGAGGTGGTCCTCTGCCGCAGAAAGCGAAAGGTGGTTGGATCAGCGGTCCACAGTCGGGATATCCTGTCTCCCTCTCAGGTAACGGCGTAGACTTCATCGGTCACGGTACCGAATGGGTTGGCATGAAGGGATATGCCAGCGGTGGATCTGCATTCGTCGTTCCATTCGACACCCCTGCAACTAGAGCAAACCCAGGTCTCACCAACCAACGTTGGGGTGAGGCAATGCGTGGTGGTTACCAGTTGCCTGGTTTTGCCGATGGTGGTGTGTTTGACTTCGCCAAGAAGATGATCAAGATCCACGAGGGATCTAACATCGTTGGCGGTAGACATAAAGCATATCTTGATAGTGCTAAACCACCCAATCCTACGATTGGTTATGGTCACCTGATCAAACCAGGCGACGGATATAGTATGGCATCTGTCATCTCTCAAGCAGAGGCAGATAAACTGTTTGATAAGGACTTTAAGCACCATCTAGCGATGGCGCAGAAGATTCCTGGATACAAGAAAGCACACCCACAGGCAAAGGCAGCACTGATTGACCTTACCTTTAACATGGGTGGTTCATTCTGGCAGGACTTCCCGAAGTTCACTGCAGCACTCAAAGCAGGAAACTACGAGAGAGCGGGTGAGGAACTCAAGGACAGTGCATGGTACTCTCAGGTAGGACGTAGAGCAAAACCGATCATTAGTTTGATCAAGGGTAAGGGAACTGGTGGTGCTGGTCACCTCAGAAGTCTCAAAGCGCCCGCTAACACTGGTACAGGTGGTGATCAACTATCATCCCTCCAGCAAGGGCAGGAAGCACGCATTGAGTCTGCTGCAGCATCCCGTGGTCAAACAACGGTCGCACAGGCACCTACAGTCACCCAGAAGGGACAAGGAAGCAGTGGTGGGCAGTCTGAGGGCGGTAAACCTGCATTTGTGGGTCTACCTCAGCGAGCGCAAGCTGCCGCTAAATACATGATACCTAGGTTTGGTCTAATGAACGAGATCAACACACCACCCACGATGTTAACCTAATATGGCAGAAGCAAAGGGTTACGACCTAAAAGATCTAACCATTACTATTCCTAAGACGGGTGGCAACCGACAAGCGACGGGTGATATTGCTGCGAGATTCAAGAAAGATGCAAAGAACTCTTTCGATCTCAGGCAAGTCGCTGCGGGTTTCACATGGTATGAATCCGTCGATTCGCCGTTCTGCAGACTAGATATTGCCATTGTTGAATCTGTTGACTTTCTCAATCTCTTGAGGGGTGGTGAGATTGTTCACCTAGAGATCGTTACAGATGCATCTAAGGGACAAACCTTAAAATGGGAAGGACAGGTATTTAAGGTTGCTGATGTTGTCAAGACTGAGAGAACATGTTCTTACAACCTACACTGTGTAAGCACAGAAGCATTTAATAACGAAGTGAACCGAGTGTTTGGTTCTTTCGGTCCTGCTACCAAGACTGGTCAAAAGAAAGAGAATATCGTTGCACATGTCATCAAAGAACATCTGCAAGGCGATAAGAAAATGAAGCACAATGGTGCTATTGAACCACACTCCAAGATTAACTTTGTTGCTCCTAACTGGAGACCTGTGGATCTTCTCAACTATATGTGTGATAAGGTCACTAGATCCAACAAAGGTAAGGGTAGCGAAACACAATCGGGATTTCTATTCTATGAGAATCGTAAAGGTTTCAACTTCCACAGCATTGACTATCTCTGCGAGCAGCAACCTGTCGAGTTTGAATATGTGTACGAGCAAAGCAACGTGCAAGAAAGTGACACCGAACGTAACTACTATCTCATCAACAACATCGCTTTCCCTGACCGCACACACATCCTGGAGAAGTTAAGAACAGGAACAATCTATAACGTTACTGCAGGTATCATGTTGCCAGTAATGACTCGTTCTGCAGTGTCTCAGGACACCTCTGGCGGTGGTGGTGGAACTATCTCTGGACCTAGAGAGTCCAAATATAGTGCTATGTTTGGCAAGATGTCAACCCTAGAGAAGGGTAATCCGATGGCATTTATGAAAGAGTATGAAGATTATTTCCCCTCTCGTGCCAAGTTGAGAATCCTCCCTGGATTGAAGGATCAGAAGGAGCAGAACGGTAGACCTGCAGGTGATCCAGCAGCAGGTGCACCCACCGCTGACGCGGATACTCTGGAGGTTGGAACCTATGCGATGGCACGTTATGAGGCAATCAGAGCAATCTGTTTGAGGATTGAGGTACCTGGAAACACCGCACTTGCAGCAGGAGATATCCTTAAGGTTCTGATTCCCCTAGGTCGTTCTAGCGGTAACAAAGTAGAAGAAGATAAGACGTATTCTGGTAAGTATTTGGTTGCTGGAATCGCTCATACATGGACGAAAGAAGGCGTCAACACTACTCTGGAACTTATTAGGGATAGTGTTAAGGGATAAATAAGGCAAACGCAGTTATAGTTATGGCACGGACTAAAAAGATGTCTCCTGCAAAAAAGGAAGCAACGGAAACATTTTTCTTATACGTCTTCTTCCATTCAGTCTTTACCTCCATAGCAAACCTGTTTGACGACAACTAAATAGTATCGTACTAATACTTTATTTGACCATGGAAAACATCGAAAAGCACATCGAGACAGATCGTGCTGAGTTGATGGATCCCACAATCTCTGCTCAGCGTCGCCGCCATATCGAGGGAGAACTGGAAGAACTGGAAGCGTACGCTGAAAATCATAAAGCAGAGATTGAAGCGGGAGACCATCATGATCCCAATGCACTAGAACTGTTTTGCGACTCTCATCCTGATGCTGATGAGTGCCGCGTCTACGACGTGTAGCTTGACAAGACTCCAATAAATGATTATGATTAACACTGTGAGGGTTCAAAGGAATGGCTCTAGAGCTTATTGATATTACCCATCCCAAGAGTTTCATCGCTGGAGCAAAGATCGACCCTCTTGTTTGTGATGGTGTCATTGATTTCTTCAATGAATGTGACTACTTAGAAAAAGAACCTGGGCATACGGGTGCTGGAGTCAACCCGAGTGTCAAGGATTCTATTGACATGACTATCCCAGTGCATCTTAGGGACCCTAGGATTCAGGCATACATTGAAGCACTGGCAGACGCAACGATCACATATATTTCAAGATATCCTGGGTTTGGAAAGATTTCCTGGGATCTCATTACACCGTTTAACATTCAACAGTATCCTCCTGGTGGGGGTTACTTTGCTATGCACACTGAGAAGATGACTAACGAGGTTTCATCTCAGCATCGTGTCATGGCATGGATGACATATCTAAATACAGTGGAAGAAGGTGGGCATACATATTTCCCACTGCAAGAAGCAATGATCAAACCTGTGAAGGGATTGACATTACTATGGCCTGCTGATTGGACACATTTCCATCAGGGAAAGGTTGCACCTAATGAAACGAAAATGATTGTGACGGGTTGGTATGATTATGTGGCATCAGATGGTGCTGGGGCACTACAGCAACAAACGCCAGGCGCAGAGTAACCCCTCTGCATGGCCCCATATCCATGTAAGATATTCTGAGAACGAAGATGGTACGATAGACTTCAAGTCTTGGTATAAGTATCAAGGTGAGAACACACCATATCGACACTTTCGTATAGAATATAGATATGATAGACATTTGAACTGCTTCACCACATCAACTAATCTAAAGACTGACGAAGCGTCATGTCCCTTTCAGTGGGGATTCTTTGATGGTTGGTGGTGGGGTGAACCGCAGGGAGACTGTATCCTACGGGATACAAAAGTTATCTCTCATGTTCGATTCAACGGTGAAGAATATCGGTCTAGAGATACAGGTGTGGATCCGAAGACTGGTGAGTTTCGTTGGGGTTTGGACATCGCTGATGATCCGTCGAAAGAGTTTCGATTTGTCAAGATAAATAATCCGTAAAAAGACATTCGTTCATGGAAGGACTACAAGGATACAGGACAGACTTTGCAGGTCGTGATGGATTTGTCTGGTGGATCGGTGAGGTTGAGAATATCGACGACCCGTCTGATCTTGGGCGTGTCAAGGTACGTATCGTTGGTTGGTACACTGGCAACAAGTCCAACAAGGGTGCCGATTCATATACCAAAACACTTCCTACAGAAAACCTTCCGTGGGCAACGGTTCTTCTGCCTACAGATAAACCTCAGGTCAAGGGTGCTGGTACTACTACAGAACTGCAACCTGGCGCATTTGTTATGGGTTTCTTCCTGGATGGGGATGAAGCCCAACTGCCTGTGGTCATGGGTTCATTCCGTGGTTTCAAGCAGGCAGATGATCAGAAGTCTGCATCTGGTAAAGGCAAGGGTGCTCAGGAGACCACCAAGGCAACTAGCATTGCTGCAATCGACAATGCTGCTAAGCACGAGACAAACACCCCTCAGCAAGCAACCATGGCGGGGGAGAAGAATCATGGTGGTGCACCGTTCTCTAAGGATCAACAGCAAGCAGTTGCATCTCCCGCTGGTGCGGTAGAGGAAGCACGAGGCGGTGGTATCACTACTGCTGAAGCATGTACGCCTGGTAATGCAGTTAGTAACCCACTCAAACCACCCACTGAGTCTCAGGAAGTGGCGGATGGTGCTAATGGTCCTGCTGGTGAGGGATTTGAAAAAGGTCTGACCCGTATGCTCACCGAGTTGGGCACCATGGCAGCATCGATTGCTAGTGGTAGTGACGGTCAGTTCATTTCGTTGATTACTGGTAAGAGAATCAATGGTGACAAGATTCTGGAGCATTTGGGTAATCTTGCAAACTATATCTCTTCAGGCATCTCTGCAATCCTTGCACCACTGAAAGAGTTCTTGGCAGAGATCACGGTCAAGATCATTAACACAATCGTTAAGATTATTTCCTCTTTCATTCCTCTGTCTATCTTTTTGGGGATCTTGGATCTAATCTCCTTTATCCTTGATCTATTCTGTTTGCCCCACCCGCAATGGTTAAGTATAGTGCAGTCAGCACTAACAGACATTACTGGATTTGCTGACCAGATCGTTGGTATGGTGGTGTCTCAGATTAGTAACGTTGTATCTTCCATCGTTTCTAAAGTTCAGGGTATCACTGATAGAATCCTCGCCAATATCAACTCGACGATTCAAAAAGTACGAGACATTGCACAGGTTGTGGTGTCTGCCGTCAACTCTCTGAAGCAGGGTGTTGAGTTTATCGGTAAGGCAGCATCCACTCTGGACATGCTGTTCAAGATTGACTTTACCAAACTGGATTGGGGTTCCCTGATTGCTATCCTGAAAGCACTTCTTGGTTTACTATTCCAGAAAGACTGTGGACGAAAGATCAAGAAACCAAAAGCGAAACAATGGTTCCCACTATTAGGTAGTACCACTTGTGATGATGTGTCAGAGTTTGTCACTGGCATGTCTGGGTTTGGTTCAACCAGTCTCCCAACCAGTCTGAAAGAGTGGAATGACAGCACGTCATCTGCAGGATATATTGATAACCTATTCAAGGGACTCAATACTCGTGTGATGGAGGTTCAGTCTTTCCTTGATGGTTCGCGTGTCATTCACAACGCAACCAAGGGTAAGGAATGGGCAGCAACACAGGGTCCTGGTGGTGTATCTAACTTCCAAGATAACCAAGGTAACCAGCATACCAATGTTCCTAACAATGAAACTAAGATTATTGCAAGGGACAAGTGCACAACAGTTAAGAAGAACCGAATCGATACTATCGAGGGTGATTACTACCTGAAGGTGCATGGTAACTGGCACATTGAGGTTGAGGGTGCAATCAACAACTCTCAGGGTAACGGTCCTCAGGCATCTGCATCTGGTAGCAGTCAACCAACTGCAAAGGTTGGTGACTCTGGTTCTTCTACATCTACTGCTCCTACAACTACCACTACTACAGTTCAAACTTCAACTGGAGCAACAAACCTTCAGCGTAGAAACAATACCGCATTCCTTTCTAAGGATTTGCAAACTGATGTTGTTTCTAAGAACACAATCTCTTTTGGTGAAATGATCACTTTAAGAGATCGGGTTGAGTCTCTGGAAGAACGTATCCGTAGAGAAGATGAAGAGTTCTACTCCAATCTGAAACCTGTCAATCCCCCAAGTGGTGTTGGTGTATGCACACCTCCGATGAAATACACCAATCTTGCAACGTCTGTTGACGATGATAACGAACAGAAGTCTGCAGATCGTAAGTCTGGTGACCACAACATTGCATACTCGGGTGACGTTCGCATTCAAGGTAACCAAGTTAGCATCAACGCTATCTCTAACCTGAAACTGAATGGTAACCAAATCAAGATTGAAGGCAATAACATTGGCATTAGTGCTGATGGTGAGATTACACAGGAAGCAAACTGGATCACATCGTTCCTGAACTGTGGACGATTTGAGTTTGTGGCACTGTTTAATCCTCTTGCCGCTATTTCTGGTCAGTTCAATATTGTGAAGGGTGCTATCATCGATGTTACAACTGACCTCCCCTTCCCTGGTGCCACACCTCCTGCACACGTCCGTATGTCTGTGGCGCAGTCTATGCCCACCACCATGGCAGACATCATCACTGGATCCTCTCCTGGTGTGCACTTCACCTTTGTGGCATCGCCCACGGGTGGTATTGGTGAGATTGTGGCATCCAGCAGCGGTGCTATCGTAAACCAAGTTACCACTGGTCTGGCATCCTACGGCGTGGGCACTGGTTTCATGTCAACAGGTTGTGCGGTCGGACCCCATCAGGTCTACGGTCTGCCCCTGCTGCTTAACTAACTGGCACACTGGGGTTGCGGATCCCACACATGCTTGCTATGATATGGGGGTAACGAGGTTCCCCCCTTATGTCTAGCGACTCACTGCTCCAACACTGCTGGATCCACGTCTCTCAGCGACGTATCGTGCTTCAAGATGACGAAGGTTATCAAGAGGAGATTCAGTGGAAGTTTGATTCCGATGGTAGCGAAGGTTTCCTTGAGACTATCGAGAACATCAAGGCAGCAGTTCCCGAAGACGATCTCTGTTTTGTCCTATGAATAGTATAATCGAAGTAACCGAACAAGAAGCACAGGAAAACTTTGACTTCCTGTTCAACCTTGTCTGTCGTGGTAGTTCCATTAAAATCATTCGTGAAGACGGCACACGAGTGATGATGGTACCTCTTCCCACTTACAAGGAAGCAACCGCTTTCAATCCTCCTATTGGAGGAAACTTTAACTTGCCAACCGACCCTGAATCTTTTGTTGACCCTGTAGGTACCCGTGATTATGTCAGCGAACAACTCCGCGAAATGCAGACAGAACTTGAATCTTGATATCAAGATCTGGTACAATGAGATTGATTGTCTATTTCACTGGACGTTAATCTCTCACGAACAACATTTCAAGGTTGGTAAATGTTCCACAGTATCTCAATGTCTTTATGAGATTGAGCACTACACCGATGTGATTATGCACGAGGAAACCGCTCGTGTACATAAATAATCTTGTACAGGTGTAGGACTATGGTAAAGTATAAGATCCATAGTGGTTTCGGACTTCTAGAGAACGTCGGCATCGTCAAGTTCTGGTTTATCAACGGAGTTCCGTTTACCTTCGATGAACTAGAAGACATCAATCTAACAGTTGATGACATTCCAGAAGACCAGGCAGCAAATATATCGTATGATATGGATGCCATGTATCGATACTCTTCCTACCTAATAGAAGAAGGATGTCATCCTATTCTATTCTGTATTGATGAAATGATTGAAAACTATCAAGACATCCCTTTATGAGAAATAAGTATACTTTCGGAGGTCTTGACAGACACTCAGTCAATATACTAAGATTGATCAGTGAACTTGAGGGGTCATATCAACTCCTCAAGTACATGGGATTCAAAGAAGATATGGACACCCTAGATGAGATGAAGCAGAGGTATTACAAACTCTACTTCAAAACATCTAAAGAAGAACGCCACTCTAGCTCAGCTGGATAGAGCAACGGTTTTGTAAACCGTAGGTCGTCGGTTCAAGTCCGACGAGTGGCTTCCA
>Ga0181591_10004233_pt1 | contig 12523 bp, 10 predicted proteins | sample 071ome_33_FD_133757 | JGI IMG/M metagenome (GOLD analysis project Ga0181591, IMG submission 133757) | Coastal salt marsh microbial communities from the Groves Creek Marsh, Skidaway Island, Georgia - 071412AT metaG (megahit assembly) | ecosystem: Environmental > Aquatic > Marine > Intertidal...
CGGGTGTGTTTCAGGGAACCTATGTCGACTCTCGCCACCGGGAAGTTGAAAAGCTGATTGAGCATATTCAAAACAAGAAACTGACCAGCTCTCGCCAGAGACGTCAGCTTGATTTGCTCCAACGCATCAACCGGGAACACGTCGAACAGCGACAAGCCGATCCTCAGCTCGAAGCCCGTATTCACTCATTCGAGTTGGCTTATCGCATGCAAATGGACGCTACCGACGCATTCGATATCCAGCGGGAACCCGAACACATCCGCGACCTGTATGGGGCTGGGGTTCAGGGACGCCAAAGGTTGATTGCCCCCCGGTTACTGGAGCGGGGAGTGCGTTTTGTCCAGCTTTGGCACGGAGCCGGGCAGCCCTGGGACAACCATGATGATATCGAAAAAAATCACCGCCGATTGGCTCGGGAGTGTGATCAACCGATAGGGGCGCTCCTTACCGACCTTAAGCAGCGAGGTATGTTGGAAGACACCCTGGTCCTATGGGGCGGCGAATTCGGACGGACCCCGACGGTGGAACTTCCCAAGCCCGGTGCCAATGCTGGTAAGATCAATGGGCGAGACCACAATCACCATGGGTTTACCATGTGGTTGGCCGGAGGGGGTGTTCGGGGGGGCATGGTACATGGGGCGACTGATCCTTTTGGATTTCAGGCAGTCGAAGATGTGGTGCATGTTCACGATCTGCATGCCACGATTCTGTGGCTCCTGGGTTTTGATCATGAGGCTTTTACCTTTCGCTATGCCGGGCGAGATTTCCGTCTCACCGATGTCCATGGTGATATCGTTCGTTCATTGATTGCCTGAAGATGCTCGATCTGAGTCTGACCTGCAGATCATCGGTTTTGGGGTGAAAAGGATCCTCAGCCCCGCGGGCAGGAATGGGATTTTGACAGTACGGGCGATTTGGCGCAACATCCACACCACCCAAGGCGGTTCACTTGAGTCTGCGGAGCCTGTTCGCTGCGCATGGGGCTCTTTGAAGGATGCACTCTCGCAACATGCCAATTGCTCTCCATTTTCGATGAAATCTATTGTTTCAACCACTTTTTGTGCCCTGTGTGTTTGCCTGGCATTGGTCCTTAATGCCATCACCCTAAGCGCTGCAGGGCGTCAATTGACGGGCCCCCATGCGCCTGCCTCCAGTCAGCCCGTGCCACCCACCCTGGCGCCGGCGACCTTTTCGGTTCCTGATGGGTTTGAAATGCGTCTTTTTGCCAGCGAACCCGATGTGGTCAATCCAGTTGCCATGGACTGGGACGAACGAGGGCGACTTTGGGTGCTGGAACTTTTCGAATACCCTCAAGGGGCCAAGAGGGGAGAAAAACCTCGCGACCGAATTCGCATACTGGAAGACACCGATGCGGATGGACGTGCGGACACGTCCACCCTCTTTGCGGATGGACTCAACCTTGCGACCGGTTTGCTGCTGGGTAACGGGGGCGTTTACGTAGGCCAGGCTCCCTATTTGCTTTTTCTGGAAGACACCGATTGAGATGATCGATGTGATCAAACCACGACTCTGCTGGGTGGATTCGGTTTGGAGGATCGCCACGAATTGCTCAATGGCTTTACCTGGGGGCCGGATGGCTGGCTCTACATGACTCAGGGGGTGTTCACTCATTCAAAGGTCAAGGATCCCGATCACCCCGAGCGCCCCGAAGTCATCATGAACGCGGCCGTGGCCCGCTATCACCCGACTACCAAACGGTTCGAGATTTTTTCGGATGGCGCATCCAACCAATGGCACGTGGATTTTGATCGCTATGGAAATGCTTTTGTCAGTGCCTGTGTCATTGACCATCTCTTTCACATGGCCCCGGGGGGACTGTATGTCCGTCAAGCCGGACGGCCTGAATTTTCCTATAGCTATGGGTTGCTACCATCCATTGTCGATCATCGTCACTATCGAGCTGCTTACTGCGGGGTGGCTGTGTATCAGGGAAATCAATACCCTGAGGCCTATTCCGGTAGAGTGCTGATGGGGAATATTCACGAAAACGCGGTCAACATGGATCGTCTGGAACCCCATGGTGCATCCTTCAAGGCCCACGCCATGGATAATTTCGTCCAGTCTTCCGATGGTTGGTTTCGATCTGTCAGTGAGCAGATTGGCCCTGATGGTACGGTCTGGATTGCCGATTGGTATGATAAATACCCATGCTATCAAAATGCTCGGGCCGATCCCGAAGGCGTGGATCGTGCCTATGGTCGCATTTGGCGCGTGGTCTACACCGGCGGTGGCCAAGGAGGTGTGGTCTCAAGCCGACCTGAGAAAGAGATGAACCTTGCCCAAGCCTCTGGCAAGGAGCTGGTGACTCTACTGAATCACCCCAACGTTTGGCATCGCGAAATGGCCCAGCGATTGTTGAATGAGCGTCGTGATGCAGAGACACAGCCTGCCTTGAGGGCGATGATCCAAGAGGCTTCCACGCTTGAGGGACGTTTGAGTGCCCTTTGGACCCTTCATGGGAGCGGGCTTTTGGATGAATCCACCTTGGATGCCGCCAGTCAACATGTCGATTTTGGCTTGCGCATGTGGGCTGCTCGTTTGACAGGAGAACGTGCGACCGACCACTGGAGGGCTTTTGCCAGGCTCGAGCGTCTGGCCAAGGATCCTCACGCCTCGGTAAGGGCGGCGGTGGCGACAGCCTTGCGACAGTATGCTTCTGGGTCGCTGACCATCGATACTCCCCGGCGTTCGTCTGCGGGCCTGGAAACACTGGGACCTGTTTTTGATGCATTGATTCGTGCTTCTGCCGATGCTCAGGATCCCCTGATCCCATTCATGACCTGGATGGCTGCCGAACCTTGGGTCGCGGAAGATCCCGCTTCCGTTTTGGATTGGCTTGTGAACGAGGGGCCCGCGGCTCAACCGCTTGCCGGTCAACTGACGCACAAGACCCTCCGGCGACTTTGTGACATGGCCACACCGGAGGCCTTCGCCCTGGCGGTTCAAGCTGTGGATCGTTTCAGTGCGGCAGATCAGGGCTTGATGCTCCAAGCTCTCAGGGCCTTGGCTGAGGGGCAGGAATTGCATGGAATCGATGCTCCCGCCAACGCCACGGCGTTGTTGGATCGTTGGTCACAAGTGGGAGAGGCCGCGCACCAGGAGTGGCTATTGCAGTTAGGGGTGTTGTGGCGAGACCCCAAGACCTTGGGGAACATCGTCAAGCACATTGAATCGGAGCAGGTGGATGAGCCGACGCAGAGAAGGGCCATGGATATGGCTCGACGCTTCCAGAACGACGCCTTGCAGCAAGCCTTGCTCAAGCGCTTTCAGCGGGATGCCGGTGGGCCATTGACTCTGGAACTGATTCGCGCCATGCGCGAACAGGAAGGTGAGGCCATGGCTCAGGGCGTGATGGAATCCTGGTCCAAGCTGACACCTTCCCATCGACAGGAGGCCATCAAAATGCTCATGTCCAGAAACACGTGGATCAGAAGACTGCTCTTGGGAATCGAGCAGAGACAGGTGGCCGCCTCCGACTTGCCTGCTTCGGTGATTCGTGCCCTCACCGAACATCGTGATGAAGCTATTCAGAAAGCTTCCTTGGCTGCCATTGGGCGCGTGCGCCCAGCCAATGCCGACATGGATCAATTGATCGCAGACAAAAAAGCCATGGTGCTGGAAGGGGAACCCGATATAGCCCGTGGTCAACAGCTTGCAGAGACGGTTTGCCTGGTTTGCCATCAGTTACACGGCAAAGGGGCCTCGGTGGGTCCAGACCTCACCGGGGTGGGGCGCTCCAATCTTGACGCTCTATTGGCCAATGTCATCAATCCCAATCAAATCATCGGAGCCGGTTACGAGAATGTGATCGTTGAGACGCATGATGATCGGACCTTTTCTGGTAGAGTGATCGAGGAAACCGAGACTTATTTGAAGCTGCTCGCCGCTGGACCTCTGGAGCAGGTGGTTCGCAAAAAGGATATTGCATCGAGGGAAACAACCTCATCCAGCCTGATGCCCGAAGGGCTGGAACAAATGCCCGATCAGGATTTCAGGGACCTCATATGGTACGTGCTTAATCCGCCTGAAGATGGTCGCCGAATGACCCCGGCCCTGCGTCGTGAGCTGGTAGGGGAGCAGGCCTCCTCGATCCCCCGAGACTATGAGTCCATCAGCCTTTGGAACCCACAATGGGAGGTGGATTCCGCCGAGAAAGGTCCAGCTCCTGCGGTGATGACGGATTGGAATGGGCGTGAGCACATCTTGGTCACTCATCCTTATGGCCACCAGCGTTCTGCCAGCCTTTCCTCCACGCTGGATGTTGCCTCCGAGGGGGTTACCTGGTTACGTATCCGGGCGGGCGCTGCTCAGGATGGACCCTGGGTGTTGAGGGTCTTTGTCGATCAAAAGCTCGTGTATCGACAGCGCATGGAAGCAAACTCGGGCGCCTGGCAGGACATTAAAGTGGACTTGACCCCTTTTGCCGGGCAGTCCGTTCCGGTGCGTCTTGAAAACTATGCCTATGACCTGACCAATGATTTCGCCTACTGGGATCGCATTGAAGTGCTGCAAGAAACAAGCCCATGATTGCAAGGTAGCTGCGAGTGCCGTATACAAAGAAGCATCGATATGATCACGGGCAAGTTGAAGAAATCCCAAAGTGAAGTGAGTATCCGGCAGGGGGATGAGCGCCTGATTCGTCTCACCGAACAGGCTGGCAACAAGGTGTCTTCTCTTCTCTCTCGACAGGGAAGGCCGAATGGGATTTTGCGAGTCGCTGTGGTTGGTGGTGGCTGCTCGGGGCTTCAGTATAAAATGGATCTTCAGGATCAACCGGCTCACCGCGATATTGTGGTGGAGTCTCAAGGCGTCCGGGTGGTGGTAGACCCCAAAAGTGCCCTTTATGTCACGGGTTCTGAGTTGGACTACAGGGAATCCTTTCAGGATGGTGGATTCAAGGTTAGCAATCCCAATGCGGCGTCGAGTTGCTCCTGTGGCGAGAGTTTCAGTGCCTGACCAGACAGGTCCGCTTTCTTGTCGTTTGCCGTGGATTCGTATTTCCAACTATTTGGGATCACTCCGAGCTTGGTGCTGGATGCAGAGGCACTCAAAAGCCGCTACTTGGAGCGAGCGGCCGAGCTCAAGGGGCCTGAAAATGAAGCAGAAGCTCAATCCCTCCATCATGCCTACCAGACTCTTGGAGCGATCCCCAGTCGGCTCAAGTACCTGCTTCAAGAATGTTTTCAAACCTCGCTGGTTCCGATGCAGGAGGTTCCCGAAGACCTCGGAGACCGGTTCATGGAGGTGGGTGCTTGTCTCCAGGCCACCGATGCCATGCTCAAGCAGAAACCGCCTTCAGACGCGCCCGAGCTCTTACAAGTCGTCTTTCTAAGCAAGGCGTTGAATGAACGCAAAACCTGTGAATCGCTTCGGTCGGCTTTAGAGGGCGATCTGCATCATCTCATGGGCCTGCTGTCACGACACCAGCTTTCATGGGAATCCCATCGTCAAGAAGAGGGTTCCATCCCCCTATCCCTCGTTGGCGAGTTGACCGAACTCTATCACCGCTTTACGTTTCTTGAACGGTGGAAACGTCAATTGAGTGATCGTATCTTGGAGCTCATGATTTGAGCAGCGTAGGCTGGAACTTATCCTCAAATGACCTATCTTAACAACCTATGTCAGCAGAGGATGACAAAACCTTAAACATCGGTGGGCGCTCTTTTGGTTCTCGCCTCTTGGTAGGAACAGGGAAATTTGCATCGCCGCAACTCATGCGGGATGCCTTGGATGCCACGGGGGGAGAGATTGTGACGGTTGCCTTGAGGCGGGCTGATCTCTCCGGCGCCAAAGACCCATTCGCCAATATTCTCGAATTCATTGACCCGAAAAAATTCCTTGTCCTCCCCAACACCAGCGGTGCGATGGATGCTCAGGAAGCCATACGGTTGGCTCGCTTGGCTGCCGCAGCCGGTCTCCCCAAGTGGGTCAAACTTGAAATTCACCCGGACCCCAGGTACCTGCTGCCTGATCCGGTAGAGACCCTCAAGGCTGCCGAACAATTGGTTTCCGAAGGTTTTACCGTTTTGCCCTACATCAATGCGGATCCTGTATTGGCCAAACGTCTGCAAGCGGTGGGGACGGCAACGGTCATGCCATTGGGCTCGCCCATTGGTTCCAATCAGGGGGTGGCCACGCGTGACCAGATTCGCATCATCATTGAACAAGCTGAAGTCCCGGTGGTGGTGGATGCAGGTCTCGGAGCACCCAGTCATGTAGCCGAAGCCATGGAGCTGGGAGCCGATGCGGTTCTCATCAACACGGCGATTGCTGTTTGCCGGGACCCGGTTCGAATGGCGCTGGCTTTTAAGAAAGCAGTGCAGGCGGGTCGTGAAGCTTATGAAATTGGTCTGGGTGCTACTTCGCGCACGGCCAACGCATCGAGTCCGTTAACGGCCTTTCTGGAAGCCTCGTGATGCCGACTCTGCCTTCCATGGATCCCTTGCGGGCACAAGCCATTCTCGAGGTAGGGATGTCTCAGCGCATTCTGGTGGTTGGAGATGTCATGCTCGACCAATTTATCTGGGGGCAGGTCACCCGCATCTCCCCTGAGGCTCCTGTCCCGGTTCTGGATTTCCAGGATGAGCGTTACATGCCTGGTGGAGCAGCCAATGTAGCGCGTAACCTGACCGCATGGAATACCGATACGGTCATTTGCTCGTGGATTGGCCGTGATGTGGCAGGGGATCACCTCATCGAGCAGCTCAAGCAATGCCAGGTGGGTTGTGGCGGCGTGCTCCGCAGTGCTTCACGCATGACCGCACTGAAAACGCGCATCGTTGCCTTGCGTCAGCAAATGGTAAGGGTGGATCGAGAGCGCCGTGAGCCCATTACCCCTCGCCAGACCGAACAACTGCTCAAACGTGTTGAGCGCCACCTCACATCGAAAGTTTCGGCAGTGATTCTCTGCGATTATGGCAAGGGTGTGGTGACTCAGGAGTTGTTGGACTCTCTGACCGTGATGTGTCGACAACGTGGGATCTGGCTCAGCATGGACCCCAAGCCAGTCAAGCCACTCGATTTGGAAGGACTTTCCCTGATGACGCCCAATCGCAAGGAGCTTTTTGCTTTGGCGCGACGCCGCGAGGTGCCTGGAACCTTGGATCCTCTCAAGGATCAGGCGCTCAACGAGGTGATTGCCCAGCTGATGACCGAAGCCGCCCCTGCGATGATGCTGGTCACTTTGGGAGAGAGAGGCATGTTGCTTTGCCAAAGGGGTGCGGAACCTTTCCACATTCCCACCATGGCTCGGGAAGTCTACGATGTCTCTGGGGCTGGAGACACGGCCATTGCGGCCTTCACACTTGCCATTTCAGGCGGAGCCTCGCCGGTGGAGGCCGCCATACTTGCCAATCACGCTGCGGGTGTGGTGGTGGGTAAAAGCGGTACTGCTACTCACAGTCTGCAGGAATGGCTGAACTCAGTGAGGGACCATGGGTGATTTGGCCAGGGCCGTTTTTCTGGATCGGGATGGCACGCTCAACGTCGAGAAGCACTATTTGAGCCAACCTGAGGAACTGGAATTGTTTGGGGGAGTCCCGGAATCCTTGAGCCTACTGCAGTCGGCCGGGATGGAGTTGTTTGTGGTCACCAATCAGTCTGGAATCGGTCGCGGGTATTTCAGCGAGGAAGACATGCATCGAGTGCATGATCGCTTGTGTTCTATGCTGTGTCCCTATGGGGTGACTTTTCGACATATTTATTTTGCCCCTGAGGTGCCCGGTCAACCCTCATATGGGCGCAAACCATCTCCCCAGTTTCTATGGGATGCAGCCCGCGATTATCGGCTCGACTTGAAACAAAGTTTCATGATCGGCGACAAGCTTTGTGATCTGCAATGCGGATGGGCAGCCGGGGTTGCGACTTCGATTTTGGTGCGCACGGGTTATGGGGCGCATTTGGAACAGGCAGGCGTGGAACCCGAAGGTCCTTTTCATCGAGTCAATGACCTCCCTGAGGCTGCCGATTGGATATTGCAGAGGGCGCAAGGTCAATAGGTTGCATCGAAACCTTTCCTCCTGCCGCCTTCCGGGACGATCTGGGCCAGCCTTTTAACGCTCCTCTAGAAGGTTTCCTCCCTTGCACCACTGGCCAGTGTGAGCTAATGATGACTCTCAAAACCAATGGTGATGTCGTCAGAACCAACGGGCCCTGCAAAGCCCGCAAAAGGACCTGCTACAGGGAAGCCCAAAGCAGTGGTGCACGATCTGGAAATCAAAGATGCTCAGATCATCTTCAATTCTGTGTGGAATGAACTTGAGCAGGACCTTGGGGATGACATGCTTCGTTTCCCCAAGGAGATCATTCTTCTGGGAGGAGCCCCTGGCTCCGGAAAGGGGACCCATACACGGTTTATACAGAAAACGCGTGGCTTGACCTGCCCATCTATCGTGGTGAGCTCTCTTCTGACCTCGCCTGAGGCTCGCAAGGTCATCAATGCGGGCTACATGGTCGGTGACCGAGAGGTGATTGGGATTCTTTTTAGGAAACTTCTGGACCCTGACTACCGCGATGGCGCCATCCTGGATGGTTTTCCCAGAACCGAGGTGCAGGTAGAATGTCTCAAGCTTCTTGTTGATAAGATGAAGGAGCTAAGGGCACGCTTTTTTGAAACGCCTTTGAGGGTGCACTTTCGTCAGCCGACCATCCATATCATGGTCCTTTTCGTGGATGAAAAGACCAGTGTGGAGCGGCAGCTCAAACGTGGACATCAAGCTGAGGAGCACAATCAGGAAGTGCGTCACACCGGTGTTGGGGAATGTGTGGAGTTGCGTCCCACTGACCTGGACCCCAAGGCGGCCCGGCGAAGGTATCAGGTCTTCAAGGAGCAGACCTGGGAGGCACTCCAGTCACTTAAACAGACCTTCTTCTATCATTTCGTCAACGCGCAAGGCTCGGTGGCCGAAGTGGAACGCAACATCCTCAATGAATTGCGCTATCAGAGTTTGCTGGAGCTGGATCCTCAGACCTACGATAGCCTTCGCAATCTACCACTTGCCAGTGAGATCATTCTCCATGCGCGGCAGGATTTGGTGAAGCGCCTCGATGCCTATGAACTCAATCAAACCGAACTTTTTCATCAAGTCATTGGTTTGATTCAGGAAAAGATCATGCCTGTTGTGGTGCGGCACGCCATCTCTGGGCTTGCAACCGTCAATATTGAAGATTCCTTGCTCCACGACAGCGAAGCACTGGCCATGCTCATCGATATCTTTTCCGAGAGAGGCTATCATGCTGTGGTCGATCTTCATCGAATAGAAATTCCTGAGCAAGTGGATCTAGTCAGTGGCGATATTTCTTGTCGTCAAAAAAAGGTTTTTCGAATCACCATACGTTTTCAGGGTTCAGAGATTCGGCGTGGCTAGTCGCTATGAAGGCTCATGGCAAATAATGCATCCATCCTATGCCCGACCTGTAAACAGCGAGGAGCTTGGCTTATGCAGGCCTACGGTCCTTTTTGCAGTCAGCGCTGTCAATGGGTGGATCTTGGGAAATGGTTCTCCGAGGAGAGGATGATTTCCGAACCTCTTCGTCCCGACCATTTTGAGGGTTATGGTGAGCTGCCCCCTGGAGAGTATCTGGATGATCCGGGGCAGGATCCTTATTCCAGAGGTGGAGGTTAATCTTCGGTCTCGATACCAATCTGATGCTCTTGAATGATCAGCGGAATGGGTTTCAGTGCTGCTCCGGCGCAAGGGCCCTGCACGCATTTTCCCGTTTGCGGTTCGTAAAGAGCGCCATGGCTCTGGCAAAAAAAGTAGGCTTTGTCCCGCGTGAAGAACTGGTTGTCATCCATGTCGAGACTGATCGGGAGATGACGACAGCGATTTTCGTAGGCCACCCAACCATCCTCTAGGCGTGCCAAAAAGCCCTGTCGAGGGATACCCACCTCGTTGTAATCGAACACCATGGTTTCCCCGATCTGAAGATCTTTTTTATCGATGAGAACACGAAAAGCCATAAATGGGATGCTGGGTAAGGGGTCCCTTTTGGTCAAGACATCCAATGCTGGAATGGTGAGAGTTGCTTTTTTGCAACGGGCCCTACTGCCGCAAGATTCATCTGCTGCGGTCTGAAAGTTTTTTGGGCGGCCGTCCATACGGCATTTGGGGTGACGCACTGCAGTCGGTTTTGAAATTGGTTCTGGATGGGAGGGCGGCCAAAGCCCAAAACATGCTCTCCTAACCAGATCATGTGGTTTTCAGTATTTTCTAGATGAAGCTCCAGTTGGCCGATGAGGTAATCACGTGCCTGATGGATCTCCTTTACGGTCGGAGGTTTCCGGCAAAGTTCCTCAACAATTTGCTGTATCAGCTTTAGGCTTCTGGGGATGTTGGAGGCTTCGATGCCCGCAGCGATGGTCATCAAGCCAGCATCATTGAAGAAACCCAAGGAACTGTATATCGAGTAGGCCAGCCCGTGGTCCTCGCGCAGGCTCTGAAACAAACGTGAGCTCATATTCTCGCCAAGGATGGTGTTGAGGACTCGCAACGCATATTGATTGGGATCATGGCGAGAGCTGGTCTTGATCCCAATGGCCAGCTGTACCTGCTCAGACGAACGTCTCAAATGAATGAGCTTTGGATGGCGCTGTCGGTTGCGCACAGCCTTCTCATGGGGTGGTTTGCCGGATGGCAGTTTTCTTGCCAATGGACGAAGTTGTCGAACGACTTGTCGGTGCTCCAAGGGACCTGCGACGGCAACCAATAGATTGCTTGCATGGTAGTGTTTGCCCCAAAAGCGGCGCAATTTTTCAGCATTTATTCTAGCGAGTGTCTCCGGGGTGCCAGTGATACACCGACCCAATGGATGGTTTGGCCAACAGACTTCATTGAGCATCTCCAGAACCCGCTGATGGGGCTGATCCATAATCATGGCGAGTTCTTCCAAAATAACCTCACGTTCTTTGCTCAGTTCTTCCTTCAGAAATGTCGGATTCATAGCCAGATCCATGAGGACATCGCAGAGGGTTCTAAAATGACGGCTGCTGGCCCTTGCGTAATAGCAGGTGTTTTCTTCCGAAGTAAAGGCATTGAGATATCCTCCCAGGCTTTCCACCGATTCGGTGATCGCCTTAGCCGTGCGCCCAGTCGTACCTTTGAAGAGCATGTGTTCAATGAAATGACTGATGCCACCCTGATGGGCTGATTCATGGCGACTTCCAGTGCCGGCCCAAACGCCCACGCAAACACTCGACATGGAGGGCAGATAGGCGCTTGCGATGCGACACCCGTTGGCTAGTTGACTGAATTGATACATGGCTTTTTGGGAAGTTCAGCGGTCCAAAGCTTCCACTCCTCTTGAACGCAAGGCAAGCGATTAGGTGAATGTCCTCGAGCCATGGTGAAAGGAGGTGATTTGATGAGTGCGACTCATCAGCGGGGAAGCTTTCAAGTTCGAATTATTCGTTGCCGACAGAAATAGACATGCTATATTCCGATCGTCTCTATTCGTAAAACCCACAAGTTCAACTTATTGAGGGATGTGCCCTCCATTGACCCAATTCGTAAAATCATGAAGCATCTAATCATTGCCCTGGGCCTGAGCCTGGGTTTAACCCTGGGCCTCATGCCCGAAAGTCAAGCCGAGTCGGCTGAAGTCACCCTGACGGGTACCGGTTGTTGCGCCAAGTGTGAGCTCAAGCAGGCCGATAGCTGCCAAAATGCACTTAAGTCAGGTGATGTTGTTTATCTCCTGGAGCACAACGCTGTCAGCAAGGCATTTCACAAAAATCTTTGCAGCGGCACCAAAGCCATCACGGCCGTTGGGGCCGTCAAGGATGTCGACGGCAAAAAAGTGCTTGTCGCTACCAAAATCAGTCTGGCTGGGGATGAGGCCAAGTCAGATGCTCCCCAACAATTCGCCGGAACGGGTGTCTGCACCAAGTGCGTCTCCAAAATCACCGCGCAATGTCAAAATGGCATTATTGTCGATGTTGGAGGCAAGAAAATCCTTCATTTCATTGAGCACAATGATGTGAGCCAAGCTTACCACTCTGAAGTTTGCCAGGGACCCAAGGCGACGGTCGTTCATGGTAAGCTCACTGAGGTCAACGGCATCAAAAAGATTGTAGCGACTAAAATCGAAGTAGCTCCTAAAAAGGAAGCCAAAGCCGAAAAGGTGGAAGCAGCTCCCAAAAAGACGGTTGCTGCCTCAAACGTCACCCTAAAAGGTACTGGTTGCTGTCTCAAGTGCGAGTTAGGCAAGTCCGACAGCTGTCAAAATGCCTTGCAGGCAAGTGTTGATGGCAAGGAAACATTGATCATTTTTGCTAAAAATGAAGCGAGCAATGGTTTCCACAAGAATCTCTGCTCTTCCACGGCTCCCATCATCGCTGTCGGCACTCTCGCCAAGGATGGTGATCAATCCGTGCTCACTGCCTCCAGTATCAAGCTGCAAGAGAAGAAGACCCTGTCGGGAGAAGCCCTATGCTTGAAGTGTGAACTTAAGAAAAGCCGCACCTGTCAGAATGCCATCCGAGTTTCAGTTGATGGCAAAGAAC
>Ga0181591_10004239_pt1 | contig 12511 bp, 13 predicted proteins | sample 071ome_33_FD_133757 | JGI IMG/M metagenome (GOLD analysis project Ga0181591, IMG submission 133757) | Coastal salt marsh microbial communities from the Groves Creek Marsh, Skidaway Island, Georgia - 071412AT metaG (megahit assembly) | ecosystem: Environmental > Aquatic > Marine > Intertidal...
AAACAGGCCTTTCAGGCATTGGCGCAAGCGATTGTGCGTGATGGCGAAGGGGCGACTAAGTTTGTTACCGTTGAAGTATCATCCGCGCAATCACAAAAAGAAGCGCTGGATGTCGCGTATACCGTATCGCATTCACCCCTGGTAAAAACCGCGATGTTCGCCTCTGATGCCAACTGGGGGCGGATTCTGGCCGCGGTTGGGCGCAGTGGTATTCAGAATTTCGATCTTGATAAGGTGCAGATCTATCTCAATGATGTACAGATTGTTGAGAACGGTGGCCGTTGTGAAAGTTACACTGAAGAAGCGGGTGCTGCTGTATTTGCTGAAAGTGAGTTTACCATTGCTATTCAGCTGGGTCGTGGCGACGTAACAGAAACGCTGTGGACTACGGATTTGTCTCACGAGTACGTTTCCATCAACGCGGACTATCGCTCTTGAGTGTACCCGCGACGTCCTTCTAGGCTTCGGCTGCTGATGCTCTGCTTACTCAGTAGTGAACCAGCCGAAGTGTCCCTCCTGTATTAATTAACTGGGAATACTGAATGAAACAAGTGCATGTGGCGGTCGCGGTTGCTGTGGTCAATGATGCCGAAGTTCTGATTGCTAAACGACCGGATGATAAACACCAGGGTGGTTTATGGGAGTTCCCGGGCGGCAAAGTCGAACCGGGTGAAACTGTGGCCGCAGCGCTGGTACGAGAGTTAGATGAAGAAGTTGCACTACCGGTGGCAGAAGAGAATATGACACCGCTGTTGCAAATCCCGTTTGAGTACCCCGACAAAAAAGTCCTGTTAGATGTCTGCTGGGTCGAGGTCGGCATCAATGATGCGCTGCTGGCCCATGGCGCCGAAGGTCAGCTCATCCGTTGGGTTAAAGCGCATGAACTGAGTGATTTTCAATTTCCGGCGGCAAACCAGCCGATATTTTCCGCGATTCTGGAACGTCTTAGTTAAACCTGCAACTATTCAAATATGGTCAGAAATGGCCATAGCATCAGCGCGACAATACCAAGAATCGCCACGGTGACGGTGATAAAATCCATCGGTCTTTGCATTAGCCGCTGATACCAGGGCGGAATGTCGCCGTTACGGATCTTCTCTTCAAATTCGCTGCGTAGGCGGATCTGGCGTTGTTGCTGACTCTCAAGAATCAGCTGACGCGCTGACTCAAAACTCTCGTCATCTCGTAGCCAAATGGCCGCCATAGATATTCCCCAGCGGCCGGCGTTGGTTTCATAAAAATCGATGTCATGTTGCTCCAGCAGGGAGCGAATCTGATCAGCTTCATCATCGCTGACGCCATTGAGGCGGAAAAGCAGTTTGGCCATGGTAATTGCCGTATTCGTCGTAAAGAGTCGGGGTTACGCCGTATAAAAGCGGTACGGGCGTTACAATACACTACCTTGCTCGCCTGTCCAGAAGCGCCATTATAACGGCTTCTTTACCATTTACTGTCATTGTTGAATGTGTCGTTGAATGCGCTGTTGAATGAGTTCTTGCCATAGCTGAGTATTTTGGCGAGACTGACAAAAAGGATCGAAGAATCCGTGCATTTCTCACCAGAATAAAGAACAACGACAATGGCAAAAACACTGCCGGATCAGATCGCCGATCTGTTGATTGCATTTATTTTTACCGGCGAATTGCGAGCCGGCGATAAACTCCCACCCGAAAATCAGCTGGCCGAACTACTATCCGTCGATCGTACTTCATTGCGCATGGCATTGCGTACACTGGGGCGGATGAACGCTGTTCACAGTGTTCAGGGCTCTGGTATCCGCGTGTGCGATATGTATCAGGATATGGGCCTCGACTTTCTCGATAACCTGTATCGCATCCCGGAACTGGAGTTGGGTGGAGAGTTCCTGTTGTCCGGTCTGGAGTTGTTTAACCGTGCAATTCCAACCGCGGTTAAACTGGCACTTGAGAAACGCCGCCGGGCAGAACAGGCCGGCGAAGACATCCCGAGTGACAATCGTTTGCTGGCGATGGTGCAAACCATGTATGAGGGGGTTGAGCAGGGATTGGAAACCGCAGCGCTGGCGCGTATGGAAGTCGAAATTATTGAAGCTCTGATGGCTGCGACCGGCAATCAGGTATTGCAGGCTTCGACCAATAGCTCACGCCGTATACGTTTGTTGTTAACCGAAAAGTTGTTTGAACTGATTGATGTGAAAAAACATCTGTCGTTTCAGGTTGGTATGTTAATGCGTGCCCGCAAAGTCGGTGACGATTTCGGACCTTTGATCGATGAGTATCTGGAGTATATTGAGACGCTGACGCAGCCCCTGTATGAGCATTTGCGCAGCATCCCTGAAAAGCCCCGTCTGGCCAGCTCGCCTCTGAAAAATGGTCGCAATATCAGGAGTTGGCAGCAGGTGCTGGCAGGGCCTGACGCGCCCCCTGAGCGTATGCCGCTAGTAAAACCAATCCTGTGAACACGAACAGAGGCCATAGCCCCAGCATCATATAAGGGGTTTGGCCCTGACGCATCTGTGCAACGCCTGTCAGTGTTGCTCTGGTTTCTACCGGCAATTTGCTGATTATTTCCCCTTTATGGTTTACCAGTGCAGTAATGCCGGTATTGGTGGCGCGCAGCAGGTAGCGCTGGGTTTCCAACGCCCGCATCTGGGCCAGTGCCATGTGTTGTTTAGGCCCGAGCGAGTCGCCAAACCAGGCGTCGTTACTGACGGTAATGAGCAGATCAGACTGATTGGCCATGGAGCTGACCAGTTGCGGATAAGCGATTTCGTAGCAAATAAACGGTGCAACCAGGTACAAGGACTCATCACCGTTGGTGTCGTTTTTTGTGACTTTGAGCAGGGGTTGATCGCGTTCACCATGCAGGAAGCTGGACATCTCCAGGTCGAAAAACGGGATCAGTCCGCGCAGCTGCTTTTGCAGCGGTACAAATTCGCCAAACGGCACCAGCTGTTGTTTGTGATAAATCCCTTCGCCATTGCCAGAGGCAACAACACTGTTATGAAATTCTCCGGCCAGTTGCGTGCCTTTGGGATAGCGGTATGGTATGCCGGTTATTAATGTGGTGTGGTTACGCTGCGCTTCACGGGAGAAGGCATCCAGATAGGGTTGAAACTGGTCGAGTAACAAGGTGACGGCGGTCTCCGGCCACAGCACCAGGTCGGCATCCCAGTGCTGACGTGTCTGGCTGTAGTACTGATCAATGGTCGGACTGACCATTTCTGGCAGCCACTTACGGTCTTGAGCGATGTTTCCTTGTACCGCCGCCACTTTCAGCTCGCCGCTTTGCTCCGTCCATTCCAGCTGCTGCAGTCCCCAGCCGATTGGCCATAACAGCAACAACGTTAGATAGCGTGGCTGGCGTTGCTGCCAGGCCTGAAACACGGCCGTCACCGTCAGTACCACAATGACCGACAGTCCGTAGCTGCCGATGATGGGCGCCCAACCACTCAGCCAACTGAACAAATGCGCATCACCGGCGAATAACCAGGGAAAGCCGGTCATAAACCAGCTGCGGAACCATTCGTATAAAAACCAGAATACGGCAATGGTCAGCCACGCCAGGTGTTGAGCAAACAGTTTCTGTCGTAGCGCAAACCAGAAAGCCGGAAACGTTGCCAGGAACGCCGCGAATAGCCCAACCAGCAGAGTGGCAAGCGGTGCGGAAGTACCGCCATGGTCGTGCATGCTGACATAAATCCACGATACACCGGTCGAGAACTTCCCGAAGCTGAACCACCAGGTGCGCCAGAACGCCTGGGCCGCTGTGCAGCTATGGAAGATGGCATGGACAAATACCGCAATACTGAGCAGACCGACTGGCCACCACAGGAAGGGAGCAAGAGCCAGTGGGAAGGCGGCACCGGCACACCAGAGCAGCAGGGGTGCCAGCCAGCGTTGTTCGGTTTGCCCTGAAGTTAAATAGTGAGAAAACTGTGACATAGAACACCGAGCATTATGTATCGTTATTAGGTGAGGTGTTGTGTATACCCGCCAGTAACAGCGGGCTCTGTACGGTATGCCGGTCTGTCGCGACGCTCTATTCTGCGATCGGGGTGACTTCCAGCAGGTTAATCTGACGGCTGGTACCGTTAACCACTTTAAAGCTCCAGCGATCGATCCTGATGCTTTCATCACATTCCGGTACGCGACCGAAGTGGTGAACCACAATACCACCAATGGTATCGAAATCCTGGTCGGCGAAGCGGGTCTTGAAGTGCTCATTGAAGTCGTCAATCGGGGTCAGGGCTTTCACCATGGTGATGCCTTGCTCGACTTCTTTAATCATGCTGTCTTCTTCGTCGAAATCGTGTTCGTCTTCGATCTCGCCGACGATCTGCTCCAGTACATCTTCAATGGTCACCAGACCTGCAACGCCACCAAACTCATCCACCACAATCGCCATGTGATTGCGGGTGGCACGGAATTCCTGCAGCAGTACGTTCAGACGTTTGCTTTCGGGCACAAACGTCGTTGGTCTTAACACCTCTTTCAGGCGGAATTCTTCACGATTTTCGTTAAGAATTAATGGCAGCAGGTCTTTGGCCAGTAAAATACCGAGTACTTCATCCTGATCGTCACCCATGACCGGAAAGCGAGAGTGTGCCGATTCAATAATCTGTGGCAGATAATCTTTCAGTGAATCGTTCAGGTTAATGGAGGTCATTTGTGAGCGCGGGATCATGATATCCCGAACCTGCATGTCCGAGACTTGCAAGGCGCCCTCTAAAATGGCCAGAGTTTCATTGTCAACAATGCTGCGTTGTGCCGCTTCGCGGACGATGTCTTTGATGTCCTGGCGACTTTGCGGGTCGTCAGAGAACAGGTCGGTGAGTTTTTCAAGCCAGCTTTTCTGCTGGCTACTCGATCGGTCTTCACTCATAGGTTTTTTCAGGCTCAATGCTCTTCTGAATACGGGTCGTCAAATCCAAGGCCGGCGAGGATTTCACGCTCCAGATTCTCCATAATCTCGGCTTCGTCGTCCTTTATATGGTCGTATCCTAATAAATGCAAGCAGCCATGAACGACCATATGTGCCCAATGGGCATCCAGTGTTTTGCCTTGCTCTCTGGCTTCCTCCGCGACCACAGGGACGGCAATCACCAGATCGCCCAACAGTGGGATCGGCACTTCGGGTGGTGCTTCAAACGGAAACGACAGCACGTTGGTCGGTTTGTTTTTACCGCGGTATTCATGATTGAGCTGCTGACTTTCGTCATTTGCCACCAGGCGAATGGTCAGCTCTGGCTGCTCAAGGTCGCAACGGCCGTTGAGTGCCGCGCAGGCCCATTCCGTCAGTTGTTGCTCTTCGGGTAATTCCGCCAGGCCTTGTGCCTGGTCAGCAATCTGAATGTCGAGATACAGCTCAGTCATGGCGACGTTCCCGCTCCGCCTGCTTTTCCAGCTCGTCGTGTTTATCGTAGGCATCCACGATTTTCTGCACCAGCGGATGACGCACCACGTCCTGATTGTTAAAGCGGGTAATGCCAATGCCATCCACGCCATCCAGCACGCTGAGGCCGTGCTTCAGACCGGAGTAAACACCTCGTGGCAGATCCACCTGAGTAACATCGCCGGTGATCACGGCTTTCGAGCCAAAGCCAACACGGGTGAGAAACATTTTCATCTGCTCTTTGGTGGTGTTCTGGCTTTCATCAAGAATGACAAAGGAATGGCTCAAGGTACGGCCACGCATGTAGGCCAGTGGTGCCACTTCAATGACATTGCGTTCCATCAGCTTTGCCACCTGTTCAAAGCCCAGCATTTCGTACAGGGCGTCATAGAGAGGGCGCAGGTAAGGATCAATCTTCTGTGCCAGATCGCCGGGCAGGAAACCGAGTTTTTCACCGGCTTCAACCGCGGGGCGCACCAGCAGGATGCGTTTTACTTCATCACGCATCAGCGACTCCACCGCTGCTGCGACAGCCAGAAAGGTTTTACCGGTGCCGGCCGGGCCAATACCAAAGTTGATGTCATATTGACGCACCCGATCAAGGTATTCCAGCTGGTGTGGCCCCCTGGGCTTGATCACCGTTTGTGGGGTTTTGATCACACCACTTTCCTGGCCTTTCTTCACCCGGGCGTAAGCGGCCTCGGCGGCGTCTTCCTGTAATAGCAGGTGGATCAGGTCTGGCGTGATATCGGTGCCGTTGTGAGTTTCTTTATAAAGGCGCTGAATCAGATGAGCAGCACGTTTGCTGGCTTTGGCGCTGCCTTCCAGCGTAAAACGTGCTCCGCGGTTATAGATCTCGAGTTGAAAATGATCAGCGATTTGCCGCAGGTGGCTGTCCAGATGGCCGCATAAATTGGCCAGCCGCAGAGCATCGTCTGGCTCGAGAGTAAAACTGGTACTGTGTACCTTACGATCGGTATCCGGCTGCGTTTCGATGTCAGGCCGGGCGGATGTCTGCGGAGTTTTGGTACTCAAAAGTGTCTCTGTTGCCTCTTTTACTGTGTGTTCATCCCCTTAACCGGCCGTTGAAGGCTGTTAAGGGGATGGGGTCGGATACTGAATCAGTAGGCCAGTTCCGGGTTCAGAACAACGCCTCGTAAACTGTTCGGGTAGGCGTCTTCAATTCTTACTTTAACAAATTTACCGATCAGGTCGTGATCGTCGTGGCGGAAGTTGACCACCCGGTTGTTTTCGGTACGGCCCTGCAGTTCTCCAGGGTCCTTTTTTGATACGCCGGTAACCAGAATGGTTTCTTCATTGCCAACCATACGGCGGCTGATCTGCTGAGCAAATTGCACAATACGTGCCTGTAGAATACGCAGACGGTCTTTTTTCACCTCTTCCGGGGTGTCGTCATCCAGCTCGGCGGCCGGTGTGCCCGGACGCGCGCTGTAAACAAAGCTGAAAGAGGTATCAAAGCCGATGCGTTCAATCAGTTTCATGGTGTCTTCGAAATCTTCCAGAGTTTCGCCCGGGAAGCCGATGATGAAATCCGAAGAAATTGAAATATCCGGGCGCAGCTTTTTCAGGCGCTCAATCTTATCAATGTACATATCGATTTCGTGGCCGCGCTTCATGGCTGCCAGAATGCGGTTAGAGCCGCTCTGTACCGGCAGGTGAATGTGGCTCACCAGCTCGGGTACTTCCGCGTAAACATCGATCAGACTGTCACTGAATTCAACCGGATGTGAGGTGGTATAACGAATGCGGTCGATGCCATCGATATCGGCAACCTGAGTAATCAGTTCTGCCAGATCGGCGTAGTCGCCTGAGCCGTCATCGATGTCGCCGCGATAAGCATTAACATTCTGGCCCAGCAGGTTGACTTCACGCACACCCTGATCGGCCAGTGCCTGCACTTCTTTCAGTACATCGTTCAGTGGCCGGCTGACTTCTTCACCCCGGGTATAAGGAACAACGCAGAAGGTGCAATATTTGGAGCAGCCTTCCATGATGGATACAAAGGCGGAGCAGCCATCCACTTTAGGTTGTGGCAGGTGATCAAATTTTTCGATTTCCGGGAAGGTGACGTCCACAATCTTGATGGCGTTATCGGCTTTATCGACCATGTCTGGCAGGCGGTGCAGTGTCTGCGGGCCAAATACCATGTCAACAAACGGCGCGCGCTTCATGATGGCATCCCCTTCCTGTGACGCCACACAGCCACCCACGCCAATTTTCAGGTTGGGGTTACTGTTTTTCAGCGTTCGCCAGCGACCCAGTTCGTGGAATACTTTTTCCTGAGCTTTCTCACGAATTGAGCAGGTATTGAGCAGAATAACGTCCGCGTCTTCCGGGTTGTCGGTCAGCTCCATCTCGTGGCTCTCACCGAGCATATCGGCCATGCGCGCCGAGTCATACTCGTTCATCTGGCAGCCATGGGTTTTGATGAAAAGCTTTTTGGTCTTTTCCGGGGAAGTCGCTGCGGTTGCCTTATCTGTCATTGGCCTGCTCGTCCTATCGTTGGTACGGTAGAGTGCTGAAAAAAGCGCAATATTATACGGTCTAAGAGGGTGACATTGCTACTTTCTGAGCCGTCAGAAAAGTGGTTTTGCTGGCACAGTCTGTTGGCTGCCAAGGAGGGCAACACCAGTGAGTGGTGCGGGCCACTGGCACTGGTGTTGATTGTGTTGTAACCGGCGTTTGAGATTACTGATTGCGCATAACGGCTTCGATGGCGGCGGCGTACTCAGCGGCCTGATCGGCCAGTGGTTCATGACGGATATCATCGTGTTTCAGTGCGACGCTGATGCGGTACAGCCAGCGTTCCATGCGCAACGCAATACCTTCGGCGGTGTCTGAGCTGGCGTCAGCAATTTCATTGCTCAGATCGGTAATGCCTTCGGCGTGCTGAGCGGCACGGGTCGCGGCGACGGTGGCTTTGGCGATCGCGCCTTTTGCTCGCGGGGTTTTGGCAATCAGAGCCTGAGCTTGTTTGAGTGCTTTCTGAGCCGTGTCCCAACTGATCGGAGCGACACTGGCACCGCCTTTATTGGCAATACGCTCAAGGTGGTCTTTGACCGGTTTTAACTGAATGTACTCGATGGTGTTCACTTCTACCTGGTGCATGCGTGCCAACAGCGCTTTTTGTCCTTTGGTGACTTTGACGGTCTGGCTGTCTTCCATCAGGTCAATCAGTTCGCGTAATGTCTGCTCCAGCCCGGCAAAATCGGTCGGGAAAAACTGATCCGCCTGGATTTTCAGCAGCACCGAACGGTGATCCAGCGTGGGTTTCAGTAATGTCAGGATGTTGCGTTTGGTATCGAGCCCGGCTTCCAGGGTTTTAATCGATGTCATCGCAACGGTTTTCACTCTGCCATCCGGTTCCCCGGAGGTGTGCATCTCCTGTGCCTCCAGCAGTTGCTCTTGCGCCAGTTTCAGGTGACGTGGGGCATAAAATTCAAGCTTTTCGGTGTTGCCGAGCTCGATTTTTGATTGAGCGTGCTGGATGGTGCGGGCAGCGGATTCGTCAGCAATGGCGGCATCGCGCTTGGCATCCTGGCTGATGGCGTCAAAGTTGGCAATTTTGCTGGAGCAGCCGCTCAACAGCGCGAGACTCAGGGCCGTCAGCGTCATCTTGGCAAAAGGCGTCATAATGCTTCCTGTTTTTATTCCATGATGTAGTTAGATTTTCGGCTGATATTACCACTTAGCTATGAGAAAGCGAGCGATCAGCAAACACATCAAACTTGTGTCCTTAGCAATGGGCTGATATACAAGATATAAGGGTTTTAAACGCCACCAGAGAGGAGACCGGTTACTACGACTTACTTGTTTCATCAACTAAGGAGTGATTCGGATGAATGCAGAGATGCAACCTTTGTTCTGGCGTATCAGCCAAACGAAACAGCAGGGGATCAACGCCGTCAGTTTGTTGATGCCCGCAGCCGACGCCGGTCAGGAGACCGAGCTGCCAACGGATGTCAGTTTCCCTTCTAATTCCCCCGACGTGTCTGCGCGAGACCTGCGCTGGTCTGACGAAGACAGTGAACTGTTTCTCGACCTGGTTGACCGGGTAATTGACCTCACTTCTGAGCCAGACATCGAACTGGATCTGACTGACGACGTGGTCCAGGGCATCGTACAGCTGGTGGCGTTACGCCGGTTTCAGACACCGAAACCACTGGACGAATGGCTGGCCGAAGACGTGATTACGGAGCGGGAAGAGCTGGAAGTGGGTGACCTGGTGGCACTCAATACGGTGGCCGGTAAACCCATGGCGATTATTGTCGCGCTGGACTCCATCGATGCAACCTGCATTCTGCTGGAAGATCTGTTGCAAGATAAAGACAGCGTGGTGGCGCCGATGCATTCTGTGCTGATGGTGAATCGTTTGGCGGTATTGCCGTCCGCGTTCGCCGGTAGCGATTATGGAGAGGGTGCAACCCTGCACTGAGCTTTGCTCACGGTACCTTAGTTGCTAGCCCTTAGGGTGCTATGTCGTGTGAACGTCAGGCTTCAGGCCTGGCGTTCACTGCGGCTACGCTTGTGAGTCAGAGCAATCTGAGCCAGTAAGTCATAGTAGCCGGTGTTCAGAGGTGGGCGGCTGGCGGTTTGCAGAGTTTGTGGCTTTTGGCTGCTTTGTTCTGCGATAGCGACGCTGTTCATAGTGTGCTCCTGTTCATCTTGTGGATGAGAGTGAATGTTCATTCAGCTTGGCTGCCTGAAAAAATGCCGATAAGGCATTTGTTTTTTCGTGTTTTAGCGCGTTGGCGCCCTGATGTGCTGGTGCGAGGGCCTCAGGCCTTAACTGCATCCCAGCACAAATTCAATAAATCGTCAGTGTCTATCTTGCCTTCCAGTTCGTCGGGCATGGTGTGTAGCTTTTTAGCGATGGTTGCCAGACTGCCGTATGGAAACATCGTCAGGGTTTCGTTGGGCAAGTCTTTAAACAAATGCTGCGCTTTGCCATCGTCCATCAGCTGGTACAGTTCTTCCTGCAGCTGCAGCATTGCGCGTTCTTTGAAATCGCCACAAATAGCCGGGGAAGCTGATAACTGATCCATTAGTGCACAGTCTCTGGGATTGGAATGCATGTAGCGGTAAAAGTTCCCCCAGAAGGTATAAAACCGGATTTTGATGCACTGCTGCTTATCGTAGCCGTGCAGGCATTCGCGGGTCATACGTTGTGCCAGGTCGAGAAACAGTTCCTGGACCAATTCTTCTTTGGTCTCAAAGTAGCGATAAATGGTACCGGCGCCACAGCAGGCGCTTTTAGCAACCTTCGACATCGGACTGGCCTGCAAGCCACACTCCGCAATTAAGTCGGCTGTCGCTTCCAGTATTTGTTCGCGTTTACAGATCATAACGACGGATCAATATCAGGACTGAATGTTCATTCTGCCGTGTTGGGTGGCATCGAACAACAGGTAACGCTGGATCAGATTGTTTCATCAGAACAACGTTACTTGGGGCTGCCGCCGGCGGTGGTACCTGTGTCAGCGTTGACTGTATTGTTCAGCCGCTGTCCCTGCAGTGCAAAAACAATTGCCATACTGGCAGCGACACACATCATAAGCATCATCGGCAATGGTGTGCCGTCGTGAAGCAGTGACCAGAGATAGCCGAACAGCGCACCAATACAAAACTCAGTAACGCCAATCAAGGCGGTTGCTGAGCCGCTGATGTCTTTGAAGTGATGCAGCACCAGGCTCATGGCATTGGCGGCAACCAGGCCGATACTGCCAACCGATAAGGCAATCAGTATGACGCTGACGATCAGTGTGGGTGTGCTGGTTGCGAACAGCGCCGCTAGCAGCAAGGTTGCCAGCAACTGCAGGCCCAGACCGCCAAGCAGCAACTGATCCGGGCGGTAGCGGTTCAGCAATAGCATGTTGGCGCGGTTCATCAGCATCATCACGATAATGTTGGCACCGAATAACCATGGGAACATCGCCGGGGACTGCTGGAAATGCTTCAGGTACAGATACGGTGATGCGGTAATAAACTCAAACATGGTGGTGAAACCAAAGGCGAGTGCTAATACATAAATCATCGCCGGTTTGTGGCGCAGTACCCGGCCATAGTTGCGCCACGGGGAGCTGTATGTGCGTTTGTGTTTAGGATGGCTTTCTTCCAGCTGCCACAGCAGGATGATGACCACTGCCAGCGAATAGAGCGACAGCAGGGTGAAAATTTCACGCCATCCGGCCAGGTGAATCACCAGAGATCCCAAAAGCGGTGCCAGTAACGGTGCCAACATCATGATCATGGCCACCATCGATAAGGTTTTGGCGACGTCATTACCATGGAAGCGGTCACGTACAATCGCTGCCGAATTGACGGTTGCCAGCCCTCCGCCCAAGGCCTGCAATACCCGCAGTGCGAGCAATTGATCAAGCGATTCAACCGCAATAATCAACAGGCTGCTGAGGGCAAACAGGCTGATGCCCACCAGAATAACCGGTTTGCGCCCCAAGCGGTCTGATAACGGTCCGCCAAACAGTTGTCCTAATGCGTAGCCAACCAAAAAGGTGCTGACCGTCAGCTCGACGTGATGAATATCGCTGTTCAGGTCGGTAGCCATTAGCCCCATTGCTGGTAAGTACATATCGATGGCGAGAGGGGGGATGGCGGATAACAGAGCCAGTAACAGCGGCAGTGGCAGGCGAATCATAAATGCGCGGTCGTTAGCGATGGGGGCGGGATTATACCTGCTTTTGCGGCTAAAGAATGGGCTGGGATAGTCTGTTGCAACCTGGTGTCACTCAGCCTGACGTCGTTCAGCCTGGAGCCGATATGGCTGCGCAGAGCGACCAGGCTCTGCGCAGCCGGGTGGCGGCTGGATTATTCGATCAGGGTCGCGACCAGATAGCCATGGCTGGCATCATTGCCGGCGCTCACCTGGCCTTGCGTCTGGGTTTCGATATCCAGAATGCGCAACACAATGCGTTTGCTGTCGGCGCTGATAAACCCTTCCAGATCGGTTTCACTGTCTTTCAGATGAATACGGCCATTGCCACAGGCTTGCTGAGTTAACGGCAGATCTTGGGAGGAATCGTATATTTCGCTTTCACGGCGCAAATCAAAACTGTCGGGTACCGTGTTTAACCGAATCGTCTGGTTGTTAACCAGCACA
>Ga0181591_10004248_pt1 | contig 12493 bp, 4 predicted proteins | sample 071ome_33_FD_133757 | JGI IMG/M metagenome (GOLD analysis project Ga0181591, IMG submission 133757) | Coastal salt marsh microbial communities from the Groves Creek Marsh, Skidaway Island, Georgia - 071412AT metaG (megahit assembly) | ecosystem: Environmental > Aquatic > Marine > Intertidal zone...
ATTATACAACTTAATAACAGGTTAATTTTATGGATAGCAAAAAACAAGCACAAGGCATAGCCTCTTTAGGTCGTTATGGTGATACTACGTTGATGCATATGCGTCCTGACGAAGTAGAACAACTCACGGCTATATCAAGAGCCAACGGTGGCGACATTACAATCAACCCTAAAACAGGAATGCCAGAAGCATTCTTAGGCGATTTTCTAGGAGCTTTGGCTCCGTTTGCTGCTGGAATAGGCGCAAATGCTTTGTTACCTGGCTCAGGTAGTGCTTTTGCAATGAACAACCCTTTCTTATATAAGTATGCAATCCCCGCCGCTGCTGGAATAGGAGCTAAAGCTGTAGTAAACGGTGGTGATTTGTCGGCTATGGATGTTCTTTCTGGAGGCTTTGGTGGATATGGAGGAGCTCAGTTTGGTTCGTCTCTTTCACAATTTGGGGCTGAGGCAGCTAAAACTCCTGTGACTGAACAAGGGCTAACAGGGATGAGTCCTGTAGATACGACTATTGGCGGAGCTAATTTAACTTCTCCTGCTTCAACCGCAGGAACAGGAGGCAATATAGGTAGTCCAGCGCTTACTTCACAAGGAGGTAGAGGGGCAATTTCTCCTACACAAGTATATAAACCAGTTAATACTAATTTGTCGCCTACAATGGGGCAAGTTAATTATCCTTCATATGCTGATGGTGTAAGACAAGGTACAGTAAATATGGGGGGATATGACCCATTACAAGGTCAAGGAAGTTCAGCATTATATACTAAAGGCGGACAAGGCTTTAATGTTGACACCGTCCCTGCAGTGCAAGATAGTTTTAAAGAAGGGTTTAATTTTGGGCAATCTATATCAGATTCTAAATTAGGAAAAGGATTTCAAGCAGCTGCTAAAGATCCAATGGGGTATTTAAAATCTTCAGAAGTAGGAGATGGTAGCGCACTTGCAGGCGGAATTAAAACAGCTTTGCCATTTGCAACAGCTGCTGGAGAAGCATACATGAAAGGCTACTACGAAGATATGCCTACTCCTGAGTCTGATGTAATGAGATATTATAACCCAAATAGAACACTTAATTTAGGTATGGATACAGGACTTCGTTTATTAGCAGAAGGAGGTAAAGTAGAAAAGTTTGCTGAAGGTAATGTAGTAAGAGATAGAAGTTATTATGGTATTGAGCCTAAATATGAACAACGACAACCATTATATGGTATGGGAGCTCTTGGTAGTTCTCAATCTAATCAAGTAAGAGTTCCAGTGATGGGCTTTGTAGATGTCGGCGGTAAGTTTGTTGCTGATCCTAAAGGTACAATGTCTGACATAGACTATGAAGAAAGATTTAAATATGTAACAGAAGGTGTTGCTAAACCTGAAGACCAAGATAGTAGCTTTGAATCTAAAACGGGTTTGCAGGGTGGAGCAGGTGGAATAAATCCAGCAGTATTACAAGCAGCTCAAGGATATGCTGATACACAACAATCTGATTTAAACCAACAAGGTTTAGGTGGATTAAAAAAAGGCGGGGCAATTAAATACCAACAAGGCGGTCAAACAACTGCTGAACAAAACACAGCAAAAGCAGCAACACCCCCACCAGCAACAACAATGGATATGCTAATAGCTAAGAAAAATGAAGAAGAGATAGCTAAACAAGGTATTCCTGCAGGTATAAACATGGAAGCTATCAAGCAACAAGCAGGTATGGCAGACGGTGGTATAGCAGAATTAACTCCAGATGACGGTAAAATGTTAAATGGTATGGGTGACGGTGTAAGTGATGATATTCCTGCCATGATAGAAGGTGAGCAAGAAGCTGCATTATCAGATGGTGAATTTATAGTTCCTGCAAGAATAGTATCTGAATTAGGTAACGGTTCATCAGACGCAGGCGCACAAAAATTATACAGTATGATAGATAGAATCCAAGCTGCAAGAAAGCAGACTATAGGTGACAATAAACAATACGCGAAGGATACAAACGCAGAAAGGTATTTACCTGCTTGATAGTTTCAATGGTGCCTAGCGAACATATTGAGTTCGTATGGCCAAATATAAGGGAGTATATGATGGGCGCTGCAGAATATACTTTTGGTAGATTTACAGCGTTTGATATAAAAAGTGAACTCATAAGACGGGAAGGTGAACAACAGTTATGGGTAGCTTTTGAAGATAAAGATAATTATTACGGTGCTGTTGTAACAGAAGTTTTTCAGTATCCGCAGATGCGTGCATTAATAATGCATTTTACAGGTGGCAAACAACTACCTAAATGGAAAAAACCCATGCTAAAAGTTTTACAAAAGTTTGCAAACGAAAATGATTGTGATGTAATAGAGTCATATGGCAGACCGGGATGGGGTAAAGTATTTAAAAAAGACGGATATGAACAACGATTCATATTTTATGAATTACCTGTGGAGTAATATAAATGTTTAAAATTCATGATTTTTTTAACGTATTTAAGCTTGTAGAAGCATTTACCTTCTATAAAGGCAAAGGCGGTGGTGGCGGTGGTACAACTGAGACTAAATCAGTTACTACTAACTTACCTGAATATGCACAGCCATTTTATGAAGAACTCTTAAAGCAATCTGGTAAACAGGTTTATGAAACTGATTCATCAGGTAAGGTAACTGGTGTCAAACAATTTCAACCCTATACAGGACAACGTGTAGCTCCATTTAGTGCAGAACAACAAGCAGTGCAACAAGAAGTTGCGGGTATGACTACGCCCGGTGCTTTTCAAACAGCGTCAGGTACACTAGGCACGGTAGGTCAACAAGCAGGCACTGCGGCCCAACAAGGTTTAACTCGAGCACTAGCTTATCAACCGGGCACTATTACTCCACAACAAGTGTCTACTGGTCAGTTTACTCAACCTGGTATAGCACAAAGTTATATGGATCCATATACACAGGCTGTTGTCGATGTACAAAAACGTGAAGCTCAAAGACAAGCGAATATACAAAAAGCTCAAGGAGCTATGGGAGCTATTAATCGAGGTACATTTGGCGGCGCTAGACAAGCTTTGATGCAGACAGAACAAGATCGAGCTACTCAAGACTTACTAAATAAGATACAAGCTGAAGGTGGTTCAAGAGCTTTCCAACAAGCTCAACAAGCATTTCAAGCTGACCAAGCAAGGCAGCTACAAGCAGCTCAAGCTAACCAACAAGCAGGATTACAAGCGGCTCAACTAGGACAACAAGCTCAACAGTTTGGTGCAGGGCTTGGTAAAGACGTAGGATTAGCTGGATTAGGTACAGGGCTAGAGACTGCAAAAGCGACAGGTCAATTAGGTGCTACAGAGCAAATGGCAAATCTGGAAAGATTGAAGGCTCAAGCAGCATCAGGTGCAGAGAAACAAGCATTACAACAAGAGATTGATAACTTGGCATACCAACAGTTTAAGGAAGAACAAGATTACCAAAGAGGTCTGTTGGAGTATCAATCAAACATTCTACGAGGTACTGCAGGTGCTCTTGGTTCTACTCAAGTGGCTTATGCACCAGCACCAAGTTTAGCATCACAACTAGGTGGTCTAGGTCTAGCAGGACTAGGTTTATATAACATTCTAGGTAAACAGGGATAATATTATGGCAATGGGAATATCAGGATTAACTGCAGATAAAAATATGAATCCTATTACGGATCCAAGTCCGGTAGATATTGTTGAAGACTACAAGAATTTACCTGACAACGTATTAATTGGGTATGCTAAAGACAGAGAAAACCCTAACGCTACTTATGCATTGACTGTTTTAATGAGCAGAAAAAGAGCTAAAGATGAATTAGCTAAAGGTGATTTACCTACAACTACTGTTGCTGATGATGTAATAGCAGACATATCAGGAGCTCCTCAGTCTACTCAAGGAATGGGTGGAGCAAGTATGTTTGTACCACAAGACCGTCAGAAAGAATATTTAGCTCAACAGCTAATGCAACAAGCAGGCCCCCAAGGCACTGCGCCTATGAATATGGAAGGCATTAACACTCCGCCTATGACTAGACAAGAAGCATCTAATACAATGGGACTTACTCAGATTCCAAGTAACATAGGCAAGAACTATGCAGGTGGTGGTATCGTGGCTTTTGCAGGTGACCAAGGCAGCTATGTAAATAATTTTGGTCTTAATAATCTAGCGGGTATTAATGAAGAAGCACTTGCTGAGTATTTACAAGCTAAAGACGAAAAAGATTATGTAGTTAAATCTCCAGTAAAAACTGTAGGAATACAAAATTTAGTTGACGAGAAAAAATTAAGAGAAGAAGCAAACAAATTAGGAGATTCTATTGCTGGACCCTTTGGTAACTCATTTGGAATGATGGAAGACTATAAACCTGACGGCATTAAATCAGAGTCAGAAATCAAAGACGAAATTACTAAGATGCTAAAAGAAGAAGAGGCTCTTAAAAATCCATTCAAAGACTACGATGACGGTAGAAGCACTGATGAGTTAGCAAAAGATATTATGGACTTAGAAAGTACTGATACTTCTATTTCAGGAGACAACACCCTACCAAGTGATGCAAGAGGCACTAGAGGAGTTAGGGGTCTGACAGATAGATTTGATAGACTTCGCTCTAGATATCAGGCTGAAGATAAATCACTAGAAGAGATTGGTAAAGAAGTTCAAGCCGGATATAAACAGTTTGGTGTAGATCAAAATGTGTTTGGTGATCTTGCAGCTGACATAGAAAAAGATAGACAACAACTAGGTAAATCTAGAGGAGAAGCAGCAGACTTAGCGTTAGTTGAAGCTGGTCTATTGATTGCAGGAGGAACATCTCCTAATGCACTATCTAACTTAAAAGAAGCTGCGCCAGCTGTGCGTAACTATGGAGTTCAACTACAGAACTTACGAGGTGAAGACAGAGCGCTCAAAGCAATGGAGTTACAACTTCGAGGTGCTGAACAAGCAGGCAAGATGGGTATGGCTGATAAGGCTATGGCTCTACAAGACAACGCAAGAAAACGTCTACTAGAGATAGATAAGGCTGAGTTAGATGCAGAACAAAGACTCCAGATAGCAGAACTACAGAAAGAAGCAACACTTCAAGCTGCAATGATTCAAGCGAAAAACAAAGACTCATATATTTTACTTGAACAAGCTAAAAAAGATCCTAATTTCTATAACATTGTAGATGTTAACGGAGTTAAAAAACGTCAGTTTAATACTGAGAAATTTATGGAGCTTATCAAGCCATACGGTGTTGGTTCACAAAATACACTACTAGCAAATATTATGAAAGAATATAATGATGCAGCAAATAATATTTTTACAGGCGATAAATTTACAGAACAATTCCCAACTGTAGAATCTTATATTAAACACATACAAGGTCTAGCTCAAAAAAACAGAGGAAGTGTTCAGTCTGGCGGGACATCAACACCTAGCGGCAAAGTGATAGATTTCAATTCTATCGGCATGTAATTAAATAAAGGGTAAACATGGACGTAAGAATGCCTGATGGGACAATCATAACAAATGTCCCCGACGATATAACAAAAGAAGAATTACTATCAAAGTATCAAGCTTCTTTTCCTGCTCAGCCTGACGACGCTGCTAACTTTCAATTAGCTTCTGAAAAGCCTTTATTTGGTGAAGAATCACAAGTTACTCGCAATCCGTTTGAAGCGTTTAAAGGTGCTCTCAAAGGTGTAGGCGAAAGCGCAAGACAAGCAGTAGAAACTCCAATCTACGGCTCAACAGAAGCATTTGAACGGTCCCAACAACGTCGAGAAGACATCACAGAAAAACCAGGCTTTAGCCTAGAACAGATTGAAGGTGAGTTTGAACGCGGCACAATACCTGGACTCATTGAAACAGCAAAACAAATTCCATCAGGATTTGCTAACTATCTTGGATATGCTCTTCCCGGCCTTGCCGCATACTATGGAGCCCCTCTTTTAGGTCTTAAAGGAACCCTAGGCAGAATATTTGCCTCGTTTGGTACAAGTTATCTTCCACAGTTGGGTGAAGGCATGACAAGACAAGCTGAAGCTCAGATAGCAAGGGGTGAGCCAGTTGATATTGATGTAATAAAAGCTATGTATACAGCAACTGGTCAAGCGGCGTTAGATGTTATTCCTATAGACAGAATACTAGGTCCTGTTGTTACTCCTAAAAAACTAAAAGATGCTGAAAAAATAATCAAGAGTAAACCTAATAAAACTCTCGAAGCTGTATCAGAAGGTCTTCTTACTGCAGAACTAGAAGCAGGGACAGAGATTACTCAGCAATTATTAGAACGCTGGCAGGCAGGATTACCTCTGTTTGATGAAGAAGCTATCAAAGAATATAAAGAAGTCGGAGCATTAAGTTTATTTGCAGGCCCGCTTGGAGCATACTCAGGCTATACAAACGTAAAGAGTTCAGAAGACTTAATCAAAGATGATGAGAAGCGTGTTGCTAGAATCAAAAGAATCAACGAGCAACGTGATGTAGATGAGTTTAATAAAGTTCAGGCTATGCGAGACGACATCATGGATCGTTGGGACAACCGCAAGTCACAAGAGGAAGAAGATCAGTTTGAACAATTACAGAACATAGCAACCGAAGTTATTGATGGCGTTGAAATATCTCTACCTGTTAAATCTAAGTTATTAGCTCAATTAAAAAAATATCAAGCAGACTACGAGAAAGCAGAAGCAAAAGAAAAAGAAAGAATAGCTAAACAAGCAATAGATGATTTAACCGATATACCGAAAGACTTTGTCAAAACTTTAGATCTTTCGCCTCTAAGACTAATTGATAAAAAATTAATACGAGATTTAGGCGTTGCTCCTAACTCTGCCGCAGCTAGAAACATTCTTGGGTTAGATCCTACTAATCCTGCCCATGCAGATAAAATTACATCTATTCTAAAAAATTATTTAGAGACATTAAAAACTTCACCGACTGCTAATGCAGAGCGAGCACAACAAGCTGAAGTAGAAATAACAAACTATTTAAATAAGATAGCACAGCCTACTACTGAAACACCCGTAACGCCTAACATGGTGTTTGAATACACTGATGAGCTTGGAGAAACTCAAGTACGTGAAGTAGAAAAAATAAGAAAAATACAAGGCGCTCCAGACATGGTAGTATTTAAAAAACTACCTGGACAAGAACAAACTGAATCAATTAGTATTGATAAAGGAACTTTAAAGGAGACACAAGATGAGTCAATTATCCAACCTACCCAACCTGACAGAGAAGGAACTGGAGCAGGTGTTCAGGTACCTGGAGAATCCTTACGAGACTTACCTGCCGCCGAACTTGCAGAAACTGACAGATCTGGAATTATTGGGCCTCCAAGTTATGTACGAGAACTTGAAAGACGAATTGAGCAGCAGCGTGCTTCACTAAAAGATATAAAGAAACAAGAGCGTGAGTTCAAGTCTCAAACTAAATTAACTCAACCTACACTAAAACAATTCTTAAGTAAGCCTGAAAACAGAATCTCTAGAAATGATTTGCTTGATGTTATGGGTGAGACTAAAGTGCCTGTTGGAAACCCTGGATACTTTAGAGGATTTAGTAATAACCCTCAAGCTCAAGACTTGATGACACGCATTGAGTTAGGCAAACTAGATGCTTACTTACCTCCTGAACTTCAATCTACTTATGAGGACCCAGCCACAGGACTAGGCTTTGACTCTCGAGCAGCTTATGATTTTATTGCTGAAGCTATGAAGTCTGATAAAGAAGTCTTACACATGGAAGACCAAGATGCTGTTGGTATGGCAAGAGAGCAATTAGGTCAAGTAGAATCTCAACGCGCCGATATAGAAAGCCAGCTACAAGAAGAAGAACAGAATCTAAAAGTTGAAAGAGCAAACGAAGACTTAGTTGAAATAGATAGAGAGCGCCGTGACATCAAACCAATGGAGTCTAGACAGCGTGCTACTGAAACACCTGAGTTTAAAAACTGGTTTGGTAAATCTAAAGTAGTAGACAAAAATGGTCAGCCTTTAGTTTTATATCACGGAACTAAAAAAGATTTTGATGCTTTCAAAAGACCTAGTCAACTTGCAGAAGAAGGTACGCTAGAACGAGGTGGAATAGTTGGCACCGACGGAATATTTTTTAGCGCCAGTCCTAACACAGCAAATGTTTATTCTCGTAGACTCGGACGAGATAGAGATTATAAACCGGGAGCACGAGTTATACCTACCTATGTAAGAATGGAAAAGCCTTACATAGTTGATAAAAATTCAATCACAAGCAAGCTAAAAAAGCTTATAGCTCAAATAAAAAGCGACGAGTATTATGTTGGAGATGTTAATCGCTTTGCAAGAAAAGAACAAATTGATGATTTGCAAAAAAGAGGATATGACGGAATTATAGTTAAGGACGAGCCTGGAATCTTAGGTGAAAATCAAGATGAATACATTGTATTTGATTCTACTCAAGTTAAATCTGCCGTAGGTAACCAAGGCACTTTTGATCCAGCTGATCCTCGCATTCAAATGAGTCAGGCTGAGGCTCAAATCACTGAAGAAACTCCAGCGTCTATTATAGATGCTATGAAGAAAGTATTTGGTGAGAACGTAGCTAAGGGTATCAAGAGTGGACTAATTAACATCGTACCTACTGCAGACGCTCTACCTCAAGCATTACAACGTCAACTATCACCTACAGCCAGAGCAGCATTTGTAGGAGACAAAGCCTATTTTATTGCAGACCGCATCACTCGAGAAGCCGCTCCTCAGATGTTGTTACACGAGATTGGAGCTCATTACGGCTTGGAGAGAATGCTTGGTAAAAACTATAAAAACATTGTCACTAACTTAATTAACAACAAAGACAAAGATAAACAGATTAAACAAGCGTTCGAAGAGACACTACAATACTATCCAGACTTAGACGTAAATTCGCCTGACTTTATACAAGAGGTTATTGCAAACCTCGGCGAACGTGCACCAAAAAATACTTTGTTCCAGCGCGTCATGAATATAATTAGAAACTTCTTAACTAAGTTAGGATACGGTTGGAATACTAAAAATTTATCTGCTAAAGACATAGCTAACATGGTTCAGCTGTCTACAATTCAGTCATTAAAAAATGAAGGTCGATACAAAACAGGCAGGCATAGTAGCTTAGCTCTAGCCTCTGATGAAAACGTAGAAGCTCCGATGTTCTACTCTGCTCTTAAACGTGCAGTCATCAATGCAAAACAAGATAAGATGCCTCGTAAACAGTGGGCAAGCTGGCTAAAAAGCAACGCACCTAAACTAGGCATTAAACAAGCAGAGCTAGATGCAACAGGCATACTAGATATATTAGAGGCTATGGATAAATCTGAATCAGCTCAGCTTGGCGAAACGGTTGGCCCACTATCAAAAGGAGACTTAATCAGTATTATAAATAGTAATGCTATTGAGCTTTCAGAAAAAATATATGGAGCTGGGTCAGTAGAAGTAGCGGACGCTCCTGATAGACAAGACTATATTGATAGTATTGTTGAAGAATGGCGGGACGAAAAGCGCGAAGGGTTAGAAGAAAGAATATATCAAGAAGCCTATGAAAATGCCGACCTACCCTACGCTGTTCGAGAATTAAATAATGTTAAAACAAGAGTAGCAGAAAACGGAGTTATAGAAGCTGTTGACATGGACCGTGACACACGATTCGTATTAGATCAAATGGCTTCAAATCAAGCATTTAAGTTGCTCCGTAGAGATCCTCAAGACCCTACTCCTCCTGGAGAAGACTCGTTTGAAAATGTTGTAGACGATTTTAAACAAAGCATGTTAAAACAAATTAGACGAAATGATGGACAAGTGTTTTTTGTTGAGAATATGAGTTATGCTAACTTAACAGACCCTAATCTTCCTAATGAACTTTTTGACTCAGAGTCTCAAGCTGAAGAAATGATGATTGAGTTAAACGACATAATTATAGAGGAACAATTTCGAGTAGAGTATGATAAAGCACTTGATGAAATAGACCAACAAGAAGGAGAACTTAGAGACGAATTAGTAGATCGATACAACGAAGAGTATGGAGAGTTTTTAGAAGGTAAATATAAGCAATACACATTGCCAAGGGGATCTGATTACACTGAGTTACTTATTTTGAATCCTAAGGCTAAACAGCCTGCAGCATTAAGCTCACCTATGGACTTGGAAGAGGGAGAAACTCGAGCACCTGCTGTATTCTCTAGTTCACATTTTGATCCGCAAAATATTATTGCTCATGTTCGCATGACAACTCGACCTGAAAAAGGCTCGTCAAAATCTGTACTATTTGTAGAAGAAATACAGTCTGACTGGGGCCAACAAGGTAGAAGACTAGGATTTAAACGGTTCTTAAATGAAGAAGAAAAAGCTGAAATTAAAAAACTTCAAGATAAACTTAAGCCAATAAAAGAAAAACTTGACTCTGCTATAGATAAAAGTCAAGCTTTAATATACAAAACAAAAGATCATGTTCAAGCCTATCAATCCAAAAGAAAAGAACAGCCTGAAATTCTAAGAAAAATAGCAGACGCAATAGGTGTAAAGTTTGCTGAACCTTATGCAGATGTGCCTTTTTCAGGAAATATAGAAGACATTTTCTTTACTATGCTCAATAGAATAGCAGCTATTCCTACAATGAAGATTGTAATGGAAAAATATAGAAATATTAATCCTAAGAAATTTTATGTTTATGAAGATGATGTTATAAATGCGATGAATGTTATGGCAGATCCGACTGGTAGACAAATAGAACTTAAACAGCGCGCTAGAGAATACAGTGGTGACCCCCTTACAAATTACTACATAGTGGAAGCATTAGATAACATAGAGGGTTATGCTAAAAATTTTAGTGATTTTCCAGCCGACATGAGACAAATGCGAGAAGAGCCTTTAGTTAATAAAATAAATGAAATTGTTGGCGAGACAGATTTTATAACATTTTCTGAAAGATTTGATAAATTTTTCAAAGAGTTATTAGACATTGTTCTTAAACGAGAGGATATAGATGTAGATAAATATAGCCTACAAAGCGATGTAAAAAATTTAGACTATCAAATAAGAGAGATAAAGAATAATGTAGGATCAATACCTGTTGCTCCGTTTGTTACTGACACTAAAGCTTGGACTGAGTTAGCTATCAAACGAGTAGCTCGATATGCAGTGGATAAAGGATATGACAAAGTTGCGTTCATGAACGGGATACAGTCAAGTAAACTGTATAGTTTAGGAAGAAGTTTTGAAGAACTAGCAATAACAAGAAGCGAAGATGGAAAAACTTACAGGCTAGATGCTGCACCAAACATGGATCAATTTGACCAAGCAACTCCTATTAGTGAGCGAGTTGAAGATAAAGATTTAGAAAACTATGTAGGCACTGACCTTGCTAAGAAAGCTAGACAAATAGATCCAGGCATTACAGACATTTTTAGTGCTGGAGATTTAGAGTTACCATCAAAATCATTTGAACAGTATTATGACAAAATTATTCCATCAGTAGTTAAAAAACTAACTAAGCAAATTGGTGGGGAGCCTAAAGTATTTGATCTTGATTCATCAGTGCCAGGTATCAGGCCAACAGGTACCGAAGCAATTGAAACTCGAGACATTGGTAAACAGGCAGGTCTACAACAAGGCTTTGAAATAACTCCTGAGATGAAGAAAAACATACAGGGCGGCATGCCTCTGTTCTCTAAACAACCTAAAGTCCTTGAGTCTAGACAACGTCCAGACGAAGTAAGAGATGATGGCACTCCGATTAAATACTACACAGATGACAGAACTAGATTACAAAAAGCATTAGATGCTATCAAAGGGTCTACACCTAACTCTCGTAAGAGCACATGGCAGAGATTCACTGATATGCTAGGTGTAAAAATTATTGGTGGTCGATACACTGTAGAGCGAAAAGCGATTGACGAAGATCTTCCAGAAGTCAGTGCTAAACAACAAGGCAGAATGAGGGGAGACTTAATTAATCTTCAAGCACTTAACCTTGTAGCTCTAGCGCAGTCTGGATTATTTAGAGGAAGACTAAAAAGAAACCCAAGTGGCATGATTATTGCTGACGAAAGCACTGGCCCTAAAAAAGTAGGCGTCTTAGACATCACTACTGCATGGAATGATTTACTTACAAGAGCGACTGAAGACTTAGGGTCTGAAGCTAAAGCATATGACTTGTTAGTAACTGGGTGGTATGGCCCTCGTTATCAAGAGCTTATAAAATATAATGAGACTCTTAGTGACGATGAAAAACGTAATCTTGATGAGTGGACAGAGTCTGACCAGAAAACTTATTTAGAAGCATACAAAAAATATGGACAAGAACTAAGAGACATTCGAGACATGCGTAATATTATGCGTAAAGATGCATTAAATTTCTTAGTCGAAACAGGGCTATACACAAGAGAGAAAGCTCAAGATTATTTAGATGTATTAGAGTATGTAGCTCTTTATCGAGTTCCAGAAGATGCACTAGCTCAATACGAGAACGCTCCGTTTAGACAAGGCAGAGGACTATTGGGTGCAGGTAAAGAATACAGACTGTTAG
>Ga0181591_10004257_pt1 | contig 12478 bp, 13 predicted proteins | sample 071ome_33_FD_133757 | JGI IMG/M metagenome (GOLD analysis project Ga0181591, IMG submission 133757) | Coastal salt marsh microbial communities from the Groves Creek Marsh, Skidaway Island, Georgia - 071412AT metaG (megahit assembly) | ecosystem: Environmental > Aquatic > Marine > Intertidal...
CGGATACATCGGATGCGCGGCATCACCAAGCAATGTCACCCGCCCGAACGTCCATCGCGGCAGCGGGTCACGGTCGGCCATCGGATACTCGAAAATCCCGTCGGTTGCCCGCACCAGGCCCTCAATGTCGAAATCCGGGATGGCGAAACGCAGCGCGTGCGGCAGCACTGTCGACAACGACACACCGCGTGACCAGCTATTGTCCGGCGGCGGCGTGACCGCCGGATCCTTGGTCCGGATATTGACCACCCAGTTCATCAACTGCCGGCCATCCTTCGGTGTATCGATCGGATACAGCACGAATTTTCCGCCAAGCCCGCCACCAATGGCCATGCTTTCACCATCACGCCAGGACGGCCATTCAGACGCACCGCGCCACATCATCACGCCGTTCCAGCTCGGGCTTGCCTCGTCGGGATAGAAGATTTTCCGGCCACAGGAATGGATGCCGTCAGCACAGACCAGAATGTCGCCCTTCGCCGTCATGCCGCCGGCACCTTCCAGCGTGTCGACAAAATTCGCCGTGACGCCGGCTTCGTTCTGCACGAACCCGGCAAGCCGCCTGCCGGCAACAACCGTTTCGGGACCGGCGCGCTCGATCAATGCGTCAAAGAGTAGTTTCTGCAGCCTGCCGCGATGGATGGAGAATTGCGGCACCTCGTGACCGGCATGCATGCCCCGCAACTCGGACCAGACTTCCTGACCGGACTTGGTGAAATAGGTCAGGCTGCGGGTCCGCAAGCCGACCTTGTCCAGCGCACCAAGCAGGCCGAGTGCCTCGAGCTCGCGGATGGCGTGCGGCAGGATATTGATCCCGACCCCGGCCTCGCGGATTTGCGCGGCGGATTCGAATACCTGCACATCGATGTTCCTGGCCCGCAGCATCAGGGCGGTGGTCAGGCCACCGATCCCGCCACCGGCGATGATGACCTTCATGTCAGCCGTCCTCGGGCGGTGGCAGGAAATCCACCTCATGCTTGGCGGACAGCTCGACCACCTCGGCCGGGTTGGCGGTCGGCCCTAGATTGTGGATGCCCCAGAACAGGTCATAGAGCTTGCGCGCCGGTGACACCCAGAACAGGCATTTGTTGGTCTCTTCCGAATTGTTGAAGATGCCGTGCGGGATGCCCCGCGGCAGCCGGATCAGGTCGCCCGGCGTGGCGATCGCCTCCGAGCCGTCGAGAATGAGGTCGAACTTGCCCTCGAGAACATAGATGAACTCATCCTGTTCGGGATGGATATGCGGCGGCACAAAAGTGCCCGGCGGCAGCGTCGCATGCCAGGAAAAGGAATTCTCGCTCCATTGTTTCGGGACATAGGTCTGACCAAGGATGTTCCAGGTAATATCCTCCATTCCTTCATTCGACTTCGTAACACCGGCTGTCATCTGCATCTGTCCACCTCTTTGGCATAAAATCGCTGCGACTGGACCTGACGGTAACAGACACCCCGAATTGGGGCAATCGGCCAGCAGCATGCCCGGTGCGCCAAAATGATGCGTCATAAGATTGCCAAAGTGCCCAAAGTGCCGGTTTTTGCTTGACTGTAACAAAAGACCCATCACAGGCTGTTGCATGATCATTTGTCCAACCCGGGCATGGCAGAAGAGGCTCCATGAAGGACCTTGATGCGGCCCGGCGTTATCTTGCAAGGAGGAATTGCATGAAGAAGATTGTTGCTGGTCTGGTCATGGCGCTGCCGATGCTGGCGTCCGGTCAGGCAATGGCCGCTGACAAGGAGCTGATTATCTCATCCTGGGCGGCCCCTGTTCACACCATGAACAAGGATATTTTCCCCTGGATGATCTCCGAGATGGAGAGATGTTCGGGCGGCAGCCTGTCGGCAAAGGTCGAATACGGTCTGGCCCCACCGCCGGCGCAATATGACACCGTTCGCGACGGCGTCGCGGATTTCGGCTGGATCGTCTATGGCTACACGCCGGGCAAGTTCGAGACCACGAAGATCGCCGAACTTCCCGGCAATGGCGGCAACGCCGAGGACATGTCGGTGGCCTTCCAGATGACGCATGAGAAGTATCTCGCCGCAGCGAAGGAAGCCAAGGGCGTCAAGATTCTCACCAACTATGTTCACGGCCCGGGCCATGTGAACACAGTGAAGCCGGTCAGTTCCTACAAGGAGATTGTCGGCATGAAGCTTCGTGTCGGCGGCGGTGTTGCCAATGATATCGGCACCGCGCTTGGCGTCGCCGGTGTCAACATGCCGGCCCCGGCTGTTTACGAAGCCGTATCCTCGGGCGTCACCGAGGGCGTCTTCTTCCCGATGGAGACCATGTATGCCTTCAAGGTCGCCGAGGTTGCCAAATACACCTTCCGCAACCCGGAAGGCATGTACACCACCGCCTTCGGCCTGATCATGAATAGCGACACCTATGACGATCTGTCAGCCGCGCACAAGAAGTGCATCGACGGCATGACCGGTGTCGACATGGCGCGCCGGGTTGGCAAATGGTGGGACGAGGCCGATGCGCTCGGCTATGAGAAGTTCGGCGAAATGGGCGGCACCGTCACCGATGCCAGCGCCGCCGAGCAGGCCTATTTCCGCGAGAAGACCGCCGGCGTGGAAGCCGAGGTTCTTGCCGCCATTGATGGTCGCGGCGTCGACGCCAAGGCCGCACTGGACTATTTCCGCTCGCAGCTGAAGTAGGGCAAGGCATTTCATTGCACCAGACACTTTGACAGGCGGCCCACGGGCCGCCTGTTCCATTTAAGTTGCATTTCATCAGTCAATGGACAGACCCGCATGAGCACTCTCCTGCCATTCGCCGCCTCGGACATGCCGCTGGCCTTCACGCCACCGGCCGACCCTGACGACGCCTATGAAAACAGGCTTCACATTCCGAATGCCGACAAACATCTGTCCGCCTGGCCTGTTGACGCAGCCGCCTTCCGCGACCGCCATCCGGACAGCGATTGCGACCGCAGCTACGGCGCCGGCGAACGCGCCGCCTATGATCTGTTTCTGCCGAACGGTGGTTTGGAGGCGGCACCGGGCGTCGTCGCCTTTGTTCATGGCGGCTATTGGGTGGCGCTGTCGAAGGATGATGTCTCGCATCTGGCCGGCGGGATGCTGGCACGCGGATGGGCCGTGGCGATGATCGGCTACAGGCTGGCACCGCAGGCCCGGATAGCCGACATCACCGGCGAAATCGCCGCCGCTGTCACCGCGCTTGGCGAGGTCGGGACCGGTCCGCTACGGCTTGCCGGACATTCGGCTGGCGGCCATCTTGTCACCCGCATGATGTGCCGCGATGTGACGCTTGGCAGCGCGGCGCTGGAGCGGCTTGACAGGGTGGTGTCGATCAGCGGGCTTCACGATCTGCGCCCGCTGCGGGCGCTGGCAAAGAATGATCTGTGGCGGCTTGATGATGCCGAATCGGCACAGGAAAGCCCGGTTCTGCAGACGCCGCGCCAGAATATCGACCTTGTCTGTGTCGCCGGTGCCGAGGAGCGGCCGGAATTTATCCGCCAGAACGCATTACTGCCGCTGGCCTGGCAGGGGCTTGGCATTCCGGGCTATGGCCAGCTCCTGGCCGGCCACAATCATTTCACCATTATCGAGACAATGACCGACCCTCAGAGCCAGCTCTGCGAGCTGATCGCCACACCGCTTGACTGACCCACGGGCAGGCTAGAGCCGTGCGTAGGTGCTTGTCAGGTCAGCCGCCAGCTTGGCGGTGGCGCTGTCGGTGATGGTGATGCGGCCAACAATCAGCCGCCGCCCGGCCTTCAGGATATCGACCGTGACATCGCCGCCCGCATTGCCCAGCGGACGCAGGAACCGGCTGGCGATATCCACCGTCGTGATCGGTGCGTAGCTGCCGATGGCCGCGGTGACCGCCGCGATCATCGCCGTGTCGGCGGCGGCGACAATGGCCTGGCCGCAGATCATGCCGGCATCGCGCGTCAGCCTGTCGCTGAACGGCAGATGAAAGCAGGATTGCGCTGGCGAGACGGCCATCACCCGAAGTTCCAGATCACGCACCCAGGGCGCCGTCACCTCATCGATGAGCGCCTGCGCGGCGGCAACATCGAAAGCGCCTTCCGACGGCTCGTTACCGGTTTCTGACATCGCTCCACCTCCTGCCATTTCCAACGCCACATTGTGGCTGGCACCCTTGACTAACCGGACGGTCAATCTTTACCGTGGCATGATCCTTGCCGGTTTCGCGGGACCGGTCAAGCTGGTCGACGGCTCTGGACACAGACCCGAATACAGACCCGAATACACGCCCGGAAACAGGCAGGCAAAGGGGGACCGGCAATGTCGGATGAAAGCGAACGGGCTGCCGGCGTGAATGCGGCACAGACCGCCCGCGCCATTGCCGAGGCAATGATCGGGAAATGCGGATTCTCACAGCTTCTTGGCATGCAGATTGTCGATTCCGGACCGGATTTCGCCATCGTCGGGATGACGCTTGCCGCGCGGCATCTGAACGGCTTTGGCATCGCCCATGGTGGTGCTATCTTCGCGCTTGCCGACACCGCCTTCGCCCATGCCTGCAATTCCGAGAACATCGTGACCGTGGCGCAGCAATGCCAGGTGAATTTCCTGAAGCCCGGCAAGGCCGGCGACAGACTGACCGCCACGGCGCGCGGGCGTACCCGCAGCGGCCGCACCGGCCTCTATGACGTGACCGTGGCCACCGGAGATGGCACAGTGATCGCCGAATTCAGGGGCATGTCACGGACGCTCAGCGACCCTGTCATACCTTCCCCCGCATGACCCTGAACTAACTTCAGAAAATACGAGACCAATATGCGTGACCTGACACCTTCAAAAGACATTCTCGACCGCATCGAGATCGCCTCGCGTGACGAGATCGAGGCCCTGCAACTGCAGCGCCTGCAATGGACGCTTGCCCATGCCTACGAGAATGTGCCGCTCTATCGCCGCAAGTTCGACGCGGCCGGCGTTCACCCGGATGATCTGAAGACGGTCGAGGATATCGCCAAATTCCCCTTCACCACGAAGGAGGATCTGCGGCAAGGCTATCCGTTCGAGATGATGGCCGTGCCACTTGAGAAGGTGGCGCGGATCCACGCCTCGAGCGGCACCACCGGCAAGCCGACCGTCGTCGGCTACACGCAGACGGATGTGGATAACTGGGCGCATCTGGTGGCGCGTTCCATCCGCGCCTCGGGCGGGCGCCCCGGTGACCGGGTTCATGTCGCCTATGGCTATGGGCTGTTCACCGGCGGGCTTGGCGCGCATTACGGTGCCGAGGCGATGGGCTGCACGGTGATTCCGGTCAGCGGCGGCATGACCCAGCGGCAGGTGCAGCTGATTGTCGATTTCAAGCCCGACATCATCATGGTCACGCCATCCTACATGCTGGCCATCGCCGACGAGTTCGAACGCCAGGGCGTCGACCCGCGAAGCACCAGCCTGAAGAGCGGCATCTTTGGCGCCGAGCCCTGGACCGACGCGCTGCGCTCCGAGATCGAACAGCGATTCGACATGCATGGCGTCGATATCTATGGCCTGTCCGAGGTGATGGGCCCGGGAGTCGCCAATGAGGCGGTCGAGGAAAAGGACGGGCTGTATGTCTGGGAGGATCATTTCCTGCCCGAGATCATCGATCCGGAGACCGGCACCCCGCGCCCCGATGGCGAGACAGGCGAGCTGGTTTTCACCTCGCTGACCAAGGAGGCGCTGCCAATCATCCGCTATCGCACGCGCGATCTGACCAGGCTTCGGCCGGGCGGCGTACGAACGATGCGGCGGATGGACAAGGTGACAGGCCGCAGCGACGATCTGATCATTCTGCGCGGCGTCAATGTCTTTCCAAGCCAGATCGAGGAACATATTGTCCAGATCGAAGGCATCAGCCCGCATTACCAGATCGAGCTGTGGAAGGATGGGCCGCTGGATGCGATGACGATCAGGGTCGAGGCGGCACCGGGGCATGAGGGCGGGGATCGCCGTGCCGCGCTCGCGGCCACACTTGGCGACAACATCAAGCAGAATGTCGGCATTTCGGCGGTAATCGATGTGACCCCGGTCGGCGCCGTCGACCGGTCCGCCGGCAAGGCGGTCCGCATCATCGACCGCCGCGACGGCTGAGGGACCGCGCCTCGATGCCACGCCGCCGCGCCGTCAGCTATGACACCAAGCTTGAACATATCCGCGATACCGCCGCCGGGCTGTTCGCCCGCGACGGGTTCAGCCGCACCTCGATGGCCGAGCTTGCCGGTGCCTGCGGTGTTTCGAAGGCGCTTCTCTATCATTATTTCGACAGCAAGGAAGCGCTGCTGTTCGATATCCTGCGGGCCTATCTTCGCGATCTGGAAAGGGTCGTTGACATTGACGCGGCAACGGCGACGACTGCCCGCGATCATCTTCGCAACCTGATTGGCGCGCTGTTGCGGCAATATCGCGAGGCCGGCAACACGCACAAGCTGCTGACCTTCGAAATGCCGGTGCTCCCGGCCGACCAACAGGCCGAGCTGCGCGCCGCCGAACGCCGCATCATGGCGCGGTTTGATCGGGCGCTGGCGGCGGCGGCAACCGAAGCCGGCCGTGCGACACCGCTTGACGGGCCACGCGCGATGATGTTGTTCGGCACATTGAACTGGACCTACACCTGGTTCCGCGAAGATGGCAGACTGTCGCTTGACGCCTATTGTGAACTGGTGACCGACAGCACAATTGCCTCGCTTCTGGCATGATCCGGACAGCGCAACAGGAACTGTGAGAGACATGAGACCAAGATGACAGACAATACCCTGTTGATCCGCAATGCCGATCTGCTCTGCACGATGAACCCGGCCGACGCCACCACGCCGGAGGGCGGGCGCGCGGGTGACAATGTCGGGGCCGAGATTCGCGGCGGCGGGCTGTTCGCCCGCAACGGGGTGATCGAGATGGTCGGGCCAAGCGGGTCGCTGCCGGACACCGCCGACTCAATCATCGACATGACCGGCCATGTTGTCATCCCCGGCATGGTGAACACGCACCACCATCTGTTCCAGAACCTGACCCGCGCGGTACCGGCGGCACAGGACGCGCCGCTGTTCGGCTGGTTGCAGACGCTGTATCCGATCTGGTCGCATATCGGGCCGGAGCATATCTACTGGTCCACCGCGCTGGGGCTGGCCGAACTGGCGCTCAGCGGTTGCACCACCTCCTCGGACCATCTCTATCTCTACCCGAATGGCGCGCGGCTTGATGATTCGCTGGCCGCGGCGGCCGATCTCGGCATGCGCTTTCACGGCACGCGCGGGTCGATGAGCATCGGCGAATCCGGCGGTGGCCTGCCACCCGACATTCTGTGCTGGGCCGAGAATGACATCCTTGCCGACTGCCAGCGCGTCGTCGAAACCTTCAACGATCCGGCGCGCCATGCCATGCAACGCGTCGGGTTGGCGCCATGCTCACCCTTCTCGGTGTCGATGGATCTGATGCGCGAGACCGCCAGCATGGCGCGCGCGCTTGGTGTCGGGCTGCACACGCATCTGGCCGAGAATGTCGAGGATATCGACTACAGCCTGGCGCATTTCGGCATGCGCCCCGGCGAATATATCGAGGCCGTCGGCTGGACCGGCAATGATGTGTGGCACGCCCACTGCGTGCAGCTCGATGCGGCCGAGATCGATCTGTTCGCGCGCACCGGTACTGGCGTCGCGCATTGCCCCTGTTCCAACATGCGGCTGGCCAGTGGCATCGCGCCGGTGCGGCGGATGCTTGATTCAGGCATGAAGATCGGGCTCGGTGTCGACGGGTCGGCATCGAATGACAGCGGACACATGCTGAACGAGGCGCGCCAGGCGATGCTGCTGCAGCGCGTCAATCAGGGTGGCGATGCGATGACCGCGCGCGAGGCGCTGGCCACGGCGACGCGCGGCGGGGCCGGCGTGCTGGGGCGGGATGATATCGGCATGCTGGCACCGGGTTGCGCCGCCGATATCGCCGCCTTTGACCGGCGCAACATCGATTTCGCCGGCAGCGACTGGGACCCGCTGGCAAGCCTTGTCTTCTGCGGGCCGGTCAAGGCCGGCTACACCATCATCAATGGCCGCGTCGTGGTCGCCGAGGGACAGCTTGCGACGATGGAGATGGACCGGTTGCTGTCCCGCCACGCCGCCATGTCGCATGATCTGATGCAGCGCGCCAGCCTCGCCGGGTAGGCCAGTGTCACGCACCCTTGCGAAACGCCGTTGACTGATACCACAGCACCGACGCCATGATGATGGAACCGCCGATCACCGTCTGCATCGACGGAAATTCGGCAAGAAGAAGCATGGCAAGGATGATCGCCCAAGGGGATTCGCTGATACTGAGCAGCGCCGTCTCGCCCGGTGACAGAAATTTTGAGCCCTGCGCCAGCGTGATGGAGGCAATCACGAACGTGACGCCGAACAAGGCCATCAGGGCGATCTCAGCCGGTTCGGCGACGAACGGGTCACCAAGATACCAGCAAATCGGTAACAACAGAACGGAGGAACTGACCGTTGGCAAGGTGGCCGGCGTCTCCGGAAAGCGACGAAAGACCATCATGATCAGCACCATCATCAAGGTCATCAGTAGTGCGAGCAGATCACCCGCAAGGCCTGAGCCGCCAAAGGACCCGTAGACAATGATGAAGGTGCCGCCAAGCACCGCTGCGCAGGCCATTGCAAATCCGAAGCTGACCGGCTGACCGAACAACCACCAGGCGAACAGCCCGGCGAGCACCGGGGCGGTTGACCAGATCAGCGCCACATTGGCAATCGAGGTCAGTTTGAAAGCCAAAATGAAGGTTGTGGTGCTGGCCGCATAGATCGCGGTGAGTGCAAGGGACGGAAATTTGAAGTCTCGTATCTCTACCTGTAGGCGCCCAGCCACCAGAAGATAAAGCAGGGCACCAATCGACGCGAAAATGCCCCGCCAGAAAATGATCGTCCAGGCATCGGCGGCAACACCCTTGCTGAAGACCCCGGCCGTACTGAAAAACATTGCCGAAACAACAACCAGCCAGATGCCGAAGACCCGTTCGCCCGATGTCACGGGCCGCAGCCCGGTTCGTCTGTTCATGACGGCCCCCAATTAAGAACATTTCATGAACAATATGTCGGATATGGATTAATTTTCAGTTGCTTACAGATAGCATTGGCGTTAGCTCGGCTTTGTCCTGTCATCCTGTCGACTGACATTGTAGCAACCCGTCACCCGTTGCGACGGGTGGTGGGAGACATTCTAATGAAATGTCGGGCCTGCCGGGCAATGGGCCTATTTCGTCAGGAAATGCCGGACCGGCATCACCTTTACGTCGGCGAGGCAGGAATCATCCTCGCCATAATGGAAGACGAAGATCGTCGCCGATTTGCCATTGAAGGCAAGGCGGCAGAAACCGGTATCCTCGTCAGGCTTGCTGTTCGGGCAGATCATCAGATCGACATGCGGGATGTTGTCCTCGAACTCGCTGTAGGTGATCGTGCAGTCGCTTGCCAGGGCAGGGGCAACCGCAAGGCCAAGCGCGATGGAGGCTGGCAACATGCGGGCGAGGAATGAGACAAATGGCCGTGTGGTCATGGCGGGCTCCTTATTCTTGCTGGTGGCTCATATCTGACGCCATGACAGCACCGGGCGGAGGAACCGCGTCATTCCTATATTATAATGATAATGAGTCGCATTTGCAATCAGGAATTAGAAATCATTGCGTTGCGCCTTGTGGGATCAAATAGAATCAGGGCACCGTGATCGCCGCGACCGTCGCATCGCACCAATGTTCCTGAAGGTTGGCGGATTTGTCCTCACCAGCCGGGCCGGCGCGGTCGATGATCAGGAAATCCTGCTCCGGTTGCAGCACCAGAAGCGGGTGATGCCAGACATTGCGGGCATAGCTGACACCGACATCGCCGGGCGCGCGAAAGCAGCGCAGCGCGTCGAAATCGGGCGCGCTGTCATCGGCATTTGTCGGCGCCACCACGACCAGCCAGTCATGCGCCGCCAGCGGCATGAAGGCCTGCGAGCCGAGCGGATGGCGTTCCATCATCCTGATGGCGATCGGGTCGGGCCGGCGGGTGCCACGGAAGATCGACAGGATCGCCCGTCCATTACCGGCCCCACCATCAGCTTCCACATCGACCCCGGCCAGCGCGTGAAACCGCGTTGTCGTGCCTTCATTGATCATGATCCGCTCGGCCCCGTCGGTCTGGATCACTTGCCCGAAGGGCACGAAGGCGACAGCGCTCAACGGTTCGACCTGCAGCAGACGCGGCGCGCTCGTGACCCCGCTCATGACGCCGCCCCACCAGATGGCCCAACCATAGGTCCATCAAGGGGGTGAGTCGCCCGCCAGTGCCGCGCGATATCGACCCGCCGCGCCAGCCAGACATGGTCATGGCGCTGGATATGGTCGAGGAACTTCACCAGCCCGGCGAATCGCGCCGGCCGCCCGATCAGCCGGCAATGCAGCCCGACCGACATCATCTTCGGGGCGCGCGCACCCTCGTCATAGAGCGTATCAAAGGCGTCGATCAGATAGGCGGCGAACTGGTCACCGGTGTGAAAACCCTGCGCCGTCGCAAAGCGCATGTCGTTGGTGTCGAGCGTATAGGGCACGATCAGATGCGGTGTTTCGGTCTGCGTGCTCCAGAATGGCAGATCGTCGGAATAATCATCGGCGTCATAGAGGAACCCGCCCTCGGCGGCGACAAGGCTGCGGGTGTTTTGCGAGGTCCGCCCGGTATACCAGCCAAGCGGTCTCTCGCCGCAGATGCGGGTATGAATCTCGATGGCGCGTTCGAGATGCGCCTGCTCCTCGGCCCTGGACATGCCGTGATAGTTGATCCAGCGATAGCCATGCGAGGCGATCTCGTGCCCGTCCGCCAGCGCGCGTTCGATCACCGCCGGATGTCGTTCCATCGCCATCGCAACGGCGAACAGCGTCAGCGGCACACCGCGGTCACGAAACAGGTCGAGAAGCCGCCAGACACCGGCCCGCGATCCATATTCATAGATCGATTCCATCGACATGTGCCGGGCGCCTTCAAACGGCGCGGCGCCGATGATCTCGGACAGGAACATCTCCGAGGCGGCATCGCCATGAAGGATGGCGTTCTCCGCGCCTTCTTCATAATTCAGCACGAACTGCACGGCGATCCGTGCCTCGTCCGGCCAGCGTGGATGCGGCGGCGCGGCGCCATAGCCAATCATGTCACGCGGATAGCTCATCCCGCATCTCCACCGCGTTTCAGCATCTGCCGCCATTTCGCCAGCATCGCGCGCTCCTCCGGCTCAATCCAGATGACGTTGCCCGGTGGCATGGCGTGCGAGGCGGCGGCCTGCCAGTAGATGGCATCGATCTGCGCCACGATCTCGGCCTCCGTTTCCAGCCTCACGCCCTTCGGGGCAAAGGCCATGCCATCCCATTGCGGCACGCCGGCATGGCAGATGGCACAGCGTTCGGTGACAAGCTCGACCGCCGCCAGATGCAGTTCGGCGCCAGCGCCGTAATCCTGCTCGGCATAGGTGCTTTCATCATATTTCGGCGCACCGGCCTGCGACAGCAGGATCGCCGCCACCAGCAGCGCCGCCGCGACGCCCCAAATCCACCATGGTGCCGGATCGCCCTTGTGTTTGGTATTGAAGAAATGCCGGATCACCGCCCCCATCACCAGCACCAGCGCCAGGATCACCCAGGCATAGTCGGTCGCGAACACGGCCGGGTAATGGCCGCCGATCATCACGAAGACCACCGGCAGGGTCAGATAGTTGTTATGCAGCGAGCGCTGCTTGCCGCGCCGCCCATAGGCCGGGTCGGGCGTGTCGCCGGCGACCAGCGCCACGACCACCTTCCTCTGTCCGGGGATGATCACCATGGCGACATTCGCCACCATGATGGTGCCAATGCTGACCCCGATCTGCACGAAGGCGCCGCGCGCCGAGAACATCTCGGTATAGAGCCAGGCCAGCGCGACGATGAAGACGAACCCGGCCAGTGCCAGCAGCCGGTCATCACGGCCAAGCGGGCTGCGGCACATCAGATCATAGGCAACCCAGCTGGCGATGATGCCACCGACACTGAGCCCGACAGCCTGCCATGGCTGCAGATCGAGAATCTCGACATCGATCATATAAAGGCCGGCGCCGGCGTAATAGATGATGGTCAGTAGCGCGAAGCCGGACAGCCAGGTGGTGTAGGCCTCCCATTTGAACCAGGTCAGCTCGTCCGGCATCCGCGCCGGCGCGACCAGATATTTGACCATGTTGTAGAAGCCGCCGCCATGCACCTGCCAGGCCTGGCCATGCGCCTCGTCGGGAAGCTGCTTGCCGGGCTTCAGGCTGAGGTCGAGCGCGATGAAATAGAAGGATGAGCCGATCCAGGCAATGCCGGCCACGACATGCAACCAGCGCACCATGAATTCGGACCACATCCACAGATAGTCAATCATTGATCTTCCAGCCTTCTGTTTCGTGCTGTTCACTCTGCGGGGCAGTGTGCCAGCGTCAGTCGCATTCGTCCATTTCCTGCTGC
>Ga0181591_10004258_pt1 | contig 12476 bp, 10 predicted proteins | sample 071ome_33_FD_133757 | JGI IMG/M metagenome (GOLD analysis project Ga0181591, IMG submission 133757) | Coastal salt marsh microbial communities from the Groves Creek Marsh, Skidaway Island, Georgia - 071412AT metaG (megahit assembly) | ecosystem: Environmental > Aquatic > Marine > Intertidal...
ATTAAGCACATCGAAGATGGTTTCGATGAGCAGGAGGTCACTGCCCCCTTTTACAAGACCATCGATGGCTAGCGTGTAGTCTTGGACCAATTGGTCAAAGGTGACGTTTCGAAATCCCGGGTCATTCACATCCGGCGAGATACTTGCTGACCGTGTGGTTGGGCCGAGGGCCCCCGCGACAAAGCATTGTCTGGAGGCGTCGGCCTTCATCGTGTCGAGTGCGGCGGATTTAGCGAGTCGGGCAGCTTCTAGATTGAGTTCATGAACCAGGGCTTCGGTTCGGTAATCTGCCTGCGAGATTCCATTCGCCGTGAAGGTGTTGGTCTCGATGATATCTGCGCCGGCATTGAGATAGCTGAGGTGAATGTCTTTGATTAAATCCGGCTGAGTTAGGGTTAAAAGTTCGTTATTGCCCTTTAGATCCATAGGATGGTCGCCAAAGCGCGATCCTCTGAAATCGGATTCGGATAAGTGATACCCCTGGATAGCAGTACCCATCGCACCGTCCATGACCATGATCTCTTTGCTGAGACGACGGGCAAGGGGTGACTGTGTATCTTTGGTATTCATCTTGGTTTGGGCCTTGGAGACGCTGCGCAGTCTAGCAAATGCAGATCGACACCCGTTTGAAGATGTTTGACCTCGCGCTTGAAAGGCTCTCATGATGTCGTTTGAAGTCTTTTCATGCGAAAGCTCGTCCAGTGATGCGCTTCCTCGTATAATCAACTTTAAACCTCGAACCAAATCTTCAGTGAGACCCTAATGGTTGAAATCAAGGAAGGCGCCCAGCGCTATCTCGAACAGTTGTTGGAAAAGCAAGAAGCCAGTGATGTCGGTGTCAGGATATTCATCACGGAACCCGGCACGCCTATGGCTGAAACCTGTCTGGCGTACTGTCGACCCAGCGAGGCGCAGCCAACAGATATCAGGATCGAGTACCCAGGATTCGTTGCGTGGATTGACCAGAGCAGCGAGCGTTTCCTCTTGGACGCGGTGGTGGATTTTTCTGAGGACCGTATGGGTGGTCAACTGACAATTAAGGCTCCAAACGCGAAGGTGCCGAGCGTCACCGAAGACAGTCCCATTGAGGAGCGCATCAATTACGTGTTGCACACGGAAGTGAATCCCTCGCTTGCGAGCCATGGGGGGATGGTGAGTCTTGTCGAGGTGGTCGATGAGTCGATTGCGGTGCTGCAATTTGGCGGTGGGTGCCAAGGTTGTGGCATGGTGGATTTGACCCTCAAAGATGGTGTTGAGAAGACGTTACTTGAGCAGCTACCGCAATTGACTGCCGTGCGCGACGTGACCGATCACACGCAAAAAGAAAACGCCTACTTCTAAAGTCCGATCTGCCTCAGAAGCGCGTGGCTAGCGGCCTGCTCGGCGTCCCAGAATGAGGGTTCCTCAGGGGCACAAAACGCGAAGCCCCGCATTGCGGAGCTATGCCGATTGCTCCAGGGGTAAGAGCCGCTCTGAAAGGGCGACACCAATGTCGTTCGCCAATTGAGACAGCGCCCGCTCTGTGGTGGTCCAATCAATGCAGGCGTCCGTGACCGAAACACCGTATTTGAGTTCGGATAAATCTTGGGGGATCGATTGATTGCCCCACGCCAAATGAGACTCAATCATGAGACCAATAATGGAACGATTGCCGTTATTAATTTGCGCGGCGACGTCATCAATGACTCGTGTTTGATTTGCTGGGTCTTTGCTCGAGTTCGCGTGTGAGCAATCGATCATGATGTTGGGTCTGATGCCCGCCTTGACAAGCTGCTGCTCGCAGTCTTGGACTGCGTCAGCGTCATAGTTCGGTCCTTGCGCGCCGCCTCGAAGGACGACGTGCGCGTGTCGATTACTGCGTGTTTCGATGATTGAAACCAGGCCGTCATGGTTGATGCCTAAAAATCGATGAGGCGTAGAGACTGATTTGAGCGCGTTGATGGCAACGTCCAGACTACCATCGGTGCCATTTTTGAATCCCACGGCGGACGAGAGGCCGCTTGCCATTTCACGGTGTGTCTGCGATTCAGCCGTCCTTGCGCCAATGGCGCTCCAGCTGATCAGGTCTTGAAGATATTGAGGTGAGACAGGGTCTAGCGCCTCGGTGGCTGTCGGAATGCCCATGTCTGCCAAGGAAACCAAAAGCTCGCGACCGAGCCGCAAGCCTTCTTCGATGTGAAAAGAGTCATCGAGGTGGGGATCGTTAATAAAGCCCTTCCAACCCACAGTTGTTCGTGGCTTCTCGAAGTAAACCCGCATGACCAGGAAGAGATGTTCTTTCACCGACTCAGACAGCGTTTTTAAGCGCGTTGCGTAGTCGAGGGCAGCTTTGGGATCGTGAATTGAACAAGGTCCGACCACCACGAGCAGTCGTGGGTCGGCGCCTGAAAGAATCGAACGAATCGTCTTCCGCGCCTCGATAATCGTCTTCTCAGCGTCCCCACTGAGAGGAAACTGCGCCTTGAGGGTTGCGGGGGTCACGAGCGGTCGTTCCTCAAGTACGTTGAGATCATCGATGGGCGTCTCTGTCATGTTGGTATCCTTGGATCCGGAGTGGCTTTGGTTGGTTTCCTGATGGTGGCGCATTATCGAAAACCGATCTGCTTCCGCATTCTCTTTATTGCATTCGAAGGACAAGCCTTAATCACGATCCAGATCGAGCGTCTTACCTGCAAATTGTCGCTTGGAATCTTGGTCTGAGCTGCGCGGGGCGTATAGCCTGCAGGCGTTTCGCTTGATTTTTCAGCCACGCTGATTTCGCGAGGGTGGTATGATATCGGCCCGCGAGCGAAAAGCAAGAAACAAGGCAGGTTGCGCCCTTTTCGAGGTCTGCCGCGCGCGATGAATCCTGATCTATCCGTCGAGTCGTTATGCTTTGGAAAACCACTTTCATGCTGTTGCTGCTCGCATCTGGAGCCGCATCGGAGGGCTGTCTAGGAAGCGATTCCGCTGGAGTCGCCTTCACTGTGACCCGCGAGACTTCGATTGAAAACGCTCAGCTTTCTGAATTGAGCGGTCTTGTTAAGAGTCAGCTGTTTGACGAGGTTTATTGGGCACACAACGACAGTGGTGATTCCCCGCGCGTTTTCGCTTTGGATCGCGAGGGTCGGAGTCTGTGTCCTCAGTTTTTGAAATCCTGCCGAACACAAGAAATAGGCGAGCGAGATTGGCCAGGACAGGCCATTGAGCTTGCCATGAATTATGACTGGGAAGATGTTGCCATTCTTCAGGGTGATTTGCTGATCGCCGACATCGGCAATAATGGGAATGCTCGGAGAGACCTCGGCATTTATCGAGTCCCCGAATTCAACCCAGAGGCGGTAGAGCGAACGCGAGCCCTGACCTTTTATCCCATTCGGTATCCTGACCAACGCAAGTTCCCCGCAGAAAGATGGGAGTTCGACGCGGAGGCGCTCTTTACCGACGGCGCGGAGGTCTTTCTCATTACCAAACACCGAGAGTCAGGCCAGATCAGTCAGTTCAAGCGCGGTGCCAAGCTCTATCGCGTGCCACTCCGATCGAGCGTAGAACCGAATGTGCTCGAATGGGTTGCCGAGCGCGACGATTTGGCTGTCGTCACGGCGGCAGATATCAGTCCAAGGGGGCGGTATTTGGCTGTTTTAGGCTATCAAACCTTATGGCTTTTCAGTCGACCCGAACAGCCGGAAGCGCACTGGTTCTCTCACCTTCGTGGTCAGTTGGATTTGCGTCCTTTTGGCATGGGTCAGGTTGAAGCAATCACTTTTTTGGATACATCGAGCCTTATGGTCGCCAACGAGGGGGGCGATCGATTTCGAGTCGATTTCGTTGATGCGCAGCCGCCGGAGCCCGCTCGCGATGATTGAACTCGGATTTGATCTAGGGTTAGGGCTGGGGCTTGTGTTGCTGGCCACTGGCGTCGTCAGCGGTTTTATCAACACGCTCGCGGGTGGCGGCTCGATGCTCACGCTACCCGTACTGATGATTGCCGGTATGCCTGCGGACATTGCCAATGGCACCAATCGACTTGCGGTCCTCGCACAATCGGCGACGGGAGCGTTCGAGTTCAATCGTGCCGGTCGCTTGGATCGAGACGCGTGGGTTCGTGTGTTGGTACCGACGATTCTCGGTGCAGCCATCGGCGCCATCGCGGCGTCTGTCATGCCGGTTGTCTACTTAAAGCCGGTGTTACTCGGCGTCATGATGACGATGGCGGCTCTGATGCTCATCAACCCGGCGTTTATGCAGCCTGGGGAGGATCAGCCGGTTAAACAGGGTGGGTTGGGGCTCGTGGCGCTTTTTGGCGCAGGACTCTACGGAGGGTTTATTCAAGCTGGTGTAGGATTCATCTTGCTCGCCGCCCTGTCTGGTGTGATGCAGTATGATTTGGTGCGAGGCAATGCTTTAAAGACCCTTTGCACGGGTATTTTCAGTCTCGTCGCGCTGGTGGTTTTTGCTTGGCAAGCGCAAGTTCACTGGATGTCGGGGCTCGCTTTGGCGGCTGGCTCGGCTGTAGGCGCTTACCTCAGCGTCAGAGTGACGTTATCGCTGTCTGCCAGGGTGCTGAAAACGATTCTGTTTATAATGGTCTCCCTGTCGTGTGTGGCCGCCTTTCTGGAAGTTTGAAATCATGGTCGATAGAGAAGACGCTCGCTATCCTTCTAACTTTATCAGCAACATCATGACCGCTGATCAAGCGTCAGGTAAGCACCAGGGTCGTGTTAAAACCCGATTCCCCCCTGAACCCAATGGCTATTTGCACATCGGTCATGCAAAGGCGATCTGCTTGAATTTTGGCTTGGCGAGCGAATTCGGTGGGACGACCAATCTTCGGTTCGACGATACCAATCCAGAGAAGGAAGACGAGCACTTCATGACGGCCATGCGTCGAGACATTGAATGGCTCGGCTTTCGCTGGGAAGAGGAGCACAATGCGTCGGACTATTTTGAAGCACTGCATGATTTCGCAGTCCAACTGATCAAAGACGGCAAGGCGTATGTGTGTTCGTTGTCAGCAGAAGAGATTCGTTCGTATCGAGGAACGCTCACCGAACCCGGCACAGACAGCCCTTACCGTTCACGGTCGGTAGAAGAAAATTTGGATTTGTTCGCTCGGATGAGAGCCGGTGAATTTGAAGATGGCGCGCATGTCTTGCGTCTGAAGATTGACATGGCTTCGGGAAATATGAATCTGCGCGACCCTAGCATCTACCGGATTAGACACGTCGCGCATCACCAAACCGGCGACGCTTGGTGCATCTACCCACTTTACGATTACACCCACTGTATCTCCGATGCACTTGAGCGGATCACGCACTCGCTTTGCGACACGGGCTTCGAAGATCATCGGCCGCTCTACGACTGGGTGCTTGATCAACTCGATGTGCCCGGGAATCCACAGCAAATCGAATTTTCACGATTAAACTTGCAGTACACCGTGACCAGCAAGCGAAAGCTAAAACAGCTGATCGACGAGAAGTTTGTCCGTGGTTGGGACGATCCCAGAATGCCAACCCTCGCGGGTATGCGTCGCCGCGGCTACACGCCGTACGCGTTAAGAGACTTCTGCCGCCGAATTGGCATCACGAAGAGCGACAATAACGTCGAACTTGCGCTCCTTGAAAGCTGTATTCGTGAGGATTTAGAAGCGAGCGCGCCCAGGGCCATGGCGGTCATCAATCCGCTCAAGGTCACTTTAGTCAACTTTGAAAAGGAACAAGCTGAAACCCTCCAGGTGCCTAATCATCCGAAGGATCCCGACATGGGTTCTCGAGAGGTGCCATTAACGCGCACCCTCTATATTGATCAGTCGGACTTCCGGCTCGAAGCAAACAAGAAGTACAAGCGGTTGGTTCTCGGTCAAGAAGTTCGGCTGAGAGGCGCTTACGTGATTCGTGCTGTGGATGTCCGAAAGGACGAGCATGGCAATATCAAGGAGGTCGTCTGTGAGTACGATCCAGACACGTTAGGGGTCAACCCTGAGGGCCGGAAAGTCCGAGGCGTGATTCACTGGGTTTCAGCCGAGGATTGCGTTTCCGCTGAATTCAGACGGTTTGAGCCGCTCTTTACTGTACCGTTCCCTGACGCTGAAGAGGCCGACTACCGTGATCTCATTAACCCGAATTCAGAGCAACGATGGCAGGGGTTTGTCGAGAGAAGCGTCCTCCAGCAACCGAGGGCGCAGCGCTTTCAATTTGAGAGAGAAGGCTATTTTATCCAAGACGATTTGGATGCCACGACCTCAGGAGAATTGGTGTTCAATGAGATTGTTGGTCTGAAAGATTCCGCCGACAAAATGCGCGCCACGCTCGAGAGCGATTAGTGCTACGCCCCATCACTCCATGGGGTGACCCTTTGGTTGCTTCAGTGCGGGGTCAAAGCACACATCTACCGAACTGTGATTCCGGTCGAACCCGAGTTAGACCAAGCGTGGATCGACGCGCCTCAGGCCGCACGCGTAAATCTCGAATCAAAGGCTGACACCGTATGGGTGACGTAGACCAAGGTCTAATTGGGGTTGTCATGAATCGAACTGACGTCTTGTCTGCCCGGGAGCGATTGCGATCAAGCGTTCATGCGACGCCGGTTCTGAGGTCCGACTATCTGGATCGACGGCTAAAGTTGTCGTTACATTTTAAAGCGGAGCACCTGCAGCATACTGGATCATTTAAGTTTCGCGGTGCAATGAATGCGGTCAACCTTCTCAAGACATCGGGTTTTGAGGGTACGATCTGTACCCATTCCTCGGGTAATCACGGGGCCGCGCTTGCTCGGGCGGGTCGGCTTGCGGGCTACGCCGTCACCGTGGTGATGCCCATGGGTGCGAATCGACTGAAAGCGCAGTCTGTTGTGGATGAGGGCGGTGAGATTATTTGGTGTGCCGCCAGCAACGCGGCGAGACTAGAAGCGGTGGAGGCCTTACAGAGGGCTTCCAATGCGCATCTGGTGCCGCCCTTCGATGATGACCGAATCATTGCCGGTCAGGGCACGGCGGCGCTCGAATTGCTCGAAGTCTGTGCCGATCTCGACGTGCTATTGGTGCCCGTGGGGGGCGGTGGCTTGCTTGCGGGTTCGCTGCTCGCGGCCGAGGGTGTGAGCGTCTACGGCGTTGAGCCTGCACTCGCAGACGATACTGCGAGGTCAGTTGAGTCGGGTATCCGCTGCGGAATAGATCAGTCGATGACTATCTGTGACGGCCTTAGAGCCTCGGTCGGTATGCGGCCCTTTGAGATGATTCATCGAGACGTCGCGGGGATTCTCACGGTCACTGAAGAGGCCGTGACCAGAGCGACCGCCCAACTCTGGCGCGATCTCAAGTCATGGGTAGAACCCAGTGCGGCCACCGTGCTCGCGGCAGTGAATACTTATCGGGACAAATTCGAAGGGCAGAAAGTGGGCGCGATTCTGTCGGGTGGCAACGTTGACTTCAGCGCGCTTCAAAAAGCGCCCTATCAACGTTGGTTGTCCGACGAATTGTCGTCGCGTGCCTGAAACGGGTCGCGGATACCCGAGTTTCTGGGTCGGCGATGGTTTGCAACCGTGTGAGGAAAAAAGGAAGAACGTGAACGAAATGGACGATTGGTCGGGCGCACATTTAGAACTCGCAAAGTGTTCTTGTCCTTATTGCGGCGCGCCGATTCAACTGGTGATTGATCCTCAGCAAGTCGGTGCGCAGTACGTCGAGGACTGTGAAGTGTGCTGTAGACCGATGCTTGTGACGGCTTTGAGTGAATCTGAGGTCATCTGCGACATCGAGGGGTAGCTGCTAAGAGTGTCAGATCATGAACTCCCTGGTCCACGTTGAATGAGGTTGTGCGATCGCGTGCGTCAGCACGAAGTCCAATCATCTCCAAATGTATCCAACACGCAGCCGTGTGTCAGGCTGACTCCACTTTGCCCGTTCTCTGATTTGGCGATGTTCGCAGCCCAAGCGCTGTTCAAGGCGTGTCGAGCTCGTCGATAAGGACGTCATTGGGCGGAGTCGTTTCCTGCAGTCGAGCCGCGACCCTTTCCGCCTGTTCGAGTACACGCAAGACGTTCTCACCCGCGATCTTGGCAATGTCGCGATCGGAATATCCCCGAATCAGCAACTCTTTTAACAAGGCCGGGTAGGTTGAAACATCCTCTAAGCCAGTCGGACCTGGCGGCATGCCATCGTAATCAGCACCCAGTCCGATCGCGTCGATGCCAGCAATAGTGCGGATATGGTCGATGTGATCTGCAACGTCGAAGAGTGTCGCCTCGGGCGCGGGGTGCGCTTTTCTGTAATCGCTCACTGCGGCACGGACAGCCTCCTCCGAGAGGCTTTGATCTAGCGACTTCCTGTAATTGGCGACGTCAACTTCATAAAGCCGTCTCGGTTCTGAGATATAGGAGGTCAGGTAGTTCACCATGACCACGCCTTCGTTCTCGCGAACCATGCGCAGCACATCGTCGGGCACGTTTCTATCGTGTTGCGTCACTGCATAAGCGGAAGAATGAGAGAACATAATCGGTGCCTTGGAAACCGCGATCGCATCCCGCATGGTGTCTGCTGAAACATGCGACAGGTCGACCAGCATGCCCAGTCGGTTCATTTCGAGTACAACCGCCTCGCCAAAGCGGGTGAGTCCCCCGTGGCGCGCTTCATCCGTGGCCGAGTCTGCCCAGAGCAGTCCCTTCGAATGGGTGAGCGTCATGTAGCGTGCGCCCAAATCATAGAGCCCTCTGAGGGTCGCCAGAGAGTTGTTCATCGAGTGCCCACCCTCCATGCCGATGAGGCTGGCGATGCGACCGGATGCGTGCACCTTTCTGACGTCGCTCGCAGTCAATGCAAGCCCAAAATCATCACTGTAATGATTCACTAGGCGTTTCACTAAGTCGATTTGCTCGATGACCTTCTGAACGTCGACGGGCGCGCCACCGTAGGTTGTTACCGGAACGTAGACAGAGAAGAAAAGACCGCCGACGCCGCCGCGGCGCAGCCTAGGGATATCTGTGTGGGTGGGGTCCTCTAGGGTGGTGAGGTCTGAGGCCAGATCGAGCGCCGCCAGGTGATTGTTAACTCTTTGTCGGTATTGCCAAGGGATGTCGTTGTGGCCGTCAATCAGTGGCGTCTCCTTGAGCACTCGAGCGATTCGTCCATCCAAGTCATCGGCGTTCGCGATGGGTAAGAGACTCAGCAAGAGCGAGAGACAAAGGGTGGTTCGAGTTCGGTCTATCGCCCAATGGACTGAAGGGTGTAATCGCATGGTGGAATTCCTCTGACGCTCGCCTATCACTCAAACTGAGTTGAGGCGAGGCAAGTCTTGTCATTGATGATCTGCACTGTAACCATATTTCTGACTTGGGTCATCCATGGTCTTTTACCGCTGACCGCGAGGCTTTCATGCCGTAAATGAGGCGAATTCAAGGGCCAACGCATATCATTGCGAAGTGAGTCGCGTTAAAATAGTCCCGCGCATGACTGGCGATGAGAGGTGGATGACCACCGGGAAGTGCGCGAAGCTCGAAGACTGAATAAAAGTCGATAGCAATGACAAGCCGCTCGCCTGGGCATAGCCACTATCCGTCTAATCTGGAGACCCGCCTATGTCCTCGTCTGTTGACGCATCCGCGCAACTCGCAAATCTCGAGCAGCTTGCCCTCAATGACCCCGCAGTGTATGCGGCGCTCCGCGGTGAAGAAGCGCGTGAGCGCAGTGGTATCGAACTGATTCCCTCAGAAAATTATGCCTTCCCGGAAGTGCTTGCCGTCTTAGGCAGCGTGTTTACCAACAAATACTCTGAGGGTTACCCCGGGCGACGATACTACGGGGGCCAGAAGTTTACCGACGAGATCGAAAATTTGGCCCGCGATCGAGCCAAAGAGGTGTTTCGCTGCGAACATGCCAACGTGCAACCGCTCTCCGGATCTGCCATGAATCAAGCGGTGTATCTCGGACTTCTGGAGCCAGGAGATACCATCATGGCGATGGATCTGTCCCACGGCGGTCACCTGACCCACGGTGCACCGGTTTCGCACATGGGCCGTCTGTTTAATTTTGTCCGCTATGTAACCAACCCAGTGGACGGTGCAATCGATTTTGATCAGGTTCGCAAGGACGCCCTAGCGACCAAGCCTAAAATGCTGCTCTGCGGTTACACGTCCTATCCACGCGATATCGACTATGCAGCCTTCAAGGCGATTGCGGATGAGGTAGGCGCAATTTCCATGACCGATGCATCCCATTTCGGAGGACTGGTGGCTGGGGACGCCATGCGCAACCCGTTCGATTTTGGGTTCGATATTGTAACCACCACCACGCATAAATCGCTTCGCGGTCCGAGAGGCGGGATGGTGCTGTGTCGCAAAAAGTTCGCCAAGGATATCGATAAATCGGTCTTTCCTGGGCTTCAAGGCGGTCCTCACATGAACGCGGTAGGCGCGATAGCCGTTACGCTTGAAAAAGCCAAGAGCGCAGAATTCAAAGCCTACGCTCAAGGCGTTCTCGACAATGCACAAGTTTTAGCTGCGCGTCTCATGAGCCAAGGTGGACAACTGGTCACCGGCGGAACGAGCAACCACATGATCGTCATGGATACCATGGCATCGTTCGGACTTGATGGTCGCGTAGCGGAAGAGACGCTGGATAAGACAGATATCACCACGAATAAGCAGATTATCCCTGACGACCCAAATCCGCCCCTGCGACCCAGCGGGATTCGGCTCGGAACGCCTGCGGCGACTGCGCGTGGTATGGGTGAGTCTGAAATGAATCAACTGGCGGATTGGATGGTCAGGGCTTTGTCTGCGCCTAATGATGAGACCGTACTCGAATCTATTCGATCTGAAGTTCACGCGCTGTGCCAGCAGTTCCCAGTCCCTGGCATTTGAGTCGCCCTCGACATTGAGCCCGCCTCGCCTCACGCTGGCGTGTCGCGAGGACAGGTTTGCTCACGTTGATGTGCCGTCTTCCTCGCCTCATCCAGTTTGGCGGACTTAGTGGGATGGTTGGTCGAGCGTTTTGAGGAAACGGCTCACAGCCCTCGTAGCCACGGCGTAAGCCTCCGAGTCTTGGCGGTATTTGGCTAATTGTCCAAAGCCGTGATCGGTCCCAGGCAGCACTGTGAGTTTATTCAGCGGATTTTCCAGTTGGGCCATGAGCGCGTTGAGTTGAGCGGGTTCGGCCAACGTATCTCGATCTCCAGACACCAGACAGACCGGGAGCGTCAGATCGTTAGTGTGGTTCCATCTTTTAAGATGCGGAGTTTTGGCTGGGTGAACGGGCAACGAGAAGGTGATGACGGAGCGAAGGCGCGCTTTGAGGCCGTCGCTTGCCGCGACGAGTTTTGCCGCGACATGGGTTGCAACTCGAGCCCCGTAGCTATGCCCACCCAGGTGCAGACGCGCAGTGGGGAACTGCTCTGCGGCGCTGCGTAACTGAAGTTCATACTCCTGGATGGTGACGTTGATATCTCCCGGCGGAAACGGCTGCCCCTTGTCACGATAGTGAAATTGAAATCGCCAGGTGCTTAGTCCCAGCGCTTCGCACAAGGCAGCGAGGCGCGCCAAGTGCGGGTGGTCAAGATCCATACTTGATCCGGGAGCGAGAAGGATGAGGTCTCGAACCAGGCCAGTGGTCTGAATGATGGGGTCGTTCATAAGGTCAGCGTGGACGCACCTGTGGGTTGCGGTGATACTCGGGGTATGGCCAAGATTAGACTGTGGGTCATCGTTAGTCACCTTGAGCGCTCGACACTCTGTGCGCAACCACTCGCTGTTCACACGTAACCACAGTCAATCGACACGCGTTCTTTTCGTTGGGGTCTATCGCCCGTCAGCCAGGAGGGGTGACGCTGGGTGTTTGGCGCTGCGCTTGAACAAGATGCTAAGCTTGAGCGCTTCGAACCGAGAATAAAAGAGAGTGTTCAGTGGCGCATACAGGCTCGCCTGAAAAAGCAATTCTTTACGCCTTTTTGGCCAATTTTGGTATCGCGATCAGTAAAGGTGTCGCTGCGGTTTACACCAATTCGGGGAGTATGGCCGCAGAGGCCATCCATTCGGTCGCCGACACGTGTAATCAAGTTCTTTTGTACATTGGTCTGAGAAGCAGCAAGCGGGGAGCAGATGAAGAGCATCCCCTGGGTTACGGCAAACTGAGCTACTTCTGGAGTTTTATCGTCGCGTTGATTTTGTTCAGCCTGGGCGGCATTTATTCCCTCGTCGAGGGCTGGCACAAGCTGACTGAACCCGAGCCCCTAAAGGAGGTCTGGGTGGGTTTGCTTGTGCTGGGCGGCGCTATTTTGCTTGAAGGGGGCAGTCTCTATGGTGCGGTGACTGAAGCGAAAAAAATGGCGGGCGAAAAGCCGTTTTGGCAATGGCTCAAGACCACGCGCAGCGCCGAGATCGTGGTGGTCCTCGGCGAGGATGTTGCAGCGATTCTTGGGCTTTTGATGGCCTGGTGCGCGTTGCTTGCGGCCTGGTGGCTGGACGACGTACGTTATGACGCGTTTGGCTCTATCGCGATCGGCGTGTTG
>Ga0181591_10004269_pt1 | contig 12457 bp, 9 predicted proteins | sample 071ome_33_FD_133757 | JGI IMG/M metagenome (GOLD analysis project Ga0181591, IMG submission 133757) | Coastal salt marsh microbial communities from the Groves Creek Marsh, Skidaway Island, Georgia - 071412AT metaG (megahit assembly) | ecosystem: Environmental > Aquatic > Marine > Intertidal zone...
AAAACCTGTCCAAAGGGGCTTAACCCCGGTAAGGCCATTGCCAGCATCAAGAGCGAATTGGCAAGCCGATAGGCGGTGTTCCCGCAAAACCAGCGGCCCGGGCAAATATGAGCCCGACAATCAGGCGAATGGCAAATGACATGCGGGTAATGTGATGGCCATGCCAAAGATGACACCACGGGCATTATTATCCGAAAAGCTTGCTTCCGGCGTCTTGCGGGATGATCCCGGGCAACAACTTGTCGCCGAAAAGCTTGACCGGCTTCACAGCGAAATTGTGTCGCGCCGCAAGGGGCTTTGGCACCGAATGACAGGCAAGTCTGCCCCCATACGCGGGCTTTATATTCATGGTGGTGTCGGCCGCGGCAAAACGATGCTGATGGATATGTTCTTTGCCACTTTGCCGCAACACAATGCATCAGCAACAGGTTGGCGGCTACATTTTCACGATTTCATGGTGCTGGCTCAGGATTTGATTCATCAGGCAAGAGCCAGGAACGAAGCCGACCCGATTGCTGCGGCCGCGGCGCAACTTGCAGCAAAAGGCGATGTTCTGTGTTTTGATGAAATGGAAGTGCGTGACATTGCCGATGCGATGATTGTGGCGCGCCTGTTTACCAGTATATTTGACGCTGGCATCACTGTGGTCGCCACGTCTAACCGCCACCCGGACGATCTTTATAAGGATGGTCTCCATCGTGACCGGTTCATGCCGTTCATTGCCTTGCTAAAACAGCATTGTGAGATCCTCGCCATTCCTGATGGTGCAGATTGGCGGGCATCTGTTCTGGCTGATATGCCGGCATGGTATTCTTCAGCTGACAAGTCTGCTGATACCGCCCTGAAGACAGCGTTTGAGGCACTGCGCGGCGGCAGCGCGGCCGGGGCGGAAAGCCTGCGCGTGGCCGGTCGGGATGTTGTGATCAGCCAATGCGCTGGTGACATTGCGCTTGTTGATTTCTCAGAGATATGCGAGGTGCCGCTTGCTGCGCGTGATTATCTGGCCATTGCCGGCCGGTTTGCCGGCATCATCATACGCGGTGTGCCACGTTTCAGTGACAGAAACGAAGCTGCCGCCCGTCGGTTCATGTGGTTGGTTGATGCGTTGTATGACAGATCCCGTTTCCTGATCGCGTCGGCGGAAACGGAAATTGATGATTTATATGATGGCCACCATTTTGCTTTTGAATTTTCCCGTACAGCATCACGGCTGGGCGAAATGACGCGCCGGGGAAAATTGCTCCAAACCGACACTTAGCATAATGATCAGGTCGGATTTAATGGCTTTTGCCTTGTGTCACAAGCCAGAATTTTGTAAACCCATGTCGAATATTCAGGGGCTGCCGATCATCAACTGATTGCTGGTCCTGTATCACTCTCGCTCACATTGGAATTCGGATCATGGCTCGCAATAAAATCTCCCTTGTTGGTGCTGGCAACATTGGTGGCACCTTGGCACTTCTCGCAGGTTTAAAGGAACTTGGTGACGTTGTTCTGTTTGATATCGCTGAAGGTATCCCGCAGGGAAAGGCCCTTGATATTGCTCAGGCAAGCCCAATTGAGGGTTTCAACGCTTCTGTGGAAGGTGCAAATGATTATGCGGCTTTGGCGGGCAGCGATGTGGTGATTGTGACCGCTGGTGTGGCCCGCAAACCGGGGATGAGCCGCGATGATTTGATTGGCATCAACACCAATGTGATGAAACAGGTCGGCGCTGGTATCAAGGATCATTGTCCAGACGCTTTTGTCATCTGTATCACCAACCCGCTTGATGTTATGGTTGGGGTGCTGCAACAGGCGTCGGGTCTGCCAACCTCGCGCGTTGTTGGCATGGCTGGCGTTCTTGACTCGGCACGCTTCCGTCTGTTTCTTGCTGAAGAATTCAATGTGTCGGTCGAAGACGTCACGGCCTTTGTGCTTGGTGGTCATGGCGATACGATGGTGCCGCTGGTGCGTTATTCAGCAGTCGCTGGTATTCCGGTTCCCGATCTGGTGGCGATGGGCTGGTCTACAGATGCGCGGATTGCCGAAATCGTGCAGCGTACCCGTGACGGCGGAGCCGAGATCGTTGGCCTGTTGAAAACAGGTTCAGCCTTTTATGCGCCAGCATCATCGGCGATCGAGATGGCAGACGCCTATCTCAAGGATAAGAAGCGCATACTTCCATGTGCGGCTTATGTGGATGGTGCCTACGGTCTGGACGGGCTTTATGTGGGTGTACCGGTAGTCCTTGGCGCAGGTGGCGTTGAGCGCATCGTCGAGATTTCGTTGAATGAAGATGAACAATCGATGTTCGATAAATCGGTTGCGGCTGTGAAAGCGTTGAATGACGTGGTTGCCGGGCTTGAATGATTTGAGGCGGATACCCTGCCCGCCATTGCTTTTGGGGGAAGCATTCGATGAATATTCATGAACACCAGGCCAAGGCATTGCTGGCTGAATATGGTGTGCCGGTGCCACGTGGCAAGGCTGTCTTTTCAGTTGATGACGCTGTGGCTGCAGCGCGTGAGCTTGGCGGTACGGTTTGTGTTGTAAAGGCGCAAATTCATGCCGGTGGCCGCGGCAAGGCGGGCGGCGTTAAAGTGGTACAATCGCAAGATCAGGTGGCCGAGGTCGCGGCCTCCATTCTTGGCAAGACACTTGTTACACACCAAACCGGGCCCGAAGGTCGCGAGGTGCGCCGCCTGTATATTGAGGAAGGATGCGACATCGCCGATGAGCTCTATCTCTCAATGCTTGTTGACCGGGTCAGCAGCCGGGTGACGATCATCGCGTCAAGTGAAGGCGGGATGGATATCGAAGAGGTTGCCGCCAGCCAGCCAGACAAAATCCTGTCAGTTGCGATTGATCCGGCAACAGGGTTACAGCCGCATCATATCCGCCGGCTTGCTGGTGTGCTTGGCCTGTCCGGTGCAAGCGCCAAGCAATTGCCGAAATTCCTGCATGGCATCTACACCGCGTTTCATCAGCTGGATGCGTCATTGATCGAGATCAACCCGATGGTGGTAACAGGCGCGGGTGACCTGCTGGCACTTGACGCAAAGATGAGTTTTGATGATAACGCCTTGTACCGTCATCCGAAGGTGATGGAATTGCGTGACCTGAGCGAGGAAGACCCTGCTGAGGTGCGGGCGAGTGAATTTGACCTGAACTATATCAAGCTTGATGGTGAAATCGGCTGCATGGTGAATGGTGCGGGTCTCGCCATGGCGACGATGGATATTATTGAGTTGAACGGCGCGTCACCGGCTAATTTTCTCGATGTTGGCGGCGGTGCCACCACCGAACGCGTGACTGAGGCGTTCAAAATCATTCTGTCTGACGAGAATGTGAAAGGTATTCTGGTGAATATCTTTGGTGGAATCATGCGCTGCGACATTATTGCCGAAGGCGTTGTTTCGGCGGCGCGGTCACTTGGCCTCGACAAACCACTTGTGGTGCGCCTTGAGGGCACGAATGTCGATGAGGGCAAACACATATTGGCCGAATCCGGCATGGCGATCATTCCGGCCGACAATCTTGCTGATGCAGCGGCGAAAATTGTCGCGGCGATCAAATAGCGGGGGCATCAGATGTCAGTTCTTGTAAATAGTCAGACACGCGTCATCTGTCAGGGAATCACAGGTGCTCAGGGGACCTTTCACACCGAGCAGGCGATTGCCTATGGCACCAACATGGTTGGCGGTGTGACTCCGGGTAAAGGCGGCCAGACGCACCTTGAGCTACCGGTTTTCAACACTGTCGCCGAGGCCATGGCAAAAACTGATGCCAATGCATCGGTGATCTATGTGCCGCCACCATTTGCCGCTGATTCCATTCTTGAGGCCATTGATGCCGGAATGCCGCTGATCATCTGTATCACCGAAGGTATTCCGGTGCTGGATATGGTGCGGGTTAAACGGGCGCTGGATGGCAGTAAAAGCCGTCTGATCGGCCCCAACTGTCCCGGCATCATCACGCCGGGAGCATGTAAGATTGGCATCATGCCGGGGCATATCCACGAGCCCGGTAAAATCGGTATTGTTTCGCGTTCGGGAACCTTGACCTATGAAGCGGTCGCACAAACAACAGCCGCCGGGCTTGGTCAATCAACCTGTATTGGCATTGGTGGTGATCCGGTCAACGGCACGAACTTTATCGATTGTCTTGAAATGTTTCTGGCTGATGATCAAACCGAAGCAATTGTGATGATCGGTGAGATCGGTGGTTCGGCCGAGGAAGAGGCTGCCGCCTTTTATGCCGCTCAGGACAAAAAGAAGCCGATTGCCGGATTCATTGCTGGTCGTACTGCCCCTCCCGGACGCCGGATGGGACATGCCGGAGCCATTGTCAGTGGTGGCAGTGGTGCCGCGCCCGACAAAATCGCAGCGATGGAAGCAGCCGGCATCATCATGGCAGAATCACCGGCTGGACTCGGTGAAGCGGTAAAACGTGCCATCGCAGAATTTGGCAATTAGGATGCAAACAACTTGAAACAACGGTGAGACCGCTTAAACTGGTCACACGCTGTTTGATTGGGGAATTTATCGAATGGACGATTCCGGGCAAATACCCAATTCTGATCCTAAGGGTGTTGCGGATAATGCTGGCGAACAACCGGGGCCGGATGACAGCTTGTTATCGGGCGTTAATGCCACTTTTATAGCTGAGATGAATGCGGCCTGGGTGCGTGATCCAAAATCAGTGGATAGCAGCTGGGCACGCTATTTCGAACATCTAAGACAGCTTAATCACGATTGTGCGCTTGTTGAGGCGGGCCCGAGCTGGGGCCGTGGGTCGAGCCGTGTGGTTGGTGCAATCGATCCTGATGCATCTATCAAGGCCGTGGCCGAGGGCCATGTTGCCGGCCGGCATGTCGAGGCAGCGGATATTCGCGCGGCGACATTGGACTCGCTTCGTGCGGTGATGCTGATCCGTGCCTATCGTATCCGTGGTCATCTGTTGGCGAGGCTTGACCCTTTGGCGCTGGAAGAAAAGCCGATTCATCCAGAGCTTGATCCGGCAACATACGGATTTGGTGAGGATGATTGGGACCGACCAATCTTTATTGATTTTGTGCTTGGCCTTGAAACGGCAACGTTGCGCGAAATCCTTGCCTTGCTGCGCAAAACCTATTGCAGCACCATTGGCGTCGAATTCATGCATATTCAGGATCCGGCGCAAAAGGCCTGGATTCAGGAACGAATTGAAGCGATTGGCAATCGCACAGACTTCACCATACGCGGCAAGCAGGCGATCTATGAACGGCTTGTCGATGCCACCGAGTTTGAGCGCTATCTGCACAAAAAATACACCGGCACCAAGCGCTTTGGCCTTGATGGTGGTGAAGCCGTAATCCCAGCCCTTGAGCAAATCCTCAAGCGTGGCAGCCAGATTGGACTTGGCGAAGTTGTTATCGGCATGGCTCATCGGGGCCGTTTGAATGTGCTGCATAATGTATTGGCCAAGCCGTTTCGCGCAATCGTCTCGGAATTTCTTGGAAATCCGGCAAATCCTGAAGAAGCAGGTGGATCAGGTGATGTGAAATATCACATGGGCGCTTCTGCTGACCGTGAATTTGACGGTGAGGAGGTGCATCTGAGCCTCGCGCCAAATCCGTCACATCTGGAAATTGTTGACCCTGTGGTCGTCGGACGTGTTCGGGCAAAGCAACAGCAGCAAAATGATGTTGACCGGACCAAGGTGCTGGGGATTTTGCTGCATGGTGACGCGGCCTTCGCCGGACAGGGTGTTGTTGCCGAAACCTTTGCTTTCTCAGCACTGCGTGGATACCGCACTGGTGGCACAATCCATATCATTGTCAATAACCAGATCGGATTTACCACCAGCCCGAATTACTCGCGATCTTCCCCCTATCCGACTGATGTTGCGAAGATGGTAATGGCACCAATTTTCCATGTGAATGGTGATGATCCCGAAGCGGTGGTGCATGTGGCCCGTATTGCCACAGAGTTCCGTCAGGCGTTCGGCACGGATGTTGTTATCGACATGTTCTGCTACCGCCGCTTTGGCCATAATGAAGGCGATGAGCCGGCCTTCACACAACCGCAGATGTATAAGGCAATTGGTGAACATCCAAGCACCTGTGAGATCTATGCCAAGCGGCTGGTGGATGAGGGTGTTTATAGCGAGGATGAAGTTCAGAAGGTAGTTGATGACCGGCTTGCCTATCTTGATGCCGAGTTTGAGGCCGGGACAAGCTATCGACCAAACAAGGCTGATTGGCTTGAGGGAAGCTGGTCGGGCATGCGTAAAGCACATGGTGTTGAGCGGCGTGGCCAAACCGCGGTTGAACTGGATGTGCTTCGCCGTATCGGCAAATCGATCACAACGCCGCCAGATCACATGAACCTCAATTCAAAATTGCTTCGCGTCCTCGGTAATCGTGCCAAAAATATTGAGGAAGGCACCAATATTGATTGGGCCACCGCAGAGCATCTGGCCTTTGGTTCGCTTCTTCTGGAAGGCAATTTGGTGCGATTGTCCGGTCAGGACTCATGTCGCGGCACCTTTAGTCAGAGGCACGCTGTCTTTGTCGACCAGAACACCGAAGAACGCTACGCGCCGTTGATGCATCTTGATCCGGATCAGGCTGATTTTGAGGTTATTGACTCGCCACTTTCAGAGGCGTCGGTGATGGGCTTTGAATACGGGTTTTCACAGGTCGACCCGAATGCGCTGGTCATGTGGGAAGCGCAATTTGGTGATTTTGCCAATGGCGCTCAGGTGGTCATTGATCAATTTATTTCATCTGGTGAGGCAAAATGGCTTCGCATGAACGCGCTGGTTCTGTTGCTGCCGCATGGATATGAGGGGCAGGGCCCTGAACATTCATCAGCGCGGCTGGAGCGCTATCTGCAGCTTTGTGCCGAGGACAATATGCAGGTTGTGAACTGCACCACACCGGCGAATTATTTTCATGTTCTGCGTCGTCAGCTGCGCCGCGATTTTCGCAAGCCGCTGGTGATCATGACGCCGAAATCACTTTTGAGGCATAAAGCCTGCGTCTCACGTCTTGAAGACATGGGACCGGATACAAGTTTCCACCGTGTTCTTGATGAGCGCGATACCAAGGTCCGGCATGGCAAGGCAAAGCGCGTCGTGATGTGTAGTGGTAAGGTTTATTTTGATCTTGCAGCGAAGCGTGATGAATTGGCGGCATGGGATGTTGAAATTATCCGGCTTGAACAGCTTTACCCGTTCCCGACAAAGGCACTTTCGGAACTGATCTCAAAGACGCCAAAGGCTGATTTCGTCTGGTGTCAGGAAGAACCGCAAAATATGGGATCATGGTTTTTGGTCCGCGACTTCATCGAGACCATAATGTCGGAAAATGGCGTCAAGCAACAACGGCTGGTTTATGCAGGTCGTGACGCGGCGGCATCGCCGGCCACCGGGTCACTTGCCCGGCATAATCGTGAACAGCAGGCGCTTGTTGCAGCAGCGCTTGGGCTGGACGCTTCAACCGATGCGGCGGCGGCAGAATAGAAAATATCTTGGCGATCATGTGTTCGGCCATACCGACCCATTGATCATGCACAAGGCACCAGAGGAGGGTGCTGAAAATGGCTGTTGAAATAGTTGTTCCAACCCTTGGTGAGTCAGTAAGTGATGCAACGGTTGCCCGCTGGATGAAGCAGCCCGGCGAAGCCGTTGCACAAGATGAGCCGGTGGTCGAGCTTGAAACAGACAAGGTGACGCTCGAAGTGCCGTCTCCTGTTGCGGGCATTCTTTCTGATATTGTCGCGGTTGAGGGAAGCACGGTTGAGGTTGGCGCCCTTCTGGCGCGTGTCGAGGCGGGGGCGTCCTCTGCGCCTGCCAAAAGTGACCCGTCTGATAGCGCCCCTGCCAAAAAGGCGGCTGGCGCGTCACCAGACTCAGCTCCGGAGCCAGCGCCAGCATCTGCGCCGGTTGCTGCGACAGCGTCTGTGGCAGCCCATCCGCTGTCTCCTGCCGTGCGCCGTTTGGTCGAAGAAAACAACCTTGACGCAAACCGGATCACCGGCACCGGTGTTGATGGCCGGATTACCAAGGCCGATGTTCTGGCGGCAATGAAGAGCGGTGGCGCATCTGCGCCGGTTGCTTCTGCGGCGGCAATTGCCCCGGTTGCCCCGCCACGCGCCACCCCGCGCGAAATAGATGCGGCCCGTGAAGAGCGCGTGCCAATGTCGAAACTGCGCCGGGTGATTGCCGACCGTCTGAAGCTCGCCCAGAACACAGCGGCGATGCTGACCACCTTCAACGAGGTGGATATGTCACAACTGATGGCAATGCGTAGTGACTATAAGCAGGAGTTTGAGGCAACGCACAATGTGCGCCTTGGTTTCATGGGGATGTTTACGCTTGCCGCTGTTCAGGCTTTGCGTGAGTTCCCCGCAGTCAATGCCGAGATTGATGGCACCGATATTATTTACAAGAATTATTACAATATCGGTGTCGCAGTTGGCACGCCGCAAGGTCTTGTTGTGCCTGTCGTCAAGGATGCAGGCGAGATGACCCTTGCCGAAATGGAAAAGGCGATTGGTGATTTTGGATTGCGCGCACGTGACGGCAAAATCAAGCCTGATGAAATGGCTGGCGGAACCTTCACCATATCCAATGGTGGTGTCTACGGATCATTGATGTCGACTCCAATTCTCAATCCACCGCAAAGCGGCATTCTGGGAATGCACAAGATTGAAAAGCGTGCTGTTGTTGTCGATGACCAAATCGTGATCCGCCCGATGATGTATCTGGCGCTGTCCTATGACCACCGGATTATCGATGGCCGTGAAGCGGTATCGTTCCTGGCGCGGATTAAACAGATGATAGAAGATCCGCGTCGCTTGATCATGGGCGTTTAGCCCCTGATGACCCAATAGAAAGCAGGCGCGGTCGATGCGACCGGCTAGAGGCAGAAAATGGCTGAAACACAATTTGACCTGATCGTTATCGGGGCTGGCCCGGGTGGTTACGTTGCGGCAATAAGGGCTGCACAGCTCGGAATGAGAGTGGCCTGTGTTGACCGGCGTGACACCTTGGGTGGCACATGCCTGAATGTTGGCTGCATCCCCTCAAAGGCATTGCTTCATGCTTCCGAGCAATATGCCAATGTCGCCGATGGCGCGCTGGAGAAACTCGGCGTCACGGTAAAGGGTGCGAGCCTCGACCTTGCGAAAATGCAAGAAAACAAGGATGAGATTGTCGCCGGTCTGACAAGCGGCATCGATTTTCTATTTAAGAAGAACAAGATCACCCGCCTGCATGGTGAGGCCAGAATTGATGGTACCGGCGCGGTCACGCTGACCAAGGGAGCGGACAAGGGCAGCTATAGCTGCGCACGCATTTTGATTGCCACGGGAAGCCATGCCTCCAGCCTTCCGGGTGTCGAGATTGATGAAAAGCGGATTGTGAGCTCGACAGGCGCACTGGCGCTGTCAAAATTGCCAAAGAAGCTTGTTGTCATCGGCGCAGGCTATATTGGACTTGAGCTTGGAACAGTCTGGGCCCGGCTTGGTGCAGAGGTAGAAGTCATCGAATTTCTGCCGCGTATCCTGCCCGGAATGGACGACGAGATCGCCAAGAAATTTCTGGCGATTGCCAAACGGCAGGGGCTGTCCTTCCGCCTGAAAACGGCGGTGAAATCAGCCAAGGCCAGCAAAACAGGTGTTGTCCTCTCGGTGGCGCCTGCTGATGGTGGTGCCGCCGAGACGATCAAGGCAGATATTGCTCTGGTCTCGATTGGTCGTCATCCGGCGGTTGACGGGCTTGGCCTCGAGCAGGCTGGTGTGGCGCTGGACGAAAGAGGCCGGATCAAGGTTGATGCCAGATTTGAGACCTCGCTTGAGGATGTGTTTGCGATTGGCGACGTAATCAACGGGCCGATGCTGGCGCACAAGGCAGAAGAAGATGGCGTTGCGGCAGTGGAAATGATGGCGGGCAAGGCCGGGCATGTTGACTATGATGCCGTGCCGGGGATCGTCTATACCGCACCGGAAGTGGCGACGATTGGCAAAAGTGAGGAAGCGCTCAAGGCTGAAGGTATCGCCTATACCAAAGGCAGTTTCCCGATGCTGGCAAACAGCCGTGCAAAGGCAACCGGCCATACAGATGGTTTTGTGAAAATTCTTGCCTGCGCCGAAACTGACCGTGTGCTTGGCGTCCACATCATTGGTCATGAAGCGGGAACGATCATTCATGAATGCGCAACGGCGATGGCATTTGGCGCATCGGCTGAGGATATCGCCCGCACCTGCCACGGTCATCCAACACTCAATGAAGCGGTAAAAGAGGCGGCCTTGGCCGTCGACGGCCGCGCCATTCATATCTAGCCAAACCGTGTGCTGATGTTAGCGTGCGCGAGGGTGTGTCTGATCATGCACGCGTTGCAAATGTGCGTCGTCGACAGTCGTGTATCGCTGTGTTGTCGACAGGCTGGCATGACCCAATAGTTCCTGAATGGCACGAAGGTCTCCACCCTTGCCGAGAATATGTGTGGCAAAGGCATGACGCAGCGCGTGCGGTGTAACATGGTTTGGCAGGCCAAGGTCGTGACGCAACCCTTCAACCAACCTTTGCGCGGCGCGTGGTCCAAAAGGTTTGCCTCGATTGCTGAAGAACAGCGGCCCCTGCGGCCCGTCATCAAACGGACAGCAATCAAGGTAATCAGTAACCGCCTCGGCCGTGGCCGGAAGCACCGGTATATCACGCATCTTGCCGCCCTTGCCGGTGATGCTTAGCCAGTCGGACAAAGGCGCATCACCACGGCGCAGGCCAAGCGCCTCAGAAATGCGAAGTCCGGCGCCGTAGAGAAGCATCAGCAAGGCGAAATCGCGCTGTTTTGACCAGTCTGTGCCTCGCCGCCGGAAGATCGCGTCCAGAAGCGCTCTCATATCCGCTTCAGAAATCGATTTAGGCACGGAACGTGGTGGCCGCGGGGCGCGCAGCCAACTCATATCGGCAATGTCGGCAATGCCGGTTTGGCCGCAAAAGCGATAGAAGCTGCGCAGCGATGAAATGCGCCGTGCAATTGTTGTGCGGGCAAGATCACGATGTGCCATATCCGCAAGCCAGCTTCGAAATTGCATTCGATTGACCGGAACTGTCTGACTCTGGTCGTGTCCGGCGGTCATCATAAAGCTGGAAAAATCGTCAAGGTCGGCCTCATAGGCGGCAAGTGTATTGGCGCCATAGCGCTTTTCATGTTGCAGCCAATTAAGCCAAGCCTCTCGATGCCCTGACGCGATCATCAATTTGTCTCCGCCGACTCTCTCTCAAGACAGGCCGTGAGCGCGACGCCAACCATCTCAGCCAACAAGACCAACAGATCATTGGCAAGGTCGGGCGTGAATGATGTGTCGGTTTTGCCGCCAAGCACCAAAATGGTTTGCGCAACCGGCGCCGCCAGTTGATCGGGTAGCGCTACAATTGCACAGCTCTGGGGGGCGCAATCAATCAATGCCTTTATTGCTTGTGCCGGTGTGCCAAGCGTCAATGTGTTGCCCGCGGTGATCTCTGCCAGCGTCTTGTCTGTGCATAAGATGGCCCGATCCCTTGCGGCCAGATCATACATAACCGGACTGGCGGTGATGAGATAACAAGACGACAGATCGAATATGGGTGGAAATTCTTCAGCGATAACGTGGAAAAGCTGGTTGGCATTCTGGGCGGCCAGCAAGGCCAGCGCGGCGTGATGCAGGCGCTTCCAGTTGACCATATTTTCGGTGGCAAGGCTGATAATGGACTTTTTTTGCTGGCCAATCTTGCGGGCTTCACTGCGCGCCTTTTTCGCAATCGCCGGTGTCAGGTCAATGATTTTGCTGTCGGTCTCGCTCGTTGGGATTTGCTGGCTCAACCCGGCCAGAAAGTCCGGGTTGTCTGCCAGAAATTTCAGAACCTGCTCGGCCGTTACAGTCCTGTCATCGGTGTCTTTGGTCATGCTTGCCGTCCTTGTCCGATCAGGGTTTGGTTTGCATGGTCGTCACAGGTTATGCCGATCAGAGACAAAACCATTGTCTAGAGGATCGACTGCCCCGTCTTTTCCCAATCCGCGAGGAAGGCGTTCAAACCTTTGTCAGTCAGCGGATGTTTGTACAGGGCTGACAGAATCTTCGGTGGCAAGGTGGCCACATCCGCCCCCATCAACGCCGCATCCACAACATGTTGCGTGCTACGCACAGAGGCGACAAGGACTTCTGTGTCAAAGTCAAAATTGGCATAGATGGAGCAGATTTCCTCGATCAGCCCCATACCATCCTGACCAATATCGTCCAACCTGCCAACGAAAGGCGAAATGAACGCGGCGCCTGCTTTTGCTGCAAGAAGCGCCTGACCTGCCGAAAAACACAAGGTGACATTGACTTTGGTTCCGGCGTCACTCAACACCCGGCAGGTGCGCAATCCAGCTTCGGTCAATGGCACCTTCACAGCGACGTTCGGTGCGATGCCCGCAAGCTTTTTTCCTTCTGACAGCATTGTT
>Ga0181591_10004275_pt1 | contig 12449 bp, 10 predicted proteins | sample 071ome_33_FD_133757 | JGI IMG/M metagenome (GOLD analysis project Ga0181591, IMG submission 133757) | Coastal salt marsh microbial communities from the Groves Creek Marsh, Skidaway Island, Georgia - 071412AT metaG (megahit assembly) | ecosystem: Environmental > Aquatic > Marine > Intertidal...
ATATGCAACAACATATATAAACCTTTAACACCAAAGAGAAATGAGCGATTCGTTTTGGCAGGACTGGAGTCATTCAAAATCTGAATTCAATAAGAAAAGGAAATCAACAAACGCAAGTAGGAATCTGTCGTTATTGAACAACAATGGTATTACTTACGAAGAGACCGAAACGCCAAATGTTATATTGATAAAAAGCGAAAACGCAGAGGCATATATGTCGCTAACAACAGGATATACTGAGTTATTCAAAGTTAGATTCAAGGGTAAGGCTAAATGGTACGGGTTTACAAGGAAAAAACTAATTGAAACATTCTCTAAAAAATGAAATACAGAGTCCATTACACCTACTTTGACCAGACCCCCAACGGAAAGGCCAAGTGGGAACAGCGAGAAAAAGATTTTGATACTAAGGAAGAAGCGCGTACATTCGTCAAGAAGATTGATTGGAATGTATCAGTCAGAAACATTAACATTCAACCAGTATTATAATGAATCTGTATAGAGACATACTTGATGAACTTGAAGATGAAAGGCAACGGCTATATCACCTCGACCGCGACGCAGAAGAACTTCGTGGTCTTGAGTACGCAGTGTGTTTAATTAAGAATGTAAAAAGTAATTATGATAAAATTCAAGCACAAAAACACAGGCAACGTAATAGAGCTCTCAAGAGTGCGAACATACATCAACGCAGACGGGTCGAAGGTGAACGTGGATCCAACTATGAAGTATGACTTGTCTGAGTACGACGAGATAAGAGAAGAAACAGACTTCTCAAGTATAGTGTGCACTAAGGCGCCAAACGATAGGCTATAAAGCCAAAGATGTAAGGGTTTGTTTGGAGCCTTGTGGATTTAATGGATGATGGAAGCGAGGCTGCCCCTTACTCCATAAAGATATGCTGGTGAATGCTTCCGTAGTATTTGCAATCAACATCAATGCAAGACGGAGAGTATGACGGGTTGTAAGCAGTTGATAATGAATCAGTTGAAGAACAACCTAAGCAGGCCAGCAAAAAGAAAAGAACTAAGTATCTCATATCTAATGTTAATTTAATGTTAACAAATATATGGAAAATAATTCAGACAAAATAAAAAAGATTGGCGAACAGGTAACAAATTTGTTGCTTGAAAAGAACGCCGCCTATGGAGATTCAGCATTAAATCCTGCAAACATATTTGCAAAAGGCAGTGCTATTGATAATCTTTGTTGCCGCATTGACGACAAGCTTATGCGAATAAAGAACAGAGGCATAGATGACAAAACTGAGGACACACTCCTTGACTTAATAGGATATTTTATCCTTCTTAAAATCGCAATAGAAAACAATTCAAACAACACAAGCTATGAAAGTAATGGACCTGAAGGTAACGGCCTTCAAGAACGTGTACGAAAAGAAGGATCCATACTATCTAACTATTGGTCAAGCTCTCGAACGGATAAAGTCAGGGAAGAGTAAGAACATTATTAGCACTGTTCGCGAAGGGTCCAAAGCGAACAAGACAATGCTCCCTGTTATATTGTGGAGCGGAGTATTTAAAGAAGGTGTAGATAGCGCAATAGAAGACCATAGTGGCTTCATTGTTATTGACATTGACCACGTAGACGTAGCTCAAACAAAGAATGCACTCAGCGTTGATGACTACATCTTTGCCTGTTGGATATCTCCATCGGGAGATGGAATCAAAGCGCTTGTTAAGGTTACAAATCCTGAGAGGCACCGCGACCATTTTCGTTCACTGCAATCTTATTTCAGCAAGCAGTACGGACTTGAGATAGATTCATCAGGGTCAAATCTGTCCCGCGCTTGCTTTGAATCTTACGACAAAGACATTGTTGTAAAAGAAGCTTTCCAATTATACGGAGGACTGCTCTCCGAAAAAGCAGAATCACAAAAGGTAGAAGGTCAGAAGTACGACTTCACTGACTATATGAAGCTCAACTTGGCGGCTCGTATGATTCGTCAAGCCGAAGATGGGGAGAAGCATACTACACTACTACGTGCTGCTCGTCTTTGCGGAGGTTACGTGGCTGCGGGTCGTATGGAGGAGGATGAAGCCGTCCGCGTACTTGAGCGTGAGATAGCTAAGCGAGATGTTGACAACCTTGAACACGCATACAAGACTATCCGCGATGGTATCAACGAAGGAAAGGCTATGCCTATCCGTGAAATTATTGATGAAGAAAACAAGTACAATCGTGAGCTCCTCATAAATGATGGAGATATGTCATTCATCTCCTCTGATGATGAGGACTACAGATGGATTAGTGACTTTGCATCAGGAGCATTGCAGCTTGGACTAACTACTGGCAGTAAACAATTGGACGACCACTTCGTATACAAGAAAGAATTTGTCATCACCAACGGCCACTCTAACGTAGGTAAGTCAACGTTCATCCTATATATGATGGTCAATGCTTCTGTTCGTCACGGATGGAAATGGATTATCTATTCATCAGAGAACAAGACAGCCTCCACCAAGATGAAGCTGATGCAATTTGCCGCAGACCTTAACCTAAAGGATATGACCTACCCGCAACGTAAGCAAGCTTACAAGTGGGTTAGCGATCACTTCACCATCATTAACAATAGAGAGGTGTATTCTTATACAGACTTGTTAATCTTTGCAGAGAAGCTGATGAAGCAACAGGATGTTGATGGTTTCTTTATCGACCCATACAACTCCTTGCGTATTGATATAGGTGGTCGCAATGCTATCTCTACACACGAGTACCACTACGAAGCGGCATCTGAGATGCTGACATTTGCTAACAACAGAGACATTGCTGTGTGGCTGAATGCTCACGCTGTAACAGAAGCTCAGCGCCGTAAGGGGGATGACGGATTAGCTGTGGCTCCCTTTGCTGAGGACACTGAAGGCGGCGGAAAGTTTGTGAACAGATGCGACTGCTTCTTGACGCTCCACAGAAAGCTATATTCCCCCGACTCGTGGACACGTAGAGTCACAGAATTTCACGTAAGAAAAGTACGCGAGGTAGAGACAGGAGGACAGCCTACTCCTATAGATAATCCATTGATGTTTGAGATGAATCCTTCACATACATCTTTTGCACTACCACAAGGAGGTAAATTATTCAATGGAATATTCACAAATGGTATAATAACTCCTATACCTTTCAACGACATATCTAAGGATGTTTTCTGATATATTTGTATGTGACTGATTATAATGAAATTAAAATCATTTTACCAAAGCCTCCAAGCCTCAACCAATTCTATGCGGGGAAGCATTGGACTGTTCGGTCGAAGCAAAAAGAAACTTACTGGAAGGCAATTAAAGAAGAGCTTGATAGCATTGATAAGTTCCATATGGAACGCTTTTCTATTTCTGTTAGGTATAATTGCCGTTTTGATGTGGATAATGCCATTGTTTGTTCTAAATTTTTGGCAGACTATCTTAGAAATAATGGCTACGTGGAGGACGACACTCCTTCATATTTTTTCTCACAAAAAACAGAATACGATCCAGAGTTAGAAAAGAATACCTTTATAGCAAATATTAAGTGTTACGGATATAAGATAATATAATATGGAAGCGCCAGAATTAAGCCAGATGTACTTCAGAGCTTCAGCTCGCATACACGATTTAGCAACAGAACTATACGAAGAACTTCACACTCCGTCTGGCCTTCCAATCGAAGAGGCAGATCAGGTCGCGGTTGTTACAAATAAATACAGCCGATGGATGAGGTCTGAACTTGACTTTGTTCGTTCCGCAAACCAAGAGTACAACGAAGAAAAATGATTACCGTTGTCCACCTCGATGGGCTAAGCGGAATCAATTATCATAGACTTATTGTTCCATTGCTGCGCCTGAAAGAAACTCACGGCGTGCAGCTTATGTTCATTGAACAGCTAACACAGCTGAAAGACATAGACCTTGATAAGGTTGACAATTTACTTGTGTCAAGGAAGCTGTCCGTTACAAACCATAAGGAGTTCCGTAAGATGCTGGATGAGCACGGCGTTCGCCTCATCCTTGACAACGATGACTATTGGAAACTGAATCACGACAACCCAGCGTGGCAGTTATACGAGGTGTACTATGGTCCAGACATCAAGAAGACCATCAAGATTGCTGACGTTATATGGACCCCGTCCCACTATCTCGCCAAGCAGATGGCTCACATCAATCCTCTGTGCGATATTCAGTTTGTTAATAACGCCATTGATCCAATAGAGAAGCAATGGGCGAATCAAAAGAAGACATCAGGAAAAGAATTGCGCTTTGGATATCTTGGAGCTTCAGCGCACACCAATGATATCAAGCTGATGGGCTACAAGTTCACAGGAAAGAATTTGGTTTGCATTAAGGATTTAGGATATGAAGAGTTGCTTGACCCAAATCAAACGGTCAAACCCAAAGGAATCTTTGAGTACGGGTCGTACTATAAGCGTATAGACGTTTCATTGGCTCCCCTTGCAATGAACAGATTCAACCGATGCAAGAGCGACCTCAAGGTTACAGAAGCCGCTATGACTAAAACGGCTATCATTGCTTCTGATGTGGAGAACTATAATCAGTCAATCATTCACGGAGAGACTGGCTTGTTATGCTCAACGACATCCGAATGGAAGGATGCTATTGAATCAATGACAAAGGCTGAAGCTAAGCGTCTTGGAAATAATTTATATGAAAGTATTAGGAATTGTCCAAACCACAACTTAGATTTGGTAAACCTAATCAGAGCTAAGTATCTATTATGAGCGTCGTTACCCAACACAGAAGGACATATTCCAACCAACAAGGCAATGATGCCGCACGTAGATTTGTAGATGCCTGTCGTTCTATTGGGTATCAAACAAGAAAGTCAACCAGAGAAGAAGATATGTATGACCATATTGATTACTGGGTTAAAAGACGTGGATTAAAAGGAGAAGTAATTGAGTCTTCTGTTGACGTAAAGGGATGTAATCACCCCGAATGTATTTGGATTGAGTTTAAGAATGTGAACGGCAATGACGGGTGGATGTATGGCAAAGCTGACTTTATTGCATTCGATCTTCCAGAAGAGGGTGGCTTCGTTATCGTCTTAAGAAAAGATCTCGCCGAATATGCTGAAGCTGTCGTTGAGATGGTGTTTGTCTCAAAGGCAGAAGCAACAAGAAAACTTTACCAACGTGCTGGAAGACAGGATGTTATATCAAGACTTCATCTTGAAGATTTGAAAAAAATAAAAAGCTATAAGCTCTTGCGTTACGCTTGAGTTTGCGTATCTTCGCAATCCTTTCGCTTATTTTTTTACTAACTATTTAATCGTTCATTATGACGAAAAAGACCTACTTGCCCTCAGATGTGAACTGGGGCGAGGTAGGATACGTTACCTTCAAACGTACCTACGCAAGACCTACTACTAAAGGACACACAGAAGAATGGGAAGACACGGTGAACCGCGTCATTGAATCAGCAAACAAGCAACTTGGTGTTGGCTTTACGGAAGCCGAACAAGAAGAGTTCAAGTCTATAATGATGAACTTGAAGGGAACCGTAGCTGGTCGCTTCCTATGGCAGATGGGAACCAAGACGGTAGATAGGCTGGGTCTTCCTTCATTGCAGAACTGCGCATTCGTAGTAGTTGATCAGCCTATCCGTCCTTTCACTTGGGCATTTGAAATGCTTATGCTTGGATCAGGTGTTGGCTTTAACATCCAAAAAGAAAACGTATACCAACTTCCCAAAGTATTGAAGAAGGTAAAGGTTGAGCGCAAGGATGAGAATGATGCCGACTTTATTGTCCCTGATTCTCGTGAAGGATGGGTTGAGCTTTTGCGCCGTGTGCTTGAAGCTTCTTTCGTTACAGGCGAAGGCTTCACCTATGCGTGTCATTTGATACGCCACAAGGGAGCAGCCATCAAAGGCTTCGGAGGAACAGCTTCTGGACCAGACGATTTGGTTTGGGGAATGCAGGAAATTAACAAGATTCTGAACGCTCGTAGCGGAAAGAAAATCCAGCCCGTAGACGCTCTTGATTTGATGAATATCATCGGACGTATTGTCGTCGCAGGAAACGTCCGCAGAAGCGCTCAGATTGCGTTAGGAGACCACGATGACATTGAGTACCTACGTGCAAAGCGTTGGGACTTGGGAGGCATTCCTAACTGGAGAGCAATGAGTAATAACTCTGTTATCTGTAATGATATCTCCTTACTCCCTGATGAGTTTTGGGAAGGCTACAATGGTAACGGCGAACCCTATGGATTGATCAATCTTGATGCCGCTCGTCGTATGGGTCGCACAGGAGAGACCCAATATCCTGATCACGATGTTCAGGGTTTCAATCCTTGTGCTGAACAGAGCTTAGCTAACTATGAGACGTGCTGTTTGGCAGAAGTATATCTTCCGAATATCAGTTCTTACGAAGAACTAAAGACTGTTGTTAGATATCTGTACCGCATCAACAAGCATAGCCTTGCTATCAAGTGCGCCTTGAAGGAGACTGAAGATATCGTACACAAGAATATGCGTATGGGTATTGGTGTTACTGGATACTTGCAAGCCACAGAAGAGCAACGCTCTTGGCTGTCGGACTGCTACACCTACATCAGAGCATACGATAAAGAGTATAGCGAGCTCACAGGATTCCCCACCTCTATTAAGATTACCACAGTGAAGCCTTCAGGTACGCTGTCTCTTCTTGCTGGCGTTACCTCAGGTGCTCACCCTGCGTACTCTCAATACTACATCCGCCGTATCCGTATGGCTTCCGACAGCAACCTTGTAGACGTATGTCGTGCTAATGGATACCACGTAGAGTATGTACGAAACTTTGATGGTACTGAAGATCACGGAACTGTAGTTGTATCATTCCCTTGCGCTTTCCCTGCTGGAACTCGTCTTGCTGATGAGATGTCAGCAGTAGACCAGCTTGAAGTAATCAAGCGCCTGCAAGCTGAGTGGAGCGACAACGCAGTGTCTGTAACCATCTACTACAGAAAGGAAGAGTTGGATGCTATCAAGCAATGGCTTTCAGATAACTACATCAATGTGAAGTCTGTCTCCTTCTTGTTGCATAATGAGCACGGCTTTGACCAAGCACCTCTTGAGGAAATTACCAAAGAGAGGTATGAGGAAATGAAAGCCAACACGACCCCAATCACCACCGTCGGTCAAATCAACTTTGATGACATCGACATCGCTGAGTGCGAAGGAGGCGCGTGTCCCATCCGATGAGAGCTGTTGACTTTTCTGATTGGATTCAGAAGGACTACTACCTCCACTACTGCAATCAAACAGGGACAGCTTGTCTCTCTGAATGCGAAGAGGAGTGCCCTAAGCCTTCCTGCTACAGGAAGCGTGAGGACAATTTCCATCACACGCTACAGGGCGTATAACACACCAGCCAACTTCTGCTGGGTCAAGGGGCTTGTCGTAAGACGGCCCCTTTTCTTTATTTGCCCTGCCCACGATAACCCTTAGTGTAAAGCTTAGAGCTTTTCAACTTGCTGGTCTTCGTCGTGGCGTGTACGTTTGGTCTGCTCACTTTGCTCTTCGGTTTAAACGAAGAAGCTGTCTGCGTTTTTACTTTAGCCATTTAGGTAAAAGAAAAGATTTGATGATAGTGAAAAGAAAGAAGAGTACAAGAACCCAGAACGAATACTTATACAATTTGTGGTACCATTTGTCGTGCGCTGTGTAGGACAGGGTTTGAACTGGAACCTCAATGGTTCTTACGATGGTATCGCTATCGCAACCCCCATCGATTATGAGGGTGTCGTAGCTCCGCATAATCTTTACGCGGAACCTATCTTTTACTATCTCTACTGTATCGACCTGTGATAACGTGACCGTATCCCTGACAGCAATCGGCTCTGTAACAACCGTGTCCGTGACAATCATCGTCTTCATCTGAAGGATTGAAGGATCTTTTTGCACGGCTCTTTTTAGATGCCATTCTGGAGAGCACCCAATTAGTAATAGGATTGAGAAATACGGGATAAGACATCGTTTGAATTTTGCCGCAAAAGTACTCATTTATTTGACACCTCTAAGTTTGTTATACCGAGCATTAAACTTGTCAACAGCCTCTCCAATTTTAAGCTGTACTTGCTCTACTCTTTCAGAGATTAAAATAGGATCAGCACCAGCATTATTGAGTGATGAATTCAGTTTTTTCTTCACATCAAACATCTTCTTGATTTCGTCATCAAGGCCGATGTATGCGGTTGTTCCCTTTACACCATAAAGCATCTTGTAAAGCTCAGTAACACCTTCATATCTTTCAGGGTCATCTCTACGAACTCTTGGATCTTTCATCTCCTCAAACAAAGATTTGATTTCATCTCTTCTTTCGTAGTAAGTAGCGTAGTCACCGTAGGGGTTTGTGGTTCCCATAAACCTTCTCAAGATGGGAATGTCGTTTGGACTGATTTTCTCATTAGCTCCCATTGCATTCTTATAGCTCTTGTCAATCACTTCCGCAGTTCCCTCAACAAACTTGAATGGACCGCCTCCATAATAGTTAAACAAATAGATGGTAGCATCAGGGTTCCAATCAATAGCTCCAGACACATACTCAGAACCTCCTGTAGCGTCGTTTAGAAGCTTGGTGAGGTCTGACATTGAACGCTCAACATAAGTGCGCTCAAAGCCCTTATATGATCTTGGCGTTGCGTCTGTAGGATATCCTTCTTTATAGATTGGAGAGTTATTGTAAGCTTCGTTGGTAAGAACTTCAACTACTGGCTTTGTAGCCGAAGGAGCAAAGGTCTTCACAAAACTTGTTAGTGTAGACTGATCTGAAGATTGAACCTGAATAGGAAGAACTCCGTCAATCAAATTGGTCCAAGCAAACATACCAGCGCTTGCAGCTGAACGCTGTCCGTGCCCAAGCTCAGACATAGCTACGCCAAAATTGTAGAAGATGTTGTATCCGTATCCAGAAGGAATTTTAAGATATGGGTCTTCGTTTGTAAGTGATGGCAAATAGTCTCTCCATTCCTCAGGAACATAGAAGATGATATTTCTTCTCTTCTCGTAATCTGAGATGTCCATATACTTCTCCAGTTCGTCGTCATCCTCACCGCTCAATGCAATGTTCATCTCGGTAATCATATAACCAAGAGCGATAGTTCCGAACGCAAGCTTTTGAGCTGTGGTCATTGACGTTCTCTTCTTTCCTGTCTTTGGATCAACAACAGTCTTGACGGTTCCGAATGTCTTAGCTAAGCGGTTAGCGCCTTGTACGGCCGCATTAAAGAAAATGTACGTAGCGTTAAGCATTTGTCCCCAAGTGCCTGACGCATTGAAGTCAATAGTAATAGTCTTTCCAAGCTCAGCGGCTTTTGCTCTTGATACACCAGCCTTTCTTGCTTCCATATAAACGGCAAGACGGATAGCGTTTTCAAATCCAGAGTTAAGGTCAAGAACAAAGTCCTTAACGTTATTAAGTGCATTTGATATCTGCTTCGGAGACATTAAAGAAGCTGTCCCTGCATCATTGAGTTCGGTAATTTCTTTGAATCGTCTTTCAATTTTATCTGGATACAAAGCATCAATCCAAGCGGTTTGAGCGCCATCTTCCTTGAACTCCTTGTAGTATTTAGCCATCTCTGCGTTCTTAGACTTGCCCTTGATTTCAACAGCAAGAATAGAAGTGAGTGCAGGAATGGTTTGCTTTGTTACGTTCTTTAGAATTTCCTTTCCGACAAGAAGTCCATTATCAACCTCTTGTTCAGATAGAACGTTAAACACTGCTCCTTCAAGGTCTCTGATGAAGTTTGTTGCAAAGAAGTCGGGAGAGAATGCAGTGAACATCATTGAAGCGAATCTGTTCAGGCCAGCGGCAACCTTCATAAAAGTAGATGTTGTCTGATACGAAGATTCGTTGATGATCTGGTTCAGTACCTCATCGCGCATCTTAACATAATGCACTTGACCCTCAAAGAAAACAGGGACAGCCTCCAATTTTGTTGGCTTCTTTCCAGTTACTTGTTTTGGTGTTAAGGTCTCCCAAACGTCAACATCTCTATACTCTTCTGCGAGCTTATATAGACGCTGATTAACTCTGTTCTTCTCTCCTCTAACGATGATGTCGTAACTATCAGCAATTACTTGATATACGATATTATCGGCAATGGTTGTTCTTCCCTTGATTTTACGAAGACCAGCTTTCTTCTTTCCCTTTGCGATACGTCGTTCAAACGCAGGAATAGAGGTAAAATCATCTTCTCCAGTAGTCTCAAATCCGCGAAGGGGGACATAGTTTTCAAATGCTTCTTCGTAACCGTTCACAACTTCCTGAGACTCAAGGTCATAGTCAACAAGCATATCTCTGTTCTTTTTAGTCAGAGCATATACAAGTTTTGCCACTTGCTTGATGTCTTTAGTGCGTCCCTTCTCCTCAAGCTCTGCCAACACTCGATCAGCAGCGAAATCGGTCATACCTGAACCAGAAGAATTCATTGGATCACGCTTTTCTTTGACAAAGGCATTACGCTCTTTGGCGTGATTAGCGTATAGATACATTTGAAGCTCCTCTTCGGTAACTCCAAGCTTCTTCATCAATACTGGAATCTGTTCGTATTGCTCTGCAAGCTTCTCAAACTTGTCTTCAATCTTTCCGTTTACCAATCTGATGGCATTTCTGAAGTCTTGACCAAGAGCGACAGACTTTCCTACAGCATTTTCTACTTGTTCTTGAAGTCTTAATACTCCGATGAACTTTTGCTGTAGTCTCTCAATCCACAAGTCACGAGTGCCTTGAAGCTGTGTGGGTCTTCTGAACTCAAACGTCTTGTCTTGAAGGAAGATGGAATCATAAATCTTGGTCATCTCTGGGCTAAGCTCCAAGTCAATCTTGCTTCCTTTAAGTCCCACGTAGATATCCATCATCCACTGCTTGAACTTATTGAAGATTTTCTGAAGCCACAGCTGTGGTGCTTTTCCTTCTGAAAGGTACTTTTCAAAGCCACGAGCAAACTTCTCGCTTGTGTCTTTACTCCACTGCTTATGTCCAGCCCACTTGAGAGTCTGTGCCTTCTCTTCGTCTGTCAAGAACTTTTCATAGACGTGAGCCATCTCGTGCAATGGAGTTGACACGTTAGCGTTCTCCATCAGATAGATGAGATACTTAGCGTTGTCTTCTACCATTGCTCCGTTGTAGTCTTGGAAAAGAGCAATAGGCTTGTTTACAAATGCCTCTACAATCTTTGGTGTGATCTCAAGGTATTTGAAGTCAGTAATTTTGTTTTCTGGATCAGACTGTCCAAACTGAAGAGAAACTGTTTTTCCATCCTTGAGCTGAGCGTCTTTATCAATCTTTCTGACGACTTCCTTTATTACAGTAGGAACGGTTTTATCATAATAAGAAACGAGTGCAGTGTTTTGACCGCCAGCGACCGCCTCCCCAATATCCTTTCCAGAAGGAAGAATGAGGTACATTTTCTGATCTGGGAATAACGCTTGTTTAGATGCAACATCTTTTAGCGCTCTTCTAATTGCAATTCTAAGAGGCTGTTCGGTCTTTTTGAATGGCATCACAATCTTCCTTTCCGCTTCTTGAACCCTTAATCCTTTAGAATACTTACTAATAAGTTCATTTCTTACTTTATGCGCTTCATCACTTTTGCGCATTTTCTCTGAATAATTATCAAACTTACTTCCTTCAAATGCACCTACCTGCAATGCGTGCATTGTAGTATTAAAGTGAAGGATTGGTAAATCTTCAAGACCAGATGGAAGTGTTCTAGATCCCCCATATCCTATGATGTCTCCCATTCCAGAATCAAACCAACGCAATGAGCTGTTGTCTCTACTATATCCAGAAATATACAATTCAACAATTTCTTTAAAGGCGTGTGGATTTCGATCAAGCGCAGAACTTGCAACTTCAATGTATGACTTTATGAAATTCTCAGCTGCTTCTTGAGCTGTATCTGATTCAACAGAAACATTCGTAAGCTTATTTATAAGAGGAACTATTGTTCTTTCTAATATTTGATTTACTTTCTTTATTTTTGACTCCAAAGCGTCATCAAATCCAAGTTCTACTTGTTCTTCAGAAAGAGCTGCAAGTTTATTTGAATAATCCTTTATTGCATCTACAAGAATTTTTCTTCGTTCCTTTAGAACTTTTATTTTGTATTCTACATACTCGGTTATAGAATCAAGGTCATTGTCAAAATACTCAAGGATGACATTTGACATAGCATCAGTAACATCAAGAACGCTTTGGAATTCATCTATAACTTTTTTATTTGAAATGTATTTATAGATTCCATCCTTCTTGAATTGATCAACATTCTTCTTGATTACTTCTGGAGTGTCACCAAGTTCTTTTTTAGAAAATTGAAGTAGGTCTGACTGAACTTCGGTTAATACTACACCTCGTCCATCAAGAACATTGTTTTCTGAATCAAGAGCCGCACTTTCTGGCCCAACCATATTCACATCAAACATACGAGCGTGGAATGCTTCGTCGTATCCGAA
>Ga0181591_10004282_pt1 | contig 12440 bp, 5 predicted proteins | sample 071ome_33_FD_133757 | JGI IMG/M metagenome (GOLD analysis project Ga0181591, IMG submission 133757) | Coastal salt marsh microbial communities from the Groves Creek Marsh, Skidaway Island, Georgia - 071412AT metaG (megahit assembly) | ecosystem: Environmental > Aquatic > Marine > Intertidal zone...
GCCGTGAAAATATTAAGATGGGAAGCTGTATTATTCCAGCTAGTGTTATTCGTGCTGCTGATGCTGACCATCCAAGTGCTGGTACTATTTCAACATCCTCTGGCAACAACTATAACGTACTAACGCAACAAAATACCGCTCATATACAAAGCATTACTATCAGTTCAGACTTTGGAAGAGAAGATATTAATGAGCTTGGTAAGAAAACACCGTATTTCCGCGCTGCTAACTTCCCAATTGAGGTTAGTTGTGAAATTGAAGTTATTTCTACCGAAGGCGATTGGGTTCAAGCTTATGAAGCTGGCGATTCAGCTAATATTGGAACTGCCAATGAAGGAAATAATACTCCAGAAGAAACTATTAAGATTGTGCTAGATGATGGCACCACATTTGATCTTGGTTCAAAAAATAGACTATCATCTGTTTCGTATGGTGGCGGTGACGCTGGTGGTGGAAATGCCACGATGACATTTAGTTACACCACATTTAATGACTTAGCAGTAACACCTCCAAATACAGGCACACGATAACTAAATTTATATTTTACAAAATTTTTATGATTTTAAACTAAGGAGATTATTATGGCATGGGCAGGAAATAGCGGAATAGCAGACAATTTATTTTCTGGCGCAACAGTTAGTGCAGGCGCTTTAACGATACCTAGCGGAACTATTACTAGTTATACCCCAACTTCTATAAGTTCACCTAGTGCTTCTGAATTTGTTTTTGGCATGTGTGAAACTATGAGTAAGAAAGTTTCAGATGCCCAGTTAACAAATGTAACATCAACTTCTAGTTCTAGTCTATCAGGTAGCACGTTAACAAAAGTATATACTTTTACAGTAAGATTAGATTTTAATGAGGCTAATAATATTGGAAATCTAAACGTTAAAGATGCAACTTAAGTAAAATGACTTGGAATATAAAAGGACTTAAAATACATAAAAACTCCCGCAATTGAGGTTTTGTAATGAAGCACCATGAGCGGGAGTTTTTTATTAATACTATTAGATCTGGAAATGTTTATCTTAATATAAACAACTATAAACTTTGTATAAAACCGATGAAATACTTCCAGTGTATTGAATCGTTGGAAATTTATAATGAATCATATGATAGATCTTTAGCAGATGGACTGATGACAGAGGAAGAATCAGAAGAAATGATGAGATCTACTGGTATATGGACAGAAGAAGAAGATGCCAAAGTAGAAGGAATTAAGAAGGACATGGAAAAGTTGAAAATTGAAATATATAATAACAGAAAAAAACCACAGATGAGAGAGCGTATTAGAAAATACATTAGACTTGCAGAAAATGCATTATATGAACAAATCAACTTGAAAAATTCTTATTTTGCAAATACATGCGAAGGCACAGCGTCTCTTGATAAAACTACATGGATTGTTGCTAATACTACCTATCATAATAATAAATTATATGACTTTGCAGATTTTCCAGTTGAGTACATAGTTCAAAGATGGCGCGAATCTTTTCTTGAAGAGTGTGTAATTAGAGAATTGGCCCGTAACGATCCTTGGTCATCATTATGGAGAATGAAAGACAAAATAAACATTAAACTGTTTTACAATGATGAGGATTGCGAAATTACTGAAAATCAGAAAAACTTAACAATATGGTCACAATTGTATGATAATATACATGAATCTATGGAATGTCCATCAAGTGAAGTTATGGATGATGATGATCTGCTAGACGGTTGGTTTATTGTGCAAAACAAGAAGAGACAAAAAGAAAAACTAGAACGAGAATTCGATGAAAAAACTAATAATAAAATAAAGAATTCTCATGAGGTATTTGTTATGTCTGGATCTTCGGAAGAAAATGAGCTTATAGAAAACATGAATGACTTGAACGCAAGGCGTATTAAAAAACAAAGATCTCACAGCCTGAAAAATAAAGGTTCTCTTAAACAGCATGAATTTGAAGACGAGCTTTTAAAGAAGAGGGCAGAAATTAATACTCAATATAGCAATAAAATGAGAGGACATTAAGATGGGAGATTTGCATGATTTGGTTAAAAACAGGAAAGACTATAAAACTTCAAGGGAGAAACAATATAAAGAAGATTCTAAAGATCGTTTATCTAAGCTACTGAAGAAAAAAGTGCAAACAACTATGATTGGTGCTTTAAGTACCATAGAAGAACACTTTGGATTTTTGTGGGAAGAATGTAAAACAGAGGATCAAAAAAAGTTTAAACAGTTATACAATCAGATTAGGTCAGAAATTCTTGACAAAGGAAACCATCAAGCTAGAAATATTGATGCAGAACTTGCACAGTATGAAGTCGAGTGGTTAAAATATAATTTCAAAATTCCAGTAATTCCTCAAAAGGAGCAAACCAATGAGTAAGGATAAGGAAAAAAAGGTAGACGTTAAGGTTGGCGATAAAATTGTAAAGATTTTAGTAAAAAAGCCGGGAAATCAAGTTTTATCAAATGCACAGCGTATTTCTGCTAAATCTTGGACAGATTGCGTTCGTGATGGCATCATGACAAAGAAAGAATTGACCAAATTCATGAAAGAGCATGACATTTGGAATGACGAAAAAGAAAAAGAAGAAAAAGACAAAGTTAAAGAAATTAATGAATACGAAAAACAGCTATATCTACAGAATGGTAAAGCCAAAAAACTAAAACTTAGTGAAGCAAAAGAAATTGCTATTAAGATGCGTATTGCCAGAGCAGAGTTACGCGATCTTATTTCAGAAAGAATATCACTAGAACAAAACACCGCAGAGTCACTTTCCGATAATGCCCGTTTTGATTATTTAGTTTCTCAATGTACATTTGATGAAAATGGTAGCAGAAAAGTGTATAATAATTTAGATGATTATTTATCCAAGTCTGATGATGAAGTTGCTTTTGCAGCAGCAACAGCATTAGCCCAACTCATGTATTCCATTGACAAGGATGTAGAAGCAAATCTACCAGAAAATAGATTTCTTCAAAAGTTCAAATTTGTTAATGATGACCTAAGCTTGGTGGATGAGGATGGTAAAAGGGTAGACGCAAAGGGCAGAAGAATTGACGATCAGGGTTACTATATTAATAATGACGGTCAACGTGTAGACCTTGATGGCAATCTTATAGATAAAGACGGTAATTATGTTCAATCTGTAGTTTATACAGACGATGATGGTAAAATTATTAAAGAAGAAAAAAGCGGACAAGATAAGGATAGTGTGTAGTCCTATAACAAGAAGGTTGCGATGTGGCAAGATTCGTACTGACTGCACAATTACAACTTCAAGGACCAAGTAATGTTCGACAAGTTGTAAATGAAATCCAGAGACAGTTAAGAGGCGTTAGTGTTGATGTTACCCTAAAGGGTGGACCTCAAGCTCAACGTCAACTAAGAGAGATAACCGATCAGTCTAACAAAGCCGCTACTGCCGCCAGTAGCATGGGCAAGGCTCTTGGTATATCTATTCGTAGATTTACTGGTTTGGCGATTGCAACACGAGCTGTTAGTTTATTCACTAATACCCTTGGTGCAGCAGTTAAAGAATCTATTGCCTTTGAGCGTGAGTTGATTAAAATTTCCCAAGTTACTGGGAAGACTGTTTCGCAACTCAAAGATTTGACAAATACTATTACATCGCTAGCTACGGGTTTAGGTGTTAGTTCTACATCCTTGTTACAAACATCTAGAATTTTATCACAGGCTGGTCTTTCTGCAAGAGAAACCGAAATAGCCTTGAAAGCTTTAGCCAAAACTGAACTAGCACCTACCTTCGATAATATTGGCAACACGGCTGAAGGCGCTGTTGCTATTTTCAATCAGTTTAGGCAAGGCGCTGAAGCTTTAGAGGGCCAGCTTGGTTCCTTAAATGCTGTTGCTGGTAAATTTGCTGTTGAGTCTGGAGACTTGATTTCAGTTATTCGTAGAACTGGCGGTGTGTTTAAAGCTGCTGGTGGTGATTTAAATCAACTTGTTGCATTATTTACAAGCGTTAGATCTACAACTAGAGAGTCAGCTGAAAGTATTGCTACCGGCTTAAGAACTATTCTTACCAGAATCCAGCGCCCAAGAACTATTGAATATTTACGACAGTACGGCGTTGAATTAGAAACACTAGAAGGAAAATTTGTCGGCCCCTTTGAGGCGATAAGAAGGCTAAGTGAAGCCACTGCTGGATTGGAACAGGGCGATTTACGCTTTATTGAAATTGCTGAAGAAATTGCTGGTTTCAGACAAATTGGCAAAGTAATTCCATTACTACGCGAATTTAGGGTTTCACAAGAAGCTCTAGCAGTTGCTCAGGCCGGTGTTAATTCTTTGACAGATGATGCTGCAAAAGCACAGTTATCTTTGGCTGTTAGAATTATTAAGGTAAAAGAAGAGTTTTTATCATTAGTTAGAAGTATTACTGAAACAACATCATTTCAAGTAATGGCTTCTGTTGTTTTAACACTGGCTGAATCTTTAATTAGGCTTGGCGAAGCTATTAAACCAATTCTACCATTATTATCTGCGCTTGTTGCTTTTAGGGCCATAAAGGGCATTGGTGGTTTTCTTGGTAATATCCCTAAAGGTTTTGCAAATGCTAGAGGTTTTGCTTCTGGCGGTATGGTTCCCGGAACTGGAAATAGAGATACTGTTCCAGCTATGTTAACTCCGGGTGAGTTTGTAATTAAGAAAAGCAGTGTTGCTAAGTTAGGTGCTAATAATTTGGCGGCGATGAATGAGAACCGTTATGCTGCTGGCGGCATTGTTACTTCTGGAAGACATGCTTACGGTAGAACAACAACTACTTCTAGCTTATTAAGAGCTGCTGATCCAAATAGAGTAAGAGCTTTACGTAGTATGTATCCAGATATTGATAACATGGATACAAATCAAGTCTCTAACCTTCTTGCTGGTGGAACACTGAGAGATCGTCAAAGGGGAGAAGAGAAAACTCAGATACGTGGAGCTAAGTTATTTAAGTCATTCGGAGTTTCGTTTCTAGAAGGTTCTGCTCCAATACAGGCAACAATTAAAGAAGTCTTAAAAAGAAGTAATATTACTGGTCAGCAAAAGCTACAAGCAGCGATTCAAGCAAGTGGTAAAACTGTTAAAGATTCTGCAAAAATTGTTACTACTGGAGAGGCATCAACCTTACAGCCAAATGCCTCTAAAATTTTTGACGAAACATTGATATCTAAAATTCCGGGACTTTTTGATGAAGTAGCAAAGAGATTTAACGTCCCTCTTGCTCCAATATCTGCTACAAACCAACAGTTGTTTAGTAAAGGAGCGTTAAATGCCATTAGAGGAAACTTTTTTGAAGCTTTTCTAAAAAGAGTAACCAACAATATTAAACAAGATGATATTCAAGATAAGTCAGATCCAATATTTGACATAAAAAGCTCTCCAGCAATAAGTAAATTACAGGAAATGTTTGGTGGAAAGTTTGTTCTACCAAACGAACTTAAAGTTACTGCTAGTAGAGAAAATGTAGCTAGCGCTGTAGGAAAAGCAATTGCAGAAAGTAATCCATCTCAATTAAAATTATTTGCTAAAGGAGGATCTGTTGGCTCTGGAACAGATACAGTTCCAGCTTTACTTACCCCCGGCGAGTTTGTTATCAATAGATCATCAGCAAAAAGCATTGGTTATAGCAATCTAAACAGAATGAATCAAGTTGGGAAATATGCCGCTGGAGGTATTGTTAGCCACAACAGACACGCTTATGGAAATGCTCCCGCAACGATGGGCGCTCCCGGCTCTATACCCGGAATGGGTGCTGGACCAGCACTTGAAAGGGTTGCTGATGCTGGTGAAATTGCAAGCAGTAGATTACAACAGATTAGTATTGGTTTAAGCATTGCCCTTAGTACATTACAAGGTTTTGTTCCAGCCGTTGAAAAAGGTAGCAGTGCATCTGTTAAGCTTGCAAATTCTTTACTATCATTAGGTCTTCAAGCAAGTGTTGCTTTTAGTTTGTTTGAATCATTTGGTAAACCTATAAAAAGAGGAATTTCAGCACTAGATAACTTTAGTAGCGGATTAGGAAAAGGTGTTGTTGGATTGGCAGCGGTAGCAGCTTCAACTTTCGCAGTCATTAGTGTGTTTAGATCTTTAGAGGATAAAAGCAGAGAGTTGGCAGATGCAATACAGGAAGGCAAAGTTGCACAAGCTGGCGCATTTGCTGGTCAACAATTTGATATGGGATCTAGAGACATTGCAAGCGGGCTTGGTGGAGCTGTTGGTGGAGCCATTGGCTTTGCCTTTGGTGGCCCAATAGGTGCTGCTATTGGCGCTGCTGGAGCAGCAGCTATAGCGAGAGCTATTCCACCTGATCTTATGGCCCCTCTTAACGAGCTATTTACTGGTCAAACTAAAGATGCCTCAATTGCACTAGCTCAAGCTCACGCACAAGCTACTGATACGGCTAAAGTAATGACTGAAGAACAAACTAAGATGAATGAAGCTTTACAGAAGGGTAATCTTATTAGAGCAAGGCAATCGGCTGAAAAAGAAAGCCTTGCTGTGTCTAAGCAATTACAAGCTTTAGATAAAGCTATAAATGAACAACAAAAGATACAAGAACGTAATAGAGGATTTGATTTAGAAAATGATATTTCTGGAGGCATGTTTGCAGATTTTGGTGGATTTAGAAGCAGAGCTATATCTAGATCTGAAGCTGAAGAAAAGAAATTAGTAGCACAGAGAAACAAAGCTGAAGAACAACTACTCAAAGCTCAAACTCCTAGACTTCAAGAAGAAATTAGGGTTATTGCTGCTAGACAAGGTACTTCTGCTACACCCGAAAGCGTAGAAGCAGAATTGATTAAAAATTTGAAAACTGGTAGCGCTGGAGATCAAATTTTGGCAAAAGCTATAGAAAGACAGGGCTTGGGAGAGCTTGGGAATTCTATTAAACCTTTGACTTTAGCTGTGCAAGAAGCTCAAAAACAATTTGAAGCATTAAATTTGGGTCTGAATCCAGTATTATCATCCACTGGGGCCGCAATTGTTGGTTTAGACAATCTTGCTAATAATTTGAATGAAAATTCTGCTCCATTAGCTAATTCGGTAAACACTCTTGAAGCAGCTACAACTAATGCTGCTGCCGGTATTAGTTCTCAAGATTTTGAAAAAGCATTAAATGAATCTTCTGATGCTTTGCGTCAATTTGGTGCTGATGAAGACACAATTAAAAAAGCTAGAACAAATGCTAAATTATTTACATCTGTTCAAAAAGAATTCCCTTCTGTTCTCGAAAGAGTTAAAGAAGATTTAGGTGGTGAATCAGGCATTAGAGCAACTGCTACGTCTGGCGACTTGAGAGAGAAATTTGCTAAATCAATTCAGTCACAATTACAAAGTCAAGGATTTAGCGAAGATGAAGCTAGACGAGTTGGCCGTTCTATTGAGCAAGGAGATCTAACTAAAGAACAGCAAAAAAGAATTCAAACCGGAGACGTTAGTGTATTTAGCGATTTATTAGCAGATGCTTCGAAAAAAGCAATGAATCCACTCATAGAAGCAACTAAACAAGCTGCCGAAGTGCAGAAAAAATTAATACCATTTATACAAAAAAGAATTGAGGCAGAAAATAAATTAATACAAGCACAGCAGCAAGCTATTGACATTGCAATGGAAGCTAGGGATTATGAAGCGCAATTCGGCGGCGCTCCAGTGACCACGGCAGAAAGAAGGCAAGCTGTTGCCGCTAGATCTAATGTACTTGGTAGAGCCGCTGGTCTTTCTGATGTTGGAACTGATGTTGCATCATTCAGAAGAAGAAGGGAAGAAATTCGTGCTGGTTTTTCAGCTACACAACTTGCTCCCGGACAGCAACAAACTCCAGAGAATGCGGCTCAAGCTGATAGACTTAAACAAGCACAGCAAGACCAAGTTAAATCTCTTCGTGATCTTATCAAGATTCAGCAAGATGAAATTAAAACTATTCAAGAAAAACAGCGTCTTGAAAAAGAATCGCTTGATTCATTACTTGCTGGCGATATTGATAAATTCTTTGAACAACAGGCTGCACAAGGTGCTATAGCGGCGGCAGCAACTGGTAATGCACAATTAATGGGCGCTTTTGGTGCTGATGCTACAGGGGCAGCAGCAAAAGAATTACAAAGATTACAAGCTGCTGGCGTTACCGAAATTTATGGTCAGCAAATTGGGGGTGCTGGAGGATTAGCTGAAACTACTGCATTAGCTGGATTTAGACAAAGGGGTTTAAGCGGTCAGTCGGCAGTTAGAGCAGCACAAATTCAAGCTGGAACAACAGAAGAACAACTACAGGCAGAAGCGGTTGGTAGGCAGTTATCAGCTGAATTAGCAGCTGCTGGAGATCTTGGCACCGATATAGCTTCTGATGAACTTGCTACCGCTGGAAAAATGTTACAAGAGGCTGCTAGAAGAATTACAGAAGCAATAGCCCAAGAAAGAGGTGGTAGACAAAGAGGAGAAACAACTGGTAAAATACTTGCACAAGACAAAGTTATAAAAAAACAAGAGGGTGTTGTTGACACAAAGAAACAAGAACTTGTTGCTGTGCAGGACGCACAAAAGAAAGTCGAAGAAGAAAATACTAAAAAAGCTGAACAATATGGTAGGTGGGTTGATTATGCTAATAAAGTTAAACAAGAAGGCGGTCAGCTTTCTAAAGAAGAACAAGAGATGATGTCAGAGGTAATTGAAGAAAAAAGAAAACTAGCGCAAGAATCAGCAGAGGCTGACAGGAAAGTTGTAGAAGCAAAAGCAGCTGTTAAAAAAGAAGAAGATAAGTTATTACAAGAACAAAACAAAAAACAAAAAATGGTACAAAGTCTTGATGCTAGTGGACAAAGAATTTTGCCAGATGCTACTCCTGCTCCGTCTTCTGCTTCATCCTCTGTGGGTGTATCATCTACAAGCGTAGCCTCTGCGGGTGTAGGAGGTTTATTTAACTTAGGAAGACAAGTTGCTGGCGACATTGGCGAAGCAGAAGGTAGAAGACGAGGAGAAAATTCATTTTTTGGTTTAGGTGGATTTTTTGGTGGTGGAGACATTGGTGCTTCTCGCGGCAGAGAAGCTGGACAAGCACAATTTGATAATATCTTTGGCGGCTTAGATGAACAAAGTACAGAAACTCTAAATAATTTTGCAAATAGTGTACAATCATTACAAGGAATGGAAGTGGCCCATAAGCTTGGCGATATGAACATTAATCTTGGAGGTGTTGATTTCTTGGCGAACATGCAGCCAGAAATTCGCAATACCGTAATTGATGAGCTACAAAAACAGCTAGATAATTATCGACCATCATCAGCTGGGATGAGACAAAACAAAGGCGTACTACCAACAGCTTAATTAGGATTAGGAAATGGCAACATATTGTATATGTAATAAAAATGAAACATTGCGATTAAGCGCATCTTCTAATATTCGTGCTAACGCGAAAATTACTCTTGCTAATCCTCTCAGAGTAAAAATAGAATCTTCTATTAGAGAGAAAGCTAGCAAAACTTCACATGAAGAATTACGTCTACAATCTGTATTTAAACTTCTTGATAGTGCGACATTGAGCGCCAACATATATACCAATGTTGCGCCAGAGTGTATTGTTAATGGCTTAGTACAAATCAGTGGCGCTACAAGCAGTCGTGTTCAAGGTGAATTTACTGTTAGAAAAAGCCCACACAAGTTTGGCGGTTATACTGATCGCTTAAAAAGCATAAACTTTGAAGCGCAAGAAAAACTCTATCCTAATTCTGATTTTGTTACCACTCTAAATGGTGTTGGCTTTAGAGATCAAGACTTAGGAACCGAAAGCATATATAGCGGTATTGACGAGGGTGTTTACACTGGAAATATATTTAAATCTAGCACATTTGTTACAGATGATGATACATCTTATATCTCTCCTTATATATCTGGCACTGATACTAATTTAACATACCGCTTCGGTGTAAACCCCCTTAACACTAAAGCTGAAGAAAGTTTCTTTGTAATGCGGGCCATTGCCCCACTGAGTAATAATTCATCAGATATTTCCCCACTTTATAAATTCACAAATATTAAGTTGCTAGATCCTTCTGGTGAAACTGTTATTTCTTACAAAGATTTGTCTTTTAAGGGCGACGGTTATTATGCCACGTATTTTTCAGAACCGTCAGAAAACAAACTAAGATTAAATACTTATGAAAGTTCTTATCCTAGAGTTGGTAGTGGTTATGCGGTTGGGAATTCTGGATATTCTGTTACATTTGATTTAGAGATTGATTGTTTAGATGATCCATTTAACGAAGGGTTTAATGTTGGATACGAAGAATATCAATGTGACATTGCTTCCGATGCTATTACTACATTAAGAATCTCCGCAATTGAAATTCAAAATAGTGGTTCGCTGCTTCCTGTTGATCAAAATTATTTAAACTTCTATACATTGCCACCATTAAAAGGCCAAAGATTAGTTCGTCATATTTTCCCAAAAGTTATTCTTGCTTCTGGTTATGACACTACAATTCATCCATCTGGCACATCACGTTGGGCTTCTAATGAATATTTAGGTTCACCCTCTTTCCAAAATTCTGGTGAACAATCTGCTGGTATACTTACTGGATACTCTAAAGCTAGATACTTAAGGCTAGAAGAAGTTTCTAGTTCTATTCCAGACTCTGGCAAGTTACTACTACGCTTTGAGGATGCTCCACAAGTTAGTACATTTAACAAAGTGTATGGTGAATTTGACGGATCATTCTTTAAGCCAGAATTTGATTTAACAGAATACAAAACATTTCCGTTACAAGATACATTTTATGCGGATATCGATGAAATTAATCTTAAAGTTATTGCGAGAAAAGCCGAAGGCTCAAGAGACTTTGCCCTTGATGTTGTTGGTTATAGTGATGATAGGCTTCTAGCTGTAACAAGTCCGTCTGGCGGTTTCTTGCAAAATCAAGTCGCTGGTTCTGGAACGCTTCCATCTGTTTTAACAGAAGATGCATTCGGTGTAGAAAGAGCTTTATCTGATGGCGCAATTTCTGAAGGTAGCGATTTAACCACAATAGCTCAAATACTAAATAGCGGCGGTGATCATTATTTATTAACACAAACACCACTTATTGATAGCACATATTTCAAAGAGTATACAATTCCACTAAAGATTCATGATCTTGTTCCAGATCTGGGCGCAAACAAAAAATTTAATCAGAGCAGTTACTTTGAAAAGATTTATCTAGATATTTATCCCATTCCATCTGGCGCTGACATTGCGGATATTAGACTTGAAGTTTATTATCGTCCGGGAAATGCCGTTCCCATGTCTATTGTTGGTCATAGTCAAGATAATGAACTTGCTAGAGATACAGTTATACTTGACGTTGTTGATGCACAAGTTGGAGATCCAGCCTTTAACAAGGGTGGCCTTTCATCTTTTGGCACACTACCACATACCTATACAGATGTAGATAATCTAAAAACTAATTATGCTAGAAGATGGAAAGGCGTTGTTGGAAAAGAACACATTAGTCCATTTGCTTCTGGAACATTTGACTTCTCATTTGAAAAAGACGAAAAGCGTAATCCATTTACAGATGGCTTTTATGATTTCAGCAAAGCGAGTGGAAACTATACAATATCTACTTATAATGAATTTCCAAGATCTGGATTATTCAGTGGAAACTTATCAGCTAGTACATTTGACCATCTAGGATGGAGATTTAATTCTTCTGGTTTATTAACGCAAAGCAGTCAAACATATAGAACGACTGATTGGGCTAGTGGCACTCACCCACTTGCTGGCAAGATTGCAGATGCATTTGCTCATACTGTCAGAGTATCTGGCACAAATGGATACTTTACTTTTGCAGATGCTCCAACTAGTGGATCATTTACAGCATTTATAAGATTTACGCCAGATGAAACTATTAGCGGTGTTTCATATAATCAATTCAATAGCGGAATATTATTCTCTAAAGCTGGTGATTTTGGTCTACGTTATGATGCTGGATATCTACAAGCATACATTAATACAAGCGGTGGAGAAGTAAATGCTACTGATACATTAGCCTATTCTGGATATTCATATCCCCTATCTGTTGCTATGTCTTATGGAGATGGCGTTCTTAAGCTATATACCGACAATGAAATCGCCAGAACATCATTTGATATTTTGAGAGCATCTGGCGTTGGCACAAAGCTTAACACTACTAACGACTTATTGCTTGGATCTAACATCAATATGTTTGTCAGTGACTTTGGAATAACAAGTGGTAATGTTCCAGAATCTAGTAACCATGAAATTACAATGTTGGATGTGTTCGATCAGGTAAGGATGGTATTTGCTAGTGGAGATACATCTTATCAACATAGAAATTCTTTATGGTCTTATATCGATGAAGATGCTGATTCTGATTGGCTCCTTGGTGAATTTAGACACTGTAGTTTTAATCATGAATTTAGTAGACTAAGTTATCGTGGCGATGTAAA
>Ga0181591_10004285_pt1 | contig 12439 bp, 23 predicted proteins | sample 071ome_33_FD_133757 | JGI IMG/M metagenome (GOLD analysis project Ga0181591, IMG submission 133757) | Coastal salt marsh microbial communities from the Groves Creek Marsh, Skidaway Island, Georgia - 071412AT metaG (megahit assembly) | ecosystem: Environmental > Aquatic > Marine > Intertidal...
GAAACAACTCGTATATATGTAGCCGACGAAACAATGCTAGCAAGCAGGCGGCAACCCATTGCATAATCCCCCGCCAGACAACACCCCTCTACAAGCCTCTAGAACAGGCCTGAAGGGCACCACCTATAGGGAGACACCACAAACGATGTTAAAGGGCCTTCTAGGGCCTTCTAGGGGCCTCTAAACAAATAAAAAAATATCCCCCGGTGCCGGTTGGCCACCAAGAAAAAAATTACCCCGGATGGCGTAGCTGGTGGGCCTCAAAGCATAGCTCAGTATATTCTTGTTTTAACCTAGTTATATATTCTGGATCATTACACTCGGTAGTTGCCTTAGTTATCTGTTGCTCTAGGTTAAACAACTCTTCTAAGATTAAGACTAATTTGGGATTGTTCATTGTACCCTGTAACTAAGTAAAAAAAATTCTTACCTAGTAAGTGGACCCTCTAGGCTGCCCAGACAAGGGCTAAACTGTCACACACCCTTCATTTTGTATCATTTTATACAAGGTCCAAGTTTTAGGGGGTGATGTCCACTAGATGTCCGCAAAATGTCCACACTAAAACCCTTGCAAATACTACATGGTCCACGATGTCCAAGTTTTGAAATCACATGAGCTGTCGAAAAGTGCCGCCTAGCCATTTTTGTATCCGCATGAACCTTTTGATTTGTCGCCGTGGTGCATCTATAAAATCTGAGAGGGGGGTACCTCAAAATGTGGACATCGTGGACACCTGAGTCATACCAAGGGGTTTGGTGTGGACATTTGGTGGACATTTGGTGGACATTGCCCTAAAAATGTGGACCAGGCCTTGTGACAGTTGCTTTTGCTATTTCCAGTCTCAGGTGGACCACCGCCACGTGCGTGGACATTCGCGGACACCTGAGTCATACCAAGGAGTCTCACATTGAGACTCATATGAGACAAGGGCCTTTTGAGGATTGACATTCAAAGGGCAGCCTCGGCCCTCTTTTTGGTATACTGAGAATGCCCTATCCACGAATCTATGGATCGCCGCGAATACGTTCCCACCTTCACCTCCTTTGCCCACCCGCTGTTTGCCCGTCGCCCGCAGGCCGGTGGTGCCCCTGTTGAGCGTTATGTAGTGGGTTTCCGCGTCAAGGCCCGTGAGGTTGTCTTCATCACCACCGAGATGGAAGAGATCTCGGCTGATGGCGTGGTTCTGTATCGCCTGCCCTCTGTCGAATACTGAAGTATTACTTGTATTGGTAAAACACCCAATACATGTCAATATTAAGTATTTCTACCTACATCAACGATTCATTCAGTCATGCTTATGGCCTCAATCAACCTACAAGAAGCCGTCTCCTTCTTTAGGTTAATCGGTAGGGATCCCAAGAACATCATCTACCAAGCTTTCAAAGATAAGCACTTCGATTACGCATCTGTCGGGCAGGCTATTCCCAAGCCGCGCACAATGCGTAACTCGGATGAGCTGAAGGCTGCTGCATCTGAGAACTGCGGGATCTATTGGACTCTTGCTAAGTTTGACCAGCTTCCTATTGGTCGCATCAGCCGTTCCAAGGATAGCATCCGTCAACACGGCGGAAAGATGGATTGTTTTGTCATCGAATGGGATGACATCTCCAAGGAAGAACAACTGGAACGTATCGACCAGTCGGGCTTCCCTACCCCCAGTATCCGCATCGATTCTGGTGGTAAATCCATTCACCAGTACTGGTTCATTGATCAGGACATTGATCCTGATGAATGGGAGAAGATCCAGAGCCGATTTGTGTCGGTTTTTCAGGCTGATCTTAGTATCAAATCCCTTGATCAGGTGATGCGTCTGCCTGGTGCAGAACACATCTCTGGTGGTACTTCCACGAAAGTTCTAGCAGCCGAAAAGGATGTTGACAGCGACTTTAATGTCATTGTCAAACGGTATACGCTAGAGCAGTTCCTGGAAGCGTTGGGTGACTACGAAGAAAAAAATAAACCCGCCACCTCCCCGGCTACATTGCAGCAACTTGCTGTACAGCCCCAGGAGATTCCTGTAGGAGATAAGACTGGTGCTAGTCGCTGGTTTGATCTGTTGGCTGCTCAGGAGCAAGAAGCCTGTGTCGTAGAGATGCTGAAGAAGATCTCTGATGTGCATGGGATTGCATCTGAAGGTGGTTATGTGCCTAACCAGCTCCAGGAAAAGTTCTTGTTTGGTGTGTTTAGCCACTTCAAGAACAAGAGCGATGCCGATATGGTGGCTCTGATTGAGAAGGCCTATACATGGGCCTCTGATAGCCACAAACTAGCTGATGGCACCTTTGGTGCATGGCGCATTAGCTTGTTGCGTGCTGCGCTACAGAAGCGTCAGAATATTGGCTCTACAATCCGGTTTGCACGTAGTTGTGGCTGGGATCCTAAACCCTGGAAAGAAGTAGCCGGTAAGGATGATCAGTCCCTGGCTGCTATTGTCATTGACGATCTATTTGATCTGAATGATGACAACTCCCGTGATGTACTTACCATCATGGGGCGTACCTATTGGCGTCGCAATGGTAATTTCCATTACGATGAGTTGCCTAAGCATGAGTTGACTAATATGGTTAGCCAATTCATCTATGATAATTACCCCAAAAAGTTTGGTGCTGTTGACCAGATTATTAAATCGCTGCAACAGTTTACTGCGCGTCCTGCGCGTGTAGCACCTGATGGTTACATCAATTTCACCAACGGTGTGCTGCATGTGAAGGGTGGTAAGCGAGTTCTATATCCTCATTTCTCACCTGAGACACTAGATATGGTGTTTCTGGATGCACCTGCATGTAAGTATGATCCTAATGCTGATCGTACCTATGCCCGCCAGGTGCTAGAGGGGCTGGAGAATGAAGAAGCCCGTGAGATCTGGCTAAGGATCGTTGCCCAAGGTGTTAACAACGCAGAAGCCCAACAGCATCTGATGCCTGTTGCTTTGATCAACTTCGGTAAGGGTGGTAATGGTAAGGATGTTTGCATCAATCTGGTGCAGTATATCTTTGGTAAGTCACTTGTTAGTCGTATCGACCTGGCAGATCTAGCGAAGGCTAGTGATCCTAGTCAGAACAACGGTACGCTAGCACTGTTACCACTACAGCACTCCAGGTTTAACCTGCCATCTGAAACACCAACCACGAAGAAACTGAATCACCTCAGTGACTTCAAGGCCTGTGTTACTAACGACGAGATGAAGGCGCGGGGTCATAACGATGACTTTGTGTACTTCCATCCCAGGGCAGTACATATGCTTAGTGTCAACGAAGGTCTGTTGATTGACCAGACTGATGCTATGGCGAGACGCTTCAGGGCTGTGAATTGGCCCTATGTCTATAAGTCCGAATCTGATTATGATAAGCATAATCAATTCCATCGTAAAGCGGTGCTATGGTTTAAACCTAATGCCCGTGATGTTGAGGGCGTACAGCGTGTCAAGGATGAAATCTGCCCTGGTTTTATTCTAGAGATCCTGGATGCTTACGATCGTCTATGTGGTTTCATGGAGTCGGACTATGGCAAAGGTGTACCCAGAAAGTACTCTGATTCGGTATTTAGAAACCTGAGGGGTGAAACCGATCATGTTCTTAGGTTCCTGGAAGAATCTGGTTACTATAAATCTGAAGAAGAATGGTCTTCGACTACGATTTCAGTAACTGGGTTGTACGAAGAATACCTGAGGTGGGGTGTACCTGAAGGCTATACACAGTATGCGGTGCCGGAGGCTGCATTGTTGTCTAATGAGCTGCCAAAAATTGTTAGGAACTCAGGTGCTATTGAATCTGCTAATAAACTGGAGCGTAGGGTGCTAGCTGCGATGAATGGTGTAGAATCGGTTAGAATGAATCAAGTTACGGCTAATAATCATGGCATTCCCAGGACTAAATCGTATAAGTATTTAGCACGTAGGACTGATGGCTAGGCATCCTATTTCCGATAAAACCTATGCAGACTGGGTAGATATTGTATCTACCCTTTACTTCAAGCATAAACTAAGTAAAAATTACATTCTGAAAATGTTTGATGGGCACTTAACTGAATGGACACTGATGTCAGTAGCCGCAAGGTACAAAAAAGAAAATCCAGAGTTATTCGGTCAATAAGAAAAAAATTTTCCGGTTTACCGATCTGGTGGATACTGGAAGATTTGTATACTGAAATTGTAGTTCGGTTATTCCTATGTCTAGTCTCGTTGATTTTTTCGGTCCTGGGGTTTACGTTATTTCTGACACGCTTTACAAGGAGTACAAGGATCAAGTTAAAAAAGAAAAAGTAGCTGACTATGATAAAGAAATCCAATATTACGAAGATGTTATTGAAAAACTGAAGAAAAAGCGAGCAGAATTGGTATAATGATAATGCCCCCTAAGCCTATCCATGGAAGCTCAAACCTGGGGGCCGTTCTGCGGGATAGTGTAGTGGTTGCACAGGAGTCTCATACGCTCCAGGTGGTGGGTTCGATTCCCACTCCCGCTTTTAAGTATTAATAATTCTACGTCGTTTGATATAACGACCTGCTTTTAAAGTATTAGTAGTGGTAATATTAAAACCATTAGCTATTACAGCAGCACTAGTATCTGCAGTACCAGGAACAAGAATAGCATTATAAGTAAAGTTATAACCATTCGCTATTGTATCAATAGCTCCAGTAGCTACCCCAGAAGTGAGCGTACTGAAAACATTAATTATAGCTCCTATAGCAATTACATTACGTTCTGCTGTAGCACTGCCAGGATTTAAATTATTGGTAGGTGTTATAGAAACGCCAATGGCCTCAGCATTACCAGATGCACTAGCTGTACCAGGAACTAAAGTATTGAAAGCTATTAAATTAATACCAGAAGCTGTAGCACTAGTTCCGGCACTAGCAGAACCAGAAGTTAATGTAGCCGCAATGGTAAATGTAGTTCCCGATTGAGTAGCTGAACCGCTAGAACCGCCTGGAACTAAAGTGCCAGAAGATGTTAACGCTAGGCCATTAGCGCTAGCATTACCAGAGGCGTTTGCAATGCCTGCTGCCAGGGTATTTGTTGAATTTAAAGTGGCGCCATTTGCTAGGGCATTAACTTCAGCCGTTGCTGTGCCAGTTACCAGACTGGCTGTAGTATTATTAGTAAAACCTAGGGCACTAACATTAACAGCGCCAGAAGCGTTACCTGTATTTAAAGTGTTAGTAGTACTTAAGTTTTTTCCATCAACACTAACATTACCTGCTGCTGTTGCATTACCTGCTATCAGGATTGCTGTAGCTTCTAAAGTACTACCATTAGCAGTAGCACTAATGGTCCCACTAGCAATGCCACTTAATAAAGTAGCGGTGCTGATTAAGGTTTGACCACTCTGATCAGCATTACCGTTAGCAGTACTGGGTGCCAGAGTATTAGTACTACTTAAAGTAGTACCGCTTGCACTAGCATTACCTGCTGCTGTGGCCGTTCCTGGAGTTAGTACAGTTGTACTAATTAAACTTTTACCTGCAGTACTTGCAGTACCACTAGCTGCACCAGCAACTAGAATATTATTGACCGTCCCAGTAAAACCAGAACCTGTAGAATTAGCAGACGCAGAAGCGTTACCTGCAGCTAAAATAGCGGTACTAGTTAAAGTTACGCCACTACCAGTTATATTACTAGTACCTGTAGAATTACCAGGCGTTATAGTAGCTGTACTAGATAGAGCAGTCCCACTACCAATTACATTAATTTCAGCTGTAGCTGAACCTGGGTTTATAGTAGCAGTACTACTAATAATTGAGCCGCTAGCATTTCCGTTCTCTGCAGCACTTGCAGTACCTGCACTTAAGGTATTAAGTGGCCCTAAAGTTGAACCAGTAGCGCTGCCATTTACTTCACCAGAAGCAGCACCGACTGAAAAAGTAGAGGTTGCACTTAATACCACTCCACTAGCATTACCGTCAGTGGTGCCAGTAGCAGAGCCAGCACTAAGGGTATTACTAGTATTTAAATTAGAACCATCACCCGTTCCGTTGGTTATGGTAACTTGAGGGTATATAAACTCCATCCAGGAGATGGCCATACCCCGCCTGTTATTGGGGTTACCACCACCTGCATCATAGGTAAAGTCTACTTGAAAGGTACCAGATGTCGTAATAGTACTTGCATCAAATGTAATCAGTTGCTGTGCAAATGATCCATTTGGCGCAGTAAGAGTAGTTGAAAATACAGTAGTACCTTCAACAACAATACTGGTGACTTCAGTGTCATTACCACCGGATGCTGGAGCTACACCACCATCAGCTTCAGCCCAGCGGAATCTAAGGCTACAATTACCACTAGATGCTAGATCTGTTATAGCATCAAAAGTTACGCTACCAGTACTACTGGAAGCATCATCAGTCCAAATATAATTAGAGTCATTTGGGGTGGTTTCATTAATATTTGAAACAGTACCACCACCCCAAGTACCTGCTAGCCCTGTAGGGCGAACGATCACGTTTGCCAAGACTCACCTCCTACCACAGGACTAGCTAGTTTTTAAATTGTCCTGATCAGACGCTGGCGTTGCCGACAGTATAGGTACTTTGAGTCAGAGTAAAGGTACCATTACTAGAGGAAATATCTGAGCCAAAATCAATGTAAGCAATCAGCTCAGAAGTGGCTGCGGTACCAGTGTCCCGATAGTACACAGCTGCACGCGCAGTAATCGTAGAGCTGGACCATGAGGTACCAGGAAGAACAATATCAACCTCGTCATTAGTATTATCTTGAGTGACAGTGGGAGTAACAGTATTACCACCAGTGGTATAACCAGTACTACCAATCACTTCATTAGTCACGTCACTAAAGAAGTCATGAGCATCTTTGTCAGGAGTGTACGAACTAGTCACCAAAGCAACTTTAGTCGTACCAGCAGTCCAATCAAAGGCGTCGTTGTACGTTTTGTACAGCGTAGTATTATAGACGAAAGAAGCCATGAGTTAAAGTACTGGTGAGTCTACAATTTAGGATGCCATTAGTATTCCATTGTTAGATGAAATTCATTTACAACACCACTAACATTTGTTATTTCTAACCAAATAAAACTAGAGGCTAGTAAATTTGGATCTAAAATAGTTACTTGAGTAGCCGCGTTAGGATTAGATACCGTGGTACTAGATACAACAGTTGTGCCACTAGAGCTACGGTCAGTGGCTTGTTTGATGGTAAAAGTTACTGAAGGTGAACCAGTACCATAAATACCTACATTTATAGAACTTATAGTACGGGCAATTACGCTATAAAAAATAGTAAAAGAATCCCCAGCAAAAGGCTCAAGAACCGTTAGGGTCTTAGGACCAGCAGGACCTTGGGGACCAGACTGCCCGGTGGACGTTGTAATCTGATTATTATTAGTACTAACACTAACGACATTAGTACTTGTATCAATACTAGTAGATACAGTATTTATGGTAGTAGTAACATTTGCCATGGTATCAAGCAGGTGCAGTATAACCTAAGTCAATAGTAACAGAACCTTCTAACCAATAATAACGCTCGCCATCTGGCTGTTCAATTAAAAGATCCCAGACAGCATCTTTTTTCAAAAGAGTAGTATCAGCATATGGCAGTACCAGATCAAATTGACCCGCAGCTTGATTAGTCCATTCAACCGTCAAGCCAGCATATTGCGTCCTCCGGCCACTATCCCAGACTTGGGCGTAAACAGTATGCCCGGTAAGATCAATATCAAAATCAAAAGACTGGCGGAACGTAGCCCTTTGGTAAATAGTCAAATTTAACTGAGCCGGCTTCATTACCTAAAGGCTACTACCCAATAGGATGCCGACGCCCATGGTATATTGAAAATACGTCTGATTCACTGAAGCAATGGACCCTAGTAAAGCCAAGGCCATTCATACCTGCATCGAAAATTTTGATTTTCAAAAGATGCATACTATGATGATGGCTGTTGATTGGGAATGGTGGTCAACTGACTTTAAAGTGCCTACAGTACAAGAGCTTAGGGGTGCTGCTATTTCGTTATTAAGTCGATCCTGGGATATGGAAACAACCATCAGCACTGGGGGTTTTTATGCGAAGTATCATCCTGAAGAAACCATAGGTAAAGAAACCTATGAGCCTGTCCTAGAGTTACTTTTTATTGCGGTGGAAGCCCGTTCAGATGAAGCCTGGTAGGGGCTGCCATATGATGAAGGGGTCCTCAGCAGAAGTTCGCCATGAACATTTTCTATGTTGACAAGGATCCCGTCCTGGCTGCCCGTGCCCTGCCGGATACCCATATCGTCAAGATGCCCACTGAAACGGTGCAGATGCTGGTGTCTGCCTGCATCAGGAACCACCTCTGCCATGGGGTGCTGACGGTAGCCGGTAGTCTCCATAGGGGCGGCTATGCCAACCATCCATGCACCCGCTGGGCCGGTGACAACAGGGCTAATTTCCAGTGGCTCTGGCGCCATGGCGTGGCCCTCTGCCATGAATACGAGAAGCGGTATGGTCGCGAGCATGCTGCTGCCGCTCAGCTGCACCAACTGAGGGGTTGTATGGACTGGATGCCCAGTGGCCTGTTTACCACGCCTCCCCTGGCGATGCCTGATGAGTGCAAGACGGCTGATGCGGTCGAGGCCTATCGGAACTGCATCCGTTTCAAGATTGTTAAGAAACCTGAACGGTTTGTCTGGAACAAGGGCCAGGCTGCTCCTGAGTGGCTATGATATGGGGGTACCAAAGGAAAGAACCCAATGGACTTTCAACCACTCCCCACCATCGGTGGTGTCCGCTTCGCTACCAAAGAGCACATCGCCATCCACCTGCGCGAGATCTGTGCTAAGGTAGTCCAAGAAGACCCAGCCAACCGCGAGGTCATCACCCAGGCTTTTGAAGCCTACATTGAATGCTTTTGAAGCCTACATTCAATCTATCTAAGGAGTTCAACATGGCTTTTCATGAAGATGTTCGTCAGGTGCTGGAAGCTGCAGGCTCCAGCCTGGTGTCGGTGTATTTCATCAAGAAAGATGGCACTGAGCGCCAACTGACTGGTAACCTGATGGATCACAACGATATCAAGGGTACTGGCAATCCGACCCAGGATCCCAATATCGTGCGAATCCGCGATATCAAGCTGGGCCAGTGGCGATCCTTTGATTGTCGCCGTGTTATCAAAATTAAATCCAAAGGAGAAGTCCACAACTTCGCTTGATAAACTGAGATAGTCGATGGGAGGGCGACTTTAAAAAGCCTTCCCCATAAGCCCCTGTAACCCAATTGGCAGAGGTGACGGACTTAAAATCCGTTCAGTGTCGGTTCGAGTCCGACCAGGGGTACCTTGGGACTGTCGCCTATTGGTTAAGGCCCACTGCTTATAACGGTGTGAACGGGGTTCAATTCCCTGCAGTCCTATTCGCTATTCGCAAATAGCGAACGTCCACCTAGCAAAGATCGAATGACCATCAGTTCAGAACCACAAACGTATGTGGAACAACGACGAGAGCGTCTGCTTGAGTCCGTTATGGAGTACCTTGAGGATCCAAGCCCAAATTGTCCTGCTGGAGCAGATGTTTTCTATGAAGATCTGACTAGTATTCTGGAGGAACTGAAAGAGCATCCGATGGCTACACTGGGGCGTATCAAACTGATTCAGTCGCGATTCCAGTGTCAGAAGCAATGCTCCAAGGTCTAAGCTAGGTATTCTAGAACTTCAATTACTCGCAAACATGGCTGAACTTCCGAATCTTGCTGGTGTAGCTACTAAGGATCTGGTTGAACAGATCGGTACTGGTAGCTTCAAAGCCAGCTATATCAACTGGTCACGTACCATGAATCTGCTTCGGCAGCATGCTCCTGGATGGATGGCTGAATGTGTATTTAGCCCTGAGGGAACCATCCTGCATAGTGCTCCGGTGGGTGCTTACCTGCTGATCCGGTTCCGTCACCTGGATGGTACTGTCACCCCAGAGGTGCCCCAGGCCGTCATGGACCACCGCAACAATGCGATCCCCTATGAAAAGGTAACTGCTCGGGACATCACCGACACCCAGCGCCGTGGCACTTGTATGGCGGCTGCATTTATCTTTGGTCTGGCTTACGAGCTATGGGCGAAGATGCCGCTGGAATCTGGTTATACTCAACCCAGCAATGGCCCTGAACTGCCTGCAGAAACCAGTGCCCGTGGCAGTGGTGCTACCGAAGCCAAGTTCGTTGCAGCCGCAAAGAAACGTGGTCTGAGTGAGCTTGCTATTGATCTGGTCAAAGGTAAACTAAATGGGGATTGGGCTGGGGGTCTGAAGACTCTTGACGCTAAGAGTGACGATGAAATTGCGGCGTTGAATGCTGCTGCCGGCTGATCCACTGCTGTTCGTTTTCTTTCATTTTTCATGACTCAATCTCAGCTTGATATGTTCATCAGTGCTCTGATCGATCTGGCGCATCATCATGATGCTGGTGTGCGTAAACTGGGTAAGCAACTGGCTTATGCTCTTGATATGCAGGACATGGTGACTGCAGAAGAGACTATGGCTAGCTTGGATCAAATGAGAGCTGTAGCCTAATTATGGCTAACACAAAGGAGCGGCATCAAAATAACAGGAGATATGAACGGGCTAGTATCAGCACGCTTAATTTTCCTGTTAATGCTATTGTAAACCTTAGAGGTACGAATTATGTAGGGCATCTTTGGGATATTAGCCCAAAGGGTTGTGCATTCTTGCTGAAGCGCTCTCAGGTAGCCGACATTAGCCGGGTTTCTGAAAGTATACTGGGTAAGATTGTTGTTCTGATTACCCTGAGCGACACTCTAGGGCATAGCTCAAAAATCAATGGTTTCTTAAAACGAGTAGAGTACTTCAGTCCCTCTACTTATTTAGTTGGCATTGAATTTACGGAGATCTTAGATGCCGAGTTCCTTGCACCGTACCTCAAATCCTGAAACAATGTCTAAACTGCACGTCAGTCCTGAACGTCTGGACGAGTGGCGCCTTAGGGCTAGTTTGACTGATGATTTTTTCCATAGCCTGATTGAACAGGCGATTGACTGGGCTACTGAAACCCAGCGTTTGAAACACCTTACTATTCTGGATGATATGTACCATCAGGAATATTGGTGGAAACATGACCGTAAGCATTTCGTAGAAAAGTCTATGGAGTGCATTGACTATAAAGCTAGTCACCACCGGCAACTTTCGCGTTCGGTCAAACCATGAAAGATGCTCCGCCTATTGTTTACTTAGTAGTCAGTTGGCTAACTGGCATAGCTATAATGACAATATGGATTACTAAATTCTCAAATTAGTAAGTATTATGAAAATCGAAATTTCATTCAGTCCATCAGAGCGTTTTTACAATTGGAAAATGTGGGATGGGCCTGATGGCATTGATGAATACCAAGGTAAGAATCTTAGCCTTGGTGGGGTTTTTGAGCAGATACAGACCCATCGAGTATTGGGGGCTTTAAAGCACAAAGTTGCTGAGGGAAAGAAAAATGTCTGAACAGAACTACATGAAATACCCGGCATTTACCGATAGCGTTGTCATCGGTCTAAGCCTCAGCTTTCTGCTGGTTAGCGGAGTTTGGATTTATGCACAACTTCACTGATCCCTTCTCGCTCCTTTAGATTAATGACCAAAGAACAATACGCAATGCGTAAAGCCCACAAAGCTTTTAATGGTCAATCGACTGAGGTTAATTACTGGGATGTGTGGGATATGAACACCCACATTAGACACAAGCGTCTCACCCACAAACAAGCAGTTCAATTGCAGGCTGAGCTAGGGGATGCTATTATTATCCATGACCAGCACTGATCCCTATGAGTCGTGACGTAGTTAAAGAATGGTTGAACATCACTGGTCAACATTCTATTCTAAGCCCTGATGAAGTTATCGAGCTATCTCGTATTATTCAAAATCAAACAATGCCACCTGGGTCCAAAAAGAAAGCCTTAGACAAGATGGTTAAGTGCAACACTAAAATGGTGGTCCATCTGACTTTGGGATTCTTTCGTAGGCGCCAAGGCCTGAGGCTCAATGATGATCGTTTAAACGATTACCTGCAGCAAGGGATGCTAGGTTTAATCCGAGCCATAGAAAAATTTGATCCTGATAAAGGGTACAAATTCTCTACCTATGCGTACCGATGGATTAACAGCTATTTGGGGCGTTATCATTACGACAACCAAACCCTGGTGCATATCCCTGAACCCATAATGTGTTCCCTGTTCAGTGGTAATAATGTCAAAAAACAAAAAGACCGCATTGAAGATGCTGTGCGTTTTCTGAACATGGATAGTCTTGATCGCATTGTTACTGGCCCAACAGGCGATCGTATCCGACTTGGGGATGCCCTAGCACTCTAGGGTTTCCTTTGGTATACTGATCTAGGGCCCACCGCCCCTCTTTAATTTCAATCACTTTTCGCGCAAATTATGGCTCAAATTACTCTGTCTGGTACCGTCTGCGGTTCGCGTAACGGTTCGGCAGTTTCCACCCGAAAAACTGA
>Ga0181591_10004289_pt1 | contig 12429 bp, 13 predicted proteins | sample 071ome_33_FD_133757 | JGI IMG/M metagenome (GOLD analysis project Ga0181591, IMG submission 133757) | Coastal salt marsh microbial communities from the Groves Creek Marsh, Skidaway Island, Georgia - 071412AT metaG (megahit assembly) | ecosystem: Environmental > Aquatic > Marine > Intertidal...
GATGGTGGTTCTGCATATGGAATTGGTAATACCCTGTCTGTTGTTGGTGTTGGTACAACTACGGGACACATCCGTGGTTATGTAACAGTTGAGCACATTCACAATAGTATTGGTGATGTTCTTCGCATTGATGGAATCAGAGATGACAGATTCAGGGATTACAATAACCTCTACAGAATTACAAGTATAGGTAATGGTGATGATGTAAACATTAATGTTGCTTCTGCAAGCACGGTATATTATAGAGAACAATTCGCTGCTCCTGCTGCTATCACTGGTATTAACACCAATGGATTAACTCAGATTAGCTCTGCTGTTCTCTCTGACACTACTGCTTATCTAACTGGTGATGCAATTGGTATCAGTTCTATTACATATGATAACTTATCTGGTATCTCCAGCATTACTACTGTTGATTCTCATGGTTTGTTGGTTGGCAACTCCATTGTAATTGGTGGAGCAGGTAATTCCCTGATTGATGGACACTGGAGTGTTGATACTGTCTATAATGTCAATAGTATTGCAGTTAAGATTGGTATTGGTACAACCACAGTAACACCAACTGGTGGTGGATTTATCTATAGAACTGGTGTTAATGCACAAGCATCTGGAATTGATCGTGCAGATGAAGCATCTTCTTCCAGACTCGTACCACAATATGCTGGTATTACTACTACCTTGGCAGCTGCGCTGACTGATCCAACACTTAATACGTTGACTGTTACTAATGCATCTCACATGGGATGGGATGTTGGTGACTATCTCATTATTGATAATGAAATAATGAGAATTAGTGAGTCTGTTACTAGTGATACTGCGATTGATGTCTTCCGTGGTCTGTTCGGATCTCAGAAGCAAAACCATGTAATTGGTTCTGTTGCAAGAAAAGTTAAGTTTGAACCAGTTGAATTTAGAAGAAACTCTATTATTCGTGCATCTGGTCATACTTTTGAATATCTTGGATTTGGACCTGGTAACTACTCCACTGCTCTTCCTGAGAGACAAGATAGGCAGTTTAAGCAAGTTGAGAGACTTCTGTCTCAGTCTATCTCTGTTAATGCGGGTACTCCATTCTATAATGGTCTTGATGACCAAGGTAACTCTTATACTGTTAACAAGTTTACTAGTGGTACTACAGGACAAGATTTAATTACCAATGCACCAATTCCTACCGTAACTGGTGAGGATATTACTAGCGATACGGGTGCAGTTGGATTTGATGTAGATCAAACCGAACAACTGTCTGTTACCAGAGGTATTAAGGTTGATGGTGGTAAAGATAATGTTATCATCTCTCAGTTCAACGGTCCTCTTGTTGTTAATAAGAAACTGACTGTTAATGATTCTCTGGAAGGTAATAGTCTTTTGATCCAGGGTGATCAAACTATTGCTAGAGAGTATACAGTTGGCATCTCCACACCACAAATTGCAGGTAACGTTGGTAACGTTGTCTATGATGCAGAACCAAATTCTGGTGGTGAGATTGGATGGGTTTATACTAATGACAATAACTGGAAGAAGTTTGGTCCTATTCAGGCAAATCCAGACAATTATTATGTTGGTCTCTGGAGTGGAACATTTAGAGGTGATGGATCTGGTCTGACAAACGTATCTGACGTTTGGGTGTTTGACGGTGTTGGTATCTCTACTACTGCAAACGTTGGTATTGAGACGACCTCAGCAAAACCAGGTTATTCTCTGTATGCTAGTGGTCCTGTTCTTTTTGAAAATAACGTTGAGTTTAGAACTCAATCGCTGGTTTGGAACATTCCAAACGGTTGGATTGTAGAGACTGGTATTAGTACCTTTAATCAGCAAGTCAACTTCAATACTGTCAATGCAGTCGGTGTTGCTACATTCTTACAGAGTGTCATTGTCTCTACTGATCCTGCAGTTACAAATGATGCGTCTGATAATGATGGTAACTTTGTCAGATTTGTTCAGACTGACCCAGCACTTAATGCCTCTTATGGATATGGCGGTCTGAAGTTTGAAGGTAATGACATTGGTAACACTGGTGAGCGTGGATACATCAAGGGTCTATCTGAGGGTACTTCTGGACAATTTGCTCTGGTCTTTGGTACAATGGAGAACGGAGTCTCCAATCCTCAGGAGAGACTCAGAATCAACGCTGCTGGCAACGCAAACTTCTCTGGCACAGTCACTGCTAACTCTGATGAAAAACTGAAGGAGAATGTTGTTGGTATCACCAACGCACTTGAGAAGGTCATGGATCTTAGAGGTGTCTACTTTAACCGTATTGGTAAAGAAGAGCGCGAGATTGGTGTTATTGCACAAGAAGTTGAGAAGATTCTTCCTGAACTTGTTAAGGAAGGTCCAGATGGAACCAAAGCGGTTGCATATCAAAATATGGTTGCGGTGCTTGTTGAAGCAATCAAAGAGCAACAAGAACAAATTAATGAACTAAGATTGAGATTGGATTATCTTAAATGAATCTGTGGAGAATCTGGGCAAAAGCACTAGGTCAAAAGGAGGGTAAAAATGATAGAGAGGCAGATATTGTTGCTTGCATACGCACCTTTATTCTTATTTGTTACATGGTCACTAATGTGGCTATCGTGGCAAATGCCGTAAGGCATTGGAACGATGTTCCTACGCCATCTTGCGAAGTGTCATAGTATGGGGGGCAATGCCCCCCTTTTTTGTGCTATACTTCTGTTGGTCAAGCGAACGCTGACCATCAAGCACATTGCTATTGAAAAAAATGTTTTATCAAATCGAACGCCCCTGTGGTATGCCCGATACCCAGTGGTGGAATGACAACTGCAAGATCAAAACCTTTAAAACGGTCACTCCGATTGGATTCAAAGTTCGTCCTATCAGCGAACTGAATAATGAGAATGAAGCAGGACAAAAACTGAATCCTGCTCGTTCTCAGGGTATTGACTGGCAAAATGTTCGTGCATTGGAACTGAGTTTTATCAACCAGGGGTTTGATACCACTAAAATGCCTCCTATTGTCTTGACTGATGGACGAGTCATTGATGGTAACACCCGTGTAGAGGCACTTCGTAACATTGAGCAGGGTTACATCTGTGTTTACGAAGTCGAGATCAAGGATGGTTATGACATTGAAGATGTCTATGACGAGATTGGTCTGGGTATGAACAATCACCTTGCATCTAAACCAGTACAGAAGAGTGATTGTGAGAAGCGTCTTGCAGTGTTCTTCAATCGTATGGGAATTACTGAAAAGAAAAAGGGAGTTGAATGGTTTTCTACTTTTGATCACCCATTCACTAAAGACCAAGTGAATGACATGGTTGATAAAGTGATTAAGCATAAGCGAATCGGTGATACAATGTCTCCATTCAATATGCAAACTGCTAAGAAGTGGTTGGAGAAAAATGGCAAGGATACAGAAGTGGTTATGTTGAATTGCTCTGGTACTAAGCGTAGCTCAGAGACTTACTTCCTTCGCACGTTTAAAGAAGTTCTCCTTCATTTTAATGAGACCTCTGAAGTCCTTCCAATCACAGGATTTTTGAGCAACGTTGAAGCAGAAGATGCTGAAGATGCTCGTAAGGCAGCAGTAACCGAGATTAAAAGGTTGAACAAGGCGATTAACAATCTTTCAGTTAAGATTAAAGAAGCACATGCTAAAGGTGAGGATTTTGAACTACTTCAACTTGATGCTTGGATGCCTCAACTCACGGATGTAGAGCATGACCTTGTAAAAGTTCAAGGAAAATGATATAATAGACTCGACCTTGTGTTTTAAATATGCCCTGGTTGAGTCTTGCTATATTGTTCCCAATTGCATGTTCTCTCGGCATCTTCTTCCTTCCTGAAGGTAATAAAGTTGTCCGATGGTATGGATTGGGAGCATGTCTCATTACGTTCCTTATCACAGTAGCAGGATATATCTACGGGTATGATCCTTCTATCAGTGGTCTACAAATGGCAGAGCGGATCTCGTGGGTTCCTTCACTGGGACTCACTTGGTCTGTAGGTGCAGATGGTTTGTCAATGCCCCTTATTCTGCTGACTAGTTTTATTACAAGTCTTGCAGCACTTGCTGCTTGGCCAGTTACATTCAAACCAAAATTGTTCTACTTCCTGCTGCTTTTGATGGCAGGTGGTCAGATCATGGTTTTTGCAGTTCAAGACTTGATCTTGTTCTTCTTATCATGGGAACTGGAACTTGTTCCTGTGTATCTCATGATTGCAATCTGGGGAGGTAAAAATCGCCAGTATGCTGCCACGAAGTTCATTATCTACACTGCAGGAAGTTCTCTGTTCATTCTTATTGCTGGACTGGCGATGGGATTCTGGGCAGGTGGTGGTGCTCCCAACTTTGAGTACACCACTTTGATGCAGCAGGGATTCCCAAAGAACTTCCAACTCTGGTGCTATGCAGGGTTCTTGATTGCCTTTGGCGTCAAACTACCTATCGTACCAGTTCATACTTGGTTGCCTGATGCTCATGGCGAGGCAACTGCACCAGTTCACATGCTTCTGGCAGGTATTCTTCTTAAGATGGGTGGATACGCACTTCTGCGATTCAACTGTCAACTTCTGCCTGAAGCACACGCGGTGTTTGCACCGCTCCTAATTGTTTTTGGTGCTATCAACATCATCTATGCAGCACTTACTTCGTTTGCACAAAGGAATCTTAAGAAGAAGATTGCTTACAGTTCTATTAGTCATATGGGATTCGTTCTCATTGGCATTGGTAGTTACAGTGCTCTCGGCACCAGTGGTGCCATGCTTCAGATGATCAGTCATGGTCTGATTGGTGCATCCCTATTCTTCCTGGTGGGTGCTACCTATGACAGGACTCATACTCTTCAGTTGGACGAGATGGGTGGTGTTGGTCAGAACATGAAGGTTATGTTTGCTCTGTGGACAATGTGTTCCATGGCATCTCTTGCCCTCCCAGGTATGAGTGGATTCGTCAGTGAACTGATGGTCTTTGCAGGATTTGCAACTGACTCGATGTATGGGTTACCATTCCGCGTCATCATGTGTGCAATTGCTGCTATTGGAGTTATCTTGACTCCGATCTATTTGCTCTCAATGCTGCGTGAGATATTCTATGGTAATTCAAACAGGGAGCTGGTATCACATACCAACCTTGTGGATGCAGAACCTCGTGAGGTTTATGTTGTCAGTGCTTTGCTTGTCCCTATCATCGCGATTGGACTCTATCCAAAGTTTATGACAGATGTTTACAAGAGTTCTATTGATGCTCTTGTTGCCCGCGACTCAGCACCTTTGATTCGTGAGAAGGCATCGCCATTCACGGTGAGGTACACCGCACCAACTGTATAAGTGGCACAGGGGGCATTGCCCCCCTTTTTTATGGTGTATACTTACTGCATACAACGATCTTCGCATTCGTGCTCAACATCTACGTCGATACTCTCAAGGGTTCTAAGAACTCCTTCAACGTTGGCGAGACCCACTTCACCTGGGAGCACCGTCATCGTGGACGTGACTATGGTAAAGCGAAGCAGGTTCTTACCCAGTTGGATTCCAAGTATGTTCGTTGTGCTTGGTGGGAGAACGTGTCTACCCGTGATGACAAGGATCATCACCATGACACCATCATTCATGAGTGGTTGATGACTCTTCCTGGTGTCAAGAAGATTGGTCAGGAGACTTTTGAGTTTGATCTCAAACTTTATACAATTGAGATCCTTGTTCAGATGATGGAGGAGAAGTTCTTCTCTGGCAAGAAGAAGGAATATGTTGAGTTTGTTCCCCGTCCATATCAGCAGAAGTTCCTTAAGAAGATTGCATGGTGTACTAGCAACGAGTTCTTGCTGTTCGCTAAGTGCCGTGCAGGTAAGTCTGCAATGGTCCTTAAACATATTGTTGATACCAACTATAAGGTATCCCTGGTTTGCTCCCGTCAGAAGTCTCCTGAGGGGTCCTGGAAGGCGGATTCAAACCAGTTCTTCCCTTCAGTCAAGTACATCTCTCTCAAGGATCCTGGTTGGGAGACCTACCTTGAGTATTGGCGTGATCGTGATGTGAACGTTGTTCTCTGGGGTACAGTTCAGACTTGCCTGAAGCGTCTGGATAAGATCAAGAACGTTGACTTTGTTGCTTTTGATGAGGCACACATTGGTGGTAATGCACCAGAGTTCGTTCAATTGCGTGAGGCACTTGACACTCGTATCTGCTACATCTCTGGAACTGCCCATAAACTCTGTTGGATGTTCCCTGATGAGAACCAGAAGTTTGTCTATACCTACTTTGATGAGCAACTGGATGTTCAGCGTGGGATCTTTAAGCGTCCTAAGATGAAGGTTGCCTTTGCCAAGTATCAAACATCTGCATATCAGGAGATCTTCGGTGATGATCCTGATGCAATGAAGAATATTTTCACCATGAAGGGAACTAAGTTCCTGTATGAGGATCTGGTAAGGGAGTTCATTCATAATTACTTTGGACCGCAGCGTAATATCCGCATTGGTGATCGCCTTCTTAAAGGTACATATCACATGATGGCACTACCTAGTGTCAAGGCATGTCATGCATTCCAAAAACTGGTTGAGTGTTATTATCCTGCACTGGTTGTTACTTCTGATGCTAAGAAGAATCAGGATGACATCAATCGATTCTTGGATGAGCATTCCAAGGCATTGATCATCACTCAGTCTGCAAATGTTCTGGGTGTGACTGCTGAGAAGATTGATACTGTTATCAACTGCCGTGGTGGTGAGTCAATTGAGTTCTGGACTCAGTTTGCGTTCCGTGGTGGATCTGGTGATCATGACTGGTGGGTCATTGATTTTGATGCTCAGAGGTGCCTCCGTGCTATTCACACGGCATTCCAGTTGGCATGTGATAGCAATCCTTCTTTGTCACAATATAGTGTTGTTGACTTCACCAACATTCATGAATGGAACGATGGGTTCCAGGAACTGAGCAAGGAAGCATTTGAAGATGCTTTAGCAGCAGATGTTGAGAGCAGCATCTCTACTGTTACCAGCATCGTTGAGTCACTGGATCTCAGTGGACTGAGTGACTTTCATCTCAATTTGAAGTCTGCTCTTACCTCTGTTGTTAAAGAGACCCAGTTGAATGACAATGGTGCAAACAATCAGAGCTGCATTGAGCGGGAGACTGAGATTACAAAAAAGTCTGATGACCTTGATACTCTGAAGAAGCAGACTGTCAAGGCACTTTTGGAGTCAATTCCACTATCCATGTTTTATATTATTCGTAATGGACAGAATGTTTACTCCATCAATGATGTGATTGGGACTGATGTATATACTTCTGTCACTGGTGACAAGGAAGGTATTCTCTCTGAGGTTATCTCTAAGAATCCTCAGAGTATGGAGTTGTTGACTCGCCGCATTGGATTAGTCTCCAACAGCATCCAGAAGAGCATGAGGCAGTCTGTCTCTCAGACTATTAACAGTCTCTCAGTCTCATCTTCGATTCAGCAGTCAATTCCAACCACGTTGCTTGACAACATGATTGATCAGTGCAAAGATATGAGCAACACATACATGTTTGGTGATCCCAGTGGTTCCCATTCTGCTCGACTTTTGGAACGTGGTATTGATCCCAACCGTCTCACTGTGTGGGAGAGTTGCGATAGTCATCGTAGTCGTGTAGAATATATCCATAAGCAGATCAACGTCGTTGCCTCCCACCCAGACATGAAGTTCACCGCCATCCTTGCCAATCCCCCATATAACGACCCCACTAAGAAGGCACGGAACAATAAACTGTGGACCAAGATTGTTGAGCAACACCTTGAGTTGCTTGCTCCTGGTGGAGACATGTGTGAGGTGACCCCTGCATCGGTGTTGGGTAACACGGGCAAGGGTAAGAAGTTCATGAAGTTGTTCTCTACGATCTACAACCTCAAACTGATTGACTATACTGCTGACGACTACTTCACTGAGGGTGTAGACATCTGCCGCTGGCATTTGGTTAATGAACCCTATCAGGGTAAGACTACTGTGATTACTCATGATGGGTCTTTTACCTGGGATCTTCGTGATGGTCTGCCTCTCTTCGGTGATGCTGCTTTTAAGCACTCTATCCTGGAGAAGATTGCAAATTCAAACCACCCCCGTATTCCCCTGAAGATCGGTCAGGAGATTGCCAATGAGGATTACGTTCCTGATGGTAAGTATGAGGTCTTCAAGACAGGTGATAAGATTGCTCGCACCAATGTGGTTCCAACCACTGGGGATGTGCTAAAGTTCATTGTGCCGTTCTCCTCTAGCTACAAGAAGAGGTTCATCTCTAATGGATTTGTGGGTATGCTTAATGTTTGGTGCCCTGTTCCTTCTCAAGAGGAGGGGACGCGCCTTAGTGAGATCTTTGATAATCCGATCATTCGGTTTTTTGTGGAGAATTATAAGAGGACTTCGGGATTTACTCCTGCTATTAAGAATGCGGAAGTACCTGACATCACGAACTATGAGGATCTGCCTGGTCAATTTGGTCTCACCTCAGAAGAACTGAACTACCTCCAACGAATCAATGTCCTCTAAGAACCGCCACAACCAACAGCACGGGTCTAATATTGAACGATCCGATGAGCGTATCAAGCAGACACAAGAGGTCTTCACTCCAATCGCTCTGATTGAGCAGATGATTCAGGAGATCCCTGTGTCACAACTGAAGGATCCTGAATCTAAATTCATGGACAACTGTGCTGGTAGTGGTAACTTCATTGTTTGTCTGTACGAAGAACTTCGTAAGTATCACACCAGGAAGCATATTATTGCCAATATGCTTTATGCAGTTGAATTGATGGAAGATAATCACACTGAGATGTGTAAGCGACTGAGGATTCCTACAGATCATCCACACTTCGTCTGTGCAGACGCACTTCAGTATCACTACAGGTTTGATGGGACCACAGGACCTGTCACGATGGATCAGTTTATGGTATAGTATCTCTATCGATATGGGTTCAATGCAACTTCGTCCTCATCAGGCAAAGGCACTTGATGTCATGACTCAATGGTCAAACGGCATCATTGTGGTCCCCACTGGTGGGGGCAAGACTTTTATTGCCATCTCTGATGCTAAGCGTGAGCTTGCTACCTCTGGTCGTAAGACTATTGTGGTGGTTGCTCCTCGTTTGCTCCTGGCACAGCAGTTGTCTGCTGAGTTCACTGAGCACATTACTAATGCTGCTGTCTTGCACGTCCACTCTGGTAGTGGGTCGCATCACACGACAACTAATCCTGAAGAAATTCGGTTGTGGCAGGAGTATACTCCTGGTCATTTGTTAATATTTACTACATATCATTCTCTGCATCGTATTCAAGAGTCTAAAATTGATGTAGATGTAGTTTACTTTGATGAAGCACACAACTCAATCAAGAAGAACTTCTTTGGTCCTACCAGGTTTATCTCTGCTGCTGCTCGCCGCAGTTACTTCTTTACTGCTACTCCTAAGTACACTGCCACTTATCGCAAATATGGCATGAATGATCCCATCTATGGTGGAATCATCTATAACGTTCCTGCTACAGAGTTGGTAAAGAATGGTTCTATCCTTCCCCCTAAGATCAATGCTATTCCTATTGCTGGTCACAGGGAGAAGGGAGAGGATGCTGCACAGGGAGACTGTGATACTCTCCTAGATACTTTGAAGTATGAAGACTGTATGGATAAGGTGTTGATCGCAGCACCCAATACAAAGGTCATGATGCGTATGCTTGCAACCACAGATTTCATGTCTGAGGTTCGTTCTTTAGGTTATGACTTGCTCTGGATCACCAGTAAGCATGGTGCCTTCCACAATGACCAGAAGGTTACTCGTGAGCACTTCTTCAACCTTGTTCGCGCTTTTGGTGCTGACCCTGATAAGAAGTTTGTTGTTCTCCATTACTCTATTCTGAGTGAGGGCATCTCTGTTCCTGGTCTGACTTCTCTTGTTCTCATGCGACAGATGAACGTTATTGAGATGTGTCAGTCTGTTGGACGTGTCATTCGTCTGCACCTGGATGACATTCAAGGTATCAAGCAGGGCACTCTCATCCCTGGTGATACTAAGCAATATTCCAAACCATTCGGTTTAGTCCATGTTCCTGTTTACAGCAACGTTGGAATCTCCACAGTCAAACGCCTTGAGAAGGTCGTTAACACTGTATTTGTTCAGGGTCAACCCGCTATTGCCACCATTAAACGATGATTGAGTACACACACCACAAGAAGCAGTATCTATTTGCCACTAATGTTAGTTGGCTGGATGTTGCAAGTCAGATTGAATTAGAGAAGGTTAACGACACTTACAGAGCAATCAGTGACGAGACTGATCTTTGTATTGATTGTGGATGTGTTCCTGGATTTTTGGCAAACATCTATCAAAAATTTAAAAGAGATTATGGATATAATGCGATGCACATGTATACTTCTCGTAAGATTGGTGCTGAGACACTGGGTAGGCACAATGATGATCAAGACGTTCTTATTGTGCAGTCAAGAGGTAGGATGACATACAAATTTGATGATAATAATGTGGTAACATTGTATCCAGGTGATGGATTGTATATTCCCGCCTGGGTACATCACAACCCAATCACCATTGAACCACGAATTACCCTAAGTTTGAGCAGAGGATGACCACTGACAAAGAACTAAAAGAAATTTACAATTTTTACAAAGATTGTGATGAAGGATTTGTTACTAGGGACGGTTATGCCGCTGTCCCACTTATGGGGTCAAAATCCCTTGTAGTAGTGTATAATGGAGAGCAACTAAAGGTGTGTAGGACTGAGAAGTCTGCTCACACTTTTATCAAAAAACATCGCACCCAAGTCAAAAAAGGAACTGTTTTTGTATCATGATGAACGCTGATCCACATCCAGACACCCTGGTGACAATCACATGTGACAAGGAAGGTCTGAAGACTATGATTCAAGCATCTATTGCTGCTATTCAGCAAGGAGATAACTGGAACTTTGGTGACGAGTATGATCTGGATCTCACACCATATCACGATATGCGTGATTCCCTGATTAAAAAGTATGTGGAGGTGTATGGTGACGAAGATATCACGATCTGAGTTGGTACATCTTCAATTGCAGGCGATGCTCAGGGAGAACAAGTTCCCTAGTAGTGAGATTATGTACTGTGGTCAGAGAGAAGGAGAGCACTGGTATCTTATTGGCGGTGAACATGAAGTGCCAGTGTCTCAAATTGTAGACATTAATCCAGTAGATGAAGATCAAGAAGTTTGAAGTCGATGAAAAAGTAACAGAGTATTTTACTTTGTTATTAAAGGTTTGCATGGCAAAACCTGAAGTAATTGATCATAAGCAGAGCTCTTTATCTCCAAGTTGCTCTGCTACTTTAAACTTACTCAATTTTAAGATGCCTGAAAAGTTTTATAACTATACTGGCAGATTACTAAGAAAGTCTGAAGAAGTTACTGGTGAGATATTAAGATACCATTACATGCATATGGTAGATTATACTAATGGTGGTATAATGTCAGTACACTCACACAAACACAACGAGGACTATAGTTTTATCCTGTATCTTAACGATTGCTCTGACGGGGATACTGTTCTTCATTTAAAGAATCAGTATAGAGTAAGTCCAAAAAAGGGTACTGTTCTGTTATTCTCCTCGTTAATTCCACACTCGTCTGAATACTCAAAAAGTAAGCAGGTATTTGTGGGTGGTCTTAAAGTAAAACACGAGGTCTAAATGGATTGGGACAACACCACTAAACAAGAGAAGCGTAAAGATGCATTTTACATTTTTTATGAGAGTGTATTGAAGCCAGACCATGAGTTGCGTCAAGATGCTCATGAACAGAAGTGTTATCATGAACTGCTTGAATGGCGTGCAGAAATTATTGAATACCTTGACCGACGAAGGAATGAAGAATTCTATTGATAAGTTTGCTATTCCGTTTTATCAAACAAAGATTGAGAACTGGGAAGAGAAGAAGCAAAAACTCCTGGACATTTACGATAGATTTGCCCAGGATAACATGGATGAGGGAGAACAAAATTCTGATTTTGAACAGGATAATAACTATCATATTTTGATTGAGACTATCCTGTTTGATGATATTAAGCGTGCAACAAAGGAACTTGATCTATTCAAGAGAGCACCGAGAGTTGCTAATGCATGGTTCCAAACCTATGACTTAGCACACTCTCATGCCCTCCATAATCATGGATTGGGTAATCTTAGTATGGTCTGCTATATAATGTATGATCCTGAGCATCATAGACCAACTACTTTTGTAGCACCATTCATGAGTCTTACTGACGGTAATATTATGGAATGGGAACCAGAAGGCGTTGAGGAAGGAACTTTAGTCATGTTCCCTTCTGGATTGGCACATTATGTACCAACAAACCAGTCTGATGTCAGAAGAATGATTTTATCTGCAAATATAGGGTAATGTTAAAAGTACCTCATGAAATTCAGTTGCATTTGACTCACTCATGTAATCTTACA
>Ga0181591_10004296_pt1 | contig 12407 bp, 10 predicted proteins | sample 071ome_33_FD_133757 | JGI IMG/M metagenome (GOLD analysis project Ga0181591, IMG submission 133757) | Coastal salt marsh microbial communities from the Groves Creek Marsh, Skidaway Island, Georgia - 071412AT metaG (megahit assembly) | ecosystem: Environmental > Aquatic > Marine > Intertidal...
ATCGCGCTTCGCCGCGTCCTTCTCGTCCGCCGCGTCTTTTTCATCCGCCGGCGGAGGCACCGCCGTTCGCACCACGAGCGCTCGCCGCTGCTTCCCTCGCATCCTTATTCTTCCCGTCGTCGCCGCGTTGTGCGTCGTCGTCGCGCGCGTCGTCATCGTCATCGTCATCGTCATCGTCGCCGTCGAACCGTCCGTCGAACCGTCCGTCGAACCGTCCGTCCGTCGCGCACTCGCGCCCGGCGATCGACGCGGCGCGCCTCCTTGAAGCGTCCTCCTCCTTGTCGACGTCATCAACTCAAAATCGACGAGTTAAGAACCGTCAAATAGGGGGAATGGATGAAATCCATGCGTAAGATTCTCGCGATCGATACATGTCGAGGTTTAAAATCTCCAATGTGGTGATTTCGATCGGTGTATTTCATCGATCGATCGTGCGCGGATGGTTCAAAAAAAAAGAGGTTGAGAATTATGAAAGGGTGACGACGGCAATCGTCGACGACGCGCGCGCGGAGCGACCGACGACGGTTGGGAAAAATGTCGGAAAACGAAAGCGCGGCGGATGCGCGGACGAAGCACCGAATCATCGGACGTCGAGTGTCGGCGACGGTGCAAAACACGGCGAACAGCATCGCGGGATTGCGCGCGCTCGAGAGCGAACGAGAAAATCCACTCTTTGTCGACCCGTTCGCGGCGGCGCTGGCGGGAGAGGAGACGATGACGCGGATGCGGGCGAAGAGAGAGATGGTAACGGAGGATGGGAATGGGACGACCGCGGTGAGGGATGTGGATAAAGGACGGATCGCGATTCGGACGAGATTTTTTGACGACGCGATACGAGCATTCGCGAGCGAAATGGACGCCGAAGAGTTGAGAGAGTCAAAAAAAGGTGGTAGCGGTGGCGGCGGCGGTGTTAAGAAGGGATCGCAGGCGGCCAAGACGCTGACGGGTGGTGAAGACTCTGGCGGGGCCAAGCCGAGACAGATTGTTTTGCTCGGGGCTGGGTACGATACGCGGGCGTGGAGAATCGAGGCGAGTTCGCCAGCGGCCAAGGCGGCGACGACGGTCTTTGAGTTGGACGTCGAGGCGGTGCTGACGAGAAAGCGAGACATTATCGGCGACGTCCCGTTCACGCTGTGCGAAGAGCGCATCTGCGTCTACGCAGACATTGAACACAGCGACTGGTTCGACGCGCTCAAGAGGAGCGGTTTCAGCGAAAAGGCGCCGACGTGCTGGGTACTCGAAGGTCTCATGTACTACCTCAAACCCCGAGTCGCTAAGCGGTTGCTCACGCAGCTCGCTCTATATTCCGCCCCGGGATCGACGCTTGCCGCGTCCGTCGTCAACCCCGCATCGCTCCGCCGCGCGCGATCCGCCCCGGTGTGTCTCAAGCTCGCTCGCTGTTTCGGCCGCGCGCGTCGCACCGGTCACTCCGTGTGGAAATCCGCGTGCGACAAAACCCCAGACGAGTACTTTGCCCCTTGGTCCGTCGAAATCGCCGCGCAAGTCGGCGAAGGACCTCTCAACTACGGCCGTTGGACCGGTCAAATCCCCGAACCCGCGCCTTCGACGAAGCAGGCGTACAAAGCGGACAAGACGCCCAGAACGTTTTACGTTCGCTGCAAAAAGTACTAGAGCGCGCGCACGCGCATGCATGCATCCATCTGTATATAGTGAGTGCGCGTGTTCACTCACCGCCGCCCGCGCGCTCGACCGCGCTCGTGAAACGTATAATAAAGTATGTAAGTGGTACCGTTGAATCAAATCATGCCACGTGTCACATTTTTTATTCCTTCGAGACGAAACACCATCTCGCCGAAGTCTCGACACTCTCGGACGCGACGCCGTCGCCGACGACGCCGCCCGGAACCCCGCGTCGATCGATTGATAGGAAAGAATGGTGCGTGATGCGATGCGGGGAAAACGACGGTGAATGGCGCGGGTGGATGCGCGCGCGGAGGACGATTGGATGCGTCGATGCGCGGCTCACGGTGGTTGGATGGATCTAACGCTCGATCGGATCGATACGACGGATGGACGACGATGGAGAAGAATACCGACTGACGAGAACCATCATCTACGTTTTAACCGCGCGCGCAGGCGAATTCACAAAGAATGATGGCGGCAAAGTCGCGAAAGTTTCACGGGAACATCCACAGAAGAGGCGCCGTGGGCCCTGGAGCGACGAAGAAGAAGGATTTCGCCGTAGGACCGGTGATGCTCGGGTTCTTCGTCTTCGTCGTGATCGGTTCGTCGCTGTTGCAAATCATTCGAACGGCGTCCGCGGCGGGTCCGATGTAAACGGCGGAGACTACGAAGGGTGCGCGTTTTTGTTTGACGTGGTGTACGAGTACTTAAAATACTGGCGCCGACGGACGAGGGAAAGCGTTCGATTCGGTGCGTTGTATGTAATCAACTAACTCTAAAGTAAGTACAACAAAATCTAATCTACGGTGTTGTCGCCATTGAAGAAGGGAAGACTCGTGTCATGTCCGTCATGCGATTTCCTTCGTCCTGGTCTTCGTCTTCGTCCGCTGGCATGGCTGAGTACCCCGCTCGAGCGGCTTTGAGAATCGCTTGCACTTCGTGAAGCGGCCTGCGGGCCGTCTCTGGAATGTACAAAAAGACAAACAAGGCTGATCCAAAACACACGACGGCGAAGAAGATGAAGACACCGAAACTCATGGCGGCTCGCATGGAAGGAAACGCGACGTCGGCCAAAGCGCCGCTCGCGAAGAGAGTCGCGGTGACAGCCGCCGACGCGCTCGATTTCAATCGCATACTAAAGAATTCCCCGACGATGACCCAAAACACACTCGCGAACGAGGCCGAGAAGGCGAGAATGAACGCACAAATTCCTACCAAGGTCCAACCGAGGCTCGACATGGAGTATCCAAAGCTCGCGAGTACCAGACCAAATCCGCTCGCGATTGCGCCGTACAGCAAAAGCGGCCGACGACCCACGCTATCGACGAGAACGATGCTCGCGACGACGCCCATCGTCTTGCACAGAACCACGAGACCGGCGTACGCGTTGTATACATCCATCGTCGTTTCCGAATCGTCATCGACTCGCTCGGCTTCATTGACGCTTCGTAAAATCACCGCTGAGTAGTTGATGACGCTCGTCGACGCGCACAGTTGATTCAACGCCGCCAACGCCAACACGAGCCTCACCGCATGTTTCTCATCCCCACCCCAAGCCTCGCTAAATCCAGAGAACGAGTTCTTCAGCGCTTCAACAAAACCTGCGTGGTCTCGCGACATTCCGCACTCTCGAGCCTCGGTTTCGTACTCGCGCAGCTCTGCCTCAATTTCATCCACGTTGCGACACGTCGCTGCGAGCGTATCCCTCGCGCTCTCTGCCCGCCCACGGCTTACCTCCCATCGAGGACTCTCTTTTTGCATCGCAAAAACGGTTGCCGTCCAAAATCCAATCACCGCCGGGGATAAAACAACAATACCAAGCGTTTCGGACGGTCTCCACCACGTCGCGGCGTTTGCCAAAGCCATCCCGACGCACAACGACAACTCGTAACACGCCCCTATCCGCCCTCTCTTCGTCCTCTCCGCCGTCTCCGCCACGTACTGCGGAACTACGACCGCCAAAGCTCCGATTCCTAGTCCTAAAATCATCCTTCCGAGTGCAAAACCAGACGCCCCAGAGTCCGCGCGCGCGCTCCACCAGCAAACCAAAGCGCCAGCGCTCGACGCACCTAAAGCGAACGCACTCGCCGTTTTCACCCTCCCGAACGTCCGCATCGCCGCCGCGCCGAAAAACGCCCCGAACACCGCTCCGACTTTCGCCGCCGCGACGACGACCGACACCAACATCACGTCGTCGTTTTTCCATTTCATCTTGAGCGTCGGTAGGATGCCACTAATCAAAGCCACATCGTACCCGAACAAAACCCCACCGAAAATCGCAAAGGCGTACGCGTGCGCGTTACGCGACGCGATATGACACCCACGCCGCCGCGCGACGTCCTCCTCCTCCTCCTCCATCGTCGTCGGCGCGTTGTGACGACTCTTCATCAAATTTGTTTTTTTGGATTACACACAATTCGTTTTACAACCGTCACTAAGCGTTTCGACGCCCTCCGCGTCGTCTCTACGGGTCCGCCCCCCCGAGCTCGACGCGGGACATTTCCTCCTCTGTCAGCGTTCGTCGCGTCGGCGCGTCTTCGTTCACCCGCGGGTGCGCGATCGGTCTCGGCGCGCGACGCGACCCTCCAGAGAGAACGCGCTGCACCGCGTCGTCAGACGCACCGAGGGTTCTCGCGAGCGCGGCGAGCGCCGCCTCGGCGCGCGCGACGGGGAGGAGCGATATCCGTTCCCCCGTCGGGGTCATTCTCGGCGGGAAGCGCATCGACGGGACGGGTGCGCGGGCGCGAGACTGCGGCGCGCGCTCTCGCGTCTGTGTGTTGACTTTTGCTTTGTGATGACGTATGGCGTCAGTGCTCGTCGCGCGTCGTCAGCGCTCGTCGTCGCGGTGGATCGATGGTAACGGGCGCGATGGGAGTGCGGGTGACGGTATCGTCGACGACGTCGTCGTCGTCTTCGTCGTCGTCGCGCGCGTCGGTGCGTCGGCGCGCACTCGTCCGGGGAAGATGGACGATGACTCGTCGGTGTGAGACGACGTCAACGTTTTGTACTGCCGTCGCTGCGTTGCCGACGACGAAAACGGTGGTCGCGGGACGACGACGCGCTGTGAAACGCACGAGGTATTCGAGCGCGCGCGCCGGTCGACAGCCTCCACCGGAAGGAGAGCGGGATCCGAGGTTGATTTCGCGACGGGAAAAGGCTCGGAATAGAGAAAACGCGCAGACGTGGGTCGTCGTCGGTGGATTGGCGCTGGCGATGACCACCGTCGTGGCGTTGGTGTACGATACGGTGTCGGATGGGTTTCTTTACGGGGTGGATTCGATCGAGTCGTACGCGTCGTACGGTGGGGATGATGGGGCGTTGTTTGACTTTGACGCGGCGGCTGTCGCGGACGGAGGGAGGTTGGGCGCGGCGGCGCTGGCGGGAGCGGTGATATGGGCCGTGGGCTTGTATTACGCCTCGCCCATCTCCATCGTCATGTTGTTTTTAGGTAGAACGGATTCCGAGCGACCGAGCGATTGGGTGCTTCGTTTGGCGACGGGAACAAAGAAGATGGAGGACGCTTCGATTGGCGCCAAAGTCGCCGTCGCGGCGTGGTTCGCCATCGCCGGCGCCGCCGTCTCCACCGTCGGAACAGACTTTTTGGATTCCACCTGGGGAATTTCCACGGGAGTCGGCTTTCTCACCATTGCCGGCGTCTCCGAACTCGGCCGTCCGAAGCGAATCGACGAGGCGACGCTCGAAAAGCTCGAAGCGCAATACGCCGATTTCTGCGAATTCGCCTCCAAGCGTCTCTCCCGCTCCGGTCGCGTCCATCAAACGGAAATTTCCCGAGCGTTTAGAAACGCCTACCCTCAGTACGCCAGCGAGGATGTCCTCGAGGAGCGAGATTTACGCTCATTAATCGCCAATTTCGCTCCGGCGGCGGAGCGTTCGCCTCGCGGCTATTACAAAAATTTATCCCTCGTCGACCGCGACGGCGCCCCAATCTCGCAGCGTCCATCCGTCAAAGATCTCGGGTTGTAATTTATCACACACGCCATTCGCTTTTCGCCCGAGACGGGTGATGCCTTCCATTCGAGGTGATGATGAATGATACATTCGTTTCGTCGTCAATACGTCCGCGTTGGCTGCGCGCGAACGCCCCTGAAGTGATCTCATCAATCGAACGCGTCTTTCCGCACACCGCGACGCGCACCGAACGGATCGAACGCGATCGAAACCGGCGCGATGTACGGGGGAAGAAACGAGGGACGACGTCGCGACTCGCGTTCGCCGCCTCGATACCGAGACCGAGGGGGACGCGACGACGACCGTGGGTACAACCGAGGTCGCAGACGCGACGGCGGCGGACGAAGAGGCGGTGACCGAGGCGGACGATCGTGGTTCCGACGCGAACGCGACCGGTCGATGTCGCCCGGGGAGTACGTGAGGAAACCGAGAATGCGGGAAACGCTGTTTGATGTGCTCCCGGAAGGGGTGGACCCGAGCCAGTTGCCGCCGCCGGGAATGGGTTTCGCGGCGCCGGCGGGAGCGACGTACGGAGCGCCGAACGCGCCGCTTGGGATGTACGGTGGGGCGCAGCAGACGCTGCAGGCGACGAGACACGCGAGACGGATTTACGTCGGTGGTGTTCCGATGACGACGAACGAGGATTTGTTGGCGAAGTTTTTTAACAATGCGTTGATCGCGATTAACGGAACGACGGGCGAAGAGGGGCCGTGCGTCGTAAACGTGTACATCAATGTGGAGAAGAAGTTTGCATTCGTCGAGTTCCGCAGCGTGGCTGAGTGCTCGAACGCATTGTCGATGGATGGTGTGATCATCGACGGGACGCCGGTGCGGATTCGTCGGCCGAATGATTACAACTCGCAGCTGGCAATGGACCTCGGACCGTCGCAGCCGAGCCCGGATTTGGACTTGGCGGCGATCGGATTAGATAACACGGCGCTCAAGCGCGCGTCGACGGGAAATATTTTGCAAGAGCACGAAGACCGTATCTTTATCGGTGGGTTGCCGTACTTTTTGGAAGAGCCGCAGGTGAGAGAGCTCCTCGAGGCATTCGGTCCCATCGCTCGTTTTGATTTGGTTCGCGACAAGGAGACTGGAAATAGCAAGGGTTACGGGTTCGTCGTCTACGAGGACGTCTCCGTTACGGATATCGCATGCCAGGGACTGAACGGCATGCAAATGGGTGATAAAACGCTCACGGTTCGTCGGGCGGAGCAAGATCCGTCGAGACAAGGAGGAATGCCGCAGATGGTCGGCGTACCTCCCCCTCCTCCGGCGCTCGTCCCGCCGCCGTCCAATCCGCCGAGCAGCGTCGTCTCATTTGATAACATGGGCATCACCAAAGAAGAGCTTGCCGATGACGAGGAATACGAAAACATCATGGAGGATATGCAAGAGGAGTGCGGTAAACACGGTGAAATTGTTGCGATTGTCATTCCACGTCCAAGCGCGGATGGCTCTGAAGTGGCTGGTATGGGCAAGGTGTTCGTTCAGTACGTATCGATCGATGCGGCTACGTCGGCGAGAAACGCGCTCAATGGTAGAAAGTTTGGTGGCGTGGCTGTCGTGGCAGATTTCTTAGATGAAGCGTCTTTCCATTCGCGAAACTTTTAGGAGCATTGAAATAACAACAGCATTGAAATCTAGATTCACCACTTCCCGTCGCAAAACTAGCAGAAGAAGCGCCAGTAAAGATACACAAAGTACCAGCCTATCAAGCCGGCACCTGCAAGAGCAGCTATGGACAAAACAACGGCCCATGCAACCGTCCAGACGACGTCTGCGCGTCGAAGCGTCGTTTTGCGGCTCTTTCGCTTGAGTCGAACGGTGCCTTCGCTTGATCCATCGCGCTTGGATACCTTGCCGCCTTTCATGATAACCGTGCCACCAACGTCAGCGCCATCGTCGGACGTCTTGCTTTGGGGCACATCGATGTCTACGTCCCAATCGAGCGTCATGTCAATCGGCGCCGGATAGCTGGTAGCCGAAGACGTTCTTGGCAAAGCAATGGTTGGATCTCCAGTGAGCGTGTTCCATCCACCGAGTTGCTTGGAGCGCTGCAATACGCGTCTGTGACTACGTTCGAGTGTTGACTTTGCCGCCGCAAAGATGCTACCTACTAGGATTAACACGGACGCGAGTGCGTCTCTAGCCAGGACGGCGGTGCTACCGATGCCCGCAGACATGATGATGCCGGCAAAGATTGGTTGAAGCGAACCGTAACACGCCGTTACAACGGGTGTCGTGTCCGCCTCCGCACGCGTCGTGAGTGCGTATGCCGCTGAAGCGAGCGCACCGACTCCAGCGACCGCGAGCCACGCGTTGGACGCCGTCACCAACGAAATGGATGCCTCGGCGGTGAGGTGCTCGCGCAGCACCATTGGCACCGTGATCGCCACGCCCATGAGCGCGCCCAGAGCCTGAGATACGACCGCCACCGTGATTGGGTTGTATTCGCGCAAGATAGACTCTTGGAACGCCAAATACGCGGCGAAAAATGCGCTGCGAAGCAAAAGCAATATGTTCGCTGTGCTCAGCCACATACGAGATGGGTCGAGGAGTAAAATGGTTCCAATCACGCTGACACCGATCGCCGCAAACTTACCACCGCTCGGCTTTTCGATTCCTTGGAAGACAGCGATGACGCACGAGTAAACTGGAACCAGCTGACCCAGGACGACTGCGTTCCCGAGCGACGCGTACTTTAATCCGTATGCCAAGCACATTTGCGCCATGCAAACGCACGCAGCGAGCAAAATCATCACCATCGACGTGAGCAACGCGTTGCGCTTCTTCACATTCTTCAGCTCCCGCATAGTCTCCCCTCTTGTACGCGCCAAGAGGTAGATGAGCGGCAGCGACATTAGGCTCCGCGTGAGCGTAAACTGCGCCGGTGAAAAGTAACTCATGCTCTGCGCGCTCAAACACGTCGCCCCCACGAAACACGCCTGCGCCAGCGTCAACAACACCGCGCTCTGCGACGCGCGCTTCACGTCATCCCTCACTTTCTTCCGCATCTCATCCAATTCCTCTGGAAACGTTTCAGACATTTGCTCCAGGAAAGCCTTGAGTTCCTTTTTCGATTTCCACTTGACGCCCTCCCCTCTCGCGAAACCGCCTCCCGACGTCGACGTCGGCGCCGGCGCGTCCCCCTCCGGTTCTTCCGGCCCGGACGCCGACGACGCCATCAACCGCGATCGACGCGATGGGTCCTCACGCGATCGACCCACGCTGAGCGCCACAACCGAAGAACGACGCGACGACCAATCGTCGTCTTCGGTACCCAACCTCGAGCCGCGCAAACGCGCCGGCGACGAGGAAGACACCCGCATCGTCGTCATCCTCCCCCGCGGACCCGTCGCGTCCCGCCCGCTCGTCGACGCGACGCACGCGTTCGTCCCGCGCGTCATCGCCGTCGTCGTCCCACGCATCGTCCGCGGACGCCGACGTTTTAAAGAATCAAATCCACTTCCGAATCAATCCAAACAACGACAAAGGCGTTTGGTTGTTCGAATAAAACACCGCCGCGTTCTCGTCGTCGGTGTTCCCGTCGTCGTCGTTCCCGTCGCCCACCGTTCGCGCCCTCTTCGCGCGCGCGCGTTCGAGTCTCTCCTCGCGGCGTCTGACCGAACCGAACGTCGGTGTGTGACGAACGCTGAGTCCTCTCAACGAACGAACGAAGCGCTCGCCTCGAACCCTGACTTCACTCGAAAACGCGCGCGACCGCGTCGAGGCGCCCGGAACGACATCGCATGGCGACGGCGCGTTCGACCGCCTGGGCGTCGTCGACGGCTCGAGGGCGCTCGCGCGGTGGTGCCGTCGGTGCGGCGTCAGTTGGTCTTCGTGCGCGTGGATGCGTGAAACGCGTCGTCGGTGCGTTGACGCCGCGGTGCGCGCCGCTGGCGAGGCGAGGGGCGGTGACGGCGGCTGTAAAGGATGAGGACGATGCGTCGGAAGTCGTGCTCGGGGTGTACGTGAATGCGAGCGCGGAGGATTTACGCGCGGCGCCGGTGGATGCGAGGACGGGTGAGTTTGCAAAGGCGGGCGCGTCGACAAAGCTTGAAGCGCGCACCGCGCGAGGGATCGCCGAAGCGGTGGCCAAGCTCGTGGGTACGCTCGAGTGGCGCGGACGGGTCGGGGTGTCGCTTCCGGGGTTGCTCACGCGGGTGGAGGGTGAGGTGGGAAACGCGCGGGAGGGAACGCTGGCGAGAGACGAAGTCGAGGCGGCGTGTCGAACGGCGACTGGATGCGATGTTTCCGTCGCCGGCGGCGCCGAGGCGTGCGGTGCGGCGGAGCTCAAGTTTGGCGCTGGAGTTTCGCTGTCTCAGGATGCTCGGGAAGGATTGGTGATGTTTTGCATGGTGGGTGGACGTTTCAGCACGGCGCTCTTTGAACACGGCGAAGTGGCGAAGAATTTCGAAGGCGAAAAGATTGTCGATTCATGGAGCGACGACGAAGAGGACGGAGCGCGCGCGGCGAAAATTCCATTGAACGATGACGACGCGGAAGGCTGGAGCGCGTACGCAGCGCGAGTGAACGCCTACCTGTTGAAATTGAGCGCCAAGTACAAGCCAGACGCCATCATTCTCGGCGGCAAGGCGGGAGAAAACGCGGATAAAATTCTCGACAAGCTCACGTGCGAGACTAAAGTCGCGGCTGGAACGCTCGGGTTTGTCGCAGGTGTCAAGGGTGCCGCAGTTTTGGCGTCGCAGCAGCTCGACGCGCGTGAGACGCTCTCGCAGGTGAGAGAGGCGATTGGATTGGAGACGGGTGTGTCGCCGCAATACGTCACTGACGAGCAATTGAGAAGCGTGTTTGATAAGTTTGACGCGAACGGCTCGGGGGTCTTGGAGCTCAGTGAGCTCGCAGCGGCGACGGCGGCCTTGAACGTACGAGTGGACGACGTGAAACGATTGATGGATTTGTTGGATTATGACAACAACGGCGTCGTGAGTTTTCAAGAGTGGCAGCGTTGGTGGGAGAGCGAGATTAAGAACGAAACGATCACGACAATCGTGTCGCAGGATGAGTGGGAAAAGTTGCAAAAGAACGAACGCGATCGACTGATTTGCTTAGAGGTCGGGTTCACATTTTGCCGTCCGTGCAAGGCGTTCGCGCGCAAGTATGAAAAGATTGCAGAAGAGTTTCCAGCCATCAAATTTGTCTTTATGAATGGAAACGAAAACGGTTCTACGACGGTGCTGGCGCGCGACGTGCTCGGCATTAAAACTACGCCATCCTTCTTCTTGTTCCGTTCTGGCGAGCGGTTGCATTTCCACTCGGGTGCGAAGGAGGAGAGACTGAGAAACGCCATTAATCGGCACATTCGAGACGAGGAATGGCCTTCAACGCTTCTCGGCGATCGGCCACCCGTGATTTCTGAAGAAGAGGAGGCTCGTCTTCGCGAGAACGCGTGAGTGAGAAGACGTGGAAAGAATTTTTCATTTTTGTTTTAAATTTGTGCGCTTTGCGGCCTCTAGGCTATGCGCGGCAGCGGCAGCGGCAGCAGTAGGATGAGTAGCTAAGTGGATGTCCCTGCATCCTTTTTGGAATAATTCCCTCGGCGATCCTCCGGTTCCGTACTCTTCGTGCGTCGTAACGTCGCAGTTTGCTCTTGCAAAAGGCGCGCGGCTTCCTTACTTTTAGATTGCACTTCCGACGCCGCGCTCGCCGCGACGGCTGCGACGGCAGCCGTCGCCGCGGATGCCTTCTCTCGCGCAGTGGCGGTGGATTGCGACGCGCTTTCCCACACACTCTCCAAACTAAAGTTCTTCAACCTATCGCTCACTTGGTGCGACATGCTCTTCGATTCTATCGCAATCCTCCGCGGGCTCGCCGGGTCATCCAGAGGTCCGCTGTGCGCACCACCCTTTGGCGGTGGAGGTCTCAAGTTGACCCCAGCCATGTCTTCATCCTTGATGCCGAGCGCCTCCTTTCTCGCCAGAGCGATGCGTTCGGCTTCGCTCGGGTTCATCGTCGCCTGCGAATTCGTCTCGATGGGTTGGTTCAATATCACGCCCTTGGTTTGGTCTGCGCGCGCGCGTAATCCATAGAGTGTGTACGCCTTCTTTTTGCCCGATTCGGAACCCTCTCCTTCTCCTTCCTCTTCGTCGTCGCCCGCGGTGAAGAAATCGTCCAAGTTTCCTCCGGTAAGATTGGTAGACATGCTCGACGCCACATCGAGCGCAGACGCGATATCCTTCAGCGTTTGCTCGTCCGCGGCGTTATCCTTGGACTTCTTCTTCGCCAAGCTCGCGAGCTTCTTTTTCAAATCCTGCTCCGCCGCAATCTCTTCCATCGTTCTCGAGCTCGCTTGGTTCGTCATGGCGTCGCTGACGAGCATGTCGTGAAGTTGAAGAACTTGTTCCACCTCTGCCTTGAACGCCTTATCCGCTTCCGCCTCCTTCACCTCCGCGTCGTCCCTTCGACGATACAATGCTTCGAGCTCGATGCCAATCTCAGCCTCGAGCAGCATCTCCTCAATCTCGCTCATCAACTCAACCGTCTTTCCCAGCGATTCGCCTTGTTCCCATACCCGCGACGTCAACCCAGACACTTGATCGAGCTCTCTCTCCAGCGCCGTCCAGTTGGACTCCTCGCGACGAATCTTTGCCTCGAGCTCAGCGCTCGTTCTCAGAGCCAGTTTCGCCCTCGAATCGACGTGCGCGTGTCGAACGTCGTACTCTTCCAACGCGCGCTCCACCGCGTACGCGTACTCTGCGACGCCGCCCTCCACGCGCGTATCCTCCTGCAAAATCGAGCGAAACGCAATCGCGCGCGCTGGTTAGTCACGC
>Ga0181591_10004305_pt1 | contig 12392 bp, 6 predicted proteins | sample 071ome_33_FD_133757 | JGI IMG/M metagenome (GOLD analysis project Ga0181591, IMG submission 133757) | Coastal salt marsh microbial communities from the Groves Creek Marsh, Skidaway Island, Georgia - 071412AT metaG (megahit assembly) | ecosystem: Environmental > Aquatic > Marine > Intertidal zone...
ATGCACTTTCCATCCCAAACAATTTTGCTGCATATTCCTCTAATTCATTCACAGTTGGGTCATCCCCAAATACATCATCTCCAACTGCTGCATTTTTCATAGCTACTCTCATATCTTCAGTTGGTTTTGTCACCGTATCACTTCTAAGGTCTATGTATTCCATAATTATTATAGATCTTTGAATCATAAATATTTTTTACATGTATGCAATTATGATGCAATATAAATCAAAATTTACATTCAATATTACTGGTCCTTATGATGGCTTGCAATAATTATCTTAAAGTATCGTATAATTATATCAAAAATATAATGACCTATTCTGGTGTTTTTATTGCAGTTGAAGGTGTTGATGGATCTGGTAAATCTACTCAAATAAAATTGTTAAGTGAAAAATTGGCCGAATTAGGTTATGTCATTCATACCACAACAGAACCCTCATCTGGAAAATTAGGTCCAATTTTAAGAGATTATTTATCAAATCCAAATTCTCAACATGCCGTTGATGCATTATTATTTGCCGCTGATCGTATTGAGCATTATTATGAAGAGATCCTACCTAAACTACAGTCTGGCTCTATTGTAATTTGTGATCGATATAAACTATCTTCAATAATCTATCAAGGCTTAAATGGATTATCAGAAGATTGGATTGCTATGATAAATAACAAGGTTCCTGACCCTGATTTGACCATATACTTAGATGTTTCTGCAGAAATTGCAGTTAAGGTTTGAAAATAATCGAAATAAGTTAGAAAAATTTGAGACTTATGATAATTTGAATTCTTTAATAAAACGTTATGAGTTATACAAACCTAAAAACACTGTTGTAATAAATGCAGAACAATCAGTGGAAAAAGTGTTGGATAATTTAACAAAAATGGTAATCAAATACCTATCAGATAAGAATTGAACCTTTTCCATTTTAATAAAATTATTTTAATTTGTTAAATATTTCAATTAAATGGGAATTATATTTAAACTTGTACGTTTCAGTTTATTATGTATTAAACAGTACTATTGAGTTATTTAACTCAAAAAAGCTGTAAATTTCTGGCTTGATTATAATGAGTAAATTATCTAAAAGTTCCACTTCTACCAAGTATATAACTAGAAGGATAAGGGATGCAGAAGGTAATATCATTGTAAAAAGATATAAAAAAAGAGAAAATGCAATTCCAATAAAAATCCCATGGGAACGAACTCCATCTATTATTTCAGGTTCAATTTCTGGAGCATATGCATATTTAATTAACCAATATAATTCAGGTAGTTTAGGTTCTAGTTTATTTTTTCCCGAAATAAGTCAACAAATAAATACGTTCTTTAGCTCCTTAGAGGGTATTGCGTCACTTTTTTTAACTGGAAGTATTGCTGTTGGTTTAGGTACCTTTTTAGGATGGTCATTAATCACTCAAGGTTTTAAAATTAAAAAATGGGGAGGGGCAGCTCGTCAATTATTAGCTATCGGGGCAATGTTATTATTTACAACGGCTGTTTTTTCATCATTCATTAATGAGGCAGGGGTAATTAGACATCAAGATGATACAATTGATGTGAATGAAAATTATGATTTAGAAAATTTAGACTCTCCTTTTTATAAAGAATTATTAAATGGGTTATTAGATCTTTTAGGGCCATTGCCGGATCCCTCATTATTAATCGCCACAGTAACATCTTTGGACGGTCAAGAGCTGAGTAGGCTAGATGATACCTATCTTTGGCGCTATAGAGTAGCAGATACTTATGATCCTGATACTAGAGATTATGTAAATAATTTTGACCAATATTTAACTGATTTTTCAAGCGCAGCACCACTTGTGGGTAGTTATCCCAATGGATCAAAAGGATTTAGAGTTTCCCAACAATATCTAAATCCTACTGCTGGGTTTACAGATGGTTTATTGACACCTTGGAATTCAATATATGACTCACAAGTAGATATCTCTTCTCCTCAAATAGAAGCTAATAATTTAGAAGCAGGAGATTTTGTTGAATTTTCATCAATTGAAATGCAAAAAGATATTAATTCACGAAATGTAATACAAGCTGCATTAACAAAATCAAGAACATCAGGTTATTTTGATTTTGATGCATATTACATTCCAGAGCAACAAGAAAATATCGCGCAAAATTCTATCTCATATGGAGATTTTCTAAATGCTATGTTAATTGATGGTTACAAATCTGATTTAGTCAATACACGTAATGATGCAATTGAAGATGCAGGAAGTTTAAGTTCCATATGGGGCTCATCTTCATTACCTGATTATTATGATATTAATGAAAATAATACTGAATTTGGTGATGCATCTGTTTATAATGGGAAAATTCTATCCTATCAAGCTAATTTAGATCAAAGTGTTTATGGTTTAATATTGCAAGTGCATAATCAAATTCAAAATGCAGTTTTAGACTTACTTACAAATCCGACCGCAGCAGAAACTTTCTCATCTACCTCTGACAATAGTGGAAATAATGAAGCTCCACCTGGAGAAGATCGAGCATTTTATTTTTGGCGTCAAATAGAGAATCAACAACTTTTTGGTATCAAAGATTTCTTAGTTGGTTATGTTAATATGTTAAGGTCATTGAATATTCCATCAAGATTAGTAATTGGTTTTAATTCAGGTACAATTGATGAGGCAACTGATACAATTTCCATTACTGCAGGTGATGTTTCTCCTTGGGTGGAAGCACTTATACCTTGGACAGATCAAAATGGAGATTTACAATATAGTTGGGGCGCTTTTAATCCATTACCCAAATTATCTTTATTATTATCCGAAGGTAGATTCGTATACGGCCAAAATTCATTGGGAGGTCAGCCAACCATTGAATTAGATTCAACCTCTGGTGTCGAAACTGATTTAGGTGGAGATATAGGAAGCTTCTCATTGGCAGAAATGAATAAGCCCTTCAACTTTGGTTCAAGAGTTTTATTTGAAGAAATACCTGCACCTAATCAAAAAATCGAATTTAAAATATTGAACGAAGAAGAATTATTATCATTAGCTGCAGGCAATGCCGCAGACATACTCAATGCAGGTACTGATTTAGGTACCATCACGACAGATGGAGATGGTGAAAATTGGGCTAACTTATCTATTACAGTATCCACTGATAAATCTGCTGTACTAACAGTTGATGGTGTTGATACGAACCTCGAAGGTGAATATCCTGCAATAAATATACTGGGAGGGGAGGGCGAACGAAATTTATTTGCGATTGTAGCTAGATATGCTCTTGAAGTTGATTTTATAGTTGTTGGATGGAAATTAGAGGCTTCAATTTCTTTATCAAACACAGATGATGATGTTGATACTGTTGAGATCCCAGATGCATTAGATTTATTCGATGGTGATGAATTCAATACCTCATTTACATATGCAGGAGAGGAATTAGGATATAGTATTCAGGTCAATGATCCCGAAGGTCTCCCCATTCAAGATGTTGCATTAGAAATTTTATGGCTTTCACCTGATGATTTAGCTGGCATCCAAGATACTCTTATTTCTGGAAATACAGACTCATTAAAAGCAGATATTGGCGATGATAATCCAATTACTGGAGCAGATGGATCATATTCATTTGATTTTACAACACCAACTGCAGATGCAGGTGTGGAATATTATACATTAATGGCATGGATACCTAACACTGTTTTTTATGCAACTCTATACATTCATATGAGTGAAGATTTTTCTCTTACCTATGAAATAGTGGACTATGGTGATTTTCTAATAAATCTAACTGAGACCATAGATTGGACAATCAATTTTACGGCATTATTCACAGATGATACACTTAATACAATTTTACTGCTAAATGGTGATGCTCCTGTAAACGATCGTACGCCAGATGAATTAGCATTAGATTATTATTTAATAACAAGGGATGCTTTTGATCTCGCTCCTGCTGCACCAATAAACCCTTTACTTCCTGCAACTGATAGAGATAATTATTTCTTAAATGAAATCAGTCTTTGTGAAACTGATTATAATGAAGTCAATGTTAATTGTTACAAGTTAAGTGAGTCAAACACTACTATGGGTGTACTTTCAGGCACAACAGTTTCTGATGGTCAAGGTCGTATTGCAATGGTTGGAGGTGCAGTCCCATTAGGTTCTTATTACTTAATAATTGAATTAGTTATTCCAAATCAAGATAATAAATACTTTATCAACGACAGTCAAAGATTTGTTTTTGCACCATTTGGTCTTTCTAATGCAAATGTAAATTTCAATTTACCTATCGTACAATTTGATGATGTAAATACAATTCATGAAAATAATGATCAATTATTTGAATATACAGAATCAAATAATTATGAATTTTCAGTCTCATATCTAATTAACATAATTTTTGGGTTGTTATTACTACCAATCATAATACATAGAAACCGTAAAATAAACAAAGGAGGTTTAATACAATGAAATTCAAATCTCTGAGTGTTTTATTGTTACTCACTGTTTCTCTATTCATAAGTCCATTATTAATCTCTGGAAATGAATTCTCAAACATAAGTCACATCTCAAATGAGAAAAATTTAGAAGTTTCAAACAATTTTAAACCAAATTTGATTTCACAAACATCTGATGTCTTCAAAAGCTCAAGACATTACCCAACACATCAAAATCAAAAAGTATTTAGAAGCTCTGCAACATTAGATACAAAAAATTCATTTTCAACTTCCATAACTCAAAATTCCATCACATTAGACCAAGAAGGAGAGTACTATTGGGATGAAGCTATTCCAATAACTGGGGTTGTCACAGATACAAGAGATGAATTATTCCCAGGTGTCGAAGTTTATCTATTCCTAAATGAATCTGATATTAGTGAAGGTAACGAGGTAGCCACTGCAACAGCGAATGCAAATGCAATATTTGCATTTTCAAGGGATTTTCTTCAAAATCAAATAGGTTTTTGGAATTGGACTATATGGTACCCTGATCAAGATGATGGTGATGCAGACTTTGGGATTGATTGTTTTGAATGTGCTAAAGTGGTAGATACAGGTAATTTTACTCTATATGATGAAATTTCATTTTCTGCTGTGAGAGATTCAGGTGAGCAAATTGCACCAGCTGATGATATACAATTTACTGGCTCAATTGAATTAAGAAATGGGAACCCAGTTCCAGTCGCAATTCGTAATAATTATGCTTTGACATACACTATAAATTATAATGAAGTAGGTTCCACAACTAATAACTCATATTTTGGAACTTCAAGTTCAATAACATTTAATGATAACTATCCTGGTACTACTGCAGACTCAGGTACAATTACAATCGAAATTAATGGTACAACACCATATTATAAATATCAAAATAATGACCAGACCGAAACTTTGACATTTTCTATTGTTACTGATTGGGTTTTTAATTTAGCTAATACACAAGTTGATGGAGTCGCCACCACTCAATCAGATTTCAACAATCAATTTCTCTCAAGAACTAATCAGGAAATAATTATTTCAGGTGTATTTAATTCTTCTTCAGAAGGAGTAGATGCTAATTTATGGAATAATGTTCCTATAAATATTGAAATTGATGGTGCAGGTATTTCAAATACAAATACTTCAATGGACTTTACTGTAAATACAGTGTCTAATGGTACATTTTTCGCAACATTCATACTAAATACTGCTAATTTCTCTAATCCTACTGAAAATTTAATTATTACAATTACGAATACAGATCCTAATGATTTATTATCTTCAGTAGAAGAAGTAAAAACCATCCAAATAAAACTAAAAGCAGAAGCTGATGATTTAACCAATGTTAATTATTTTGGTACTTTAAATGCAACAGACTATGATGAGACATTATATTATACTAATGATGGAAATGACTTCACTATAAATGGTACAATATTAGATGAAGCAGGTCGAGGAGCAGAGGGGGTGAAAATAGTATTTCATATTACAAATCAAAATACTACTAATGAAGCCGATGCTACTACACTCTATTCTTCAGAGACTGATTTATTAGATTTAGGCTTAACTATATCTGAATTGACAACCAATGCAAATGGTCACTTCTTACTAACATTTGAATTACCCGAAATCTCTGAAGACCAAAAATATTTTACAGTTAATATTACTATCGCAAATGATGCAGTATCAGACTCTTATCGATGGGAAAATAATAAAAATGAACAATCTTCTGTTTTTACCTTTGAATACCTGAATTTTGATGATATCACTACCTCAAGTATTGATTTCAAATTCCATAATGATACTGCTAATGAAATAACTTTAGAAGATGGTATCGTATTTCTAAATTCAACATTTTATGAAACTTACCAAAATTCAAGTCTAAATTATAAATTCACAATCGAAATTAAAGATAAACATGGAAGAGTTCCAATCGGTTTAACACTAAACCTCAATATTGATGTTGCATTTCATACCTCCGCCAATGAAGCAAATTCAAGAAATACAACACAACTAGCTATAACTTCCGATAATAATGGTGTCTTCACATTGTTCATACATAATATTACGAGTTTTGATACTTCCGTTTTTGCGAAAACACATGGTGCCGCATTCAAATACTTGTTTACCATTGCAGATAGTGATTTTGATATAAACTCCGAAACTTATGGTCAACAAATTACAATCTTTGGTCCAGATAATACTTCCATGGACTTAAATGATCTAAGTGCTGAGGATGTAAGCTTCTCAAATCTTGCTGATGAATCAGAAGCAAATATTACCATTACATTAAATATTCAAGATTTTGAATCATATGGTATTGATTATACCAACATACGAAATGTAACAATATATTGGCGTGCCACTACTTCAGGAGGTTATAATTCAACCTCAATTAATGATTTTGATTTTTCATCTGTAAATTGGAATATTGCAAATATGACATATAATAATCTTGCAGACCGTTTTCAATTTATTTTAAGTTTTCCCGATCATGGCCATGGATATTTCTTCCAGGTATATTTTATTGTATATGATCTATCTGGACATGGAGTCAACGCTAATGAAATCACGAATGGTGGTAATCAATGGACAAATGGACTTCCAGATTATGATCCTTCCCAAGCCAATCAAGGTTATGATGTAACTGTCTCTAAATTTGCGAATATAACTGATTTTAGCAATCCTGGTCAACCATATTTGATCCAAATGGGTGACTCATTAATTAGACAAATTGATGTACCAAATGATGTTTTAATAGACGGTAAAAGTATTGCTACTGGATACAATATCACAAGTTTACAAAATAATGTTACAATCACATTAAATTTAGAAGAAGATGGCTTGAATTATACTTCTGTGAAAATCTATTACCGATTTTTAGAAGATCAAAATGCCTCTGGTGCCCTCTCTCTTAATAATCCTGTATTCAGCAATGACACTGCTTATTTAATTTTCGAGATGACATTAATACAAATACAAGGAGGAACAATGATATTTACGTTCATTATAGACTCTTCACAATTACAATATAATACTTATTTGGATTTTTATTTCAATTATACTGATGGTGCCAATAATACTGCTGTGACAGCCCCTTTTGTTTCAACATCAGGCGAAGTTAATCCAGGCCTATCATTTAACTTAGTAGTTGATAAAACTCCTCCAATAGAAGCTGAAGAGGATAATTTTGAAGATATACGAATACCAGGTAGAGAGAATGAACCTAATGAAGTCGTAATATGGATGAATGAAACTATCTCTGATTTTAATATAACTCACTCTGTTCAAGATGTAAATGGAACTGGCTTATCAGATGTACTTGTTCACTGGTATTTTAATGGATCTAACTCAATTAATTTTACCCAAATTTATATGCAAAATGGAGTAGTACTTTTTACCAATTCCTCGACCTACATAAACGGTACATTTACCTTCAACGTTACTTTGCCAGATATATTTTTCTTAATAAATTCGTCCTTAAGTTACGAAATAGAGGTATTAGATAGCAGTGGCAATAGTCTAACATTAAACTCTCAAAGTGATCCTAACTCAAACTCATTTGAATTCAAAAGTCAACCAATACCACCTGATGCTGTAGAAGAACCATTACCCGAACCAGAAGAAATAACTGAACCTGCAACTGTCATCGAAACTATAATTACTACTGATGAAGATGGCAATGAAGTTACTATTACAAATACTACAATTATTCAACCCGCAGTACCAGAAGAAACAAACAATGCATTATGGATTGTCGCAGGTTTCTTAGGTTTACTTGGATTATTAACTTTATATTATCAACGAAATAACATCAAAGATATGATCCAGCAAAGACAAAGACGTAAAAAAGTGGAAGGTGCTTTATCTGATATCATCAAAGAAATCCGTGAATTAGGTGAACAACAAAAATTCAAGCGAGCTATTTTACTTATTTGGGACGCATTAGAAAGAGTAGCAAAAGAGATTGTAAATGCATCAAGACCTTTCAACGTTACTGCGAGAGAATTTACAGCTTATCTATCAACTGTCACCATCGTTGACAGAGAAACTTTATTAACATTATCTGATACCTTTGAATATGCAAGATATGGTAAGGATAATCCTAGTAAAGAATTATTCGAAAATGCAATCAATGCTTTGGAGAATACCATCGAATCGATCATCAAATCTGGTGCTCGATCAAGAGTTACCAATGACGATGAGGATTGGTAATTCAAAATAAAGGAGTGAAAAAAATGGCAATATTTGGAAGAACAAGAAGATTTTTCAAAAGAAGAGAAAGTTCCAAAACCGCAGGAACTGCAATAAAAGAGGCGAAAAAAGCTGCATTGAATAATGACTTCAAAGAAGCTAGTATCAAAGCATATTTTGCCCTTGAGACAATAGGTGATGTTTTTGTTGATCAAACAAGAGAAGATCATGAAACTGCTAGAGAATTTGGCAACAAATTAGTAGAATTAGGTCCAGTAACCCAAGAGGATATTGAACCAATTTTATTAGGTTTTGAAATTGCCAAATATTCCGCTATGGATGTAACTGCACAAGGATATTCTACAATAGAAAATTCTATCGAAGATGTATTGCAAATCTACCGTAAAGGAAAGAAGGCTGGTCAAAAAGGATCAAAAGGTAAAAAGAAATCCCGTAAAAAACCAAGAAAAAGAGGAAAAACAGGCGCCTCAGCTGGACGAAAAAGAGCCAAAAAATAATTAATAAAGAGGTTATGTCATGTCAAGTACTAACAAAGCTAATTCTACTTTTGTAAATATTTACAGAAGAATTCAATCTATAGCTTTGATTCTATTGCTGTTAATAGGTATCGCTCCTGTCATATTAGCCGCAATTCCTGGTACTTCATCAAATGACTCATTTTCAATTTATAGCGAAGCATATGATGGGCTATCTTTTGTTAGAGAAAATTTAGAAGCTGTAGAAACAGATGGAGGAACTTCCAAATATAATGTGACTAATGTCGTTTCCAATTTAAATATTCTAAATCGTTTCAATGGTTCAGGTACATTGGTAATTGTTGGGCCATCATCTGATTTTGGTCTTACGGAAACAATTTCAATAATACTTTATATGTTAAGAGGTGGTTCAATCATTGTAGTAGATGATTTTGGATCTGCTAATCAAATATTAGCTCCTATTTTTGATGCTTTTTCAAATATTGATACATTTTCAGAACAAGCTTCAGAACAAGGTTTTGAAGTGCCAACTGTCTCAGATATATTTTCAGGTCAATCAGGGGATAATGGTGGGGAATCTGGAGATGGAGAGGACTCATTTGGAATTGGTGGTGGTGGTTCTTCATCAGACAGTGTAAGCTCTGAGGATTTCATGGTCAATTTAATAGGTGATCTAATCCGAGCATTTGGTTTCAATACATCTGGTATTTTAATGGATATTAATTCAAACTCTGGTAGTCCTGCAAGACCTGTTATCACCGATTTTTATGATACTGAAATTCCAGGTTACACTTTTACTCAGAATATTGATGCAGTTGCTATGGAAATGGGATCCATAATCAGCGTAAAATTAAGTGTCCCCATTTATGATGATTTTGGAAATAAATTGGATGCAAATGGAGAAGTTACTACAAATTCATCTGCTCAAGCTAAAAAAATAGTTTGGCAACCTTTACAAAAAATATCTGCCTCATTAATCAATGAAAATTTTGACGATGATGCTTTCAGCTTACCAGTTCCTTTTTTCCCCATGTATTCATCCAAATTTTCTTGGATTGAAACTGATTTTTCGTCAGCTGCAGCTGGTACAATGGAACCTGATGTAGGTGAATGGGGAAATGCAAACTTTGCAACAGCATTATCTATTCCAATGTTTCCTGGATTTGGGAAATTAATTTTCTTATCAGATCCTTCAATTTTTATTAATAGATATACGCAACAAACAGATCTTTATGATAACATGAATTTAATATTAAATCTAGTAGATATGGCAACTTATGATCAAGAAATTACCTCTGATAACCCCCAAATTCCAATATTATTCGACTTTGGTCATACATTTCAAAGTTTATCCTCCCCTGCACTTTATACTACTGCTCTTTTGAAATTAATCGCTGAAATTAGTATGTTCCCGCTTTATGCTCCTTTTGTACCATATTTCATGTATGGATATGGTAAAAGGATCATGCCCTCAAATAGACGATTACGTCCAATCTTACTTACAAAAAGAAGAGGTGAAACTGGTCACTCCGATTTTGAAGCAAAATTAGAACAAATCAAAGAAGAGAGTAAATATGGTGAACCAATTATGTATTTATCGAAACGGATTATTCGAAAAGTACGAAAAGATGTAAGATTTGAAGGTGTCACTCCCAAGAACCCACGTGAATTAGCAAAATTCTTCCGAGATAATTTCAAAAGTAGTGTTGGTAGAGAAGCTGAATTAAGGGTACAATTAGCTCAAATTTTCAAAGTTGCAGAAAATCCTAATCGAAAGCTTGGTAAAATTAGTGCCAAAAAACAATTAGATTTACTTAAAAAATTAGATGACTTATTAGGAACTTAATTAATAATACTCAATCATGACAAAAATATATTAAAACTTGAAATCAAACAATATAGAGAAGGCCCATGGTGTAGCGGCAATCATAACGGATTCTGGTTCCGTTGACCTCGGTTCAAATCCGGGTGGGCCTGTATTTCTCTCAATCGAAGTCATTTTCTATTGAATTATAAATCAAATGTGATTTTAATCAATTCTAATTTAGATCAATTACAACTTTTTTTTATATCACTCCATGATATCTGATCTATGACAAAAGTATATGTTGGTATGAGTGCTGATCTGATACATCCCGGCCACATTAACATATTAAACGAAGCAAGTAAATATGGATCCGTTATAGTAGGTCTACTCACTGATGAAGCAATTGCTAGCTATAAACGATTACCCTCATTAACTTATGAGCAAAGAAAACAGATTATAGAAAATATAAAAGGAGTTGATGAAGTAATACCACAAACGACTTTGGATTATGTTGAAAACCTAAAAAAAATAAAACCATCATATGTAGTCCATGGTGATGATTGGAAAACAGGAGTTCAAAGTAAAGTTAGAGATCGTGTCATTAAGTGTCTTGAAGAATGGGGTGGTGAATTAATCGAACCAGAATATACTAAAAATATATCTTCTACCTTGTTGCATAAAAATCTTAAAGAAATCGGAACTACACCTTCTATACGAATAAAGCAATTAAGAAGGTTGTTACGAAGTAAAAAAGTAGTTAGAATTTTAGAAGCTCATAATGGTTTAACCGGTCTAATAGTAGAGAATACATACATTGATACTGATAATAAAAGAGAAGAATTTGATGGGATGTGGGAAAGCAGTTTAACTGACTCCGTAAGTAAAGGAAAACCAGATATAGGGACCGTAGATTTTACATCAAGACTTGCTACAATTGATCAAATTTTAGAAGTAACTACGAAACCCATGATTGTCGATGGTGATAATGGTGGTTTACCAGAACATTTTACATTTTTTGTGAAAAATTTAGAACGACTTGGAGTATCTGCTGTAATAATTGAGGATAAAATTGGCCTAAAGAAAAACTCATTATTTGGTACTGATGTAAAACAAAATCAAGACTCAATTGAAAATTTTGCCTATAAAATTAAAATTGGTAAAAAGTCTCAAGTCACCGAAGATTTCATGATAATAGCAAGAATTGAAAGTTTGATTTTAGGCCAAGGCCAAGATGATGCTATTAAAAGAGCTAAAGCTTACATAAATGCAGGCGCAGACGGAATAATGATACATTCTAAAGATACAAAGCCAGATGAAATTCTTGAATTTTGTGAAAATTATAAAAAATTAGATACAGACATTCCTTTGGTGGTTGTTCCATCAACATACGGTACAATTACTGAAAAACAATTAAGTGATGCTGGAGTTAGTGTAATTATATACGCAAATC
>Ga0181591_10004306_pt1 | contig 12389 bp, 9 predicted proteins | sample 071ome_33_FD_133757 | JGI IMG/M metagenome (GOLD analysis project Ga0181591, IMG submission 133757) | Coastal salt marsh microbial communities from the Groves Creek Marsh, Skidaway Island, Georgia - 071412AT metaG (megahit assembly) | ecosystem: Environmental > Aquatic > Marine > Intertidal zone...
GCACAATTAGAGGTAAATAATCGTTTCATGCAAAACACAGCCGATCTAAAAACACAAATCCAAAACCTAAGCCAAAGCTTAGGTTTTTCTGACTGCAAAATCGCTTCTGCCACAAAGCTCGATCAATACAACAAACACTACGCAGAATTCATCGCCAAAGGCCGCCACGGATCAATGGCCTACCTAGAAAAACATGCACCTCTCAAGACCAACCCTCAACTCATTCAAGAAGGGGCCAAAAGTATAATCATGCTCTCAATTAACTACTTCCAAGCCAGGCGCGACCTCAAAAAGCACTGGCAACCCCAAATCCACGTACCCAATCACAAAGAAGGTCAAGTCGCCCGCTACGCTTTTGGACGCGACTACCACAAAGTTTTCAAATCCAAGCTCAAACAACTTGCCAAACTTATAAACGAACACTTCCCAGATTCCCAAACCCGCTTCTTCGCAGACTCAGGCCCCCTGCTCGAGCGCCAATACGCAGAATTCTCTGGACTTGGATATATAGGCAAAAACTGCCTCTTGATTACCCGCTCACATGGCAGCTGGGTCCTGCTTGGAGAACTCATAACAACACTAGATATCCCAGCCGACGAACCGTTCGACAGAGAAACAATGCAATGCGGCAGCTGCAACAAATGCCAAGTCGCCTGCCCCACCGGTGCCCTCGATACCGACTACAAAATGGACGCATCCAAATGCATTTCCTACCTCACAATCGAACACAAAGGCATCATTCCAGAAGACCTCCGTCCAAAAATCGGCAACTGGATTTTTGGTTGCGACATCTGCCAAGAAGTCTGTCCTCATAACATCCGTGCCAAACAAACAACCCTCCCAGATTTCTCCACAGCCATCGCCGGCAACGATCTCAACCTCCAAGAAATCCTCGAAATAGCAGACGACCAAGCTTATCTCGCCCGCTTCGCAGGCTCGCCTCTCATGCGAGCCAAACGCACAAAACTCCTACGCAACGCCTGCATAGTAGCTGCCAACCTCAATCGCCAAGACCTCCTCCCTCAAATCCAAAAACTCTGCCTAGACCCAGACCCAATCATCGCTCACCATGCCCAATGGGCCAAATCCCAACTCCAAACTAATCAGTAGAACTCTCTTGAGGAAACAATAGATCATGCCAGCGCACAACCAATTGATCAAAACTCTTAATAGTCATTTGTGACTCCAATCAAGAGTGGTTTTACAAATCAACTAAAAGGTGATATAATATCATGATTAATAAAACTTATGAGCTTAGAAAAATCCACAGCCGCAGCTGAAACTTCAAGTCAAACCAAAAGACCCAAGCTTCCAGAAGTCACATCTAATATTCCAGAACTAGAAATAGAGGGACAAGAGTCAAACTTGGAACTTATTAAAGAAAAAAAACCATACATCACACAACTTTTTCAAAAGAGTGAACTTTTACAATACTTAACGAGCTCAGATGACCCTTCAATTGCTAGCAATTTTATAAACACATATTTTTACGGATTACTTGCAAAAGAAAGTTCATTTGGAACAGACGTTTATCACTTGAAAACTGCATCTAGACAAGTTTTAACAAAAGAAGATTTCAAGTCAGCAAAAACTTTACCTGGCACCAAAATCCCAATGCAAACTTACGAACAATGGCGAGTAGAAAGAAATAAAACAGGCAAATGGCCAAAAGAAATCATCAAAACACAATACAAGCTAAGTTTTGGGACCTTTATAAAATCAGTAAATAAAATTAGTACTTATGTAGTTAAATCAACAAGTATCAGTCCTAAAGAATTCAAGAGGTTTTTAAAACAAAACCCAATTACTGGTGAATTTTTAACTCCACTCAGCGAGCTTCAAAAAAGCGGAATAGAATCATATGCAAAACTTAAAGAAATAGTAGACGCAAACTACATAAGCAAAAGCCCATTTCAACTAATTAGTAATACACTTACAGATATCAAAGATGCTTTGGCAGCCAAAAAACCACCTGCATCAATTAAAGCAATTTGGTCAAGTAAAGCAACTCCATCTCGAGCAGATCTGAAAAGTTTTGATACTTCAGCCAAACTCAGCGTGCTTAATCTAGAAAGAATTTATCAATACTGCAAAACAGAATTAAAAAATCCATATTTAAAAGCTAGAAAAAAAGAACTAGTTATTCCAATAATACTCATGTGTTATCTCGCAGGTATGGGTACTGCAAAAAAACTTTTCAAACTGGCAAATCAAAAAAAATTCATAGGTCCAAACGCACTCAAATCACTTCTAAACGCGGCCAAAACCAAAAAAATAATCACTCGAGATCACATACAATACATTTCGAGAATTAGAGGTTACGCCCACAAACTAACTCCCGCAGACGCTCAACCACCTCAAACTCAAAAACCAACTAGTACAGCTGCACAAAAAGCCAAAGAGGCAAAAGAGTCACAAAGATCCAAAACCAAAACAAAATTAACAAAACTCAAACAAAAGATTCAAGCAGAGTTAGAAACAAAGACTGAATATACAAACGAACCAGAATTCACACCAAGCATGAGCATTGAGCAAATTAGAAAAGATCTTTTCAATATGCAATTTAAAGCCTCGAACACTGAATTAGTTCTACCAGAGCGACCTTATTACGATCCAGATTACGTACCAGATCCCGACAACCCAATCTTCTCAGATGAGTTTGGTGCAGACCCAGAAGCCATTAAAACCAATGCCGACATGTTTTTCGATGAGCAATACGAAGATATTAACTCCATGCCAAGACAAATACTTGTCAAAAGAATTATTGATGAGTACGAACCAAAATTCACAGCCAAAATAATCAATAACAGCAAAATAGAAACGTATACTTTTCCATATGGAATTCAATTAAAAATTACCGAGTATCCAAACAGCAAAACTATAAATAAGACTGTCTCATACAGCAAAAACATCAAAAAAGTCTACGCCCAAACGCACATTAACTATTACAAAGACTGGCCAAATGACTAATTAACATCCAAAGCCAAAGCTTCTTTGACGGATTGCAAACCAATCAAAGCACACTTAAGACGTACCGGACCAACATCTATACCCAGCATTTCCAATACTAAATCTTTATCAACTTTCAAAATATCCTCAACAGACATCCCAATTATTTCGTCAGAAAGCATGCTCAACGCAGCCACAGAAATTGCACATCCACGGGCTTGAAATTTTAGATCAACCAATTTATTGTCGGAAACTTTTAGATACACAGTAACCGCATCCCCGCAAGAAACATTTTTTGAATAATTTTCATGCGTACAGTCTTCGATAACTCCAGCATTATCTGGGTTTTTGTAGTGTTCTAAAACATTTTGCATATTTAGATCCATAACTAAGAGTTAAACATTTGAAAGAGTTCTTTTAAGGCTTCAACCAACTTATCGCAATCCTCTTTATTATTAAACATACCAAAACTAGCTCTTACACTAGCAGTTATATTTAATTTCTTATGAAGCAACTGAGTACAGTGCTGACCAGCTCGCACACAAATGCCTTTTCCTCCAAGAATAAAAGCGACATCATGAGCATGCACTCCAGAAACATTAAAACTAACCAAATGAACGGCTTCTTGTACATCACTCACAAATTCGATGAAATCCAGTTCAGAAAGTTTTTGCACAAGATATGTGCATAAGTTGTGTTCATGTTCAAAAACTTCATCAATACCAGCTTCTTTTAAAAAATTAACAGCCTCGGCCAAACCAATAATTTGAGCAATCGGTAAAGTTCCCGGCTCAAAACCCTCAAACCCAGGTTTTGAAGTTATTTCCAATTTGTCAGAAACACATTCCACAGTGCCTCCACCAAAATCCACATTTCGTAATGCCTGATAACCACGGTCAGACACTAATAAACATCCAACCCCGGTTGGCCCATATAATTTATGACCAGAAAACACTAAATAATCAGCTCCCAACTCTGCAAAATCAACTCGCATGTGACAAGCCGCTTGGCAGGCGTCAACCAAAACCAAAGCTCCAAACTTGTGAGCTTTTTCAATTATTGAATCTAAATACCTTTCTCCACCAATCACATTCGAAGCTAAACTCACAAAAATCAATTTTGTCTTCTCATTTATCATATCTGTAAGGGCCTCATAACCATCTTCATTCAAAACAACTTCAAAGCCATAATTTTGCCCCTGAGCAACAATAGGTAACAAGCTAGAATGATGCTCATCCAAAGAAACTAAAACTTCACCACGATCATTTTCCAAAGTCTCAGAAGCAATTTTCATAAGAACGGAACGCGCAACCAAGTTCATACTTTGAGTCGCCCCGGAAGTAAAAATTACCTGGCTCGCAGTTGCTCCAAAAAAACCAGCAATATCTTCTCTTGCATTTCTTACCGCAATGGTAGCCTTATCAGCAATAGGATAAAGTCCCCTCTCAACATTTGCAGAATAATTTTCATAATAGTCACAGATCACATCCACAACAGACATAGGCTTAAGCGCAGTCGCGGCCGAGTCCAAATACACCAAGTCCGGCTGAGAAATAAAAATTGGAAACTGTTCTTTAAGCATTTTTGCAAAAATTAACAAAAGTACCCATATATTTTTAACACAAATTTAATTTTTTACAAGTCTCACTGTACATTTAAACAAAAAAATGGTAGAATAAAAAGATTTAATTAAATCTTATGTCTATTGAACAACAACAGTTTACCGAAGCTAATATCCCCCGGCTTATCGAACAACTCAAACAAAACCAAGAATTTCGAGAGCAACTAAAGCAATACCTAATTCAACATCAAGATCAAGTAGATCAAATCAGACAGCTCCAAACTCAAGAAGTAGACAAAGATACACTTGTCAGAATTTTAGTAATCACCAAAGCCCTATTAAAAGCCGCAGAAACATTAGAAACAGACCAGCAAACCGAACAAATCCCAAAATCCAACCCCCTAGTCACCGAGTCAGGAGCATTAGCAAAAGGTCTATTGCCACTTTTATCAAAATTTACAACCAAAACTAAATCTGGAAATCTCAACATCAGAAATTCACAAGGACGAGTAGTAGGCAAACTCACAAGCAGTAACTACATATACATTGATTTCATGGGCCCACAAGTAACTAGAAACCAAACGTTTACAGATCCTAAAACAGGAAATAAACACACCTACAAAATGGTCAAAATTCGCAACATAAACACAATCAATTGCCAAAAATTAGACTACTGGACATGTTTTGATCTCTTGGAACCAGAAATCAACACTAAAGAATTTCAATCACAAATTAGTAGCAGCCAAAGCCAAACACGCCCCCAACCTACACAAACCCAACCTCAAAAAACCCAAACCCCAAAACCTAAACCAACAAAACAAACAACACCCCAATCCAGATCTCTAGAATTTGAAGAGCCAAGAACCAAACATATAATTTCACAGGCCAAATTCAATCTTAGTGCCCAAACAAAAAGATTACCAACGCTAAATCTAAATCAAACTAGCGGGGCCATAGACGCCGTCAAAATAGACATCAAGCTAATTGAGGAAATCATAAAAACTCAAAGCGCAAAAGTCGCACAACTAGCAACTGCACAAACAAGCTATACTGAAAAACTACAACAGGCTCAAACACAACTCAGAATGCTTGAGAAATTACAAAGTCAACTACAAGCATTTATTCAAAAAGCAAAAGCCCAACATACAAAACTCAGCCAGCAAGCAGACAGCAGACAAGAAAAAGCACAAGAAAAACAAGACATTAAAGATCTTAAACGCTCATTTTTATTAGTTCAAAGCATACCAAGTTCACTTGAAAAACAAGTCATTCCACACCTCCAGAGTTTCGACACCTGGGAGATCATCTATCTACAAGACATTAAATATATGCTCGAACAAAATATAAAAGAAATAAAGGGTTTCCAAGACAATTACAACAAAGTATATGTTCACTCACCTCGCGCTATAACTATTCAAATGAAAAAATTTAAAACAAAATCAGAAGATCTCATTACACAAAACCAAACTTATATTGATGAAGTAGAAATAGCAATTAAAGATAAACAAAATCCCAGCCCACCAGAAACCATAGAAGTAGCTAGTAAATAATTATAAAAAGCAAATACACGTCAAAATAAACGATCCCATTTTCTTACTTTGGAAATGCAAATCGAGAATCATTGGCAAATACTTCACGCATAGGGTGACCAGTAATCGAGACCGAGCTATACAAATCAAAACCACCTACCTGCAACTGATCACCCGCATTATTTAATCGTGTCGTAAACCCAGCATCTTCAAATCTCCATTCCCCCGTTGCATTCTGATAAACGTGTTTCGACTTCAAAAAGTCAACCTCATCAGCAATCGCAAATAACTCTCCAGTTGAACGAGTTGAATTTTGGAATTTAAAGGGCTGCATTCGAAAATCCGTATTCAATCCAGATAAAGTCACCTGGTAACCCCTTGCACGAAGCAACTGCAAAACTCCAGTCAACCCATCATCCAGCATAAAAAACTCATCAACAAAAATATTTCTAGCTCCAAATGGGATATTGGATAACATTTGTTCAGCACGAGAAATCATCACTGCATTTGCAGAAATTTTACCAGTGTGATCAGTAATAACTGTCTGCTCTCCACGTGTATCCAACACGGGTTTAAAAAGCACAGATGATTCTACCACCTTGGATAAATGACCCAGCATAGTCGTCGTTTTATTACTACCCATAGGACCACAAATAATCCGAATCGACCCCTCTTGCCGCAAAATATTCACATCGCAACTTTCACTTTGAATAAACTCAGTTTTCTGTGGGTGGTTATCCAACACAGTTGCAACAAGATCATCATTACGCAACATACTATATCGAGCATCTGTACGACCGGAATATACACATTGAGCAGTCAAAATCTTTGTCTCATCACTAATACAAATCACATCTCCAAAAGTATGATCCAAGTTCCCATTCAAAACATAAGGCTCCAAACGAGTATTCATATTATTACCAGCCACAAAAACCTGGTAGCCACGTGCTCTCAAACTCTGCACAACATCAATGATTTCCTTTCCAAGCAAATTTGCCCGATCAATCCCAATTACAGAAGTGTCTTGCCCCAAATGCTCAAAAATATCTACAGCATTTTCTATAAAAGTCCCCTCATGAGATTTCAATTGATCATGATCAGAAATAAGAATCTCAGCACGCTGCTCCTCAGCAATATGACCAGCCGCAAAAACCTGAGCACGCAACTGTGACCCCTTAGTAAATCCCTGAATTTCATTCAGCAGCTGCAAAGTCTTTCCAGATTTATTTGGTCCAGTAATAGTCGTCAATTTTCCTGGCATATCGAGTTTTGGAGCTTTCATAAACATAAATTAAACTGCAAATAATTTAACTTAATTTTGAATATCTCAAAGCAAAACCACTTGATAACTCTAGATAGTATTTTCTACCTTAAACAACTCTTTTTTCAAGGCTTCTTTGTACAATTTTTTTGCACTCACCAAGTCCAATCCTCGAGTGTTTAGATAAAACATTACATCCGCAGGAACCTGACTCACACTCACTCCATGTGCAGCTTTCACATCATCAGTCAAAATCTCCAAAGCTGGAGTAATCAAGTTACGACAGTCATCACTTAGCAACAAAACCTTTTGCTGCAAACTCGAATCAGTCTTATTCGCTTTTTCAGAAATAAAAATTTTACCATCAACCTCTCCTACAGCCTTATCATCCAAGATTCCATTAATCATCATCTGACCAGTATTATCCGAACCCTCAAATGAAGTTTCACACACAAGAGAAATCCGAGACTTATCAACCAAATCATAAACTAAATTTAAATCAGCCGTAGCAAATTTTTCTACACATTTGTTATGCAAATCAAAACTCACATTTTTTTCAGCCTCAAGCTCAATAAGGACATTCAATTTCAACTTAGAACCTTCGTTTAAAACAGATTCGAAATCAAATCTATCGAAATCAAAATTATTTGAAAATTTCAAATCCAATATCACTTCCGCTCCAGATTCAACAAACACAAACAACTTTTCAAAATCAACAAGTACCTCCTGCAAACGATTTCCAACTCCTTCAAAGTGCCAAAACTGAACCGACTCAGCATGCAAAAAACCACATGCTGGATTGAACTGATAATCAAATTTACCAAAACCACACAAAACTCGAGATTGATCAACGTCAACTTTCGACAAAATTTCCTGTGGTATTTTATGCAATCCATTATTTATCATCCGACACTTCCCTCCATTTCTAGTTCAATTAAACGATTCATTTCCACAGCATACTCTAGTGGTAGCTCTTTGATAATAGGTTCAATAAAACCATTTACCACCATCGCTTCCGCTTGCTCTTCAGAAATCCCACGGCTAGTCAAATAAAAAATATCTTCTGGATTAATCTTTCCCGCAGAGGCCTCATGCGCAATAGTCACATCACTTGAACGAATATCCATCCTTGGAATTGTCACCGATTTAGAAATCGGATCCAAAATAAGAGCATCGCACTCCACCTTGGCCGCAACACCTTTGAGTCCAGGTGCCACATGCAACAAGCCACGATAAGTCGATAAACCACCACCTTTACTCAATGACTTCATCACAATATTACAACTAGTGTCATCTGCCAAACACGAGACCTTCGCCCCAGTATCCTGATTCTGACCAGCATTAGCAAAAGCAATACCCAAATGATCAGCTCGCGCTCCACGCCCAACAAGCATGCTACACGGATAAAGCATAGTCACACCACTACCCATGTTTCCACCGACCCATTCCATCACAGCTCCCTCTTTGACTATCGCCCGTTTAGTATTCAAATTGTAGGTGTCTTTACTCCAATTCTCCACACTCGAATATCTCACACGGGAGTTCTTTCCACAATAAACCTCTACACATCCTGCATGCAAAGCCGAAGAACCATATTTAGGCGCCGAACAACCCTCAATATAATGAGCCTGCGCATCATCCTCCACAATAATCAACGTATGCTCAAACTGCCCCTGGCTCGGAGCATTCATCCGAAAATAAGCCTGCAAAGGCTGATCCATTTTGACTCCCTTCGGGATATACAAAAAAGTACCTCCACTCCAAACAGCTCCATGCAAAGCCGCAAATTTATGATCATTATTGGGTACACACTTCATAAAATATTTTTTGAACAACTCAGGATGCTTATTGATAGCAATATCACAATCTTCAAAAATCACACCCTGCGACTCCCACTGTTCTTTGAGAGAATGATAAACCACCTGCGACTCATACTGAGCACCAACACCCGCGAGCATAGCTCGCTCCGCCTCAGGAATCCCCAATTTCTCAAAGGTATTTTTGATGTCATCAGGCACATCATCCCAACTCTTAGCGTTCTTATCGGCCTCTTTATCATATGCATAATAAACAATCTCATCCAAATCCAAACCGTCCAAAGCAGGTCCCCACTTTGGCATCGACATTTCTTGATATTTTCGAAAGCTATCCAAACGGAATTCTAGCATCCATTCAGGTTCATTTTTATCTTCAGAAATTTTACGCACCACCTCCTCGGTTAATCCTCGACCAAAATCCTTCTGGTAAGAATAGTCATTCTTATGATCAAAAGTTTCCTTATCCAAACTTTCAAAGATAAAATCACTCATAACTACACAATCCAGTTATATCCTTTTTTCTCTAATTCCTTAGCAAACTCCGCACCTCCCGATTGCACAATTTGCCCATCTTTGAGCACATGTACAAAATCCGGCTTAACATAATCAAGAATCCGCTGATAATGAGTGACAATAATAATTCCCATTCCAGTTTTTTTCACATCATTAATTCCCTCCGAAACAATTTTCAGGGCATCGACATCCAGACCAGAATCGGTCTCATCCAACAAAGCATATTTAGGCTTAAACAGTTTCAACTGTAAAACCTCAGACTTTTTCTTCTCACCACCAGAAAAACCATGATTCACATATCGCTCCAAAAAACTCGCATCTACATGCAAATCATCTAACAAAGGTGCAATCATCTTCTTAAACTTAAAAGGCTTCAAAGGCCGAAAACTCTCATCACGCGCCTGCATTTGAGAATTATAAGCACCAAGCAAAAAATTAATCATAGAGACGCCAGCAATTTCTTTTGGATACTGAAAAGCCAAAAATAATCCATTACACGCTCTTTCAAAAACTTCCATATCAAGAACATCCGCACCGTCCATCTGCACCTCTCCTTCAAGCACTTCGTATTTAGGATGACCCATGATCGAATTTACCAAGGTACTTTTCCCAGCCCCGTTTGGTCCCATAATACAATGAACCTCACCAGGACGAACTTCCAAATCAATTCCCTTTAAAATTTGATTTCCTTCTACTCCAATTTGAAAATTTTGTATTTTTAACATTAGTTTAAGGCTTAAACAATTGATTTTTAGTATAAATTAAAAATTTTATATTGCAATTTTAATTTTAAGCACATAATCTATAATTGATTAAGCAAGCAAATGGCTAGAAAACAAATGCTCATTATCGTCCTTCCACAATATCCCTTAGCGAAAGGTACGCTTTAAGCAATTTGTAAAATTCAACTCTAAAACCTTTCGCAAGAAAGGTTTTTTTATAACATATAACTCTTATTCTCATGAACAAATTAAATCTATACGACGTGACTCAAGAAGCAATCCAAGAAGGACCAACAGTCTCAGGAGTAGATGCCTACGCAACTCGGGGATACAACACAACGCACGGAGTCTACATAGTTCCAGCTCATAAATTAGAGGCGACCCAAGCCCAGCAATCATACATTAAAGAAATAGGCCTCAATCCAAACCCAGCAACATTAATCCCAGTAGAAACCAATAGCCTCACCCTCACTCACGCCACAATGCAGCAGGCAGCAGATATTAGACAACAAATTCGACACCTAGGACTCACAGAATTAATGCCATTTATGTACGGCGAATTAGCTCAAAAAGTAGCCAATTCTCTCGATCTCAAAACCCCATACTCATCGGTGGCTCACGCCCATCACGCAGTTGAAAGAAGTAATAACAAAGGTCAAATTCTCTCGTATTTCGCCCAACAAGGCCTCAATGTTCCAAAAGGTCGTAGAGCAAACAATATTCAACAAGCAACTTCAATATTTGAAGAACTTATACAAGACGGCTTCCCCGCAGCATTTGTCAAAATAACCAGATCCGCAAGTGGCGATGGCACAGTCTGCGTTAACAACTCTCATGAATTATTACATTTATTTGAAGACCTCAGATTTGCCGAAGCACTCAAACAAAATGAGATCTACATAGATGGCTTAATTCCCTACACCCAATCACCTTCGGTGCTACTAAATATTGGCTCACATGGTTACCAAGTCCTAGGCAGCAACTACCAAATACTCAAACACAAAACCGCATCAGATCTCGTCCCAACAGTTCACATGGGTGCTCAAGGACCAATTACCCAAGCCCACGCAAGATTAATGGGGCCTTACATTCAAGCTACAGCCAGATTCCTCATGCTCAATGGTTATCAAGGCCAAGCCAATGTCGAAGGCTTATTAGCAAATGATATAAACGGCCAAGAGCAATTTTACGCAATCGAAATCAACGCGCGCCAAACAGGATCATCAATACCATCGCTTGAGTCTCAAATCATACAAAAGATCAACAAACAACCAGGTACCTGGTACTGCAACAATAATATAAAAGTTGCCAAAGGCACAAACTACCAAGACATTCAAACAACTTTAGATGAAATTATGTTTAACGCCGAAACAGGATATGGCGTAATCCTCTCTAACTTTGGTATTATAGAAGAAGGAAAGATTCAACTAACAATTCACGCACCAAATCAATCACACTTAACAGAACTAATCACAGAAACAACTCACAAACTAGCTAACCACTTATAAAATGAACACTTTAGACCTGGCACAAAAGCTCATTGAATTCAAATCAACATATGAAAACCAATCTCAAAACCACGAAATCCTAGAGTTTGTCAAAAATTACGTGACAAAACACACAAACTCACAATTACTCACAGAAACAATAGAAAATGAGGGCTTTCAAACACTAATAATCGCTAGCAAATCTACAAAACATCCAGCTCTTACATTTTACGCGCATCTAGATGTTGTCGACGCACCAGAAGAATGTTTTACGCCTGAAATAAAACAAAATCGTCTTTACGGACGCGGAGCTGGCGATATGAAAGGCCCTGCAGCAAGCTTGATCAATGCTTTTATCCAAATTGTAAACGCCAAACCAGAAACAGATATTTGCCTATTTCTACCCACTGACGAAGAATCAGGCGGTCAAAAATGTACAAAATTTGTTATGGATAACTACAAATTCAAGACTGATTGTGTAATAATGCCAGATAGCGGATCTGGACTGGACACAATTATAACCCACCAAAAAGGAATCTTCTTTATAGAA
>Ga0181591_10004320_pt1 | contig 12359 bp, 9 predicted proteins | sample 071ome_33_FD_133757 | JGI IMG/M metagenome (GOLD analysis project Ga0181591, IMG submission 133757) | Coastal salt marsh microbial communities from the Groves Creek Marsh, Skidaway Island, Georgia - 071412AT metaG (megahit assembly) | ecosystem: Environmental > Aquatic > Marine > Intertidal zone...
AGAACTCGGCGAACTGAAAAGCATCGTCGCCCGCGATATCGAGATTCGCATCCGCTGCCCGAAGGGCGTTCGCCCGATTCGCTTTCTCGGCCGTCCCGGGGAATTGAGCGGACAGGAAGAGTCCCTGCGCTTTGCCACAGTCTCCAGCGGACAGACTCGTGAACTGTATCTCGAATGCGAAATCACTAAAGATGCCATCGGGGATATCACCGAAATCGCAATGGTTTCGGTTTCCACAGATGAAAAGAAAAACCAATCTACCGCACCGATCGTGGTTGGCTATACCAACGATGTGAAAATTGCGGAAAAAACCCTGAACCGAGAAGTTCAGGCTGAGGCAGCCGTATGGAAAAATGCCGTCGAGACAGAGCGGTCCATTGCACTCGCAGATCAAGGCAACATCGAAGCGGCACGCGGCAACTTTGCGAGCCAGAAAGCCGCTTTGCAATCCGCATGGACGGCCGCTCCGGCCGCGAAAAAGGCCGAGATCGCTGACGAAATTGAGTCTATCGAAGAAGCAGAGGCGGGACTCAGCAAAACGGGACTCTCCAAAGACCAGCGAAAGAAATTGACGAGTGAGTCTTTCGGGATTCGCAATTCCAAGCGATAGTAAGCAGAACCTACCGCCAATGAAACGAATTGCCTTTGTTTTCCTGATTTCGATTCTGATCCCGGCGCTGCTACTCGCGGCGCTGGCGATCCGGTCGGTCAGGGACCAGGAGGTAGTTCTCAACAACCAGAAGGCGCTGGTTCATCAGGCGACCTGTGATACAATCGCAGCCGACATCAATCTCTTCCTCGACGATGTCCGCGTTTTCTACAGCGATCTGGTGGATGAACTGGCAGAGGAAAACGGAGCCGCTCTCGTGAACAATTTTCCAGGGATCATAACAGATCAATGGAGTCAGGCTTCGGTCGGAGTAACCGTGAGCGATCGAGGCGAAGTACTGAGTCCGCAGGCTGAGCCTGGAACAAAAGAAGCTGCTTTTCTCGAAAACAACGGAGCTTTCTTCGGAAACGAAAGGGAAGTGGAAGTGTATCAGGCTCCACAGGTTTTAAATCGCCAGGTGATCATCACAAACGAAATGAAGCGCCCGGCAGAACAACAACCTTTGTCAAAGAAGGCTCTCTCCTCTGTTCCTTCGATGGAAAAAGCAGGAGAGGCCGAAATGGCTTTAGCGCCCCCACGTACGAAAAGAGCGGCGGGCCGAAGCGCTGCCGAAAGTCGTGCGAACACTGCGATTGGAGAAGCTGCGCAAGCCGGAAACCTTGTTGCAGATGAAATAACAGAGCCGGCGGCGGCTTCATCAGTCGCACCCCCGACAAAGGATAACGCGTGGAAAGTCACAATCGCCCAGAACAAGCTCAGGGACTTTTCTTTCGGCAAGAAACAATCTGAGGCAAGCTCGGTAGCCGCCTCTGAGTGGTTCGCCGAGGCCGACCTGAGCATTCAATCTACCGAAGAGGCACGCGGCGCCGTTCGACTCCGCACCGTGAACCCCTCGCAAAAATATCTCCCGGATCAAGATGTTGCTCTCGCCTCGATCAGAAATACATCCCGAGTCAACGCGGAGGCCCTTCGAGTGAACGAAATCACTGGCGCCGACGAGGAAGGAGCCGTAAGCCGACTGGTAAATGGAGAGCTGCACGTCCTGCTCTGGCGGCGCCCACCTTCGCTGCCCGGCTACACCTTCTGGACTGAGCTCGATCTCCGAGCGATTCGCGGAGACCTCGAAAAGCTTTTCGCCCCGGAAACACTCAACGGCTCAGAAGAAGTGGCCTTTGCTTTGCTCGACACCGCAACAGAACCGATTGCACTGTCAGAGTCCGGATTCGCTGCCGATTGGGCGGTCCCTTTCGTTGCCTCCGAGGTCGGGCAGTTACTCCCCCGCTGGGAGGTCGCTGCTTACCTTCTCGACCCTGATGCTCTCAATAAGTCGGCCGAGACGGTCAGGTTGACCCTCTGGTTAATCGTCGTTGTTTTGCTCGGCGCTGTCGGAATTGGTGGAGCATTGATTCTCAAATCGATTAACTACGAAATGAAGCTTGCTTCACGGAAAACTGACTTCGTCGGAAACGTGAGCCACGAGCTGAAGACGCCGCTGACATCGATCCGGATGTTTTCCGAATTGCTTGCCGGAAATGAAACGCGGGATCCTGACCAAACCAGGAATTACTCGGAAGTCATCAGCCGGGAGTCTGCACGACTGACTCGACTCATCAATCGCCTGCTCGACTTTTCGAGACTTGATCGGGGAGAGATGAAATTACGGAACGAGAAAATCGACCTCGGCTCTCTTGTTAAGGAAACCGTGGCTGTCTATCATCCGGAAACCGATTCTACGAATTGGAACGTCCATCTCGACCTCACTCCAGGTTCTTTCGTCAAAGGAGACCGCGACTCTCTCTCCCAGGTGATTTGGAATCTTCTTTCCAATGCCGAGAAATACGCGCCGGAAGGCGAAGAGGTGCTCGTCGAGGTTCGCGACGATGACTCGAAGAATATCATCCTAGCTGTTCATGACCGCGGAGAGGGAATCTCCTCCGCTCATCAGCGAAAGATTTTCGAAAAATTCTACCGGGTGGACGATTCAATCGATTCCGGCGTCGAAGGTTCCGGGATAGGTCTAGCACTATGTCGCCAGATTATTGAGCAACTCGGTGGAACAATTACCTATCGCCACCGTAGCGGAGGTGGCAGCACATTTATCGCCACCCTCCCAAAAGACGAGACCTAGGATCCACTACTCCATGAGCAATAGCGAAATCACGATTTTTGTCGTCGAAGACGACGCGAGTATCCGATTCGGATTGGAGGAAGTTCTCCGCGCGGAAGGGTATGGACTTCTCTCCTGTGAGCGGGGCGACGAGGCAATCCCGGAAATTGCGAAGGCGCTTCCTGACCTCATTCTTCTCGATGTCATGCTACCGGGAAAGAGCGGCTACGAAATCGCACAGGAACTGCGAAAAGATGGCTGCAGAATTCCCATCCTGATGCTAACTGCGAAAGGACAGGAGATGGACAAGGTCGTTGGCCTGAACAGCGGTGCCGATGACTATGTGACGAAGCCGTTTTCCATTGTCGAATTGCTCGCCAGGGTAAAGGCTCTGCTCCGGCGCAGCAATGGTTGGGCGCAGGCGGAGAAAGAAAACAAACCGGAGCCTGACGCCACCTTCTCGGTCGGAAAAGCGACCATTGACGCTGCCAATTACCAGGTCACCCTCAAGGGCGAGGCGGCCTCTTTGACTCCACGAGAATTGGAACTGATTCGCTTTCTCCACAATCACCGTGGCGAAGTCCTGAACCGTGATCGTATTCTCGAAGAAGTCTGGGGGGTAAAGTATTTTGGAACTACGCGAACGCTCGATCAGTGCGTTGCGCAAGTCAGGAAAAAGATCGGTGACGCCGGTCGCGACCCCGAGCATCTCGTGACGGTGCACGGAGTGGGCTATAAGCTGGTCTAGCTAGAATCCCGGGAGAAAATCCTCCCGTTGAGGCCCCTTGTGATCTTTGGGATTTTTCAGAGGATTGTAGCAGCGAAAGATTTCCAATTCATGTCGCCATGGTGCGAGAAGCTCTACCGGATTACTCTCCTTGAGGAACTTCTCGTGATTCTCTTTCCGAAGCAGCACGGGCATTCGATGATGAATTTCTGAAACCTGCTCCGAAGCATTGGTGGTCAGCATCGCATACGCCCGCTCCCCTTTTCTGTCCTCCCATAGCCCTGCCGCCCAGATGACGGCATCGTCGTCAGGACTCTGAAAAGCGTAGGTTTGCTTGCTGCCAGTCGATCCCGTCCACTCGTAGAATGTGGAAACGGGAATGAGACATCGCTGCCGCTTCTCCCACGCCGTCGACCACATGCCGTCGAGCTTGTCGGAACGTGCATTATTGATGGCATTGTTGAAAGGACGATCAAACCCCCAACGCATCAGAGATGCTTCGGGACCCGACCCCGAATCGGTAACCACGAGGCCCGGATCGGTTTTTCGAATGCCGAAACGTTTTTCCAAGGTCGACTCGACCTCTTCCAGGGTTTTCACAATCGCTTTTTCCCAGCCGTAATCTTTTCGCCCGCACGGGCGACCAATGTCATAGAGGTTGCACATGAATGAGATGCCGCATCATCGGCACGCAGCTAACAATAATTCATTCCTGAAGAATGGTCACTGCAGAATATCCGGGCCAATCGAGCCGCAAAGAAAAAAGTGGCGGCGGAATCCAGAAAGTGAGTGTGGCGTGGCTGAAGACTCAACACGTTACGACAAGATGCATTTCACGAAATTCATGCCCCCGTTGCCATATCTCTTCGCGCCAGTGATCTGGTGGATTTTTCATGACTATGAAGGAGTGAAGGGATTTCAGGATGGCGCTCGCGGTACTGGTGGAATTGCCATCAATGCCTACCCTTAAGGGAGATGAACTGATTACTATCGATGCGGATACGATGATGTCCGCGTCTATCTGACGCAAGCCTCCGCTTTCGCATTGTGTAAGCATCCCATCTTCCGAAAGCAACGAACACCAAACCCCTCTTATCCGAGGGAGGTGAAGTTCGAAAATTTGCAATTCAAAGAAGCGGACGGACAGAAGCCACTCCAAAGGGGCAGTTAGATTTCGGCTTGGTATGCTGGCCCATCCGGAGAACGCAAGTTTGAGCGCACCAGCGAATAAAGCTATTCCCCAATCTTATCGACCAGTTGATCCGGATCGCTGTCGGCGGTGTCCGCGAGGTGAGCTTTCAGCTTTGCCTGCAGATCTGCGACGACATCAGGATACTTCTTCGCAACATTGTATGCCTCTGAAATATCGGCAGTGAGATCGTAGAGCTCAGGCTCTGCAAGCTCAACGGCTTTGCCGTAATTGATCGGCTCACGTTGCTTAAGGTGAAGCTTCCACTTCCCAGAGCGAATCGCGTGGATTTCGGCGCGAGTCCAGTAGTGGAAATCTGTTCGAGGGCTTTTGCCATCTCCCCTCAGAACAGGCGATAAGTCAAAACTGTCCATTTTCCTATCGGAGGGCGACTCCGCTCCAGACATGGTGGCAAAGGTTTTCATCAGATCAAGAGTGGACCCCATCTCCGTCACCATGCCAGGCTCTACGATACCCGGTCCCCAGAAAATTGTGGGCACGCGCTGCCCGCCTTCAAAGGTCGTCCCTTTTCCGGCTCGGAGTGGTCCGGCTGATCCTCCGTGCGTTTTGAAACTCAACCACGGTCCGTTATCGGAACTGAAAACGACAACAGTATTCTTATCGAGTCCCGTTTTGCGAAGCGTCTCCAGTACCTGTCCCACGCTCCAGTCAATTTCCTCGATAACATCACCGTAGAGACTGCCCAGCGATTTTCCACGAAAGTCAGGATGGCAAAACAGAGGAATGTGAGGGAGCGAGTGGGCAAGATAGAGGAAGAACGGTTCTTCCTGATTCGCTTCGATAAACCCTACTGCTTTTTCGGTGAATCGCTTTGTAATCGTGTTTTGATCAGCAGGGCGTTCGATCACTTTTTCCCCGTCCATGAGAGGAACATTGTAGCTGTTGGTATCTGGATACCAATTGGGATCATTCGCCATCTCGCGATAGTTGGGCGCATCGGCGACTCGGTCCATATCGTTGGAATAGGGAATGCCGTAGTAGGAATCGAACCCCTGATTGGTGGGGAGAAATTTGGGAAGATGACCGAGATGCCATTTACCGACTGCTGCGGTGGCGTATTCTTTTTCTCTCAAGACCTCGGCAATTGTCACCTCCGATGGCGCGAGCCCTTTCGCAGAGTCGGGAAAAAGAACGACTCGCTTCGCTGAGGTCATCCCGTTCCGAATCGGATAACGCCCGGTAAGCAATCCTGCCCGACTCGGTGTGCACACCGGAGATGCCACATAAAACTGTGTCCACTTCTGACCCTCCGCTGCCATGCGGTCGAGATAAGGAGTCTTGATACTCGGATTGCCAAAACAGGAGAGATCTCCATAGCCGAGGTCGTCGCAGAAAATGACCACGAAGTTGGGCTTTGAAGACTCTTGCCCGCGCACCGAAAGGGAAAGGAAAGCCAGGTAGATGGCGACGGCTGAGAGGAATAGTGAAGTCTTGTTCATTTTTGGAAAAGTAGTGAAAAGTATTTGAGAGGAGAAGTCGGAATGCGGGGAAAAATTCTTCGCTCACTCAACCCTATTAAGCCCCAAAGCAAAAAGGGTTAGGCCATTGACCTAACCCTGTTGGGTGTCCCTTCTGGGAAAATTTGTATTCGCCGTGGCGGATTACATCAAGTTCATGGCACGAGACCGCTTGATTTCGCGGACAATCTTGCGGTGCAGCTTAGCGGAAACGCCGGTCGTGCGGCGGGGATAGATCTTGCCGGACTCGGTAGTGAACTTCTTCAGAAACTCAGGATTGAGATAGTGAATCTGATCCGGCTTGATGTCGTAGCGACGGCGCGGCATGCGGCGGTTCGCGCGGCGCATGTTGATCGCTCTCTGTTCGGTTTTAGGGCCCATGACGGTGTTTGCGTGTGATGTGAAAATTTGGACTTCCCGAACTAGCGCTTCTCACGGTGAAGAGTGCGGCGCTTCAGGTAGGGATTGAATTTGACCTTCTCAAGACGACCGGGAGTGCGGAGACTCTTTTTGTTACGGGTCGTGACATAGATGGATGGACGAGCGCCTTCCTCTTTGGCCTCGGTGCATTCCAGGACGATGACTTCTCTTGGCATGGTCTGATTTGGTTGGGGTCGTCTGTTTGATCGCGTTTAGCACGGCTGAATGCCGCTCAGTGGCGCGAGGGCGGGTATTCTACGTGCTGAGAATGATTTCTCAACCGATAAATTTCGCATGTCTATTTCGCTTACTTATCAACAGGCTTGGCGACCTTTTCCTCTTCTGCTCCAAAGAGTGCGCTTACAGGTGAATCAAAGGATCCTCGCGTATTCTCCTCGTCGAGTTTTTCCTGGTATTCCACGGTGCAGCGAGCGAACGGCATCGCTTCGAGACGAGCTGGAGGAATCATGTCTCCGGATCCCTGGCAAACGCCATATTCTCTGCTGTCGATACGAATGAGAGCTTCTTCGATCTCGTTAAGCGCATCCTGCTCCTGCGAGAGAATGTTAAGTGCAAAATCGCGATCGTAGGAATCACTGCCAGCATCAGCCTGGTGCATTCCAAAGGCAGATACATCGGCGGAATCGTCACCGCGTCCGAGAGAATCGCGAGCAACACCATTCATTTGATCAACGAGAGTGTCACGCAGATCGAGAAGCTTCTGTTTTTGCTTTTTGAGAAATGCAGCAGTCAGTTTGCGCGGCTTGCCAGCTGCTTTAGTTGCTGCGGGGAGAGGCCGTTGTGCAAGATGAGGAAGAACAGGGCGCTTTTTCACGGTCATGCGCTTCCGGATCGGAATCTTGTTGGCGACCTTTTTCTGCGCTGCAGATGGCTTTTTGGCGGCCTTCTTCTTTGGAGCCGCTTTCTTAGCTGGAGCTTTCTTAGCTGGAGCCTTCTTAGCTGGAGCTTTCTTAGCTGGAGCCTTCTTAGCGGGTGCCTTCTTAGCGGGTGCCTTCTTAGCGGGTGCCTTCTTAGCGGGTGCCTTCTTAGCGGGTGCCTTCTTAGCGGGTGCCTTCTTAGCGGGTGCCTTTTTTGCCGGAGCTTTTTTCTTGGGAACTGCCTTCTTTGCTGGCGCTTTTTTGGCAGGTGCCTTTTTTGCCGGAGCCCTCTTTACAGCAGCTTTTTTGGCAGGTGCCTTTTTCTTCGCTGCAGACTTTTTAGCCGGAGCTTTTTTCTTTGGGGCTGCCTTTTTGGCAGGTGCCTTTTTTTTCGCCGCTTTTTTTGCCATGACCGTTGGCTGGTAAGATTAATTCGGAGTGAAGGTTACAACCGGTTTGAGAAGCCCGGATGCCTGAAAAGCGCAATTTGTAAGGCACAGAACCGCTTCTCGCAAGCGGAAATGAACCGGAAACACCGCAATTACTCAAACGGCCATAGTATCGGGATGAAATAACTGGCGAAAAGACAGAGCCCGATTGCGAGCGGAAGACCGATGCGACTGAAGTCAGCAAATTTATAGCCCCCAGCTCCGTACACGTAGGTATTCGTCTGGTAACCGATGGGAGTGACGAAGCTCGCGGAAGAGGCAAACATCACGGCAACAACGAAGGGACGTGCGTCGACGCCAAGCTCCTGCGCTATCCCAATCGCAATCGGGGTTAGCATGGCCGCGACAGCGTTGTTGCTGATCAATTCGGTAAGAACTGCAGATAGCAGATAGAGAGCGGCAAGAACGGCATAGGGTCCGTAGCCGCGGAACCACTCAGCAGCTTGTTCAGCGGCGATTCGGGCGAGGCCAGTTTGCTCCAGCCCAATGCCAAGTCCAAGCATGCCAAAAATCATGAAGATGACTTTCCATTCGACAGCCTGATACGCTTCGTCGGGGTCGATGCAATTGGTGACGAGAGTAATCAGTGCCGCAGTGAGCGCTAAGATCGGGATGTAGGCAGGTAGCAGCGCTCCTCCGATCATAAAAAGAAGCAGCGCTCCGATTGCGATGGGAGCCTTGGCACGCCGAATTGGACGTTCTTTGGGCTTCGACAGGTTGACGAAGTCTTTCTCCTTAAACAGTTCAGTCATTCGATCGACGGGACCTTCGACAAGCAAAGTGTCTCCAAAGGCAAGCTTCACGTCCTCGAATTTGTTGCGGAGGTTCACACCGCGTCTATGCACGGCGAGAATGACAACTCCGAATCGCTGGCGGAAATTGAGTTCTTTCAAACTGAAACCGACGAGCCGGGATGTCGGGCCGACGATTCCCTCCATGAGCACTGCTGACTCGGTTCGGACGTGATCGAGTCCTAGTTCGCTATCGGGCATCAAATCGACGCCGGCGGTTTCATTCAGCTCGGCTACACCTGAAGCACGCGTTTTCAGAATGAGCTGATCCTTGGCTTCGAGAACAAGTTCGTTGAGCGGTATGGGCAAGGGGCGACCTTCGCGGTTCACCTCAATGACGCGAAGATTGCGCTGCCTCGCGAGAGGTGTTTCGGGAAATGCTTTCCCGATGAGGGGTGAGTCGGCGTTAACGTAGACCTGGGTCAGGAATTCCTGCGAGGCCTCCCCGTCAAAGAGCGTCGAAAGGGTGATGCGATCCGGAATGAGCCGCCACCCTCCGACGAGAATGTAAACGATCGTAATAATCACGAAGAGAATCCCGAGCTTGCTCACCTCAAACATACTGAATGGTTCCATGCCTGCGTCGGCGGCGATTCCCGATGCAATCAAATTCGTCGACGTACCGATAATGGTGCAGGTTCCCCCAACGATGGCGGCATAGCTGAGAGGGATTAGAAAACGGGAGGCTTTCAGATCGAATTTTCGGCAATGGGCAAGAACGATGGGAAGAAAAACAACCACGACAGGCGTGTTGTTCACAGAGGCAGAAAGGAACGCAACGAGGAGCAGTAGAACCAGCATGACGCGAATGGGATTGGATCCGGCCAACGTTTCGAAGCGACCTGCGAGTAGCTCAATCAAGCCAGTTCGCTCCAGAACAGCACTCATGATAAACATCGCTGCGACAGTGATAGGGGCGGAACTACCGAAGACATCAAGAGCCTGCCCCGGCGATAATACACCAATGAGGACAAGGGAAAGAAAGGCTCCCATCGCTGCAAGGTCCGGCGAAATCCACTCGCGAACCAACACAAAGAAAACCGCAATCACGACAATTACGGTTACGACTTGTTGCCAGACTTGAATCTCCATTTCTAAATTCAGCGTTGCCTTTCTGCCTCTGCCGAGGCAGCATTTCATTCCCCATTCTAACACCGGAATCAATGGAAACTCTTCTAATCGCCGTCGGAGCCCTCGTTCTTTACCTGATCGCTTACAATACGTACGGCAAGTGGTTGGCTCGGAAAATCTTCAAACTCGACCCGGAAGCGACGGTACCGAGTATCGCACTGAATGATGATAAGGACTACGTTCCAACCAAGAAATCCATCATCTTCGGACATCACTTTACTTCAATTGCCGGCACGGGACCGATCGTGGGACCGGCTGTCGCGGTGATCTGGGGCTGGGTGCCCGCTTTACTGTGGGTGCTGTTCGGATCGATCCTGATTGGGGCGGTGCACGATTTTGGCTCCCTGGTTGTTTCGATGAGAAATCGCGGGCAGACCGTAGGTGACATTGCCGGTCGCGTGTTGACGAAAAGGACTCGCCTGCTCTTTCTACTGATTCTTTTCATGGCCCTAACGATCGTGTTGGCAATTTTTGGCTTGGTAATTGCGGCGGTCTTCAAGCAATACCCCGCATCCATTTTCCCGTGCCTCGTGCAGATCCCGCTCGCTGTTTTCATTGGAGTTCATCTGCATCGAAAAGGAATAAACATTCTCATCCCCTCGCTCGTCGCGCTCGGCGTGATGTACTTGGCGGTCTACTTCGGCGATGTCGGATTTCTTGGAAGATTCAACGCATCCCTCGCTGCCTGGCCAATCATGACATGGGTGGTCGTGCTTTTACTTTACAGCTACGTCGCCTCGGTGTTGCCCGTCTGGACGCTTTTGCAGCCGCGCGACTACATCAACAGTCTGCAATTGCTGAGCGCACTTGCTCTCGTCGTAATCGGACTAGTCGTGGCGGGACTGATTGGTGGTGCTCCGGTCGCAGATGGAGGGGGGCGTCAATCGCTCGAGATTGTTGCGCCTGCGTTTCGCTCCGCACCTGAGGGAGCACCTATGATATTCCCCTTTCTCTTCATTACGATTGCCTGCGGAGCAATCTCGGGATTTCATTGTCTCGTCTCCAGCGGAACTTCTTCGAAGCAAATCAAATGCGAGACGGACGCACAGTTTGTCGGATACGGCTCCATGCTGACAGAAGGCTTTCTGGCTGTGTTAGTCATTCTCGCCTGTGTTGCTGGCCTTGGTCTCGGCGTTGCTGGAGCAGATGGAAATATCGCACTGGGTGCAGCAGCCTATGATGCGCGCTACGAAACCTGGGGCGGCGCCAACAGCCTTGGCGCCAAAGTCGGAGCTTTTGTCGAAGGGTCCGCAAATTTTCTTAAAGCGCTCGGGATTACCCCTGGATTTGCGGTCGCTCTCATGGGGGTTTTCGTCGCAAGCTTCGCAGCAACCACGCTCGACACTGCGTGCCGTCTCCAGCGCTACGTAGTGCAGGAACTGGCTTCCACCTTTGCCCCGAAGATTTCTACTACAGCCCTCGCTTCAGAAACCTATGACTTTGACGACAATCAAGCGGGTGCGGATCGAAAAAGTGGAACGACAGCAGGTCAAAAATCGCATGCTCTGAATCCCTTCACCTGGCTTACGAACAAGCACGGGGCAACAATCTTCGCAGTCGTTATCGCCACCTTCATTGCATCACTCCCCGGCGGAGCCGGAAAGCCCGCGGGAACAGGCGGCTTGATTCTCTGGCCACTCTTCGGGGCTACCAATCAGTTGCTCGCCGGCCTGGCATTTCTCGTCATCACCTTTTGGATGTGGCGAAGAAATCTGCCTGTCTGGTTTATCGCGATCCCCATGCTTTTCATGCTGGTTCTTCCCGGAATTGCGATGTCTCTGAAAATCTTCGTCGGTGAAGGCTCGTTTCTCGCTAAGGAGAATTGGCTACTCGTCTTCATCGGCGGAGCCACGTTGCTCCTTCAGATCTGGATGATCACCGAAGCCTTGATCGCTTGGCCAAAAGCCAAGGGAATTCTCGAAGAACAGCTGGAACCTCTACCGAGCGACAAATTCGCCAACGAAGGGGGAACATCCTGCTGAGAAAAAGTCAGAGGAGCTAGGAGAGGAAAACCTTTACCCTTACCTTTCCAATTCAGGGAGAACCTTTGCAACGCGCTCCTTCATCATCTTGCCCGGCTTGAATTTGACCACAGCACGGGCTGGAATTGGAACAGCTTTCTCTGGGTTGTTCGGATTGCGCCCAATCTTAGGTTTCGTCTTGGTGACTTGAAACGCTCCAAAATTCCGAAGAACAACGTCGTTGTTTGTCGCTAGATTGCCTGTCACTTCCTCAATGAAAGACTGCAGGACACTAAACACTTCTTGTTGCGTCAAACCTGTTTGATTACTGATTTGAATGACGAGGTCCCTTTTTGTGATAGTTGCCATATTATTATTCAACCAGTGGAGATATTGAACTTTAACGAAATTTTTAAAGAAGCAACCAAAGTTTGCTTTCAATTTTTAGTCTGTCGATACGGCCTCCCGTTCAATGTAAATTCATTTTTCACACCGCTTTTCTTTAGCAGACATCGGAGCACTTCCCGTGCCAGAATAAATCAGAATTCGTTTCGTATACATTGCAATGCCCTTATCACCGAGCAAACACCCCTGCTTTGACTCCGTATTTCCCCAGCA
>Ga0181591_10004323_pt1 | contig 12354 bp, 16 predicted proteins | sample 071ome_33_FD_133757 | JGI IMG/M metagenome (GOLD analysis project Ga0181591, IMG submission 133757) | Coastal salt marsh microbial communities from the Groves Creek Marsh, Skidaway Island, Georgia - 071412AT metaG (megahit assembly) | ecosystem: Environmental > Aquatic > Marine > Intertidal...
AGTCGCATGGTGGGTGAACTGGTTATGGATGAACTGCGTAAGCTGGACCAAGTGGCTTACGTACGATTTGCGTCTGTTTATCGCCAGTTTCAAGACATTGACGAGTTCCGTCAGGAAATTGAGCGTATCCGTCATGATACGCGCAAGAATGACAAGCAATTGGATATTCTAGAAGACGACCCAGAGCAGGCCTCATGACGCATCCAGACACCGAGCAGAGCCATGGCTATTACATGGCGCGGGCCATCACTTTAGCCAAGAGAGGCCTGTACACAACGGATCCAAATCCAAGGGTGGGCTGTGTATTAGTAAAAGACGGTGTGATTGTCGGTGAGGGGTATCACGTTCGGGCAGGTGAAGGACATGCTGAGGTGAATGCATTGGCCCAAGCTCAAGAGCAAGCACAAGGGGCGACGGCGTACGTCACTTTAGAGCCCTGTAGTCACTTTGGGCGCACCCCACCTTGCAGCGATGGCTTGATTAAAGCGGGCGTTGCGAAAGTGGTCTGTGCCATGACGGACCCAAACCCTCAGGTGAGTGGCAGAGGGTTTGAAAAATTGCGAGCAGCTGGGATCGAGGTGATTCAAGGTGTGCTTGAGGATGAAGCTAGGGCCCTAAATCCGGGTTTTGTGAAACGGATGGAAACGGGGATGCCGTTTGTTCGATTGAAAATGGCGTCCAGTTTAGATGGTCGTACTGCCATGGCCAGTGGTGAAAGCCAGTGGATCACGGGCAGTGGCGCCCGCCAAGATGTGCAAAGATTACGTGCCAGAAGTTCAGCCATCGTGACGGGCATCGAAAGTATATTGATGGATGACTCTGCCTTAACCGTACGTGAGGCGGAACTGGGGTTGGACAAAGCGGTCTCAGAACTGGTTTCGCAAAAACAGCCTCTAAGAGTGGTGTTAGATAGCAAGGGCCGAATGCCACAAAGGGCAAAAATTTTGCAGCAACCGGGTACAACCATCATTGCTGTGAAGCATGGCGTGCAATTGCACTTGCCGGTAGAAACGCTTGCGCTTAACCATGATCAGCGTGGTTTAGACCTTGATGCTTTACTCAAAGAATTGGCGTTTCGGGGTTGTAATGAAGTCCTCGTAGAGACGGGAGCCACCCTCGCCGGACAGTTTGTAGCCCAAGGGTTAGTGGACGAGATGGTGCTGTATATGGCGCCTTGTTTTATGGGCAGCAATGCAAGGCCGACGTTAGCCCTGCCATTCGAGAAGATGAGTGACAAAATTAACGTAAAAATTAAAGACTCAAGAATGGTGGGTGAGGACATCAAACTTACCCTAACGTTTCAGTCCTAGAAAATTAAAATGCATTTGGCAGCCCGTTTAAAACTGATCAGGCGTCAAATACAGAACATGGTTAAAGCAGTTAGCACTTTATGTTTACAGGAATTATAGAAGCCGTTGGCACGGTCTCGCTCAAGCAGCCTAAAGGCGGTGATTTAAAGGTGCGCATTGCAACCGGAAAGCTCGATTTAGCGGATGTAAAATTGGGCGACAGCATCGCTGTGAACGGGGTGTGTTTGACGGTGATTAATTTACATGACGATGGCTTTAGTGCTGACATCAGTAATGAAACCATTGCCCACACTCGATGGACATCGATACAAGTGGGTGACGCAGTGAATTTGGAAAAAGCGATGCAGGCCACCAGCCGTTTCGGTGGGCACATTGTTAGCGGCCACGTGGATGGCATTGGGCGAGTCGTAAGCAGAGTGGAAGATGCTCGCAGTATTCGCTTTTCGATTGAAGCACCCGAGAGCCTAGCGAAGTACATCGCGCACAAAGGCTCGATCACGGTGGACGGTGTTAGTTTAACCGTCAACAAGGTAGAGGGGTCGATGTTTGAACTCAACATCGTGCCCCACACTGCTCAAGAAACCACGCTGTACCATTTAATGGCCGGCGCTGAAGTACATTTAGAGGTGGATGTGATCGCTCGATATTTAGAGCGTTTAATGACAAGCGCCAACCCGGCCCCTAAGTCGAATCTAAATGAAGGTTTCTTAGCGGAAAATGGATTCATGTAATTGTCGATTAGTTGAACGGCATACGAGAGAAATATGGCATTAAATAGTATTGAAGAAATCATCGCGGATATTCGTGACGGCAAAATGGTCATCCTGATGGATGATGAAGATCGCGAAAATGAAGGTGACATCATTGTTGCTGCTGAAAAAGTGACACCAGAAATCATCAACTTTATGGCCAGTAAGGCCCGTGGTCTTATTTGTTTAACACTGACCGCTGAACGTTGTGATTTTTTAGGCCTGCCGTCGATGGTGGCCGGTAACGGATCAAAATTCTCGACGCCATTTACGGTATCAATTGAAGCGGCTGAGGGCGTGACCACGGGCATTTCCGCTGCCGACCGCGCCCGCACGGTACAGGCCGCCGTTAACCCAATGGGTAAGCCAGACGACATCGTTCAACCTGGCCATATCTTCCCATTGCGCGCCCAACCGGCAGGCGTGTTGGCGAGAGCCGGTCATACGGAAGCGGGTTGTGACCTTGCTCGATTAGCTGGCTTACAGCCAGCTGGTTGTATTGTGGAAATTATGAACGAAGACGGCACTATGGCCCGTCGTCCAGAATTGGAAGAGTTTGCAAAGGAACACGATCTTAAGATTGGAACCATCGCAGATTTGATTCAATACCGTATGGCCAATGAGCAAACGGTTGAAAAAGTGAGTGCAGACAAGTTGAAAACCGTTCACGGAGATTTTGATCTGCACCTATACAAGGACACCATTAATGGTGACACCCATGTTGCATTGACCAAAGGTAACTTAGGTGCGGCTGAAGCACCGGTTGTTCGAGTGCAGGCTGCCGAGACATTGCGTGATGTATTGGGTGCGGTTATCCCCGACTCCACGAGTTGGTCCATGCCCCATGCGTTGGAAAAAATTGCGCAGAGCGAAGCCGGTGCTTTGGTTATGCTGCACGCAGGAGACAAAGAAGACGTTTCTACCTCGGTGGAAACTTTTTACGGCCGCCAAAAGCCACAGCGTACAACAGACGTGGATAGTTCTGGTGCGTATGTGACGATTGGTACAGGGTCTCAAATTTTAAGAGATCTGGGTGTCAGCAAAATGCGATTGCTAAGCAATCCCATGAAGTTTGCGGGCATTTCGGGTTTCAACCTAGAAGTGGTGGAATACATTCCGTTCGGCGACGACGCGGAATAACCCACAGCGGATTCACTCGCAAAATGACGAAATTTTGTGAGTAGCAAGAAAAAACGATTAAGGAAATAATTATGAAAACAATAGCTGGTAGCTTCACGGCCCTAGACGCAAAATTTGCGATCGTGCAAACCACTTGGAATGAATTTGTAGTAGACAAATTAGTAGACGGTGCGGTTCGTGGCTTAACTCGTCACGGCATCAGTGAAGACAACATTACTCTTGTACATTGCCCAGGCGCATTTGAAGTGCCTCTTGTGGTTAAGAAATTAGCGGAAAGTGGCAAATATGACGCCGTGATTGCGTTAGGTGCTGTGATTCGTGGTTCCACTCCACACTTTGATTACGTTGCAGGTGAAGCAGCTAAGGGTCTTGGACAAATTGCATTGAATACAGGTGTTCCTGTTTCATTTGGTATTTTGACTGTGGATACTATTGAGCAAGCCATCGAGCGTGCTGGTACCAAAGCAGGCAACAAAGGTGAAGAGTCTGCATTAAGTGCTTATGAGATGGTAAGCCTACTTAAGCAGCTGGAGGTTTAATGAGCGGCGACAACAAACCGATTCCTCGAAAAGAGCGCAATGATCGTCCAAACCCAAGTGCGCGCCGCAAGGCTCGCCACTATGCGATGCAAGCCCTGTATCAATGGGAAATGGCTGGCGCGAGCTTGTCCAATATCGAAGCTGAGTTTTTAACTGACAACGATATGACAAGAGTGGATACCGAGTACTTCCGCGATATCTTGCGTGGGGTTCCGAGAGAACTCTCAGAACTAGACGAAATGTTGGAACCATGTCTAAGCCGTGAGATGAAAGAAGTGACTCCGGTGGAAAAAGCCATTCTGCGCTTAGCCGCGTTCGAATTAATTCACCGTATTGATGTGCCATATCGCGTGGTGATCAATGAAAGTGTTGAGTTATCGAAAAAGTTTGGTGCCACAGAAAGCCATAAGTTTATCAATGGCGCATTAGATAAACTGGCTCAGCGTGTACGTGTTGTGGAAATTAACAATAAGTAGTTTCTGCGAGTCCGATAGCCATGGGTTTGAATCCTCAGCTCATGGCTTTCTATAAGGATTTACCGAATCACCAACATGAACGAATTCGAGCTCATCCGTACCTACTTTCAGCAACCTCGCCTCGCTTTCAACACGCCCTACGTATTAAAGGGAATTGGCGATGATTGCGCCACGCTTTCTATTCCTGATGATCTGCATTTGCATGTGTCTTTGGACACCCTAGTATCTGACGTACACTTCCCTGCTCAGGCTCGAGGGTACGACATAGCCACACGGGCTTTGGGGGTCACCTTGAGCGACTTGGCTGCCATGGGCGCCAAGCCAATTGGATTTACATTGGGTATTACCCTGCCGGATTTAGACGAAGCATGGTTAGCTTCGTTTTGTTCTGGATTAGCGCATCTGGCTCAGAAATACGAATGCCCATTGATCGGTGGAGATACCACCAAAGGGCCCGTGCTTGTGATCAGTATTCAGGTGCATGGCGTCACCGCCAAGAATCAGTTTTTACGACGCTCTGGCGCGAAAATGGGTGATAAAGTCTATGTGAGTGGCCCATTAGGCGACGCAGCGGGAGCGTTACCCCTAGTGCTGGATAAGCCGTCTCAGGTAGAAGGGCTTGCACAAGCCTACTATCTGCCAGAGCCAAAGATTGGATTGGGTTTGAGCCTAGCATCCTATGCCTCCAGTGCGCTGGATATCTCTGACGGCTTGTTGCAGGATTTAAATCACATTTGCGTTGCCAGTGGTGTCGGTATGTCTATAAACAGCCAGCAGATACCTTTGTCTGATGCCTTGATCACCTTGGTAGGAAAAGAGCGTGCACTGGCGTTGGCACTGACGGGAGGCGATGATTACCAGTTAGCCTATACTGCAGCCCATTGTGATCAAGGGATTTGTATCGGCGAGGTGATAAAAGGGCAGTCTGTTTGGGTGGATGATGAACCAGCGGATCCCCGAGGCTATCAACATTTCGGCTAGCGTGTAGAGATGATGAAAGAGCCAGACATAAAAAAACCGCCATAAGGCGGTTTTTTTATGTGCAAAGGAATGGGCTTAATTGCCTTCCATGTTTGCGATTTCTTTGGCCAACTCATCGAAGCCTTTCTTGGCTTGGAATTTTTGCCATAATGCTTTTTCGTTGTTCATAGATGTTTTAAGAGCCGTCTCATGAATCAAGCTCGCCGCGTTGTCATCTAGACCAACCAACACATATAGAGCACCGTTAGGGCTGCGGCGTGTCTTATAAATACGAGTACCCACTAGAGATTCATTGGTGATCTGCTTAGTAACAGAGCTGTTCACTTGGTCTACAGTTTCACTGTCACCTGAACCCGTGGTTTCAGCAAACTGTTTGATCATGTTTTGAACCTGAACTTTCATCATTTGAGCCAATTGAACGCGAGCAGCGGCAGAGGCTTGTTGCTTCATGAAGTCGATTCCAGCAGCAGATTTGTCTGCACTACCAACGGCCGATACAGCTAAACCTTCTACAGGCTCATCACATACCCAACCTGGAGCCGCAACTTCTGGCGCATCCGGGAAAGTACAGTCTGGAACGGCAACTTGCTGGTTTCCGCCGCCGAAGCAAGCAGTTAATGAAAGGGTTAATGCACCTAGACCTAAAATTCGAGTAAGGGCCATCTTCTTCTCCTTGAAGGGAAATGTGGTTAAAGTAGGCTAACCTTAACCAATAACCTGAAATCTCGCCAGAGTTTTACATGAAAAAACTGATAAAAATGTGTGTTTTGACCGTTGCAGTAATGGGGCTGGCGGGTTGTGCACAGGGCCCAGTGAACACTATGCCTGATTGGGTGTCTAATCCGGATCGCAGTCAGGCGGTGGGCAGTTGTGGTACTCATGCATTAGGAAAGCATTTTCAAAAAGAGTGCGCTATGGCTCGTGCACGAATGGAGTTGGCAGCGCGTCAAGGCATACAACTTTCTTCTACTTCTGTGATTAAACAGACGGCAAACAATCAACGCAGTAATAGCACGCTCAACCAGCAAATCGTACAAGAGATAAACTCACAAGTGCGCGCTCGCAAAGTGGACGAGTACCATGATAAGGCGCAAGACATTTATTGGGTGTTAATGGAAGAGAATTAAAAAAGCCGGCGAGTTAGCCGGCATTTTTATGTATGTGAGATATAAACCCCATGAGCCGAACTCATTCGGTTTCTGCCTCATCAGACTTTGCCGGTCTTTGTTTTTGTACCAATCGCCCAAATAATATTCCCAATTCAAATAGCGCATACATGGGCAGTGCAAGAATGGTTTGGCTAATAACATCGGGTGGGGTAACCAGCATGCCGATCACGAAGCAACCAACAAAAATATAAGGGCGCTTTGCAGTCAGGCTTTCAATGGTGGTGATGCCAGTCATAATGAGCAGCACAGTGGCAATGGGGATTTCGAATGCGGTGCCAAACGCAAAGAACATCTTCAAAATAAAATTTAAGATGTTGTTAATGTCTGGAAGGAAGTTCACACCATCGGGCCCAATCCCTGTGAAGAAATCAAACACCAGTGGCAATACAATGAAGTAAGCAAACGCAATCCCACTGTAAAATAGGATAACGCTACTCACCAATAGTGGAATAGCAAACCGCTTTTCATTGGAATACAGCCCTGGTGCGATGAAGGCCCAAGCCTGGTGAAGAATAAAGGGTACCGCAATAAAGACGGCGGCGAACAAGGTAAGCTTAAACGGCACTAAAAATGGCGAGGCGACGCCCGTTGCGATCATGCTTGATCCTTCAGGCAGTAGCACTTCTAGGGGCTTTGAAACGATGAGATATAGCTCGTTAGAAAAGGCGTAGAGCCCGACGAATACCACCAGTATGACAACGAGCGCTTTTAGTAATCGGTTGCGCAACTCGATCAAATGAGCGATCAAGGGTTGCTCAGCCTGCATGCGTTCCATTTCTTCTTTGGTTTTCTTAGCCATGAAATAATCTACTGAGGTTTGTTGTCAGTGGAAGAGTCTTGAGGATGATGGGCATGCATGGCTTTGATTTTCGCTTCAATGTCATCGTCTTCAGGCTGCTGGTGCATCGCCTGTTCATAGGCTTTTTCTTCTGCCTGCTGACGGGCCTCTTCTTCCTGGCGGCGTTTAAGTTCATCGTCAGATAGATAGCTGCGCATAGGGTCTTGCAGCTTCTCTCTGATTTCTTGATTGCGAACTTCCTGTTCTATTTCTCTCTGAATGCCACTCATGGTACGACGCACCCGACCCACCATTAAACCAATGGTGCGAGCAGCCTTGGGCAATCGTTCTGGGCCCAGTACGATTAAACCCAGTACGCCAACCACCAATAGTTCAGCAAAACCAATATCAAACATGTGCAGTTAACTTACTTGGTTTCGTCTTTTTTAGCGGTTTCTTTTTGTTCTGAAAACTGAGCGTCAGCCGTTTTATCTTCTAGCTGATCCGCTGGCTTTTTCTCTTCTTCGTTTACGGCTTTCTTGAAACCTTTTACGGCACCGCCTAGGTCGCTGCCTAACGTGCGTAATTTCTTGGTACCAAAAATTAAAATCACCACCACTAGGATGATTAATAGTTGCCAAATGCTAATGCCACCAAACATGGGTTGCTCCTCGAATGAAACGATTTAAAAACCCGGTAGATTACTACCGGCCAATATATGCCAATGCATGTGAAATACCTCTTGGCCACCTTTTTCGCCATTATTCGTGATGACGCGATAACCTTCGAGTTGTTCTTGTTGCGCTATTTTATGAATGCTTTGTAACACATGAGTGACAAGAGGCCACTGCTCGTCGGTTACACTCATCAAATTGACAACATGCATCTTCGGAATAACCAATATGTGGGTTTCAGCCTTCGGTTGAATGTCATGAAACGCCAATACATGGTCATCTTCGTAAACTTTATTACTGGGAATATCACCGGAAATGATTTTGCAAAAGATACAGTCGCTCATGTGGCTTCGGTTCCCAATTATTTGCTTTTCTGACGGCTGGCTTTTTCTTCTAGGCCAGACAGATTAAACCGTCTTTTAAGCTCTTCTAGTATGGCTTCAGGGCTTTCCCCTAAGTGCGACAGCATCACCATAGTATGGAACCATAGGTCGGCCGTTTCATAGATAACGTCTTTGTTATCCTTTGATGCTTCAGCATCTTTGGCCGCGATGATGGTTTCGGTGGCTTCTTCTCCTACTTTTTCTAGAATCTTGTTGATTCCGCTACGGTAGAGACTGGCCACGTATGAACTATCAGCATCGGCTGACTTGCGGGCTTCCAAGATGGAGGCTAATTCTGCAATCACATCGCTCATGATGGTTATCGCTTCCTTTTCGTCTGGTCTAAGTGTGGCCTAGTTTAGCCACATTCACCATCTCGAACCTAGAATTCGTGATGGTCATTAAACGGTATTCTAAGGCTGAATACATCAATTATTCAGCCGAACTATCTACAACCTTTGCCTGATTTGGATTTACCCCTTGGCGAGTAACCAAATCAGCCCGATGCTAATCAGGGCCGTACTCACGCCATGGCCCCATATATAAGGGGTGTGGAGGCCTATTAATCCAAGGGCGCTGATTGTAACAGCAAATGCTCGATGCTTTTTAGCCTGATTTAACTGGTTCAGGGTGCGGTCGAGGCGCTCTAGTTTATCGGATACCACCTTCTGTTGGGCCGGGTACTGGCTGATATGGGTCAGCGTGGTTCGGATTAACTCGGGCATCTGAGGGGCATGGGCAGCCCAAGCAGGGGCTTGTCGTTTTACTTCGCGCCAGATGGCTTTTGGCCCCATTCGATTCATCATCCATTGCTCTAAATATGGCTTCGCAGTACTCCATAGATCGAGCTGTGGATAAAGTTGTCGACCAAGGCCTTCTATGTTCAGTAATGTTTTCTGTAGTAATACCAATTGTGGCTGCACTTCCATATTAAAGCGGCGAGCGGTTTGAAAGAGCCTGAGTAGCAGCTGGCCAAAGCTGATTTCTTCCAACGGCTTTTCAAATATAGGCTCACACACACTGCGAATGGCCGCTTCGAATTCGTTAATTTTAGTGCCTTCGCCTACCCAGCCGGATTCCACATGGAGTCTCGCGACCTCATGGTAATCTTGATTAAAGAACGCCAGAAGGTTACGTGCGAGATAATCCTGGTCGGTTTCACTGAGTGTGCCGACGATGCCACAGTCAATGGCAATGTATTGCGGTGCGCTCGGGTCATTATGGGCGACAAAAATATTCCCAGGGTGCATGTCAGCATGGAAAAAGCTGTCACGGAAGACTTGGCGAAAGAAGATCTCAACGCCGCGTTCGGCCAGCACTTTCATGTCGGTACCGCGAGCAATCAACTCGTCCACTTGGCCAATGGGTGTGCCATAGATTCGCTCCATGACCATGACACGTGTGCGACAGTAGTCCCAGTGAACTTCGGGTACATACAACAGCGGGCTGTCTTTAAAATTGCGTTTCAGTTGGCTGGCATTGGCGGCTTCGGCCATGAGGTCTAGCTCACCGTAGATGGTGTGCTCATAGTCTTTTACCACTTCTACGGGCTTCAATCGCTTACCGTCTTGTGCGTACTTTTCGACGATGCGAGCGGCCACGAGCATCAAACGAATGTCTTTCTCAATGGTCTTTTCGATGCCTGGGCGGATGACTTTAACGACCACTTTTTCTCCACCGTGAAGAACGGCGCTATGAACCTGAGCAATGGAGGCGCTGGCTAAGGGCTCGGCATCGAATGACGCAAACACTTGCGACACAGGTTGCTCTAGGGCGGATTCGATGATGCGTACGGCCAAATCCTGCGAAAAGGGGGGGACTTTATCCTGCAGCTTGGCCAGCTCATCTGCCAACGGCCCGTGTAATAAATCTTTACGAGTGGAAAGTAGCTGACCAAACTTAATGAAAATGGGACCGAGGGCGACGAGCGCCAGTCGCAGGCGTTTTTCTTTCGGTACGCGCTTCGGTAAGGGGTTGAGACGCCACGGGGCAAGGTAAAAGGCGAGGCGTAAATACCAAGGTAAAAGACGCACCGGGATGAAATCATCCAATCGATACTTACTAAAAACGTAGAGTATGGTGAGCAGTCGGCGAAGTTGCATCATTTTCGGCTGTCCATTTGGTGCTTAATTCGTTGAATGCGAGCGTCTAAACGCTCAACATCCAGCTTTAGCTTTTGTATGGCGCTGAAGCGCTGTTCGCCTTCAATCTCATGGACGCTGGCCTGCCATTCGTCGCGAACGAACTCGACAGTATCCTGTTTTACCTTCGTGATGGATCGTTGAAACCATTGGCCAACACGTCGAATGTTGTTGCCCAATACATGGGCTGCTACTGGACCAGTCCATTCGGCAATGGCGGCTTCCCAGTCGATTTGCAGATCGGAGAAAACATCGGCTAACCCCATGGCCAATTGGCTTGAACCGCGGATCTGAATATCGCTTTTCATCAATGCCGCTTGCTTGTCGTCATGACGGGCCAGATTGATAAAGGCGCTAGCAGGACCTGAGAGGTCGGTATCCGTCTCCCCTTCAAAATGGGCTTGCAGGTGAAGGCTGTCGCCAAAACGAACATAGATCGACACATTAGGTTGCTGCATGTGAATGCCCAAGGTTTTTCCACCTAGTTTGACCAGCTTGGCCTGAGTGGCCGGGTCGTATTGAAGCGCTTTATTTATGGTGGCTTGGGCAGCGGCAAGGCCACCTTGTATCAGGGTTTGATCCAACTTAGTCTCCCGCTGTGCCTTCAACGAGGCCACGTTTCGGTTGAGGCGAGACACCCTCTACTGTGCTTATTGTAGGGTGCCAACGAGCCACATTGAATGTTGTATTAAGGTTTAACGCCTTTATGCAATGCGACGATGCCGCCCGTAAGGTTGTGATATTCACAGTTGGCGAAGCCCGCATTTTCAAACATGCCTTTCAGTGTGTCTTGATCCGGGTGCATGCGAATGGATTCTGCTAAATAACGATAGCTCTCTGCGTCGTTGGTCACTAATTTGCCCATAAACGGCAAAGCCGTGAAGCTGTATAGATCATAGGCTTTGCTGAGCAATGGGTTTTTCGTTTTAGAGAATTCCAGCACCAGTAGGCGGCCACCTGGCTTTAGGACACGATTAAACTCCCTTAACGCTTGGTCTTTGTCCGTCACATTTCTTAGGCCGAATGCCATGGTGATGACGTTAAAACTGTTGTCAGCAAAGGGCAGAGCCTCTGCATTGGCTTGTACGACTTCGATGTTGCCGCTATAGCCTTTATCGAGTAAACGGTCTCGACCGACTTTCAACATGGAGTCGTTGATGTCTGCCAATACGACCTTGCCTTCAGGACCCACTAGGTCGCTGAATTTCATGGTGAGGTCACCCGTACCGCCTGCGATGTCAAGCACGTGATCGCCTTTGCGCACACCGGTAAACTCCATGGTGAAGCGCTTCCATAGTCGGTGAACACCAAACGACATAAGGTCGTTCATGATGTCGTATTTTGCGGCGACACTATGGAACACCTCAGCTACTTTCTCCTGCTTTTCTTCGGTTTTTACGGTTTGGTAACCGAAGTGCGTGGTGTTTTGATCACTGTTGTTGGGTGTATCGGACATAGGCAAACCTAAATGCAACCGCTTATAACGTAAAATTGGCGGGTATTTTAGCTAGGTTAGCTCGGAAAGTCTTGCTAGAGATCACCCTTTGATAGAGGGCTACTGATGAGTTGTGGACGTCGAGCCATGCTCACAAGGGGCACGACTCTCACAGGTGATCATTTAATCAACCGACTTAAACATGATTTGGCTGGCCTCGCGGCTTGCCCCCGCTTGTTCAAGGCGGTGTAAGTAATTCTGCCAATGACGCTCTTGGTTCTCACAAAGGTCCTTCAGGTATTCCCAGTTATACAGCCCCGAATCGTGACCATCGTCATAGGTGATTTTGAGGGAATAGTTACCCACAGGCTCTAGCTTGAGGATGCGCACGTCTTTTTTGCCGGTTTGCAGTACCTCGTTACCCACACCATGGCCACGCACTTCGGCCGATGGGCTATAAACCCGTAAAAACTCAGCGGGCAACTCAAAGGCTATGCCCCCATTCCAAGCCAGTTCCAGAGTTTGGCTTTTGCTGTGAAACTTAATGGTGCTAGGAATGGATGACATGAAACTACCTGA
>Ga0181591_10004324_pt1 | contig 12352 bp, 11 predicted proteins | sample 071ome_33_FD_133757 | JGI IMG/M metagenome (GOLD analysis project Ga0181591, IMG submission 133757) | Coastal salt marsh microbial communities from the Groves Creek Marsh, Skidaway Island, Georgia - 071412AT metaG (megahit assembly) | ecosystem: Environmental > Aquatic > Marine > Intertidal...
TAGAGTGTTCTCCAATCCTCAATACTGAGACCTGTTTTTATTAACAAACCAAAAATTTGATATAGTCTGTTATTGGTTATTCTTTTATCTGTTGTAACACCTACAGTTGAGGCTGAATCATTAAGCTTAAATATTAAATCCTTACCAAATACTACATCTGGATCTTCTTGATAAAACATTTTAAAAAATTGTTCTATAGAGTATTTTGATCCTTTACTTCGATAGAGATTATTTGAAAATTCGGCTGCTGTTCTAGGATTAGAAAATCCTTTAAAGTATGACTGACCTAATAATAACTCATCTTCAATAAAAGGAAGTAAATCCAAATCTGTTTGGATAATATCTTTCTTTTCGTATATATGTCGTAATAATTCTGACGGTGAATCTGAATCTAATTGGTCAAAATATTTTTCTAGGAACGTAACAAGAGTAGGATAATCCTCTTGGAAATACGAAGGTAAAATCTCCTTTACCTTATAGGTAGAAAGATTTATTTCTCTTCGTTTCCTATCGTCCCAATCTCTATGAGCCATGATATACCTAAGTTGTTGCTGATGTTACTGTTGTTCTAATGGATGACCTAGCATCATCATATCCTATAACATTGTTTCTTACTGGAGCAACTGCACTTTGATTAGCAGGAACAACAGAAATTTTTAAATATGTATTACCACCTGTATCGGTAGGTGCAAAGCCTGTAAGTGTAACTGATCCAGCACTTGCATCAAAGCTTCCAATATCACTTACAATAACTGTAAGATCAGCGGCATTTACAACTTGAAGAACATTTGAATTTAGTCTATTTCTTATCTGTGATGTAATACCATTATACGTAAAACTATTACTTGTAACAATATAGTTTTTATCATCTGCTTGAGCAATTGCAGCCGGATATTGTAAATTGTATGTTCTTGCAGTACCTAAAACCAAATATCCTGCAGTTGTAACATCTTCTGATGCTTGATTTTGTGCAAGTCTTTGTTGCATTCTGACATCACACCTAGATGATAATACAGCAGGACTTACAGCATCAATATCTGTAAGAAGATTGGATCTTCTAAATGATCTACCAAATTTACCTGTTTTAGTAGTTGTGTTGAATAATACCGTATCCTCAAAATAATCTGTAATTGCTTGTGTACATAAAGTTTTTGTACTATTTTCCGATACACTTGTTAATAAAGGATTAAATTGAAAGAATGTATCCAATTCAATGAATGTTACAATTGGATCTTTAAATTTTATATTAAATGATATAACACCTAAATCTTTTACAAGGTTAATAATACCGTCCTGTACCGTGGTCTTATCAGCATCACCTGTGGTCGATTTATATTGAACTGATACAAATGTTGTTCCGTATTCTGGTTCAAGATTTTCTTCACCTCCCCAGGAGGATAAATCATCAATATACTGTGAATATTTTCTTAAAATAAGTGCACTGTAATCGGCTGCTGTAACCATTCTATTTTGTGATGCATATAGAAAAGGTGCATTTTTTCTAATAGATTCTATTGATTCTTTTTCAGCACCAGATATTGATTTAATTGATGTTTCACTTGAAGGAACTGAAACTGTAATTGTCTGTCCTTCTAATTGTGCTGTAGGTGTAAATACACTAGCACCATTTGCAGATTCACCTTTTGTTGAAAGGTAATCAACCACAATTTGTTTTCCTGCTGTAGGTGTAATACCTAATGCATTACCATCACCAAATGTTAATTCATAAAATCCATTTGGAGCCTCTTTTAAAATATAAATTGTAGATGATGACTTAAGTTGAGTCGCATCTGTAATGTTTGTGTATGTTACATAATTACTAGATGACGGTGAATCATATACCTTTACCTCTGCAGATGTAATATCCAAATTTTTATCAGGTATTACATATGTTGTATTTTCCTCGTAGGGTCCGACAATAAACGTTTTTGTTTTTTGTGCCCCTTCGTAAATTCTAACGGCTGATGTTCCACCAGCAGTAACAAAGGTATATAATCCAGCAGTTGTATCGCTTTCCGTTGCTGATAATTCCTCTCTTGTTTGAAATGTATAAGTTGTATCATCAATCGAGGTTGTAAATTTTGTATTTTTTGGCATTGTAATTGTATCAGGCTTCGGACTTCCTGAGTAGTTAATCTGTAATGTTACAGTAGCACGTGAGGAAATCCGAGAGTCTGGGATATAACCAATTGCGGTCGCGAGAGAAATTATGGAACTTCTCAGTTGAGCAGTCCCTAAAAAGGATTCATTTAATGCAAAGTTTGCTGTAAGCGCATTATAATGAGTATTGTAAGCTAAAACATCAAGTATATTTGAAAGACCTGATGCTTCAAAATCATAATCTGCAAATTCATCTTGTGCAGCAAAGAACGACTTAAGATTATTCTTTATACTATTAAAATCTAGTGAGGTTGATTTAATTGTCGTTGCCATTTTATCTTAATCCTGTTATTGAAAAAGAAAAATTTACTTTTTCCGTTGTGTTTATAACCTGAAATATTAATGAAACTCTAAGTTCATTATTTGGTTCGTAAGGTACAACTGAAAGATTTAATATTTTTGCCCTAGGCTCATAGACCTCAATTGCAGTCTTAATTTCCTCTCTTATTTCAGATGCAGTATTATTATCTGCAATTTCAAATAAATATGAACTTATATTAGAGCCAAATCTAGGTTTAAATGGTTTTTCTAATTTATTTGTAAATAATAAATTTTTTATACCTTGTTTTACAGAATTGGCATCCTGTTTTTTATAGACTTCTCCGTTTGTTCTTTTTGCAAACGTTAAATCTATATCCTTATATTTTCTAGTCCTAGAAGAAACAATACTTGTTGTTAAACTTGTGTCTTCAGCTGATAATCTTCGTGCCATAATAGTTTTATTTATACCACTTATGGTACATATTCAATTAATTGTGTTGAGCTTTTGATGTTACCATTAAATTCAGTTGCTATACTTTTTGAAAATGTTACATCAAATGATGTAGGTACGCTAGGCATTTCAAGTCCAATTGAAACAAATAACGAACCGTCCGAATTATATTCATCATATGATAGAGTAATTTTATTAAAGTTTATAAAATCTTTCCAAAATTCTGCTACATCAAATGATGCTGATAATGATACCTTACCTTGTTTATCAACAACATGATAATAAACAATCTTACCTTCAGGGTATATAACCTCAGAAGGTATTAAGGTAATATTATTAAATGCAGAAGTTTCATTAACCATTTTTATTGCTTCTGCATGAAGATATAAATTTCTTGCAAGTTGATTTAAATCTGTACCTTGCGCGGTTTGTTCCTCTATTGTGGTAGGTGTTCCAACAGCACCTAAAAATTTGGATACAGTAATACTACTTGTTAATTTAGTTCCAGATGTAATTGCTGTTTTAAAATTAGGGTTATAGAGTGGGTCAACTAATATAATCATGATCTTTCCGCTGGTGTAAATCTTTTACTTTTATCTTGTATTGCATTATTACCTAATTCCTCATATCCAAATCTACTTGTAGGTGTTAATCCTACTTTTCTACCATCGTGAGCATTAGGTTCGGTTGTACCGTATCGTTCTGATAATTTTTTCTGAGCAACAAGATGTCCTACAAATGTGACATTGGATTTATTTGAAGGTGTTCTTAATAATGCTCTTATTTCATGTATATTTACATCCTTGTCTGTAATAGATGCATATTCGGTTATTTTTAGTATTTTATTTTTAATTAGATCTCTAGGATCAACTTGAACGTGTCTTGGTGCAACTGAACTCTTAAATAAAATATCAGCAATAGTTGTAGGTTCTGGGAATGTACTTGGTGACTCAGTATCAAATGTGTAAACTTCTGATACATCAACAGGTGATGTTGGTACAGGTGTTCCTACAGTTGCCAAACCAGCAGTGTCTGCATATGTTGCCTTTTCAGCATTCTTTGCATCATTTGCTGTTGTTGCTAAATCTGCCTCTTTTGCTCTACCTACTAAACTTCCATAGAATGTAGCAACTTTTTGATTACCACCTGATGCATCATCTATACCAGAGAATACATTACCAACGTGCATTACTGATTGACCACCAATTGTACCTGCAGCACCTAATACTGATACATTCATACCTGTAATACCTACAGCTTTAGATGATATCGCATATCTATCCTTTGCAGTGGTTGTAAATGTATTGCCTGTATTAAATTCTATAGGACCTGAAACCTCAGTATCATATAATCCTTTAACTGCAGTAATCTTATCACCTAATACTAAGTCCGTATTATTTTTAACGATTTTGGTTTCCTTACTACCTTTAATTGTTTTTATTTCATTTTTACCTACAGTGGTAGTTATTGATCTATCATATGTTTCAGTTAAATCTCCACCAGAAACATTAATATTACCACCTACAGTTAAATTATAATCTCCTGTAACATGGACATTTAGGTCGCCTTTGTATATTAGTTTACCTGATCCTTCAACTATAACTGTATGGTCGGCACCAGAAATTTCTACTTTATTTTGCTTTGATGATGCAATTGTGCTACCATCGGCTCTAAGTTCTATACCTGAACCAGATTTATGTCGAATAAGTATTTTTTCACCACCTGGAGTATCATCAATCTCAATGACATGACCTGATGCTGTTTCTTGTACTTGATTATATGGATACTCTGATGCTTTTTGATCAGGTAATAAAATATCTGTATCAAGAGCATGTGAAAGTTTAAGTTCATTTACTTTTGAACCTCGAGCTGCTTTATTAATTGATGACTCAAAGAAATAATTTTTCTTAGGATGCTCTGCAGATGCATCTAGCATTCCCTCACTCTTTACGCCTCTGTTTAAATCAACAACTTGTTCTTCTGTTTTTAAACTCATGTTAGTTCCGTATTTACTATATCAGATGGTCCAAGCGCATTTGTAGCAGTTGTATCATCAATTAAAGATTTTTTATTAAAGATATGTTCAACATAACCTCGAACATCAAATCCTGGATCATTGGTGTCTGGATCAATATCACTATGTCCTAAAATTTCTGCACCAGGATACTTTAATAAAAACTCTCTACAAAATTTTTCAAATGTTGTCATCTGTGATCTTGTAAGTGACTTTGCTGATATAAATTCATCTGGATCTTCCTCTAATGATGAACAATTATATCCACCTATAAAACATATTCCTATGGATCTTGTATTATAATCCAATAGTGTTGTGTGTTCAGATAATGTTTCAATGGGTCTTCCTCTTTGAAGTGAACCATCTCTGCGTATTACATAGTGATACTGTAATCCATCTTTTCCTAGAGTGATATGATCACTATTTAACTCTTCGGCTCCTATGTTTTGGTTTGTAAATGTTCTTGACCAATGAACAATAACACTTGTATATGCTCTATTAATTTTTGCTATATCAGCTTTTAATTCCTCTACAGTTTGAATGTAACTGAAATTCATTGTTGACCTATTGGCTGTAAACCAGTCAGCTTGAGTAGCACCAACATTTAATGGTTTTTCAAATGCGGATAGACTTGTATTAGGATTCCAACGATAAGGATCAGATGTTGTGGGTTCGACTCTTTCAGCTGATGACAGTGAATTTAACTCAGTTAAATTTGAGTTAAAACCTGTAAATTTATCATAAATTGTTTGCCCACTTCCGCCTGTAATTGTGGAGGTGATTGCACCTAGATTTTTAGCCTGTATTGCTGAAACACTGCTTGTAATTGAACTTACATCTGCAGCTGGTATTTTACTAGAGATATCACCAATAAGATCATTTACAGATGTATATGCACCATATTTTTGATCTACTATTGCTGTAAGACCTCTTATTCCTGTGGGTAATGTTTCAACAACAATTTTTTGTCCTGATTCACCTGATACAGTAAAACCTAATACACTACTTGCATCACCGGTAACAGATTGTTGCAAATTACCAATACTTGTAATATTACCACTTGTGATTGCAATATCCTTTGTGATACCTCTAAATCCTCTAAGAGTGCTACTAGAGCTATCAATTAATCCTTCTGTAATTAATGTATAATCCTCTTGTATCTCAGTTTTTTTATCTTGTAAACTCATTATGCTATCTCTTGTTTAGCCAATATACACCAACTTAAAATATCATCCGAAGCTGTTTTACTAGAATTATTTATGTAAAATTTACGAATAGTCTCAGCTGAGCCATTCGCGCCTTCAATTGTTGTTGCTTTAAGTAACTTGCCATTTGCAATTGTTTTATTTGTTCGTAATTCATAAAGAACATATTTTAATTGTATTTGGAAGTTTTCACTAAGTTCAGGTGCTGATACAAATTTTTGAGAGAACGATACAAGGTTGTTTTTTCTCGTATCATTCCACTTTGCAATACCTGAACCTGTTGTTATAAATCTTGATTCATAGTCCAGATTACCTACAATACCTGCAGCTTGATTTACTGTATAGCCACTATCAATAAAAAATTTCATTGATTCAGATCTTTTTCTTCTTCTTTTTTCTGTTTCACTTGTAAGTGTGCTACTTATTGGTGTGCCTATAGGCGTTTCAAAATCATTTGTAAATAAATTTGTCAATTGTGTTTCTGTAGGATAATCCTCTCTAGGTAATGAACCTAATACTACAGGTAATTGTGAACTTTCTCCATCTAAAAAGAAACCAAATACAATTGAACCTGCTGTAAGCTTTGGATTTTTCCCTAAACCTGAAACACCTTCCTCTGTTGTAGGAATAACAATAGATGCCCAAGGTAAATCAGCTTCAGGTATATCTGAAACTTTATTTGAATGAACACCATGTATTCTAATTTTTACTCGACCTTCATACCCATAATGAGGAGTAGCATTTACAACAGTTGCTACAAACCACCGAGTACTGTCTCCATAAAATTCTCTTTGTAATGTTCTTATAATTTTCATTGATTATAATTGTTTGCAAGTTTAACTGCCTTCACGTTACATATAGGCTTTTGGTTTCTTGTAAAGTTATACGATATACTATACAGTAAATAGTCTCCAGATTTTTCTCTATCAATTATCTCGTCTCCAGATGATTGATCATTTGATGAGTTGTTGGAATTAAAAACAAAACTTGCAACATCGCCTACACCGGACTGAGCCGAGAATAAAAGACCCACATTCATTCTACATGATATTGCATTTGTTTGTAACATATTTTTTAATGCCATACTTTCGACTCTATGTCTTAATTTTACTCTATCAGCATCGTCATAATAACTATTATATTTTCCATATACCTTATCAAGACTTAATTGTGCAAAATATCTTGACTGATAATAATGTATAGGTAATCCATCAACCAATGATATATCATCTATAATATTTTGTTTGCTTTTATTATTTTCTATAGGAATAATACCATTAGTTGAAAGTGTATCTGTATGTATTTTAGAACTATAAATTGATCTATCAGGTATATTTTTATTTACATCTAAGTTACTAATTTCTGAGCCTACAGCACCTGTTCTAATAAGTTTTAATAGATTATGTCTATCAGTAAATTCAACTTCCTCTATTATCTGATCTTCTGGTTCTGGAAACCACCTTTCGTTGGCATCGTTTACAAGAGCAGTTGAATTTGTAAAAGGAAAATATCCAGCATACGGATCATTATTAATACTATATCCACCACCTATCATATCATCAAGCGATCTCCAGTACACACCTTGATTATAAAGATTTGAATATGTAAAATAAGGACTTCCATTTGATGTTGTTGATCTGTCTCTTATCCATTCTATTGCACCTAAAGGTGTTAAATATGGAATGATAACTTTCATTTTTGACTGAGTAGCATCACCACTCCAACCATAAAAACTTGTGTTTAATAATTGTTCACCTTCAACAATATTCTGTATAATTTTTCCAGGTGTACCTTTTAATGATTTACTAAATCTTTTTAAATAGTTATTAAAGTAATACTCGTCTACAAGATTAAAGACCAATACAGCCGATCTATCATTACCTTTTGCTTCTGATTTAATGGATGTAATCTTAAATTTTCTTTCTTCCATTATATTGAAGGACTTATCATTTCCTTCAATTGTTACTGAAATCGTTTCTGTTCCTCTAATATCATAAAGACCACTACCATCAAACAAACCACTATCATCTAAAATAAAGATATTACCAGTAAGGTAAGGTCTTTCAATATTTTCAAAAAGGGTTAAGTTGGAAACTAAAGATGTAACATCCAAGGGTTGATTTTTGAATCGTTCAGAAGTAATTACTACTCTACTTAATTTCCAAGGAGTTTGTACATGTGTGGACATTATCTTTTAATTGATTTAAAGTATTCAGAGGTAATTGTTTTTACAACCTCTCGTCTTAATACTTTTATTTGTTTCAGTTCATCATTTTTATTTCTAAAATTATCTTCTAATGTAACAGTTGTTAATCCAACTGGGGTTCTTGTTGTAATTTCAAATGGATTTATATCCTGCCACACACCATCGGAATCTTCATAATGATGTACAGCATCTTTTTGATCATTGACTTCTATGATTTGTAATGTTTGTTCACCGTCGCCCGGATTATATCGTAGAAAAGAATCACCTATAAATGTATCGGCCGATGTCAAAGGTTGTAAAATAAATTGTCCAATATCAATATTTCTTTCAACAATTACAGCATCGTGTGAGGTTTCTCTACCTGTTACCTCTGTACCTACAAGAAAGATTGCACCAATATTATCATCATCAACATCGCTGTTTAATTTATCGCCACCCTGATCTTTACAGTTAGATGTAATTGCAATGTAAGGAAAATTCTTTGCTAATTGGACTTCAATTTCGTGTTCTGATAATGGCCAACCTGACTCTCTTAAATGCTCATTAAGCAAATAAAATGTCCAGTGATAATCTGGAGAGCCGTAAAGTTTATATGATAAGGTATCTGGTCTATCACCGTCAAGTACTGTATAGTATTGCATAAATGATACTTGATCTTTTACGTTCACAAAGAAATCACTATATTTTGCTAGATTATCCATAAGGTTATAATCTGTTTCATCACCAAACTTGTAAGGAACTTTAGGAAAATTTCTAAAAAACTGTGACATTAAACCTCCTGTTCAGCCTCAAGTGCAACAATATCTTCACCAGCCTCAATAGGTTGTCCACCAAAGAATGTTTTTGATAAAGCTCTTGTTTCTCTAAATGTTAAAGTAAGATCAGTTTCATTAAAGTTACCATCTTCGTGAAATCCCATTTGTGTAGGGTTAAACGTTGTTTGTACCTGTGTTAAATAACAATCTGCTATCTCAGTACCAGGTATAATTTGACCATTATATTTTACCTTTATTTCAAATTTATTTGGAAATTCATAACCAACAGAAATACCTGCTGCAAGAATTTCGGTAGGGTAAACTTCTTTTCTAAAAAATGCTACAATGCTTTTAATTGCTTCAGCCTCTACTTTAGATGTAGGTATTAATTTAAATGTGAATGTAAATATTCTAATTTCTGGTGCTTCAAAAAGTGTTCTAGCATTAGGATTCACGGTTGTTTGTGTTGCAAGTCTCACTGCACCACCTGCAACATCATTTATAGAGGAGGTAACAACAGATGCTGCAAGTCTTGCCATTGCTGAACTACCTACAGCTCCAGCACCACCGTTTGTAAATGCACCAAAAATTTCAGATCCTGTTCTTATTCCAGCACCTAATACACCTTGTCCATTTTGAAGCCCTTGTTGAAGTGCTGCGCCTCCTATACCTAAATCAATATTATTGTATTTTGCAACATCATTAAATTGTAATTGTTGCATGAGATATAATGATACTGTTTCAAGTCTATCTCTGGATCTTTTTGTAGGTGTTTCATTGCTTACCCCATTATGAGAAAGTAAAGCATTACTTGCTTCCTCTGATCCGTCATTTACCCCAGCAACAGATTCATTTTCACCCCCATCAGTTGACGTATCTCGATTAAAAAATCCTGTAACAGAGTTTACAAAAGAACTTCCTATATCAGCAACATCTGATGTAAGTCCAGTGGGTGTAACTGGTTCCTCCGAAATTGTTGTAAATTCAACAGATGCCTTATATTCATCTTGATTTAAAGGATACCGGCGAACATTGGGTCCATTTGAAAGTCCAAACTTTTGCTGAATATAATCTTGGCCGATTTGTCTAATGGTTTCTTTTATGTTGGTTATCGCCATGTAAGTACCTAATAAATAACATTTAATATGTTTATTTATAAAGGCTAAATGAAAACATACACAGGAAAATATCGAGTTGTAAATGCACACAAGTATAGAGGTGATGTTACAAATGTTATTTACCGATCCCAGTGGGAGAAACAATGTTTTTTATGGTGTGATCGAAATTCCAATATAAAGGAATGGTCGTCAGAGGAGGTTATAATACCATATTTCTATGATGTTGATAAAAGGTATCATCGTTATTTTATGGATTTAAAGTTTACAACAAAAGAAAATAAAACATATTTAATTGAAATAAAACCAGAGAAACAAACAAAATTACCTAAAAATCCTAACAAGTCAAAAAGATATATTAGTGAAGCTTTAACATATGTCAAAAATCAAAATAAATGGCAGGCAGCTCAGGAATATGCACTTGATCGAGGTTGGTATTTTCAAATATGGACTGAGAAAGAATTACAAAATTTAGGTATATTACAGAAACCAACACCTGGTAAATTAAAACAAATGAAACCATTGAAACCTTATCGTAAAAAGAAAAAATGAAACCAAAAAGACCTCTATTCATAGAGATATATAAAAACGCATCAAGATTTACAGAGTACATGAATAAACAAGTTTGGTATGAAAAAAATCCAAATCTACCTCTGTTTATGGTAATAAGGGATCCTTATAGTAGATTCTGGTCAGGTTGTAAAGAATTATTTTCACATCCCTTACCAGATGGTACACCAAGAGGTGAAACTGATCCTAAAAAATTAATCAAGAAAGGTATCCGAGAAATAAAAGCAGAGATGCCTAACTTTCATTTCTGGCGACAAATAACATGTAGGAATAAAATACCATTACCACTAGATTACATCTTTCTAATTGACAAGCTAAACGCAGAGCTGCGACCTAAATGTGTGCAATATAATATAAAGTTTCATAAATGGTTTAATTGGAACAAAGTCCCTACTGATATAAATCCATCAGATCATACAAATGATGCAGAGGCAATAAAGATAATTAAGAAAAGCAAAATAATTAATACGTACTATCAGGAGGATATTGATTGGTATAACCACATAATAAATACACAATATGAAAAATATAAAAACATTTGATATAATATTATTTGCTGATGTAACAAACTATCTTGTTCCTGTGAAAGGAATGGGTCCTTATGCACTGGCAACAAAATTAAGAGAAGCCGGATATTCAGTTAAAGTAGTGGATCAACTTCACTGGTTACTTAAGGTAAAGAAAAACGAACTTCTTGATCTTGTAGATAAAATCATTGGAGAAAATACATTGTTCTGTGGATTCAGTTGTACATTTATGAATTTTGTAACTGAAAAAGGTAAGGCTGAGGATCTAGGAGTCCGAGCAGGTATTACAGAAAGAAGTAGAAGACAAATTGATCCTAAAGATAAAATATTAGGACAATTTCAATATCGAAGAATGAATGATATTGACAATGCAATTTATCATGAATTGGAGACAATGGAAACATTTCGTTATTTGTTAGATCATCTAAAGAAAAATCATTCTCATGTCAGGTTGGTGTTAGGTGGTAGAGGTCCAAATGCAGAAGTCATGTGGAGAATGAATCCATTTGATCATTGGATCCAAGGTCTGGCAGAGACAGCGGTTATTAAATTCACAAAAGAGTTAAAAGACAAAGTAGAATTACCAGAGATTTATCGCTTTGATCCTGAAGCATCTATGCACGATTTCCATAATATGGCTCCAGTATTCTGTGAGGATGATATTATATTACCTAATGAGGTATTACCAATGGAAATATCTCGTGGTTGTCGTTTTAAATGTAAGTTCTGTGGTTTTGCTTTGATTGGTAGAGACCCAAAAGCAGACAAGTATATTCGATCAGAGGAATCAATCTATAGAGAATTAAAAAATAACTATGATTTGTTTGGTACTACAAGATACTTTATGATGTGTGATACTGTCAATGAATCCATGGATAAACTTAGAGCAATGGAAAGAGCAATCAATCGTCTTGGTGTACCGATTGAATGGGTAGGTTATTTAAGACTTGAGTTATTACATGCTCACCCAGAACAAATATCATTATTGAGAGATATTGGAATTAAGTATGCTCACTTTGGAATTGAGACTTTGAACTATGAGTCAGCTAAGGCTGTAGGTAAAGGTATACCAACCGATAGACTTTTAA
>Ga0181591_10004326_pt1 | contig 12349 bp, 10 predicted proteins | sample 071ome_33_FD_133757 | JGI IMG/M metagenome (GOLD analysis project Ga0181591, IMG submission 133757) | Coastal salt marsh microbial communities from the Groves Creek Marsh, Skidaway Island, Georgia - 071412AT metaG (megahit assembly) | ecosystem: Environmental > Aquatic > Marine > Intertidal...
GCTGGGGCGCCTGGGATCCCTTTTTGGACGCGGCTTTGGCTGATGTGCCACTGGATGCGTACTCCACCCAGCCTGGGATTGTGGGGGTGTGTTTATCGAAAAAATGTAGGGAGTCGCTTGGCGGAATATTGGAAAATTCCCGTGATTCTATGGTACAGGGGCTTTTGCAGACGGGCCGCCTAGGGACTTACAAACGGCTTTTCCCGGTTCAAAGCGTTTCGGGAAGACCACTCGAAGCCACCTTGCTCGCTTTGGGCCTATTGATCCAAGGGGAGCGTTTGCACCCAAGTTTCAGTAGGGAATTGAGGCGGGAAATCCAATCGGCCAATGCGTCTGGCGACGTGGGGCGGTTGGAAGACGCTTATTTAAATGTCCTTTCTCTGGCGAGAGCCTTGGACTGGGGCCAGTTCAAAGCCTTATTCGAGAAGATCGACAGCCTGGAAACACTGAGACGGTTGAGGTATGGATTTCACCGGCGTCCTGCCGATATTCCGATTTTCTACACGGCTGCCATCGTTGTGGATAGCCCGAGCACGGTGTTGAATTATTTGGGTCTCTATGGCGATGACGGTTTTGATTTCCTGAAAACAGCAGGAACGCTGGGAACGGGAGCTATTCAGCTATTGCTCGAGCAGCAAATGCCCCTGGATAGCGGCGAGAGTCTAGAGAAATCGAGCCGCATGGAGGTCAACCTAACTCGCTTCAGTCTAGGGAAACCTAACCTCTCTCTGTCGCTAAAATACTCCTTATTTTTCTTCGGGGCCTTTTTTCTGTCCTGGGGTGGGAGCCGCTTTACGGAATTTTACCGCGAGCCGAGCTCAGCTCTGCTGGGTGCCACCCAGAAAGTATTTATATCGCTGGCCTCGGTTATCGTACTCGTTATCTTAAGCGAGCCTCACCTGGCCAGTGGCGCCTTGACGGAAGGCTATTCTTTCAAATTAGTGATGCCCGTGCTTGCCCAAGTGGAGGGCGAGACGATTATCATAGAAACCGAACCGACTGCATCTATGGATCCTGCAACCCTATTGTCCGTAAGCTTCTTCTTTATACTCCAAGTACTGGTGTTTCTGATATGCCTGCTTAAAGTCAGGCAAATCGATAAGGGAGATCTGGATACAATCATAAAGCTGAAGCTTATGGAAAACGAGGAGAACCTGTTCGATTCAGGGCTTTACGTTGGAATCGCGGGGACGTGTATCTCCTTGGTTCTTCAAGTGATAGGCCTAATCGAAGCGAACTTGCTCTCCGCATATTCCTCCAACCTGTTTGGCATATTGTGTGTAGCTATAGTCAAAATCCGCCTCGTCCGCCCATACAAGAATCGCTTGATTCTAGAAAGCCAGGAGCGGATAGCGGCGCTTAGCGGAAAAGAGATCTTCAAGTAGATTTTTGTTTTATGAATAAGACGCTGCTGCTGATACTTTGCGACTTCCTGTTGCTGACCTTGCTTTCTCTGGTGAATTGGGAGAAAGAGGAGTCAGAAACGGAAGCTCGATCGTCGGGCGATGCGGAAGAGCAAAGCGTTTCAACCATGGCTATGATGGAGCAGGATTTATTGGATACGCTCACATCGGCATTGGAAGAGGAAAAGCAATTGCAAGAATTGGCTCAAACGGAAGCGGATAAAACTCGTGAGGAGCTGGATAAAACAAATGAGGCTCTCCAAGCTAAAGAAGCATCGCTAAACGAATTGCAAAGCGAGCTGCAGGTTGCGGAAACGCGTGAGGAAACTTTGGCCAGTGAAAAGCGAACTCTGGAAATGGAATCCGAGCTGGCGAAAAAGACGATTACTGAGCTGGAAGAAGACTATCGGCTTTTGGAAACCCAAGCAAAGCAGACGGAGACTCAGACGCGCCTGTTGCAGCAGGAACTGCAAGCCAAGCTCAACGAGATAGCCGAAAAGGAAAAAGCGATTGAACGAGAGAGGCAGGAAAGACGCCTAGCCGAAGCGAAGGCCCAGGAACTCAGCGTGCAAGTGGGGGTAGCCGAGGAGCAAAAGAAGATGCTCATGGCGAATGTTGAAACTTTAAAAGGAGAAGTGGAAACTGAGCGAAAGGAGCGGCGGCAGCTGCAGCAGCAAACCTCGCGAATGGCCGAAGGGATTACGCAACTGGCGGAACGGTCCCAAGATTTAACGGAAGAGTTCCGGTCAAGCCAGCCTGTTAACGCGAACATCATATTCAATCGTTTCAGCGAAAACCAGATCGCCGCCCGCTTCCGATCGGAAAGACTTTATCGGGGGCAATCCTCAGTAGAGTCTAGCCAAGCAATGACAATTCTCGTTTCCGATGGTTCGAGCGTTTTCGCTCTGACTCACTTCGATTCGACCCCGCTAGGTCTGAACCGCGAGTCGCTCAACTATCGAAGAGTAGAAGTTGAACTGCAAAGAAACGAATCTAAGGTTTGGCCTACAAAATTTGGTTTCCTCTCTCTCGATCCTCGCATTGCGGCTATACCTTTGACCGGGGAGGAATCTGAACGATTGGGTGGCCGCGTTTTCTACACAGCCCCAGACCCATTCAAGTTTTCCGAAGCGGTGCTAGTGGACGAGAAAGGCGACTATTATGGGGAAGTAGAGTTCAAATTGGATCCCGCGACACCAGGATACGTGCGCATGCAGTCTAGGATTTTTAATCGGCTATTCGGAGATTTCTCGCCAAGTAGCGGAGATCTCGTTTTCTCGAAAACGGGCGAATTGCTCGGCTTGATGGTTGATAAACGCTATTGCGCGTTGGTCGACAATCTCCTGGTGGAAGAGGAATTGGCCTCGGGCCGTCCATTCCCTCGGGAAGATTATGACGGAGTAATGAATTCATTGAAGTTCCGATACGAGTCGCTTCCCGGAGAACTCAAGTAGTCAACCTGCTAAACCCTTTTTCAAGTTCTCAGAGACGATGAATCCCTGACTCCACTCCGCCCGGTCTGAGCAAGATAGGGAACCTGGCCAGACAATCCGAGGCAGTTGGCGGTCGGAAATCCCCGTAGTTTGCCGGAGGAATCCATACAAGGCTGGCAAAACAATTTTGGAGAAGCTCTTCATGGGCTGAAGTTTAGGATGGGCGAAATCCACGTACGAAAACTTTCCCCCGGATTTGAGCGCCAGGGTCAGTCTCGCGATTAGGTCGTTTGCCTCGGCACTAGCGAAGCAGTCGATAAAAAATTGGCAAACAACAATATCGTAATGATGAAAAGGATACTCGTAGGTGAGAGTGTTTCCCAAGATTGGATTGTATCGCTCGAGAACTCTCGAGTCAGCCTTTCTTATTCGATTGATTACCGCCGCTAACATGCCTTGACTAGAATCTAAGCTATCAATGCTTATATTCGGGTTTCGCAGAATTGCCTCGCAGGAAAACCGCCCATCGCCATCGCCCAATATCAGAACGCGGGCGTTAGGATGAGATTCGAAAACTTGCAAGGAGCTTCTTCGAGCTCGTTGAAGAAGCGTTCCAAAGGCAATGTATTCAAGTGTTCGATATATATTGGACAGATTGTCGAAAGAGCGATGCAACTTACAGTATTCCTCTTCGGGCAAGGTTATATGCAATTCGCAGGGCGGGAGTCAGTAGAATGATGTCAGCGAGGGAGCGGTTCAGGTCGGCATCCAGCCTTTTATGTTTCAGGTGGAGCAGAAACAATCCGGCAATGGATAAGCTGGAGTAGATGGCGAGAGGCGGCGGAATCAGGACAATAGTAGATACGGTGGCCAGTATGAAAGATACGATTGCATTCGTTTTTAACCATTTTCCGTTGTAATTCGATTCTAGTTTCGAATCGATCAGAAGATCCAAATAGTGGAAACATTAGCAATTTAAGTTGAAGAGGAAAAAGATCATAGCGACGGTCGGGATCTCTGATCGAACGAGTGCGGTAGGCAGAAACACGAGAACGCTAGCGGTTACGAGGCCGGAGGTAAGCAGCGATTTGGTAACGCCGTGACGGTTTTTTTTAGGTCCTAGCTGAATGATAGCCGTGACAAGAATGGATGCAATGGCCAAGGCGATACCCCGCCTGAATTCGTCAGGGTGAAGCGATACGGACGCAAAGGAAACCGATAGGGTAAGAAGGCAAATCCAAATCGCTAGCAAGGTCCAGCGTCGAGAAGCGTGAAAAGCGTGACGCTGAGTTAGGTTCAGATCGTGCTTCCACGCATCCAGTCACCGGTCAGCTGAATAGCCGAGCCAGACTGAAAGGAAGACAAGAAGGTGAGGGAGCCCCTCTAGGTTCACTGAGATCGCTTCGGCTAAGGCCCGTTGCCAGACAACAGCTAACGAGAGGAGCATCTAGCAAGAGGCTTGTCAGCCAAGCCAGATCACGCAAGGAGGGCATTCCTGTTTAGCCAGTTTTACGCGTTAGGGCTCCGATGCCGCTCTCAGTAAGGCGAAGGATTTTCCAATCGTCGAGGGCCTTAGCCCCCCTCGATTCGTAGAATTTAAGTGCGGGCTCGTTCCAATCCAAGGCGGTCCATTCCATGCGTCCGCAGTTTTCGTCTCTTGCGATCTCCGCAACTGCTAGAAATAGCCGATTGCCTATTCCCCTCCCTCTGTACTCTCCCTTAACATACAAATCCTCGAGGTAGACGCCTTTCTTTCCGATAAAGGTCGAGAAGTTGAAAAAATAAATGGCATATCCAGCCACAGTCCCATGGAGAGTTGCGACAATGGCTTTCGGCGTTGGGTTATTTTCGAAGAGGCAATTGTGAAGCCTCTCGGAATCGATCTCTAATTGATCCTCTAGTTTTTCGTATTTGGCCATTCCCGTTATCATGTCCACAATCTGATGGACATCTTGGGGTTGGGCAGGTCGCAACTTGATGGCAGCCGATTCTTGTTTCATTGGTTTGGGACCTTGTTCCAATTCGCTTGCTGTATCAAGTCCGGAGCTTTGGATTGGTGAGGATGGCGACACCAGACAAGCGGCCTAACGTCGTAGTCGTAATGACGACCCAGTGGCGAGCCCAGGCGTCAGGTTATGGGGGGGACGGCAATGCGGCAACGCCCTTCCTAGATTCCTTGGCTGAAGAGAGTGTAGACTTTTTTCAGGCCGTGACGCCACACCCGATGGGCGTATTCGCTAGAGCGGCTTTTTTGACAGGGGTACCTTGTCCAGAAAATGGAGTGGCCGATTACTTCGATTCGCTTCCGCGAGACTCCGTAACCTTCGCCCATCGATTTCAGGAAGTTGGCTACGATACAGCTTTTTTCGGCAAATGGCAGTTGTACGACCGCGATCGAAGAGCTCCTCTCGTTGGAAGCGAACATGCCTTGATCGAGGTGCCGGAAGACAGAAGAGGAGGATTCCAGTTTTGGGAAGGATTTGAGTCAGGATTTCTGTTAAACCATGGCTATTATCATGGCACCGACATCGGTCCACCTACTCGAATCGAGGGCTATCAATCCGATGTTATAGCTGAAAGATGGAGCCGCTATTTACAGTCGAGACGGCAGGAAGATCCCCTTTTCGCCTGGATTAGCCTAGACGCGCCTCATCCTCCGTACGGAGAAACGCCTCCGGAAATTACTCCCCGTCCTCCTAGCTCTATTGTGCTAGCTGAGGAAGTGCCTGAGGATCCCTCTGTCCGAGAAACTGCCCGACAGGAATTGACGGGCTATTATGGGCACATCGAAGCAACCGATCGGGCGATTGGCCGCATGCGCGAGGAAGCAAAAAGGCATCTAGACTGTGATAATACGATCTTCATTTTCACCTCGGCCCATGGGGATATGCATGGTTCCCATGGGCATTTCCGCAAGGGATGGCCTCATGAAGAGTCGGTAAGGGTGCCGCTTCTGCTATCTTGGCCTAACGGTATTAAGTCCGCCAGAAGAGATCCACTGCTTATTTCGCTCTTGGACTTGGGGCCGAGTTTATGGGGACTTTGCTTCCCGAACGATCGTCTAGAGTTTGCTTCGGAGAATTCCGGGAAGGACCTATCACTAGCGGCACTGCTCAAGGCCGAAGGGCCCGAACGGCAAATAATATCCATGCCTAGCGTTGTCCCATTTGACAAGCAATGTCCCTGCGCATGGCGAGCTAGCAGGCGAATTGATAAAACCGAAGGCGTCCGAGACGATGGTACGCGTTTCACGCTCGACCATTGAAACCTGTAATCTCCAGCATGCGAAACCATGGAAATTAGCGAAGCCCTAGTATCCGCAATTCGCGATCAGATCGGTATCGAGCTTACGGCATCCAATGCCTATCTCTCGATGGCCGCCTTTTTCGAGCGTAACGCCTATGACGGTTTTCCCATCGGATGCGTTTGCAATGCGAGGAAGAGCGGGCCCACGCGATGAAGTTCTACCAGTACTTGATCGACCGAGGAGGCGTTGTCCGGTTGCCGGCTGTGGACGCTCCAGAATGGAATTATGATTCGGTTCTTAAAGTATTTGAGTCGTCGTCGGAGCAAGAAAGGGAAGTGACGAAACATATCTATGGGCTTTACAAAATTGCCCAGGATGAGTCGGACTTCGCCACCGTGTCTTTTCTCAAGTGGTTTGTCGATGAGCAGGTCGAAGAGGAAAAAGTTGTTTCCGATATGATCGATAAACTCAAAATGGCGGGCGACAATTCTGATTCCCGCCTGTTACTCGATCGGTATGCTCTGGACCAGCGGTCTGAAGCCTCTACTGGCGCCTAGAAGGCGACCCCAAACCTGCCTCGGACGCGGTTGAGCGGGATATCGCCCTCTCATTTTCGGTAAAGTTCTTTCGCTATAGATCGATAGTATTCTTCTATCGGCACGGAAGTGGATCATCCGTTCACCCCTAGGGTCGCGAACCGGATTCCCGAGGGTAGGCAATTTGTTCCGTGAACCATGAAAGGTTTTACCTGAATAACTTTTTTAAGATTTTAAACTGTTGATTAGAAACAGTTTGTAGCATATAGAGATGTTTTAGGCACGCCGAATGCTGAGTATTCGGCATGATCGATCAAATCTATGACCGTGAGAATTACGTCTTAGCCAAAAAGCTGCTGGATGTCTCTCATGCTCGTCACGAGGCTATATCCGGAAATCTCGCGAATGCCGAGACGCCTGGATATAAGCGGGTCGATATAAGAACCGATTTTGCCGAACAGCTTAAGAAGTTGGCGAAATCTAATGATATCGAATCGATATCCGCTCTTCGGGCCACTCTGGAAACGGACATGAACTCCCCCAGCGTACGGCCAGATGGTAATAATGTTCAGCTCGATGCGGAGCTCATGAAGATGAACGAGAACGCGATGCAGTACGAATTTCTTACCCAATACACGGCGGATTCGATGAAGCGCATTAAAACGGCGATCACCGGGCACGTTGTCTAGCAATAGGAATTAGGAGATTGAGTCTATGAACATAATGCCAGGATTGGAAAGCACCGCCTCTGCTCTTGCTGCGGAAAAAGTGCGATTGGATGTCATTGGGCAGAATATCGCGAATGCCCACACTACGCGAGGACCCGATGGGCAGCCCTATGCTAGAAAGATGGTGAGTTTCGAAGCTAAGCTTTTGGAGGTAGGAACGAATTCGGATGGCGGGAAAAATATGACGACCGGTGTGGGTATTAAGTCTATTAAGTCAGACCCCAAAGCGGGTCCGCTGGTCTACAACCCCGGTCATCCAGACGCGGATGAGAAAGGCATGGTACGGCTGCCGAATGTCAATCTGACACATGAGATGGTGGATCTCATTGCCGCATCACGATCATATGAAGCGAACCTGCAAGTGGTGAGAACGGCGAAGCAGATGGCTCAGAACGCTCTACGAATGGGCCGTTGATATTTCTACGCTATTTCTGAAAACGGAGAGTTAGTATGATAGATCTTAATACGAATATGGTGTCGCAAAATGTTTTAAATCAACCACTTGCGGAACATCTAAAGCTTAATAAATCGTTTCAGCCCAAGGAGCTGCAAGCCCTTCCACAGAGCGACTCCAGCGAGCCGTTCGGCAACTTGATTGGCGACCTCGTCAAAAAAGTGGACGAAAAAGGCAAGGCAGCAGTGGAGGAAACGAATCGTCTCTTGCTAGGTGAAACGGATAATATCCATCAGTCCATGATTGCGATGCAGGAATCTGGTTTGGCGTTCACGATGCTGGTAGAGGTGCGCAACAAACTGGTTCAATCCTATCAGGAATTGATGAAAATGCCGGTGTAACAAAAATTTGGATAAGTAATTTTCATGGCCTTGGTAAATCAATTTAAGGATCTTTGGCAGCCGCTGGGGGCGAATCAGAAGGTTTCTCTCATTCTGGCAGCCAGTTTGGTGGGATTGGCGATGGTAGCTTTGATGGTGTGGGCTAGCCAGCCGAATATGCAGTTGCTCTACGGAAACCTGGATGCAGAAGAAGCGGGAGATATCGTCGTGAAACTAGAGCAAAAAGGGGTTAAATTTGAAACGGGGCGAAACGGAAACTCCATCTACGTAGAGTCAAGCAAGGTGCACCGATTACGATGGGAATTGGCCTCGGAAGGCATGGTTCCTTCTGGCAATGGCCCCGGGTTTGAGCTGTTCGACAAGGGCAGTTTTGGAATCAGCGATTTCGTGCAGCGTACCAACTATTTGCGGGCCATCAAAGGGGAGCTTGAACGAACCATTACCCAATTTAGCGGCGTTCGTTCCGCTCGTGTCATGGTTGTCATGCCCGAGAATCGTATCATCGTCACTAGCGAGGGTCGGGATCGGGCTAGCGCCTCTGTTTTTGTGGATACGGCAGGAAGCCTGGATCTCTCCGCTGTAAATTCGATAAGGCACTTAGTGGCTAATTCTATACAAGCTTTGAATGTGAATGATGTTGTTGTGGTTGACAGCGAGGGGATTGTTTTAAGCGAACAGCTGAGAAGCGATGGCTTGAACGGCGGTATCTCCAATGACGCGATTCGCTATCGGAAAGGTCTAGAAGCCTATTTTACGACCAAGGTGCAGAGTATGTTGGACCGCGTTTTGGGACCGCATCAATCGGAGGTGAGGGTGGCTGTGGACGTTGATACGTCTACGGTACAAACGACCGAAGAAAGTTTTGATCCTGAGGGAGTGCTTCGCTCCTCCGTTGTTGAAGAAACCAAGATTTCGGAGAAGGAATCGGGTGGCGGAGTTGGAGGCGTGGCGGGAACCACATCCAACATTCCAGACGATAGAAGTGGGGCCGCTGGTTCTTTTCTGGATCGAGAAGATACGACTGAACAAAAAACTGAAAGCTACGAAATCGGCAAGGTCGTAAGCAATCGTGTTCAGAATCCGGGTACGATTCGCCGATTGACGGCTTCTTTGCTGGTATCCAAACGCCTGGATGAGGAAGGCAACCCTATAAGTCGGGAAGAATCTGAGCTCCAAGAGCTTAGGCAAATCGTGATTAATGCCTTGGGCATTGAACTCAAGAACGGACAGACGGCTGACGATCTGGTTACTGTTAATGAGATGGTTTTCGCGACTGATCCGCTGGCCCTGCAGTCGCAAACCATGATGGAAGGATTCGACCTCCAGAAATGGCTGGATGTAGCGAAGAACCTGGGGGGTATCGTCCTGGGAATCGGAGTCATCCTATATTTTATGCAGACGCTGAAGAAGACTAAGCCCGAAGAAATGTCCATCGAAGTGCTTCAGCCGGAGCAGATGCTTCAGAGTAGAAAACTGGAAGACAGCGGTACGGTAACTCCGGAAATGCTCAATGAACTCATCAAGCAGAAACCAGCGAATATCGGGGTGTCCTTGAAAGAGTGGATAGGGGAAACAGGAAGCAGCAGGTAGAAACGATGGCAGGAGTATACGACACACTTTCCCGTACGCAAAAACTGGCTACATTTCTCATCGTTATTGGGCCGGAAGCGGCTGCCCACGTGCTGAGGCAACTCGAGGATGAGGACATCGAGCTTCTCTGCCGGGAAATGACCTCGATTCGAGTAATCGATGAAGAGGACCAAAAACGGGCTATCGAAGAATTTTCCGGAGTCATCCTATCGAGTTATGGGTCTTTGCTCGGAGGAGCTTTCTACACGCGAAAGGCGTTGGAGATCGCCAAAGGCGATTTTAAGGCGAATAGCATTTTGGAGCGCATAGCGCCGTCCAGCAATTCAGCGGAAGTCATTAAGGAAATCGAGCAAATGGAGCCTCGGCAGATCTTCAACATGATCAAGACCGAGCAATCCCAGACGATCGCTTTTGTGCTCTCCTATCTGGAAAATGACAAGGCGGGGCCAATTCTCGGCATGTTTAATCAGGATTTGCGAGAGGAAGTGATTGAGCGATTGGGGATGCTTGAACCTACCTCGTTGGAGATTATCAACAAGGTCGCTAACTCATTGAGCAAAAATTTGGATACCGGTGGAAAGCTTACCATGAACAAGAGTGGGGGCGTGCGAATGGTTGCGGATTTGCTCAACACTCTAGAGAAAGACGATAGAAAAGAGATTCTCGCCAATATCGAAGAGCGTAATCCGACCCTTGGGGCCTCGATACGAAAGAAGATGTTCAGCTTCGATGACTTGATCCGCCTGGAACTACCGGATTTGCAAAGGATCATGCGGGAGGTGGACTCGGGGGACTTGACGCTATCGCTAAAGTCGGCGTCGGAATCGCTAAAGGAATTTATATTGCAGGCAGTTTCCAAGAGAGCGGCGGAAACGCTCGTCGAAGAACTGGAAATGATGGGTCCCGTAAAAGTGACCGAGGTAGAATCGGCCCAAGAGCGGGTCATTCAAGTCGTACGAAGACTGGAAGAGCAGGAAGAGATTAGCTTGGATGGTGGAAGCCAAACAGTTTAGAGAAATTCTAGTCTTAGACGAGAATTTGGTTTCGCTAAAAGTTTCCTACGATGGGAAACCTCGGATAGATGCGGATGAGCATGCGCGAGTAGTTGATGAAGCGTATCGGAAAGGGTACGACGAGTCCAGCTCTCAGCATAAGCAACAGATACTGGATTTTCGATCGGAGGTAAATGCCTTAAGAGAGAAGACCTTTTCCGATTTGGAAACCAAGTTTTCCGGGATTCTATGCGAAGCGCGAGAAGCTCTAAAAACGCTGACATTCAACTGCGTAACCAAGACCCTCGGCGGGTTGGAGGTGAACGCAGCCATTGTATCCTCTATTGTCGATTCGGTTATCAAAGAATCGGGTTTAGATGACGAGAAGATGGAGATCCGTCTGAATCCGGAAGATTTGAGCTTGCTAGAGGGACTTCAAGCAGAGCTACGTTCAAAGCATCCTAGACTAGAGTTTGTCGCTGACGGCAATTTGGATCGAGGAGATTGCTTGCTCAGCAGTCGTTTTGGGAAAGTGGATGGCTTGCTCTCTACAAAATTGGAGCGACTTAAGAAAGGCTTGGGGTCTAATCGATGATCGATACGCTTCCAGATTGGGCATCGGATATTGGCATTCGAGTAGGCGCTTCGGATACGATCACCCGTTTAGGCAAGGTAGCTAGGGTATCTGGCCTAATCGTTGAATCCGAGGGCCCGCAAGCATCGCTTGGGGAGCTCTGCGAAATTGTTTCTCCGTCAACCGATTTAAGTATTCATGCCGAGGTCGTTGGATTTAGGGATCACCGGATTCTTTTGATGCCTTTGGAAGAGATGGATGGAATCCACCCGGGATGCCATGTAACAGTTGGAGCTAAAGAAAACCGAATACCCTTCGGGGATTCGATCTTAGGGCGTGTATTCAACGGATTAGGACGACCCATCGATGATTTAGGACCAGCTCCCTCAGTGAAAACGGACGAAATCAGCCAAAAACGCCCGAATCCGCTTTTGAGAAAGCGAATTCGGGATCGATTTGAGACAGGAATTAAGGCAATCGATCTGTTCAGCCCAGTGGGGGAAGGACAGCGTATGGGGGTTTTCGCTGGGAGTGGAGTAGGCAAGTCGACTTTGATGGGTATGCTTGCGCGAGGATCGCGCGCGGATGTCAACGTTATTGCCCTTGTTGGCGAGAGGGGTCGCGAACTTCGGGAGTTTATCGAGAAGGATCTAGGTGAGGAAGGAATGAAGCGCTCGGTCGTCGTAGTCTCGACTTCAGACGAATCCGCGCCCTTAAGGCTGAGGGCCGCCCACTTGGCAACATCGATAGCGGAAAACCTGAGGGAAAGCGGCAAAAAGGTTCTGTTACTTATGGATTCCGTGACGCGCTACGCCATGGCTCAAAGAGAGGTTGGTCTAGCGATTGGCGAGCCGCCGGCAAGCCGTGGATACACGCCTTCAGTCTTTTCTAAGCTGCCCAAGCTGTTGGAGCGGTCTGGTAATTCAGAGCGCGGTTCCATTACGGCTTTCTATACCGTCTTGGTTGAGGGAGACGATCTCAACGAACCTATTTCGGACTCAGTTAGAGGGATCTTGGATGGCCATATAGTATTATCGAGGCGATTGGCTAC